>Ga0194113_10010210_pt1 | contig 11242 bp, 10 predicted proteins | sample TA2MahC200mmetaG_FD_146193 | JGI IMG/M metagenome (GOLD analysis project Ga0194113, IMG submission 146193) | Freshwater microbial communities from Lake Tanganyika, Tanzania - TA2015017 Mahale Deep Cast 200m | ecosystem: Environmental > Aquatic > Freshwater > Lake | place: Tanzania: Lake...
CCGAGGGCGCTGCCCCGCATTGCGCCCCGCACGTGCCAAGCCCTGCAGCAACAGCGGGGCAGCCAGCTGCGCGGCGGCATCTTGGACCGACCAATGGCCTTGGGCAAACCCCGGAATCTGCTCGACCGGCAGTGCGCGCTCTAGCACGGCAGCCTGCGCCAACGTGGCGCTGGCCTGCGGCTGTGTGCTGGACCGCGCGGCCGCCTGGCCTTGTGGCTGAGCCCAGCTGGGCCCTTCGCACAGGGCAGCTCTTGGCAACCGGACTGGCTGCCAGGCCAAGCCGGCGGCCTGCAGCGCGGGAGATAGGGTGGCCAGGCCACCGTGCCGTGCGTTGGCGCGCAAGGTCAGCGGTGGGTGCTGCTGTGATGCCTGCAGGATGCCCTCGGCCTGTTTCGGCCAATCGAGCTGCAGGCGCTGAACCCACCAGGCGGGGTGGTTGTGGCGGCCGGCCGGGGTACGGACCACCACCGCATCCAGTTCTGGGCCTCGGCGCAGCGCGTTACGCAGCACCGCATTCACAAAGCCCTTGCTGTGGGGCGCCATGCGCGCCGCGCACTTGACCGCTTCGTCGACCAGGGTGTGCGGGGTGTACGCGGGTGAACTCAACGGCCACATCAGTGCCAGGGCTGAGGTCAGCAGGGCGTCCACCTCGGGGTCGGGGGGGCGGGCCACCAACGCGTCGCGCGCGGCTTCGGCACTGCCACGCCAACGCATCACGTGAAAGCCCAGGGCCTGGCAGCCGGCACGCCAAGCGGCCGGCAGCTGCTGCAGCGCCTCGGGCAGGGAACTGCCCCCGCGCACCCGTATCAGCAGGCGCGCGGTATGTTCGAGTTGCAGGTGCAGGCTGTGCGCGCCGCCGGTACGGCTCATACCGGCAGTCTAGCCTCCAGCCCGTGCCCGGGTGTGCTGGCCGCCGCTGCGGTGCGCCATGTCAAGGTTGGTTGCAGGGCCATCGGCACGGCCTGGCATTCGGGCGCACAATTCCGACAGGAAGTCGTTCTTGTGCAGTACCGGCGCCTTCCTTCCATGGGCCTTGCCGCCCGTGCGCTGCGCACCGCAGCCCCACAGGAGCACAATCCGCATGTCTGCCGCTACCCTCCAAGGGCTCTTCCGTTCAGAGAAAGAGCTCGACCGACTGCCTGCCTCTGAGCGCATCCGCTACCGACTGATCGGTGCCGATTGCCGCTACCACGCCAACGACAACATCTCGGCCCATATTCGCGAGGGTGAACTCGAAGAGCTCAAAGCCGAGGTAGCCCAGCAGATGCAAGGCGTGCTGAAATCGCTGGTGATCGACACCGAAGGCGACCACAACTCTAGCGAGACCGCTCAACGCGTGGCCAAGATGTTTGTGGAGGAAGTTTTCCGTGGGCGCTATGTGCCTATGCCCTCGGTCACCGAGTTCCCGAACTTCTCCCGTTTGAACGAACTCATGATCGTGGGGCCGATAAAGGTGCGCAGCGCCTGTTCCCACCACCTGTGCCCCATCATCGGCCGGGTGTGGATTGGCATCATGCCCAATGAGTTTTCCAACCTGATCGGTCTGAGCAAGTACGTCCGCATCTGCGACTGGGTGATGAGCCGCCCGCAGATTCAAGAAGAGGCGGTGACGATGCTGGCTGAGGAACTGCAAAACCGCGTCAAACCTGATGGCTTAGCCATCGTGATGGAGGCCGACCACTTCTGCATGCATTGGCGCGGTGTCAAGGATGACGAGTCGGTGATGACGAACTCGGTGATGCGCGGAGCCTTCCTGCGCGATGCGAATTTACGCCGGGAATTTCTTTCCCTGATGGCCAGCAAGAATCGCAGCTGATTGCGGCTGCGCGGACACCACGCATGCTGGTTCGACTCATGTATTGCAGTCGTGCAGCCACTGGCGTGGACAGCGAAGAGCTTTCTCTGCTGTTGCGCCAGTGCCGCAGCCACAACGGCGAGGCTGGCATCACCGGCATGTTGTGTTTCTCCGAGGGCCTGTTCATCCAAGTGATCGAAGGCGGGCGCTCGGGGGTCAACCAGCTCTACCAGCGCATCCTGGCCGACCCGCGTCACCACGACGTGGTGCTGTTGGTGTACGACGAAATCAGCCAGCGGCGCTTTGCCGGATGGATGATGGGGCAGGTCAATATGGCGCGCGTCAACACGGCCATGCTTCTAAAGTACTCCGAACGGCCCTCATTGGACCCATATTCGGTTTCAGGCCGTGTGACGCTGGCACTGTTTGAAGAACTGTTGGCTACTGCCGCAGTGGTGGGCGACCGCTAGAGCGGTTCAAATCGTGGCTGCTTCGCCCAGGTCAAACAGGCGGCGCAACAGCCGCGTGGGCCACTGCACCAGTGCAGCGTTGTAGACCTTGACCGCCTCGTTGTAGAGCTGCCGCCCAAAACGCATCTTGCGTTCGGCTTCACTAATGCCAGCCAAGCGTTCCAGCATGCCTGGAGACAGGCGCAGCGCCGCGTCGTGCTCCACCTCGGTAATCACCGCCAACAACGCCGCCTGCAGGCCCACTTCGGCTACGGCCACACGCCCTGGGCTGTGCATGTCGCTGGGTTTGTTCTTGAGCACCTCTGAAGCGGCCAGAATGGCGCTGCTGGCCTCATCCACCGCCTGCAGGGTGCCCGCCTCTAGCATGGGGTGATCGACAGGGCGCAGCAGCGTGAGAAGGCCGGCGATCAATTCATCGCGCCGCTGTACCGCTTCTTCGATTTGCTGAGCGGCCTTGCCGATGTCGTTGCGCAGCCGTTGCAGCCGGTTGTAGGCACCCAGTACCCAGCAAAGCAGCACCGCTGAGGTACCCAACATGGTCCACTGAACCGAATCCATACCAGCGTGCTCAGGACCGCGCCGCGGCTTGTGCACCTAGGGCGCGGTAGCGCTGCCAGCCGTGCCCGCGCAGCTCATAAGTTGGACAGTGACCGTATCCGCGGCTCCTCTCATGCAGCTGATCGCGCACACCTGGGTAGCAGGTGTGGGCGTGATCCCGGATGATGACCTCCAAGGCTAACCCACCCAAGGCTGCGCTCAGGTCCCTGGTCTGCGCCTTGTCAATGAACATCAAGGGCGTCCGTGAGCGTAGCGCCGAAGGGCCCAGGCCAGGCACACGGTGGAGTCCTGTCCACCAGAGAACAGGACCAGGGCGCAGCGGGGGTTGGGCAGGGGCGTGCTCGGCTGCATGGTTGGTGGTCGCTGCGCTTCAGACGCGTACGCTGCCCTGACCCAGCACCACCCACTTCTGAGACGTCAAGCCTTCCAGGCCCACCGGGCCGCGTGCGTGGAACTTGTCGGTGGATATGCCGATCTCAGCACCCAAACCGTACTCATAGCCGTCGGCAAATCGGGTGCTGGCGTTGACCATCACGCTGGCTGAATCCACCTCCCGCAGGAAGCGCATGGCGTTCGGGTGGTGCGTGGTGAGAATCGCATCGGTGTGATGCGATCCGTAGGTGTTGATATGGGCGATGGCCTCATCAAGGTTGCTCACCACCTTCACGCTGACGATGGGTGCCAGGTATTCCTCGCTCCAATCTTGCTCGGTAGCGGGCTTCACATTCGCACCCGGCACGCTGCTCAGCAGGGCTGCAGCTGCAGCATCACAGCGCATTTCTACGCCCTTGGCTGCGAACACCGCTCCGATCCTGGGCAGAAACGCCGCGGCCTGTGCCGCGTGCACCACCAGCGATTCGGTGGCATTGCAGGGGCTGTACTTCTGGGTCTTGGCGTTGTCGGTGACCTGCACGGCCAGGTCCAGGTCGACCCATTCGTCAACATAGGTGTGGCAGTTGCCGTCCAGGTGCTTGATCACCGGTACCCGGGCCTCTGCACTGATGCGCTCAATCAGACCTTTGCCCCCGCGCGGGATGATCACATCGACGAACGCTGGCATGGCGATCAGTTGGCCCACCGCAGCACGGTCGGTGGTTTCCACAAGTTGCACTGCTTCAGCCGGCAAGCCAGCGGCGTGCAAGGCGGTCTGCACGCAGCGCCATAGGGCCAGATTGGAATGGATCGCCTCAGAGCCGCCACGCAGGATGCAGGCGTTGCCGCTCTTGATGGCCAGGCTGGCCGCCTCAATCGTCACATTCGGTCGGCTTTCGTAGATCATGCCGAACACACCCAGCGGCACCCGCATCTGACCTACGCTGATGCCCGATGGCCGGCGCTTGACCCCTGTGATCTCACCAATGGGGTCGGGCATAGCAGCCAACTGCTCGCAGCCCTGGGCCACGGTGTTGATGATGGCGTCACTCAGGCGCAAGCGGTCAACCATCGGCGCTGCGAGCCCGGCGGCTTGCGCAGCCTGGACGTCAAGCGCATTGGCGGCTTTGAGGGCTGAGGCCTGTTCGCACAAACCAAGGGCCAATGCCCGCAGGGCTGCGTCTTTCTCGGCGGTTTGTGCCTGCACCAAGCGCGTGGCAGCCTGCCGCGCCGCGCGGCCCAGACCCGTCATGTACACGGCAATGTCGGCAGGAGCATTCATGCCCCAATTGTCGCGCAGGCGGCTACAGCATGCTCAGGATCTGCAGCCACATGGGGGCCAGTGCCGCAAAGGCCACCGTGCCCACGACGATGGTAGCCGTGGCTTGGGGCACCTGGGTCTGGTAGCGCTGGGCAAACAACAGAGCATTGCTGCCGGTGGGCAGCGAGGCCGCCAGCACGATCACCGTCAGGGGTAGACCCGAAACCCCCAGCCCCCAATGTGCCACCACCAACACCACCGCGGGCATCACCAACATCTTGCCCACGGTGCAGGCCACCGCCACTCGCGCATAGCCTTCGATGCCATGGTGCGCCAGCGACAAGCCGATCATCACCAGGCACAGCGGCACCACGCCCGAGGCTAAAAGCCGCAAGGCTTCGTCCATGGGCTGAGGAACCGGCAGCTCCGCCAGGCCCCAGCACAGGCCGGCTACTACCGGCAGGATCACCGGGTGAATCAGGGTATTGCGCAGCGTTTGCTTGACCGTTCCCCACAGATTGCTGCCCACCACCGCGTTACGCGCACGCGCCATGTCGGCCTCGGCCAAGATGGTGGCCACGGTCAGCAGCGTCAGGGCATGCAAGCTGATGATGGCCACATGGATGGCCAGCCCGGCGTTGTCAAACAGTGAGGCCGCCAACGGCAAGCCCACCTGCACCGTGTTGCCAAAGCTGCACATCATGCTGCGGGCCGCGGGTGCGGCTGCTCGGCGCTGGCTGTCATCGATGGCACTGGCCTGCGCCGGCACGGGCTTGGGCTGGCACCAGCGGTGGGCGGCGTATACCAGCAACACCCACAACATGGTCGGCCCAAAGAAGGCCACCAGGGTGGCCCAGGGCAGATGATCCAGATCGACCGTGGCCATGGACCTGAACAGGAGCGCAGGAATCAGCAGATAGAAGGCTAGGGTGGAAAAGGCCTTAACCGGCTCTGGCCCGGCCATCAGGGAGGTACGACCGGCGTACCAGCCGGCCCCCACCACCGCGATCAGCACCAGCAGCTTGAAAAAGATGTCGAGCGTCACGCCGACTTCTTGGCAGCGGCCTTCTTGCCCGGTGCGCGCAGCGCACGGGGCTCAAACTCAAAACCGACCTTTCCAGCTTTGGGGTCCCAGGCCAGGAAAGCCTTGAATTTGCGCCGGGTCTTGTTCGATACGAAGTTCTCCAACAAGGCGGTTTTGCCGGTGCTCAGCAAGCGCATCATTTCCTCGGGTGGCACGGGCTGTTGCAAGATGATCTTGCCGCTCTTGAAGTCGCAGGTGGCCACGCCAGTGGTGTGTTCACACACATAGGAGGTGCCATGTTCCACCACGCGCCCCTTGCACTTGGGGCAGGCGCCCAGGCTGGCGTGGCCGCTGAAGTCCACTGCGTCATCCTTCCCTTCAGAGGCCTGCGCGGCCTCGCCGAAGTCGAACTCGAGTTTCCAGTTACCGGCCTCTTCGTCGCGCACCAGTTGTAACTCAGCGGTAAAGGGCCAACCCGCCTTCGAACGGAAGCCTTCGAGCGGACCGATGCGCTTGTCGCGCAGGAAGGCCTCGGCCTCTGCCACCTCAAAGGCGCGACCGGCGGGAATCTTGGTGATGGAAAAACCGCAGCCTTCGGACTGGCCATCGCGCCCAGTGCAGGCGTAGCGCCGGTAGTTTTCCTTGACCATACCCGCGCAGTTCGGGCAGCGCGTGGACAGGGTCACATAGTCGCCGGGTATGGAGTCGCGGTCGTATTCCTTGGCCTTCTTGACGATGCGCTCGGCCATCTGTGCAATCTCAGCCATGAAGGCTGCGCGCGAAAGCTGTCCGTGCTCCATTTGCGCCAGCCGGTGTTCCCAGTTGCCGGTGAGCTCGGGCTTGGTCAGGTCTTCCACCCCCAGGCCGCGCAGCAGGGTCATCAGCTGAAAGGCCTTTGCCGTGGGCAGCAGCTCGCGCCCGTCGCGCAACATGTACTTTTCGTTGAGCAGGCCTTCGATGATGGCCGCGCGTGTGGCCGGTGTGCCCAAACCCTTGTCGCCCATGGCCTCGCGAAATTCATCATCGTCCACCAGCTTGCCCGCGCCCTCCATGGCCGATAGCAGCGTGGCTTCGGTGTAGCGTGCGGGGGGTTTGGTCTTAAGGGCGACCACGTCCACCGATTCGGCGCGCACCACTTCATCCGAGGCCACGGCCACCAGCGTGGCGTCGTCGTCTTGTGCTTCCTTGCCGTACACCGCCAGCCACCCGGGGTTGACCAGCACCTTACCCTTGGTTCGGAAATGCTGTTGGGTGCCGGCACCGGCCACCGCCACCTCAACGGTGCTGGTGCGGGTGGTCTCCAAGAACTCCGCCGAGGGGAAGAACACCGCCAGGAAGCGCTTGACAACCAAGTCGTAGAGCTTGGCCTCAATCTCGGTGAGGCTCTTGGGCGCCTGCAGGGTGGGAATGATGGCGAAGTGGTCGGACACCTTGGCGTTGTCGAAAACCTTCTTCATGGGCTTGATGTAACCCTGGTTCAGCGCCACCCGCGCATGGGCTGACAGCGCCCGAAGCGGCCCAGGCAGGTCTTCGTCGGCCAACATCGACACTGTGTTCTTCACCGTGCCCAGGTAGTCTTCGGGCAGGTGGCGTGAATCGGTACGGGGGTAGGTGAGCACCTTGTGCTTTTCATACAGTGCCTGCGCGATGGACAGCGTGGTCTTGGCAGAGAAGCCAAAGCGCGAATTGGCCTCGCGCTGCAGCGTGGTCAGGTCGTATAGCGCCGGGCAAGCCTGCGTGGTCGGGCTGGATTCCTCTTGAACGGCAGCGGGCTGGCCGCGCACTGCTTTGGCCACTGCTTGGGCCAGGACCTCGTCCCATAAACGATCGGTACGCCGGTCGGCATCATCGTTCTTCTTGAAGTCTGGGTCGAACCACTTACCTTCGTATTGGCCAGCATTGGCGTCGAACTGCGCCTTCACCTCCCAGTAGGGCCGCGCCACGTGCCTGCGGATGAGCTCTTCGCGTTCTACAACGATGGATAGCGTGGGCGTTTGAACCCGACCCACGGTGGTCAGGAAGAAACCGCCGTCGCGCGAATTGAAAGCGGTCATGGCACGGGTGCCGTTGATACCCACCAGCCAGTCGGCTTCGCTGCGGCTGCGCGCGGCATCGGCCAAACCCTGCATTTGTGCGTCGCTGCGCAGCAGGTCGAAGCCGTCCCGGATGGCTTGGGGCGTCATGCTCTGCAGCCACAGGCGCTGTATTGGCTTGTCAATGGGCTTCTTCTCGGTGCCGGCGTACTGCACGATCAGCCGGAAGATCAACTCGCCTTCGCGGCCCGCGTCACAGGCATTGATCAGGCGAGCCACATCCTTGCGCTTGACCAGCTTGATCACCGCGTTCAGCCGGGCCTTAGCCTTGTCGATAGGCACCAGCTCAAAGTGCGGCGGCACCACCGGCAGGTGCGCAAAACTCCATTTGCCGCGCTTGATGTCGTATTGCTCGGGTGCCTTGATTTCCACCAGATGGCCCACGGCCGAGGTGACCACATGCGTGTCGTTCTCGAAATGGTCGGCGTGCTTCTCGAACTTACCCACCGTGGGCGTAAGCGCCCGCATGATGTCCTGGGCCACGCTGGGCTTTTCGGCAATGATGAGAGTCTTGCTCATTCGAATCGGCTTCCTTGGTCGTTCGTCGGGGCACTCACGGGCTGCCTACAATCAGAACCTTACGCGCGCGTGCGTGCGCGCACACGCACGCGCGCACCCATGAATTCAATGTACCCAAAGTCCAACGCCATGCAAGCCAAGGGCCGCTCCTCTTCCTCCACCCCCGCGGCGCACAGCCGCAAGCATGCCCAAGGACGCGCCCGCGCACCTGGGGCCTCGGCTGCGTTGGCGACACCGCCCGGGCGTCGCATCCAGGTGCGCCGCAGTGGTGTCCATGGAAAGGGTGTTTTCGCTATGGTGGCCCTGCGTAAGGGCGAGGTGCTTATCGAATATGTGGGTGAGGTGATCGATTGGGAAGAGGCGCTGCGCCGCCATCCGCACGACCCGGCGCAACCTGACCACACCTTCTACTTCCACATTGACGATGGCCGTGTGATTGATGCCAATGTGGGCGGCAACGCAGCACGCTGGATCAACCATTCCTGCGCCCCCAACTGCGAGGCCGACGAGGTGGACGGCCGTGTGTTCGTCAAGGCCTTGCGCGCGATCAAGGCAGGCGAGGAGCTGTCATACAACTACGGCCTGACCATTGATGAACGCTACACCCCGGCGCTGAAGATGAAGTTCGCCTGCCGTTGTGGCGCGCGGGCCTGCCGCGGCACGATGCTCTCGCCTAAGCGGTGAGCCTGAACGCGTCTGCATCCAGCCCCGCCGATGGCGCGGGTATGCAGTTGGCCTGGGACGCCCCAGGCCTGCAGAGACGCTTGTCTGCATCGGTTGGCGCCGTCACGGTGCGCGCGGTAGCGCAAACCGGCTCCACCAACACCGACTTGATGAAAACGGTGCGTGAACTGCCCGCCCAACACCGCATGCCCCAGGTGCTGTTGGCCGAAACACAGACAGGGGGCCGCGGCCGGATAGGCCGCGCCTGGATGTCCCAAGCGGGGGCCAGCCTCACCTTCAGCCTGGCCTGGCCCCTGCGGCCTCTGCAGGGTTGGGGGGCGCTGTCGCTGGCTGTAGGTCATGCGCTGGCGCAGGCCCTGCAGCCCTGGCCGCAAGGCCAGCCTCCGCCGGGGCAAGGACGCCTCATGCTCAAGTGGCCCAACGACCTGTTGTGGTTCGACTCGTGGCCGCTTGCCCAGCCCGATTCACCGGGCACCGGCGCAGCTTTGGGCGGGCGCAAGGTCGCAGGCATCCTCATCGAAACCGTGCCATTGTCTGCATCGGCACTGGCCAATGATGCCGTCGGCCCGTCGGCCGCAACCCGTTGGGTGGTGGTGGGCGTGGGGGTTAATGTTCGGGCGCAAGACGTGGCCAGCGAGGGCTTGCCGCCCCAGGGCTTGGCGGGTACCTCGCTGTGGCGCGCGCAAGACGAGGCCCCAGCCTTGTGGCACCTGGCGGCTGAAGCGGTGGCCCGTGCCCTGGTGGACTTTGAAGACCAGGGGTTTGGCCCCATTCATTCGGCGGTGCAGTCGCGCGAAGCCTTGATCGGCCAATCGGTCACGCTGTCCGCCGGCCCGGTGGCCCAGGGGCAGTGCGTGGGGATCGATGAAAACGGAGCCCTGTTGGTACAGGCACTGGGTGGTGTGTACCGGGTGGTGGCCGGGGACGTGCAGGTGCGCCCGGCCGCGTCCGGTTTCACCGACACTCCACACCCGTGATGCGTCGCTTGATCCTTTTGCTGTTGCTGGCCCATGTGGCCGTGGCCTTTTGGGCCTTCGGTCCGGCGCACATGCAAAGTGCGCTGTGGGACACGCTTGGCCCATCACAGCCTGAGCCCGAACGCTGGGCACTGCAACGCCGCCCGGAGGCCATTGTGGTGGTCGCGCCTGCTGCACCGGCACCGGCGCCACCGGCCGCACCGCTGGTCGCGCCATCAAGTGCGCCCGCTACAGACCCGGCCACCGCGCCAGCGGCTGGGCCGGCAGCGCCGCCGACCGCGGCTGCGGATGGGGCGTCAACCCAGGCGGCCGGTGTTGCGCCCGCGGCGGCGGCCCCTTCGGTTCAAGGCGTGCAGCGCCAGGGTCGCGACCAAGAGACCAATCAGCCACCCAAGCCCTGAAGCCCCACCACCGGATCCTCCACCGGTGTTGCCGCCGCCACCACTTGCGCCGGGATCGGGCTGCGGTGCAGGCCGTAGGGCTAATGTGCGGGCTACCGCAGCCCCAGCATCCAGCATGCCTGCGCCGCAGGTGGTGGTGGTGCAGAAACACTCCAGCTGGTCCCGGGTATCCGGCGCGCGACAGGCCGGTACCGGGTCTTCGCCACCGGCCAAAGGACGGCTGGTGGGGAAGGGTTGCACCGTGGCCTGCAGAATCTCGCGAATCTTGCCTGGTGTGAGTGTGGGATCGACCGATAGCATCAAGCCGACGCTGGCTGCCACCAGGGGCGCCGCAAAACTGGTGCCTACGGTGTAGTCGGTTCCGTCGCTGTAGCCGTTGGCACCGGCCTGGCGTTGGCCCAGGTTGATGGTGGTGAGCAGGGGATACAGACAGGTGCCCTGCAGGTTCACACAGTTTCCCGCCGGGGCCGCCAGTGCCACTTCTGGCCCGATGTTGGAGTACCCTACTTTGCTGCCGATGTGGCGAACCCCCGAGACAGCCAAGGCGCCCGGGCAGTTCGCCGGCACCGACACCTTCAGCCCGGTGTCATTACCCGCTGCGGCCACCACTGTCACTCCGGCGGTGCGCAACTCGTTGACCACCTCTTGGTAGGCCGCGGTGCAGATGCCCTGCGAACCCAAGCTCATGTTGATCACCCGAGCCGGGTAGGGGTTGGCAACATTCACCACCGCCGTAGTGCCCACATTTTGTGAGACGCCGGCGGCCCAGCGCATGGCGGCGATGATGTCGGAGTCGTATCCACCGCAGCGCCCCAGCACACGCAGCGGTAGCACCATGACATTCCAACCGGCACCGGCCATGCCAGCACCATTGTTGGTGGCTGCACCAATCAGGCCTGCGACCTGGGTGCCGTGCCAGCTGCTGGCGCTGGCCCGTTCGCCTGGACTGCACTCATTTGCGTTGGTCCAATCACCCGGGTCGGTAGGGTCGGCATCCCGGCCATTGCCGTCGTTGGCGGTGGTGGCTGCCCCGCTGCGGTCCAAGCTGATGAAGTCATATCCCGGATGCAGCTTGCCTTGCAAGTCGG
>Ga0194113_10010215_pt1 | contig 11240 bp, 10 predicted proteins | sample TA2MahC200mmetaG_FD_146193 | JGI IMG/M metagenome (GOLD analysis project Ga0194113, IMG submission 146193) | Freshwater microbial communities from Lake Tanganyika, Tanzania - TA2015017 Mahale Deep Cast 200m | ecosystem: Environmental > Aquatic > Freshwater > Lake | place: Tanzania: Lake...
ATTGCCCTACATAAAACAAAACTTTACTGGACAAAACTAGTGTTCTCAAGTAAAATAACGCGCCGTGAATAGCAATTGATCTGTTGGAGGAAGATTTTGGCAAACATTAAGTCTCAAATTAAGCGCAACAGGCAGAACGAAAAACGTCGCTTGCGCAACCGGGTTTACAAAGGACGCGCCCGCACCAGCATCAAGAAAGCGCGCCTGAGCATCGAAGACGGCTCCCTGGAAGAAGCCAGGAAAGTCACCCTGGAAGCTGTCAGCGCATTGGATAAAGCTGCGCAAAAGGGCGTGCTTCATAAGAACAATGCCTCGCGGCGCAAGAGCCGCCTGATGAAACACCTGGCTGCGCTCGAAAAAGAATCCGCCTGATTCAACCACCCACATTTTTGTGATCGAGTACACTGGCGGGAGCTTCAAAGCTCCCGCTTTTTGCCCGTGGGACACTGGCTTGCCAAACCAACGCCTCGTGTTCTTTTTGGGCATGTTATAATCTTTGCCAGACGGGCAGTCTTACCACTGCCCGAATTAGACTCTCAGGTGAAATTATGTTTCTTGCGGAACAGCGCGCAGTAGAAGAAAAAATCCGGTCGTTTTGCCAACAAAAACAGATTCCCCTTCCAGAAGAGTTACCCTGGAACGCCATACCCTTTGCCGGGGAATGGGGCATCTCCACTTCCTTTTTTCAACTGGCTGCCCTGGAGGCGCGCACGTTGCGTGAGCGGGGTGAAAAAGCCGGAAACGTGGCTGAGCGGGCGCAGGAAATCGCCTCCCAGGTGGCAGAGTTCCTGGGAGATCTACCGGGCTTTAGCCGTATCGAAGCTGCCAAAGGGTACTTAAACCTGGTCTATTCGCCAACCGAATTCAGCCAGCGGGTGATAGACCACGTGCTGGATACCGGCAAAAGCTTTGGGCAAGGCGCTTTCAAGAGCAAGCGCGTGCTGGTGGAGTTCAGCCAACCCAACACCCATAAGGCATTTCATGTCGGGCATCTGCGCAACGTGGTGCTGGGGGATGCCCTGTGCAACATCTTGCAGGCAGCCGGTTACGACGTGGTGCGCGCCAATTACATCAACGACACCGGGCTTCACGTGATCAAGTGGCTGTGGAATTACCAGAAACATCACGTTGGAAAAGAACCAGGCGAAGATAAAACCCGCTGGATGGGAGATTTGTACGCCGAAGCCAACCATCGCCTGGAGCAGGAGCCCGAAGGCGAGAGCGAGATCCGTGAGCTATATGCTCGCTGGGACCGCCGCGACCCACCGTTGATGCAGCTCTGGCAACAAACCCGCCAGTGGTCTCTGGATGGTTTTGACCAGATCTACGACACGCTGGGGGTACGTTTCGATCACATCTTTTTCGATCATGAGATGGAAAAACCAGGTCAGCAGCTGGTGGAAGAGTTGGTCGTGCAAGGGATTGCCATCGACGAGCGCCCCGATGGACCGGTCATCGTACGCCTGGATGATCTCTTAGGGCTTAGCAAAGAAAAATACCGTGTGCTGGTGGTGCTACGCTCGGATGGCACCTCGCTCTATGCTACCAAAGACCTGCCGTTGGCGCTTAAAAAATTTGAGCTCTTTGACCCCGATCGCTCGATCTACGTCATCGATGTACGCCAGTCCCTTTATTTGCAGCAAATCTATAAAACCCTGGAAGTGATGGGGCATCCGGATTGGGCGCAGCGCTGCTATCACTTCAGCTACGAGATTGTCAACCTGCCGGGCAATGTGACCATCGCCTCGCGCGAAGGCACCGTGGTGCTGCTGGAAGACCTGATCCGTGAAGCCAGGCAGCGGGCTTTAGACACCGTAAAGCAAAAGAATCCCGCGCTCACCCCACAGGAGATGCAACAAGTATCCAACGCCGTAGCGCTGGGCGCCATCAAATACCCCATGCTGGCGCGCGACAATACCAAGGTGGTCACCTTCGATTGGAACGCCGCCCTGGATTTCAACGGACAGGCAGCACCTTATATCCAATACGCCCATGTACGCGCCAACAGCATCCTGCGGCGCATGGAGGCAGAGCTGCCAGCACCATTGACCCCCCAACACCCGTTGGCTACCACCGAGATTCAATTGATTGATTGGATCTCGCGCCTGCCGGCAGAAATTCAACGCGCCGCCGAAGAATTGAAACCCTTGCATGTCACCAACCTGGCATACGAGCTGGCGCGCGCTTTCAACGATTTTTACACTGAATGCCCGGTATTGAAAGCCGATCCCGCAACCCGTGATTTCCGCCTGCGCCTGGTGGCGGCTGCTCGCCAATCTATTGCCAACCTGTTAAGTATCCTGGGCATCGAAGCCCCCGATGTGATGTAAACCTTATGCCTTGTCTGACGGTATATTTCTTGTAACAGTCCCAATAAATCTTATTCAAAAAGGAGACCCCAAACCCGATATGACACCAGTTCGAACCATCATCATGGGCGCTGCCGGGCGCGATTTTCATAACTTCAACACCTTTTTCCGCAACAACCCGGATTACGTAGTGGTCGCATTCACAGCCACTCAAATTCCCAACATCGAGGGAAGATTGTACCCCGCGGAGCTGGCTGGCTCAGCCTACCCCCAGGGCATCCCCATTTATCCCGAAGCCGACCTGCTCTCATGTATTCGTGAAAAACAAGCCGACCTGGTGGTATTCGCCTATAGCGATGTCACCCACGAATATGTCATGCACAAAGCCTCGATGGTCTTAGCCGCCGGAGCAGATTTCCAGTTGATGGGCGCCAAACGCACCCAGGTGAAATCCAGCAAGCCGGTTGTCTCCGTCTGCGCGGTGCGCACCGGCAGCGGCAAGAGCCAGACAACGCGGCGCGTTTCTCTGATCTTGCGCGGCATGGGCTACAAAGTTGCTGCTATCCGTCACCCCATGCCCTATGGCAACCTGGTTGCCCAGGCTGTGCAGCGCTTTGCCGATTATGATGACCTGGTGGAGCATAACTGCACCATCGAAGAGCGCGAAGAGTACGAACCGCACATCGATAACGGCGTGATCGTTTACGCCGGTGTGGATTACGAACGCATCCTCCGGCAGGCAGAGCAGGAAGTGGATATCGTCTTGTGGGATGGCGGAAACAACGACCTGTCCTTTTACGTGTCTGACCTGCATATCGTTGTCGCTGACCCGCACCGCCCGGGACATGAATTGACCTACCACCCCGGCGAAGCCAACCTGCACTGCGCTGATGTGTTTGTCATCAACAAGGTGGATACCGCCGGGCGCGAAGGTGTGCTCACCGTGCGTGAGAACCTGCGCCAGGTAAACCCACACGCCCAGATCATCGAAGCCGCTTCCCCGCTGTTTGTGGATGACCCCGCCGCCATTCATGGCAAACGGGTGTTGGTGGTGGAAGATGGACCCACCCTGACCCACGGCGAGATGGCGTATGGCGCCGGTTGGGTGGCTGCCCGTCGTTTTGGCGCCGCCGAGATCATTGACCCGAGACCATTTGCTGTGGGCAGTATCCGTGCCACCTATGCCAAGTACCCCACTACCGGCAACGTGCTGCCTGCCATGGGCTACGGCGATGAGCAAATCAAAGAACTGCAAGAGACCATCAACCGCGCCGATGCCGACCTGGTGATCATCGGCACGCCCATTGATCTCAGCCGCGTGCTTACCATCCAGAAACCCTACCAGCGCGTGCGCTATGAATTGCAGGAGATAGGCCAACCCACCCTGGAGGATATTCTCAAAGCAAAATTCGGTAAATAGCCGGCAGGTTAAATACCCATCTCTATTCTTGATTTCATGCCTGTTCTCACCTGGTCCTCAAAAACATTAACCGCTCCCCAGCCAGCCAACCTGCTGCTGGATAGCGTGGTGTATCCGGCAGGGACAGGCTATCCGTTATCTACTGCGCAGGATCGCCTGGTGTGGGGGGATAACCTGGCGGTCCTGGCTGCCCTCCAGCCGGAGCTGGATGGCAAAATCGACCTGATCTACACCGATCCCCCCTTTTTCACCAACCGTCGCTTCCCGGCTCGCATTGGGCGCGGTGAAGATTCCCGCAAACCGCAGGATTGGCAGCTAGCGGAGGGCTACCCCGATGCCTGGAAGGATATCGATGCCTATCTGGATATGCTCTACCCGCGCCTGGTTGGGATGCACCGGCTGCTTGCCCCTCATGGCGTCTTGGTGTTGCACCTGGACTGGCATGCCAACGCTTACGCTCGCCTGCTGTTGGATGAAATTTTTGGCACCGATCGCTTTTTAAATGAAATCATTTGGGTGTATCACGGCCCTTCCCCCATTCGCTCAGCCTTCAACCGCAAGCATGACACCCTGCTGGTCTACACCCGCTCAGAGCAATACACCTTCAATGTCGATGCGGTGCGCATCCCATACGATCAAAAAACCGTCGATACCTTTGCTTCTTCCTCCAAAGCCGGGTTCGGCAAACAACCCAACCTGGAGCGAGGCAAGGTGCCAGAAGACTGGTGGTATTTTCCGGTGGTGGCGCGCCTGCACAACGAACGCACCGGCTATCCCACCCAAAAACCACAGGCGCTGCTGGAACGCATCGTGAACGCCTTCTCCAACCCTGGTGAGTTGGTAGCCGATTTTTTTTGCGGCTCAGGCACCACAGCGGTGGCAGCCACCCGGCTGGGGCGACATTACCTGTGCGTGGATAGCTCCTGGCGAGCTGTGCATACCACTCGCTCGCGGCTGGTGGAGATTGGCACAACCCCCCTGGCGCTTTACCATGCCTCGCCAGGTGCCCAGGCGGAGGCAGCAGCAAAAAGAGTACAACTGAGCGTCGCGGCTTTACCAACCTGCTGGCGCTTTTCTCTCTCAGCGGAAGACAGCCATCACCTGGATTACTGGGAAATTGACCCCCACTGGGATGGTTCAACATTCCACAGCGCGTTTCAGGTCACCAGGCACCGCAAACAATCGGCTGTCGCCTGCCAGGTGGAGTTGCCGCGTGCTTGTTGCGGTCAGCAGGTGTGTATTCGCTATGTGGAGGTGAGCGGGAAATGTGGGCAGGTGGTGCTAGACATCCAGGCGGTAGCCAACACCGCGTAGGGTGATCAACAATTTGGGATTGCGGGCGTCTTCCTCGATGATCTTGCGCAGCCAGTTGATGTGAACATCCAGCGTGCGGGTATCCCCAAGGTATTCGGTGTTCCATATCTTCCGGAAGAGCTGGTCTCGCTGGATTACCACACCGTTGTTGATCATCAGCATATGCAGGATCTGGGTCAGGCGCGGCGTCAGGTGGGTTTCGCGCCCATAGATTTGCACTTTGCGATTCTCCAGATCCAGGCGCAGCGGTCCTTTATGGAGCAGCTTTTTCCCCTCGTCCTGGATGAGGGGTTTGATGCGGTTGAGCAATTTGCGCGGTGTAAAGGGTAGCTTCAGCACCACGTCGGCGCAAATATCCCGGCACTCCAGTTGCGGGTCGCTGATCACCAGGATGGGGATGCCGTTCATGCTTTCCCGCACCGCGCGGCAGATGCGTTTGCCAGAAGTTCTCATCGAAGCGGCATGCACCACCACCAGGTGCGGGTCGAACAGCGCCAGTCGGGCAAGCGCAGCATTGCCCGAAGGTACAATATCTAACTCATAGCCTTTTTTTTGAAGTTCGGTGGTAAAAGTTAGCCCTTCGGCTCTTTTGCCCTCGATCCAGAGTATTCTGGTCTGCAACCGTATTCTCCTGTGGTGAAATGCTCGGATTGCGCAGTGCCCCGAAGATTATTCCATAAAAAATTATACCCGGTAATTCTGGATTTTGCAACAGTCATTAACATTTTTAACATTGCCTTAAGAAAACAAATTGTTGATCGAATGCAGGAATGATATTAATGATGCATTGTTTTGGTTGCATCTGTACCAGCCCCATGTTAGAATACAATGGCAGACCATCCCATTCCGGGGAGTGGAAGATTGTTTCTTAATGGAAAAGTGAGCTATGCCTGAGGATATGGTAGAGGTAGTGATCGATAGCATACGCGTTAGCTTGATGTCGCAACAGCGCATTGTGATTTTACGCGAATTGGACGCCGAGCGCTACTTGCCAATTTGGATTGGAGTGTACGAAGCCGAAGCTATTACCATTTCTCTGCAGGAGGTGGAAGTTATCCGTCCATTGACCCATGACCTGCTCAAAAATGTGTTTGGTGCGTTGAATGCCCGCATTATCCGGGTGGAGGTGGCATCGCTGCGCGATGACACCTTTTTCGGCAACATCGTGGCAGAGGTCGATGACAAAACCATCGAGATCGATGCCCGCCCGTCGGATGCGCTAAACCTGGCAGTGCGCGCCCACGTGCCCATCCTGGTCGCCCGTTCCGTGCTGGATACCGCTGGCGTGGTGCCGGAAAAAGACCTACAAGAGCAGCCCAAAGAAACCCCCGCAGGTACCGCAGCCATCAGCGATGAGGGCGAAGACCGCTTATCGATTTTCGAAGATTTTTTTGACAAGTTAGACCTGGAAAAGCCTGGCGAAGGTGACCAGGACGATGACGAACCCAAAAAATAAGCGTTGCGCCTGCCCGTTGAGGCTTTTGCTCTATCCCGAAACCCTTTCTGGCATATGACGTTATGAGTGATTTTGACGCCCCCGCTGAGTCAGTCTCCGTTGCCTCCACCCCGCTTGTGCCTCACAACCGTGAGGCAGAAGAAGCTGTTTTGGGTTCGATCCTCATCAACCCCGAAGTGTATTTCGATGTGTCTGTTTTTCTGCAAGTGGATGACTTCTACATCCACCGCAACCGTTGGATCTACCAGGCATTCACCCACTTGCACGAGCAGCGTGTCCCCATTGATTTCATCACGGTGACGGATGAGCTAGACCAGCAGAACCAACTCGATGAAGTGGGTGGTCCGGCCTACCTGAACTCGCTGATCAGCAATGTTCCCACCTCCTTGCACGCCGAAGCCTACGGGCGCATCGTGGAAGCCAATGCCATCCGCCGCCGCATGTTGGATGCCGCCAACCAGATTGCCCGGTTGGCTTACGAGGAACAAAAAGGCGTTGATCATGTGATGGATGAAGCTGAAAAGGTGGTTTTTGGGGTCAGTGAACGCCGCATGACGCGCGACCTGCAGACCATCAAACAGGTGCTTGGTGAGTATTTTGACCGCATCGAAAAGTTGTATGGGCGGGATGAAGAAATTTTCGGCGTGCCGACCGGCTTTATCGACCTGGATCGTTTGTTGATGGGTTTGCAGCCTTCCGATTTTATCATCGTTGCCGGACGCCCAGGCACCGGCAAAACCGCCTTTCTGCTTTCTGCCGCCAAGTTTGCTGCCCAGGTGCACAAGAAGCATGTGGCAGTGTTTTCCCTGGAGATGTCTAATGAGCAGCTTGTGCAGCGCCTGCTTTCGCAGGAAACCGCCATCGATTCGCAGCGCCTGCGTTCCGGTAAGCTCTCGGATGATGAGTGGCCGTTGTTAACCCATGCCATCGATGTGATGGGCGATACCCGTATGTTCCTGGATGATACCCCCGCCCTGACCCCCCTGCAACTGCGCACCAAATGCCGCCGCCTGCACCTGGAACACCGCCTGGACCTGATCCTGGTGGATTACCTGCAGCTTATGACCACCGGAGGCCGTAATGAGAATCGCGTGCAGGAGGTATCCAATATCTCACGTAATCTCAAAGTGTTGGCGCGCGAGCTGAATGTGCCGGTGGTTGCCGCGGCGCAGCTCTCGCGTGCTGTGGAACAACGCACCGACAAAGAACCCCAGCTATCGGATCTGCGCGAAAGCGGCAGCCTGGAGCAGGATGCCGATGTGGTGATCTTTCTTCACCGTCCGGAGATGTACGAGAAAGACACCTTAAAGAAAAATATTGCCCAGATAAAGATTGCCAAGCACCGCAATGGACCCATAGGCACCATTGAGTTGGTCTTTCGCAACAGCCTGGCAAAATTTGAAAATGCCGCCACCCGTATAGTGGACCTGGATAAGATCAAGTAGCGGAGCGCCATGCATCTGTTCAGTGGGTACCCGGAAGGAGAATCTCGCAGCATTGCGCTGCCTGAAGCATTTTTCAAAGACCTGCTGCCGCGCCTGGATCACCTGGGTGAATTAAAAGTGCTTCTGTGGGCGTTCTGGCAGTTGGAGCTTACCCAGGGCGCTTTTCCTTACCTGCTGCGCGAAGACTTCATCCGCAACACCACCGCGCTGGCCGGGGTGGCGCAAGATCGCCAGCAGGCAGAACAGTTGCTGGAACAGGGGCTGGAGCGGGCTGTGCAGCGCGGCGCCTTGTTGCAAACTGCGCTGGAACTGGATGGCGAGTTGCGCCAGTTGTACTTCTTGAACTCGCCGCGCGGGCGGGCAGCCGTGCAAGCCATTGCCGATGGACACTGGCGCCAAACAGGCGACCCACAAACGCCGGTGGAATTGCAGTTGGATAAACCTAACCTCTTCAAGCTGTATGAGGAAAATATCGGTCCCATCACGCCGATGATTGCCGAAACCCTGCGCGATGCGGAGAAAACCTACCCGATCAATGAAATTGAACAAGCCATCCGGATTGCGGTGAACAACAACGTGCGCAACTGGCGTTATATCGCCGCAGTTCTGGAACGCCGGAAGGATAAACGCAAAGGTGAGCCAAAAGATCGACAAGACGCTGAAAAAGCTCGCCGAAGGTATGCTGAATGGGAAAACCCACCAGCAGCCCGGCGAAAGTGAACCAGCAGACGCCTCTCAGATGGATACTATCGGAGACCCCACCTGCCCGCTCTGCGGAGGGTTGGGCTACCTGCGGCGCAATTTGCCCATCAACCATCCAGATTTTGGCAAGGTGGAAGTCTGCACCTGCCGCAACCAGCAAATCAGCCAGCAGGTGCGCCAGCGCCTGTTCTCGCTCAGCCACTTAGACGAACTGAGCCGCCTGACCTTCGACAACTTTGAGCCGCGTGGTCACGTGGGCTTATGGCCTCAACATGCCAACTCGCTTGAAATGGCTTATAACCAGTCTCGCATCTACGCCCAATCGCTGCCGGGCTGGCTTTTGCTGCAAGGGGGTTATGGCTGCGGCAAGACTCACCTGGCTGCTGCCATTGCCAATTTTGTCATCACCATTGGCGTACCCACCCTGTTCATCACTGTTCCCGATTTGCTGGATATGCTGCGCTTCACCTTTCAGTCCACCGGCGAGACCTTTGAAGAACGCTTTGAGGAAATCCGCCAGGCGCCGTTCCTGATCCTGGATGATTTTGGCACCCAAAACACCACCGCCTGGGCGCAGGAAAAACTCTTTCAGATCATCAATTATCGATACATCAACCGATTGCCGCTGGTGGTAACCACCAACCTGGATTTGCGCGATATCGAAGAACGCATCCGTTCCCGGCTGGAAGACCCGGATCTGGTGACCAGTGTGCGCATCCTGGCGCCTGATCATCGCCGCCCGGCGACCGATATCGGCTCGCATGTGCTCTCCTCGCTTGATCTGCACAACCACTGCACGTTTGCCAGTTTCGATTTACGCAAAAACGAGCGACTGCCAGCCGTTGACCAGGAATCGTTGCAAAAAGCATTCGAAACCGCTCAGGAGTTTGCCAGCAACCCCACTGGATGGATGATATTCACCGGTCCGTATGGCTGCGGCAAGACACACCTGGCGGCAGCCATCGCCCATTATCGCCGCGATCATGGGCATCCACAATTGTTTGTCGTGGCGCCAGAGCTTTTTGATCACTTGCGGGCAACCTTCAGCCCTTCCAGTACCGTGTCGTTAGACCGGCGCTTCGAAGAGGTCAAATCGGCTCAATTGTTAGTGTTGGACGATATCACCACCCAATCGATTAGCGCCTGGGTGCGGGAGAAGCTGCACCAACTGATCAATTTCCGCTACTATGCTGAATTGCCCACCGTGTTCACCACATCGGAATACCTGGAACATATGGACGAGCGCATTGTAAGCCGCATGATGGATAAGCGCCTGTGCGCCATCCACAGCATCACCGCACCAGCTTATTCCGGCAGCAGCCGCCAGCGCAGCAAAAGCCGCTCAAAACCCCGCAAAACGTAATCCAATGCTCATTTGATGTGTATCTAAATCCTGAGGAATCTTATGCCAAAAGAGAATTTGTTTTCAGAAATGCCCATTCCCTCCCATTTTGACCCGGCAACTGTGGGCGAAGTCTGGCGAGTACCTTACCAGGAGCGTGCCACCCAGGCGAAAGCCTGGGCAATGCAATATCATTTAAAACCAGCATCCCAGGATGCGCCCCGCCTGGCGCTGCTGTTGGTGGATGTGCAGAATACTTTCTGCATACCGGGTTTCGAGTTGTTTGTAGGCGGGCGCTCCGGTATGGGTGCGGTAGAAGACAACCGCCGCCTGTGCCAGTTTATTTACCGCAACCTGGGCTCGCTTACCCACATTACTGCCACCATGGATACCCATCGCGTGATGCAGATTTTCCACCCGCTATTCCTGGTGAACCAGGCGGGTGAGCACCCAGCCCCAGTCACCCAGGTTACGCTGGAAGATATCCAACGGGGTGTCTGGAAGTTCAACCCCGATCTGGCGGGCAACATGGGCATTGACGCCGAGTACGGGCAAAAGCAGTTGCTGCACTACGCGGAATCGTTGAAAACGAGCGGTAAATACGACCTGACGATCTGGCCCTACCATGCCATGCTGGGCGGCATCGGGCATGCGCTGGTGTCAGCGGTGGAAGAGGCGATCTTCTTCCATACCATTGCCCGCCACAGCCAGCCGAATTATGAAATCAAGGGCGATCACCCGCTCACTGAGCATTATTCCGTACTGCGTCCGGAGGTGATGCAAGGAGCGGATGGCGCCCCTCTGGCTAGAAAAAACAAGGAATTAATCGACCTGCTGCTGGATTTTGACGCCGTGATTATTGCCGGGCAAGCCAAAAGCCACTGCGTGAACTACACCATCGCCGACCTGCTGGATGAGATGCATAGCATGGATAGCAACCTGGCTCGCAAAGCCTACCTGCTGGAGGATTGCATGTCGCCGGTGGTGGTGCCTGGGGTGATCGATTATACCGAACAGGCGGATGAGGCTTTCCAGCGTTTCGCCAATGCGGGTATGCGATTGGTAAAATCCACCACCCCACTCACCGAATGGGACGGGCTGTAAGAACTTCGGAAATCTCGTGTCAAATACCCCGCTCGCTGCCGGGAGATTGCTTCGGCAAAGATCGCCTCCTAAGAAACTCTTACACGAACACATTCGAGTGATTAGCCCATTCGCGCCATTCGCGTTGGAAGTTCTCAGAGCATGTTTC
>Ga0194113_10010225_pt1 | contig 11229 bp, 13 predicted proteins | sample TA2MahC200mmetaG_FD_146193 | JGI IMG/M metagenome (GOLD analysis project Ga0194113, IMG submission 146193) | Freshwater microbial communities from Lake Tanganyika, Tanzania - TA2015017 Mahale Deep Cast 200m | ecosystem: Environmental > Aquatic > Freshwater > Lake | place: Tanzania: Lake...
AAGAAACCACCAGATATCATTTCCACCGATCTGAGCCTTTTGGAGTTTGCTGCGTTATGTAAGTTCAGCGATTTGTTTGTTGGTAATGATTCAGCACCAATTCATATCGCAGCAGCCACAGGGTTATTTGTAATCGGTATCTATGGGCCTACCTTATCAAAGCACTGTAGTCCATGGACAGACAAAAGGGCACTGTTCGATATCAGTACAGTTCCGTGCAGAATGTGCAGACAGGACAAGTGCATCTATCCAGAAAAGCAAGCATGTCTCATTATAGTGACACCAAAAATGGTTATTGATAAACTACACGAGGTATTGTGAATCTGCTCTGTTTTAATTGTAAAATTCATGCAACTCCCTGATCTCTATTGTGAGGGGTTAAAGAGCATATCTTTAAAATGTTTCCCCTGATATGAATCCTTGAATCGTGTAAGTTTTACAGAATTATCATTTCTCTTATGTTGTTGACAACACTGGTGAAAATGCTGTCAAATAGTAATAAAATTAACTGGTTGATTTTTAGATAATATGGGAGGATAGATGCACATAGGAATAATTGGAACGGGTTATGTCGGTCTTGTCACAGGGGCATGTTTTGCCGAATTTGGATTATTTGTCACATGCTTAGACAAGGACGAAAAAAAGATAAAATCTTTGAAAAAAGGCAAAGTGCCTTTTTATGAACCAGGTCTTGAAGAGCTTGTACAGAGAAACCTTAAGGAAGGCAGGCTCACTTTCACGACAGATGTCGCAGAAGCAGTTGATTCATCGCTGGTGATATTCATAGCTGTGGGTACACCTCCACGGGGTGATGGCTCAGCAGACCTGAAGTATATCGAAGATGTGGCTAAGGAAATAGCTGCAAATTTAAACGGATATAAGGTTATTGTCACAAAGAGTACCGTCCCTGTTGGAACAGGTGATAGGATAAGGGAAATAGTTTCAAAAAACCTCAAGAAACAGGTTCATTTTGATATAGTCTCGAACCCTGAGTTTCTTAGAGAAGGCGCAGCGATAGAAGATTTTATGAGGCCAAACAGGGTTGTGATTGGTGTAGATCCTGAATCGAGTTCAGGACAGCAGGCGATTGCGATAATGAAGGACCTCTACAAGCCTCTCTATCTTATAGAAACACCATTTGTGATAACAAATATCAAGACCGCAGAGCTTATTAAATATGCCTCCAACTCTTTTCTTGCAACGAAGATTTCATTTATCAATGAGATGGCAAACCTTTGTGAGAAGATAGGTGCAGATGTCCACATGGTTGCAAAGGGCATGGGCCTTGACATGCGGATAGGCTCTAAATTTCTCCATTCTGGACCTGGATATGGTGGCTCCTGTCTTCCAAAGGATACAAAGGCACTTTTAAAGATAGCAGAGGAACAAAGTATTGAGCTCAGAGTAGTTGATGCAGTAGTCAGGGCTAACGAAAAGCAAAAGCAAATTATGGTCAAAAAAATCAAAGATGCAATGGGTATGATAAAAGGCAAGACGATTGCAATTTTTGGACTTTCTTTCAAGCCGAATACGGATGATATCCGTGACGCTCCTTCCCTTTATTTAATCGAGAATCTCCTAAAAGGGAAAGCAAAGATCAGAGCATACGACCCTGTTTCAATGAAGGCTACACAGAGAGTATTTCCTGAAATAATGTACTGTAAGAACCCTTATGAGGCTGCAAAAGGATCTGATGCACTGGTGATTGTGACTGAATGGAATCAGTTCAGGAATCTTGACCTTGACAGACTCAAGAAACTCCTTAAAGATCCATATTTCTTTGATTTTAGAAACATATACGAACCGCAGAGACTCAGGGAAAAAGGGTTTAAATATTTTTGTGTGGGCAGGCAATAAAAAATGGTAAAATTATATATACATGAAAGTTGTTTGCCAGAACAGAAAGGCATATCACGACTACCATATTGAAGAAACCATAGAAGCAGGGATGGCACTTTTAGGAACAGAAGTAAAGGCTCTTAAGGAAGGAAAGGTGAATCTTAAGGATAGTTATGTGATTGTGAAAGATTCAGAGGTTTTTCTCCTCAACTGTCATATTAGTCCTTATAGTCATGGGAATATAATGAACCATGACCCTTTGAGGACGAGAAAACTTCTATTGCACAGAAGGGAAATAGAAAGGCTGAGGGGCAAGACAGCGATAAAGGGATTCACACTTATTCCGTTGAAGCTCTATTTTAAAGGGCCTTTTGCAAAGGTAGAAATAGGTCTTGCGAAAGGCAAACAGCTCTTTGAAAAAAGGGAGACGATAAAGGAGAGAGAAGCAAAAAGGGACATGGAAAGGGCAATGAAAAGTCGACAGAAGTAGATTGTAGAGTTTCAATCTTCAATGAAGAACGATTTTCTTCGTCGTGCTCTTTAATAGCAACTCCACAGGACGGACAAAATTGAGCACCTGACTTTGTCCTATATAATCTGAGGTCAAAAGATTTTATATGTTATACTATTATATAGTTTTGAGTTGGGGGCGAAAGGACTCGACGGGGGTTATGAGGCTCAGGTAGCATGCCGTGGTTCCGTCACCACGCAAAAAGGCGGAAACACATATAAAAGCCAACAACGAACTGGCACTCGCTGCATAATTAATGCAGCACACTACCTTGAGATTGCCTGTGTTTCGAGGATAGTGTCGGATAGCAGGCTGGCCTTGAGGGATTTCTTCTGACCTTAAGGTGAGAACAAAGGAGATAGGATAATGAAAAGCCCGTCTGCTGGCGGTTCATTATCCAAAGGTAAAAAGCAGAATAAGCATGTAGAAGCCTGTGAGTAGTACTTTCGGACGCGGGTTCAATTCCCGCCGCCTCCACCATGATAGTTTCGTTAAAATTTTTTCACAATCCCGATGTATATCGGGACATCTTCCATTTATACTATTTATTATTTATAGTGGAGAAAATCAATTTTCAGGTGAAAAAGGTTTTTTTTATATTCTTAGCCGTAGTTCTTATGGCTGGTTCCCTCTCTGCCCAGCAGACTAAAGAGGTCTTGCTCAAGTTCAGCAAACAGGAAGGTCAGATGCGCATTGTGCTTGAGGCTGAGGAAACATTTATAAAAAAAACTGAGGCTGTGACGTTGCCATCTCAGATAAAGGTAAAGTTCCCCGGACCGTTCAATCTTATTTCCCAGAAAAATTTCCCCCTTGATATCGTATCAGAGGATAAATTATTGGTAATCAAGCTGGAAAAACAGAGCGAGATAAAAATCTCAAGACTCTCTTCTCCTGCAAGGATTGTGTTCGATATTCAAAAGGGAGAAAAGCAATCTGCACCCATCCTTTCTAAGGTCTTTGTTCTTGATGCAGGACATGGAGGCTATGATTTTGGAATGGTCTCTGGAGATATGAGGGAGAAAGATATCAGCCTGGATCTGGTGAAAGATTTAAATACAATTCTTTCAAAAAAGGGTAAAAAGGTATTCCTTACACGGAAGGTTGATCAGTATATGCCGCTTATTGAGAGAATCAAGTTTGTGAACCAAAAAGCCCCTGATGTATTTATCAGTTTCCATTTCTCGATGTCTGAAAATTTTATTCTTTATATTCCCGTTCTCGAAAATCAGGGCACAGACGAAGTTGTTGACTCATACAGTCTCTCATCGAGACAGAAAAAATATATGGGGAAAAGCAAAACCCTTTCAGAGAGTATTGGAAAGGCGATAAAAGATGAGTTCAAGGTGAATGTTGTTTACAGGAGTATGCCTCTTCCTCTCATTAACTCTACAGGTGCACCTTCTGCAGTAATCGAACTCCCCTCACCAAAATTTATGGTTTATGACCTGCAGACGAAGGCGAGACTGATAAATTCAATTGTTAATGGAATTGCAGCATATGGTCAATAGAATTTTAAAAATGAGAACTGAGAAACAGGAACTGAAAATGAAAATGAAACAGAGAGCAGGATGAATATAAAGAGACTGTCTATCATACTCCTATTTGTGTTACTTTTCTCGGGAGGCGTTGTAGGGGGATATTTTTATTTCTCGAAAATCTTTTCTAAAAACAGACCTGTCGGAGAGGAGAAACTTGAAGCACAAACGAAGACAGAAGATCTTTTTTCTTTAAGAATTTATTATCCTGTAGGGAATAGGCTTCAATTCGAAGATAGAAGGCTTTCGAGGAGGGATGCACAAATAGCAATCGCCCAGACTACAGTGGAAGAATTTCTTAAAGGCCCTGTGGGCGGAATGACATCAAATATACCGAAAGGAGTAAAACTCCTCGGCCTTTATAAAGATGCAGAGAGAATACTCTATGTTGATCTCTCAGATGATTTCAGGAGGAATTTCCATGGTGACGCTCTTTCAGAATTTTACCTTCTCAAAGGTCTTTACGAGAGCCTTATTTCGAATATACAGGATGTTGAAAATGTAAAAATCCTTATCGAAGGAAGGGAGGTGGAGACACTCGGAGGCCACCTTTATCTCATCTATCCTTTAAAAGGTATGGTTTCTAATGAATATGAGTAAGAAAGACAGACCGATCGGAGTCTTTGACTCGGGGATAGGTGGACTCACCGTTTTAAAGGAAATAATAAAAGAATTACCTGATGAGGATACTATTTATCTTGGTGATACCGCAAGGGTTCCGTACGGAATAAGGTCACCGGAAACAGTTACCAGATATTCATTTGAAAACACAAAATTCCTGTTTTCAAAAAATATTAAACTCCTCGTCGTTGCCTGTAATACCGCATCTTCTGTCAGTCTCGAAGCCATTAAAAGCAGCATATCAATTCCAGTTGTCGGAGTTATTGAACCAGGAGTAAAAGCTGCCATGAAAGCAACAAGAAATAAAAAGGTCGGTGTTATCGGTACGGAAGCAACAATAAAGAGTAATGCTTATACCAGAGCGATTAAGTCTATTGATAAGGATATAGAGGTATTTGGCCTTGCCTGTTCTTTGTTTGTACCTCTTGTAGAGGAGGGGTGGACGGATGGAGATATTGTTACCCTGATCATCGAGAGATACCTTAAGGAAATGAAAAACAACTCTATAGATACCCTTGTGCTTGGATGCACCCATTATCCATTGCTCAAAAGGGTTATATCTCTGGTTATAGGTGAAAATGTACAACTTATAGATTCGGCAATTGAAGTAGCACAGGAGATAAAAGCAATTCTTGAAATTATTGATTTGAAAAGGCAACAGACAGGAGAGCCTCTAAGAGAGTTTTATGTAACTGATTCACCTGAGAGATTTGTAATGGTCGGCGAAAGATTTCTTGGACAGAAGATCCGTAACATTAAGAAAGTGGTCGTCGGCGGATAGTGCGTGTATTGTGTTAAGATTTCATTGCGAGGAGGGCGTTTTGGCTGAGGAGCAATCTAAAAGAAGGATTGCCTCGCACTGACAATATTATCCAGTAGTATGAGACATTTTTAACGTGTTCTGTCATTGCGGCTTGTCCGCAATCCTTCTTTTCCTCTTCTGCGAATTAGCCGGGGCTGACAGAAAGATTCCCGACAAGCGGGAATGACATACGATGTTAAAAAGATGGAGGATAAATGAGACCTGATGGCAGGAAAAACAATGAAATACGTGAGGTAAAGGTTCAGAGGAATTTCATCACGACAGCTGAGGGCTCTGTATTGATCGAAATTGGACACACGAGGGTTATATGTACAGCCTCGATAGAGGATAAAGTTCCAGCTTTTCTCAAAGATCAGAAAAAGGGGTGGATTACGGCAGAGTATTCGATGATTCCGAGGGCAACTCGGACAAGACTTGCGAGAGAGTCAAGCACAGGCAGAATGGGCGGAAGGACACACGAAATACAAAGGCTTATAGGCAGGGCGCTCCGCTCTGTTGTTGACCTCTCTCTGCTTGGCGAAAGGACGGTATGGATAGACTGTGACGTAATACAGGCAGATGGAGGCACAAGGACAGCGGCAGTCACAGGTGCATTTATATGTCTGTCAGATGCATTAAGATATGCACTAAGAAACAGGCTTATAGAAAAGATACCAATTAAGGATTATCTTGCAGCGATAAGCGTAGGAGTTGTGAATGGTGACCTGCGGATTGACCTCTGTTATCCGGAAGATTCTATAGCTCAGGTAGACATGAATATCGTGATGACAGGGAGTGGAAAGCTTGTTGAGATACAGGGAACTGCTGAAGGGATACCATTTTCAAAGGCAACATTGAACAGCCTTATAGAACTTGCAGAAGAGGGAATAAGCAGTCTGATAAAACTGCAAAAAAAGTTAATAGAAGGCGAGGGAATGCCTTACTGAAAATAGCCTTTTCAATATGCTAAAATAAAAAATATATATATTGGATTTTTAGATGTTGAAATAAGGACTGAGAATTTGTCTTTCAAGAGGGAGATGGATTGAACACGTACAGAAGTATATTTATCTGGTTGGTGATTGGCGTACTGATAATAGCACTTTTCAACCTTCTGAGTACTCCAAAGAAAGTTGAAAAGGAGATCATATTTTCTGAGTTTATGACCAAACTTGAGGCAGGTGAAGTTGAAGAAGTTACTATAAAAGATAACCATATAATTGGTCAATTCAGAGATGGCAAGAAGTTTAAGACGTATGCTCCAACATATCCAGATTTTGTGAAGATTTTAAGGGCTCAGAATGTAAAGATTACTGTAAAACCGACAGAACAGACCCCATGGTACTGGAACCTCCTTTTCTCATGGGGTCCGATAATTTTACTTGTAGTTGTGTGGATATTCTTCATGCGGCAGATGCAGACTGGCGGTAACAAGGCATTGTCTTTTGGTAAAGCAAAGGCAAGACTGGTCTCTGAGAAGTCTGTCAAGATAACATTTTCTGATGTTGCAGGGATAGATGAGGCAAAGGGAGAGGTTCAGGAGATTATTGATTTTCTCAAGGACCCGCAGAAATTCCAGAAGCTCGGAGGTAAAATTCCCAAAGGCGTACTCTTGGTCGGTGCACCAGGAACAGGTAAAACCCTTCTTGCAAGAGCCATTGCGGGTGAGGCAGGAGTCCCGTTCTTCTCAATATCAGGCTCTGACTTCGTAGAGATGTTTGTTGGAGTTGGTGCATCAAGAGTGAGGGATCTTTTTGAGCAGGCAAAGAAGAACCCACCATGCATTATTTTTATTGATGAGATAGATGCAGTTGGTCGCCAAAGAGGTGCAGGTTTAGGCGGTGGTCATGACGAACGCGAGCAGACCTTAAACCAGCTTCTTGTGGAAATGGATGGCTTTGAGACGAATCAGGGGATTATTATTCTTGCAGCCACAAACAGACCTGATGTCTTAGACCCGGCACTCCTCAGGCCAGGCAGGTTTGACAGGCAGGTTGTTGTCCCACAGCCTGATGTAAAAGGAAGGTTAGAAATACTCAAAGTTCATACAAGGAGTACACCTTTTGATGAAAGTGTGAACCTTGAGCAGATAGCCCGTGGAACGCCTGGGTTTTCTGGTGCTGACCTTGCAAATCTTGTGAATGAAGCTGCACTCCTTGCAGCAAGGAAATCAAAGAGCAAAGTTGAGATGTCTGATTTTGAGGCAGCAAAGGACAAAGTACTGATGGGTGTGGAAAGAAAAAGCATGATTATAAGTGAGACAGAGAAAAAGAATACCGCATACCATGAAGCAGGACATACGCTTGTTGCAAAACTGACACCAGGCACTGACCCGATACATAAGGTAAGCGTTATTCCAAGGGGAAGGGCCCTCGGTGTCACACAACAGCTTCCTATAGATGATAAATACACTTATTCTAAGGACTTCCTGACGAAAGCCCTGTCGGTACTGCTTGGAGGCAGGGCTGCCGAAGAGATCGCATTAAAACATTTGACCACCGGGGCTGGCAATGACCTTGAGCGGGCAACAGAACTTGCAAGGAAGATGGTTACAGAGTGGGGCATGTCAGATAAACTGGGCCCGCTCACATTTGGGAAAAAGGACGAACATATCTTCCTCGGGAGAGAGATAGCAAAGCATAAGGATTATAGTGAAAAGACAGCAGTTGATATAGATGAAGAAGTTAAAAGGATTGTGATTGAGGCATACGAGGCCTCTAAAAATCTCCTCTCAGAGAATACTGACCTTCTTGAAGCGCTTGCCAAGGCACTCCTCGAAAAGGAAACAATGGATGCTGTAGAGATAGACGCACTTATCAAAGAAGTGGAGTCAAAAAGGGAAGTTCAGGTTTGAAGCAGCAATAGAAATTCCCGTCGCTGGAGTGAGTATTTCTTATGAAAACCATAGCCCCAGTTTTAAAGAAACTTCTTTGAGTTTTTTGTCGAGAGTCCAAATTTGAAATTGATTCAGTAATGCAGAAGTGAGTAAGTGAATATCAATGTAACCAAGTCCTTTTCCCATAAGCCGATAATTCTCTAAAAATTGTATCACTTCTTCATGTTCTGCATGGGTTGCCATAGGGAGTGCGCGAAGAAGAGAGAGTATTTCAGTCCTGTTCTTGAGATTTCCACAGGCGAGTTCTCCGACGATAAATTCATGGCAGATAACATGGCCGTCATTCAAAAGCATCTCGAGGCCGATGTTTCCATCACGGAGATGCGCCACCCACACTGACGTATCAACAAGAACCATTTTATGTGTTTGCTTCTCTTCTCCGGGGTATCATCTTCAATCTCTTTTCGGTTCCCCCCAGTTTTGCAAGTCGTTTACTGCTTTCCATCGCTATCAATGCTTCAAGCCCGAGCTTGACCAGTGAAGTTTTCTCCTCAATGCCGGTCAACTTCGCCGCTTTGTCAAGCAATTTGTCTTCTATATTGAGTGTTGTTCTCATAATTTCTCCTTTCACCAATATGCGTTATTATATGTATTAGTATGTATTATTAATATGCAATAGTCAAGGGGTGTTTTGTGATTTAGACAGATAACGCTCGAAATCAACGGCGTTTCACGCCGTTCGCTGGAATGATATTTAGGCGATAAAATGTATTCATGGCATTTAAATAGAACCGTCCCCTTTTACAACCCAAGATGGGTTAGGAACTCGTTCTTGATGTTCCTCAGGTTCTCCTAAATTTTTTAAGGCAAATATGCCACCTTTATACCTGTCAGCACATTTTATTATATATAGACCTTTTAATTTTTCAGCCATAAGCATAGGTTCATCGCCTGCCTCTTGCTCGCTTACCAGTGGTCCTTCGCCTTTGCTTACGAAACATGGGCCTTCTGTTTTACCTTTATACCCTCGTGTGAGAATACAAGGTTTAAATCCTCGTTTTTTTGCTTTCTCTGCGATCGCAATCGTAGAAGGGGTTTTGCCTGTTCCACCGACTGTGATATTCCCGATGCTGATTACTTTACAGGGAAGTTTTTTCTGATGCTTTAAGGCGTAATGCTTTTTGATTGATAACCCAATGGAGTAGAGACGTTCAAGGGGGTTCATAGCCCGTTGTTCCTGGCCTTATCGACTACTAAACAGATGGAATTGGGGATTATTCTGTTATCCACACAAAAAGCTTATCAGAGAAATTAAAAAACTTGCAACTTTTAACGGCATTCTATCCAGAGAAAACAATCTGAGATATTTTCCCTATAAATTTCTCTTTATTTTTCGGTGGGTTATTCTTATAATTTCATTATTGAGCCTAAGATCACTGAAAAAAACTATAAAAAGTTCTATAGAAATCAAAAAGGATAATCTTGAAGATATAAAGTATATTACTCGATGATTACTGATTCAGACATAAACGCATTAAAAAACTACTTTGAAAACCGCAAAGATATTGCCTTTGCCTTCCTGTTCGGCTCTCAGGCTAAAGGGACTGCTAAGAAGCTGTCAGATATTGATATAGCAGTTTATTTTTACCCTGACAAAAGACACCCCATAGAATATGAGGAAGAGGTATTTTATGACACCGAGGATGAAGTGTGGGATGATCTTGAGAAGATTCTGAAAAGAGAGGTGGAGATGCTCGTGATGAACAGGGTGTCTGCGACTGTTGCTGCAAGTGCGATAAGGGGAATTCCGCTTGCAATCAATGACTGGGGACTTTATCTTGATTTTATGTTGATCGTGACTCGCGAAGCAGAGGACTTTGGAAATATGATCATCGAGGACTTTCTTGAAAGGATGAAACATGAGAGAAGAGCTGCATCGAAGACTGCTGAGACACATTGAGTTTTTCGCAGAGGAGCTAAAGTACTATCAAAAATTCAAGCAGCTTACATGGGAGGATTACAGAACTGACGACGATAAGAGAAGAAGCATAGAGCGCTGGGTTGAAAATATAGTCAATTCATCCATAGACATCTCCAAATTTATTTTGAGCCTGGAAGAAATCCGTCAGCCCGATAACTACAAGGAAGTTGTACAATCCATTTCTCTTGTTAAGGACTTGGGAATGGATAGAGCAGATGAACTCTCTGGATGGGTTAAATTTCGAAACGTTGTTGCTCATGAGTATCTTGATATTCGATGGTCTTCGATGAAGAGATTCGCATCAGAAACAGAAGCTCTCTATAACGACTTTCTGGATAAGACAAGGAAATATCTTGAGAAAAAAATAACCGAGGATAAGGAAAAAGCATAGATATTCAACCAAATTTTTTGGGCGGGTAATTCTTATAATTTCACTATTGAGTAACTATAATAAAATCAACAGCATATCTTACATCAGAGATAAACCGTTATTGGAAGAAGGAAGAATAGATGAAAATAGAATATGACCCTGTACACGACCTTTTAAATATAGAGTTTATTGTTGATGAAGCTATTGCGGAATCAGTAGAACTTGATGGTGTTATAATTGACTACTCAAAGGACAGGAAGATTGTTGCTATAGAAATACTCGACGCAGGCAAGCGTACAACTAAAAATCCCCTTGACCTGATTGATTTATCAATAGTCAAAGAAAAAGCAGTGGCTTAAGAATTTCTAGCTGGTCCCTTTAATATATGAGATACGAACAAAAGGGATTGAGCTAAAGGCAGCATAATAATTTAATGCATAAAGTCAAGCCTGCCCCGATGCCCTACTATTGCAATCAGTTCTTCCAAAAAAAAACACATAGACTATTACCAGTCCCCTCAATTTAATTATTGCCTAATCTGAGCGATTCATAGGTAATAAAAACATAGAAAAAATCACTTAGAGGGCGATAGAACTTGTTATAATAGGTTTGCAAAACAACAAAAAAATATCACCCAATAAGTGAGGAAATTATGAAACAAAGAGAAAACAAAAGCAAGTGCAAAATCAGCAAAGTAGAGGTAACGGCAGATACATTGACAGGCAGAGGGGGGA
>Ga0194113_10010236_pt1 | contig 11222 bp, 3 predicted proteins | sample TA2MahC200mmetaG_FD_146193 | JGI IMG/M metagenome (GOLD analysis project Ga0194113, IMG submission 146193) | Freshwater microbial communities from Lake Tanganyika, Tanzania - TA2015017 Mahale Deep Cast 200m | ecosystem: Environmental > Aquatic > Freshwater > Lake | place: Tanzania: Lake...
GTGGCAGTCTACTACCGCATGAACCGCGGCCTCGCGCTCCAGTCCGCCACATCGAGCATCGAGTCGGTCCTCCGCGCAGCCAGGGCCGGCGCCATCCACGAGCGCGGCCCTGCCGTCGTCGTGGCCGAGCCGCAGCCCGACAACCCGGCCCTCGTCGGCTCCGTCTACGCCCTCGGCCGCCAGACGGTGAGCAACTGGCACTTCGAGCATCCCTCCCAATTCCTCGGTGGGAGGATTCTGGGCGCGCTCGGCCAGGAGGCCGTTGTGAAGGAGGGGACCGAGGGGCACGCTCCCGGACAGATCGGGACGGCGCTCTCGCTCGCGGAGGTGAGCGGCGCGAGCACTCGCCTCGAGGCCAGTTCGCCCTATCTCGATGGCTTGCGCGAGGGGGTGTTCATCGAGTGCTACGTCTGCCCCCAAGCGGCCCCCAACGGCAGCTCGGTGCCCATTGTGACAAAGGACACCAGTGCCTCATCCCCCTACTGGCTCCAGTTGGTGGCGACCGACAGGAAGGCCTTTGTGCTTCAGGGCGGCGTGAGGTTGGAGGGCGGCTCGACAGCCGACGTCCGCAGCTCCGCGGACCCTGTGCTGGCCGACGAGTGGAGCCACGTGGCCCTCGCCTACTACCGGGACGGCCGGGCCGAGTCCGGCAACTACTACTCCACCCTCGTCTTGCGCGTGAACGGCGAGGAAGTGGCCCGAACGGTGGCGGAGGGCACGAGCCTTTTGCTAGCACCCAACGCCGCGCCGCTGCACATCGGCTGGGACGGCACGAACTACTTCAAGGGGCGGATTGATGAGCTGAAGATCGCCGGCCTGGTGGCCGGCGAGACCCATGTGATGCCGAAGAACGCCGAGGTGACGCTCGACGCCGGCGGGAGCCGCGACGGGCGGGTGCACTTCGATGCTGAGGGGCGGCTCGACGCCACGCAGCACACCCGCCCCGTCTTCTTCCGCGTGCTCGGCGACCCCGTGTCGGACGACGAGCGGCAGGTGCGGGTGGTGCGCGTCAACTGGCTCGGCGCCGTCGAGGTCTTCAACGGCGAGCCGCCGGCCGAGGAATGAGGCCACTTGAGGGCAACTTCCATGCATTCGATCCGTCAGATCCGTCTGATCCGTCCGATCCGCGCTCTGGCCGGGCGCGGCAGGCGCGAGAGCGGCTTCGCCATTCTGATGGTGGTGCTGGTGCTCGTGGGGCTGATCATCATCGGCGCGCCCTTCGCCATCTCGATGCGCCAGCAGGAGCTGGCGAGCGTGAACTTCGCGGCACGCACCCACGCCAAACTCGTCGCCAACGGCGCGCTCAACCTGGCCAAGGCCCAGCTCGAACGCTCCCACGAGTTCTACGAGCACCTCGAGGCCCAGACGGGCCGGCCGCCGACCATGTTCAACTCGGACTACGTGGACTCCGGCGGCGAGCTGCGGGTGAACTTCGCCGACGCGGCGCAGCTCGGCTTCGACCCCGCCGCCCTCGCCAACCCCGCAGGGGCCATGTGGAGCGCCCGCGCCGAGGACGAGCAGGGAAAGATCAACGTCAAGACCGCCCCCGGGGTCCTCCTCCGCAACCTCCTCCTCGAGGTCACGGGCGAGACGTTCGACCCCGCGGCCCCCGACGCGACGCGCGCGGCGCAGATCGCCGGCGAGATCGTGAACTACCGCCGCGGCCACCCGCTCACCAGCCTCGCCCAGCTTCGCACCGCCAGCACCACCCTCACCGAGGCCGAGTACCAGCGCCTCACGCGCTTCCTCACAGTCCACTCCGCCCCATTCGTGAGCGAGACCTCGACCGCCTCGGTCACGCAGTATCCCGTGAACATCAACACGTGCCCCGCCGAGGTCCTCCGCGCGCTCCTGCGCGGCGTCCGCCTCCGCCAGAGCGGCGCCGCCGAGGAGCTGCACAAGGGCGTCGGATACGACACCCGTACGCTGGACAGGGACGGGGATGGGACCGATGAGACGTACACCGACAACTTCGATGCCCTGATCGCCCGCCTCCGCGTCTTCGCAAAGCTCGCCGCCAGCGTGGCCACAGACTCCACCACCGTCACCCTCGACAACGCCACGCTCCTGCCCCAGCCCCTCCAGAGCGCCGATGGGAACAAGGAGGTGGACGGCTACTGGGTGTCCATCGAGGGCGACGTGGTCCGCTACTGGAAGAAGGAGGGCGCGAGCCTGAGCGTCTCGGCGAGCGCCGACTACGCGCCGACCTGCCGCGTGGACGTGGCCCGCGCCTACGACGCGCTGGAGCCGGCCGAGGTGCGCCTGGTCTTCGCAGACCTCGCGCACGACCTCGGCGGCGTGCTCGAGGACCTGGTGAAGGAGGGCAAGCTCACGCCCGACAGCAAGGCCGCCATCCGGGCCAACGCCATCAACCCCCGCAATACCACGGTGCTGGACGTGACGCTCGACCCGCAGAGCGGCGCCGTGACGGGCGGCACCACCACCAGCCCGCTGTGCACCCACTCGTTCAACATCTACACCATCGAGGCCACGGGCGTGATGAACGCCCCCGACGGCCGCGAGCTGGCCCGCTACACGGTCACTCAGGTCGCTCAGGTCGCCCCCACGGTCGAGCTGGACCTGCGGATTGACCGGCAGGTGCACTTCGAGCAGCCGTTCAACGCGGACATGGCGAAGCACCAGGCCACCTGGCCGAACGCGACGCAAGTGAGGGACATTGCGCCGCGCACGACCGAGCCGCCCGAGGCCGTGCTCATCCCGCGCCACGGCCGCCTGGGCCTGCTCCCCGTCGAGTGTAACCCCGCGGACCCCGTGCGCTTCCCCTGGCGCTTCAGCCTGCCCTTCAACGGCCCGCTCCAGGACGACGTGCTGAAGGGCGCCACCGGCAGCGTGTGGCCCGAGCCGTTCAAGGACCTCACAACCGCCCGCACCGAGCCCGGCGACGACTCCGATCTGACGCCGGAGGGCATCCACGTCGGCAAGGTCGAGCTGCCCGACGGCACGTTCCGGACCGGCACCCTCGTCTACCACGCCCGCGCCGAGGGCAAGGACGCCGAGGGCAAGACCATCGAGTTGAACAACGTGCCTCACAGCGGCTTCGTCGTCCAGCCCCTCGTCGTCGAGATGTGGGTGAAGTTCGACTCCGACCCCAAAGTGGGGGGAAGCCCGAGGTTCGACTACTCGCTCGACCGCGTGCTCTTCGACTTGGGCCAGCAGTCGTGGAGCAACCGCCTGGTGCTCATGTACTACGGGCGGGACGGGGCGAGCGGCGACATCGTGCTCCACGTGTGCGATTCGACGAATCAGCCCATCGCCGCCCAGGTGCGCTGCCGCGTGGGCCGCGATTCGACGCCGCCCACGCGCATTCAGCTCCTGCCCGACCGCTGGTATCACGTGGTGATGAGCGTGAAGGGCATCCGCTACAACGAGATGGGCCTCTTCATCAACGGCCGCAGCGTGGGCCGCTACTTCCCAGTCGCACGCACCACGGGCGCCGCCGCCGACGCGGCGAGCATCCCCTGCACCGGCGCGGCAACCGATGACCCGAACACGACAAGCGTCTTCCGCCTGCAGCCCTGGCCCGTCGCCGGCCCCGCCTACGGCTTCGGCGAAATCTTCGAATACATCGGCGGCGTCAACGGAGCCTTCTCCATCATGCTCGACGGCATGGGCAAGCCCATCGGACGCGGCTCCCGCGGCACCCAGGCACGCGTCCTTCCCGACGGCGCACGCATCGAGCTCCACGGCTACGTGGACTACATCCACAAGGACAACTCCCAGGGCGGCTACCAGGACGTCGAGCACCTGCTCGACGGCATGATGGCCGCCGACAGGGAGCCGTTCCTCCTCGCCGACCTGCCCGCCTCCTTCCCACAGGCCACGGTGGACGACGCCGACGAGACGAACCCCACCGGCGCACCCGCTCCCACGACCTCCACCGCCGACGGCACGAACCAGTTCTGGAACCCATCCACGGACTGCTATCAGGCATGGACCGGCAACCCCAACAACACGATTCCCTCGAGCGACTGGCTGCCCCTCTTCGCCAGCGAGAAGTGGATCGTCCCCTCCGCCAAGGACCGCGGGGCAATCGCTGACGACCAGGAGAAGTTCGACACCGTCCTCGCCAACCCCGGCTTCCTCTCGATGCTCACCTGGACCGTTCCTCCCCAGCGGCCGAGCATCGCCGCGCGCGTGGTCGAGGACGCCACGGACGGCATTGGTCTGGTGACCCTTGAGGCCCTCGACCCCACCAAACCGCTGCAAGGCGCGGAACGCGAGGCCATCAAGTTCTCGAAGGCCGGCGTCGTCCTCGTCTGGCGCTACCACCCCGACGACGTGGACGACCCAAAGACGCCCGAGGACGACCGGCGGCAGATCGCCTGGTACATCGGCTACATCGCGGGCTTCGATGAGACGGCGACCGCATATGCCGGCTGCCGCGCCTGCTTCGGCACGACCCGGGCCGACATCGTCGAGGGCGCCAAGCTGCGCCTCGACTGCATCAAGCTCTCCAGCAACCACGACCTGCCCCGCGGCCACCGCGGCGTCGAGACCATCACCCACGAACTCGTCGGCACCGACGCCACGGTGGACGAACTGGTCGAGCGCAAGGGCCTCGGCATCTTCCAGATCGGCTTCCGAAGCGCCACAGAGCCGTTGGCCATTGACGTGGACCCGAACAAGTTCGAATGGATCCAGTTCGTCCGCCCCATCTTCCCCGCCACCTACGTGGCCGACGAGGACCGGCAGCTTGAGGAGAAGATTCTCGCACACAAGTTCCTCTACGGCATCACCCGCTGCGCGGCCAACACGGGCGACTCGACCACCGCCCCCCGCTCGCCCGTGCCCTTCCCCGCCAAGGATGCCAAGATCATGCCCGTCTTCTTCTGCTCCGGCTACATCCACGTGATGGACAAGGACATTGACCTGGTGAAGGGGAGCCACGACGAGGTGACGCTGACCGACAACACGGGCCAGCGCGAGGACCACTGGGTCCACCACGGCTGGGGCCGCATGTTCGCCTTCCGGGAGTCCATCTCGATCACCAAGAGCTTCGTCTATGCCAACCGCCCGCGCCTCCTCAAGTTCCCCTCCTCGATGCCCATCAAGCCCGACCGCTATTCCTACCTGGGCAGCGACACGATGTACAAGGACGGCGACCCGGCCAAGCCAGCCACGGACGGCGGCGGGCTGGGCACGGGCGAGCCCGAGCGTCCGGCCAACGCCACATTCGATGAGGTGAAGATACACTCCGCCGCCCTCGGCATCGCGCGGCTGTGGGACTGCAAGCTGACGGGCGGCGCGCCGAGCGCGGCGAAAGAGGTGCGCGACTTCGGCGGCATCCCCGCCGCCGCAGCGCCCCCCTTCTACATCCGCATCGGCAACCTCGAAGAGTTCAGCCCACAGGGCGCCACCGAACCCTACCGCTTCCACCACAACGGCCACGTCGGCTCCTGGCCCCTCGAAGGCTACGCCAAGATTGACGACGAGGTGGTCTTCTACCGCGTCGTCTACCGCCGGCCCGAGGGACGCACCTCCGCCCCCATCAAGCTCACCGGCGGCTCGGAGCCCGACGCGAACGGCCTCATCACCGTCCTGAGCAGAACCGGCACCTCTCTCTACCTCGACCTCACCGAGGAGGAGGCCAAAGACTTCCCCGACATGGGCTACCTCACCATCTCCAACGCCTGGGCCAACCTGAAATATTGGGAAACCATCAAGTGGATCATGGGCACCTACGGCGTCACGTGGGACGCCATCGAGGCCGACATCCAGAAGGGCGAGGAGGTGCGCAACGCCAAGGGCGAACTGGTGAACTCCAGCGACCACATCGGCCACGAGGAGCGCGTGTTCTTCAGCGGCAAGCGCTACGACGCGGGCAAAGGCGCGCTCGAAATCACACTCACCCATCGCGGCATCCTCGACTCCACGGCCCAGAAGGTGCAGATGTACGACCCTGCGCTCGCGAGCAGTTGGTTCCTGGACACCGACGGCAAGTCGTCCAGCGCTTCCGTGAGCGTGATTAGCGTCGAGTTGCTCATCCTCGAGCGGGCGAGCCTGGGCACGGCGGCGGACGCCCACGCCCTGGGCGCCCGCGTGAACCCGCTCGACCACATCCATTGCGCCCTCGCCCCACGCAAGATGATCAAGCTCCAGCGCGACGAGTTCGGCCGCCTCCTTCTCGAGGATGGCAGGATCAAGGCCCTGGCCGACGACGATGCCCGCTTCGACATCTCGAAGCCCGAATACGAATACGGCATCGTCGTCGAATACCACGACAACTTCCCCGCCGAGGGCTACGTCCAGATCGGCAACGAAATCCTCGGCTACGCCCAGGACCGCAGCGGCGGCTCCCCCATCTGGACCGCCCGGCTGCCCGACCCCACGACCACCGAGGGCTACAGGGACGTGCCGGTCCTCACCGGCATCAAGCTCCTCCGCCAGCGCTACGGGACGAGCCGCGCGAGCTACCTCGAAGACGCCCTCGCCGCCGTGGACCCGCAGGACGAGGAGCCACGCTACTACAGCTTCGCCGACGACTTCGCGTCCGGCTCCCAGCCCTTCTACCGCCGCATCGTCCGCCTCCGCGAGGCCCGCTACCACGACCGCTACCCCATCTCCAACACGGGCGAGTTCACCCCCCACCGCGCCTCGGCCCCCGTCGGCTACTGGGAGTTCGCCTACTCCCTCCCCGGCGCCCTCTGGTCCCAGGTGAAATGGCACGAACTCAAGTACGATGAAGCCGAGGGGACGCTTGTGAGCAGCAACCCCGACGTCCCGGGCCTCGGCAGCAAGCCACTCACCGCCAGCGACCCGTGGGACGTGCAGGTCCTCGTCCAGCTCGACAACGCCCCGGCCTGGGACGACACGGCGAACGACCCCGCCACGAGCAAGCCCGTCGCCCAGCCCGTCCGCTGGGACGCCGTGCCGGGCCGCGCGGACGTGGTCTACAGCCCGCCCGGCTATCGCCTGAAGAAGCCTGTCATCTACCTCTTCGACGATCCGGCGGCGAACAACTACATCAACGCCAAGGACTCCAGCACCCCGCTGGGCCAGTACGCCGACCGCATCCGCCTGCGCGTCTACTTCAAGTACAACGACTACCCGACGGCCGAGGGCTCGCCGCCCAACTACAACATCCCCTGGCGCACGCCGTGGGTGGACACGATCACGCTGAAGTACAAGGCCCCGACGCGGGTGCTGGAACACAGGGAGATGCCATATTGAGCATTTCCGATTTCCGATTTCCGATTTCCGATTGCAGAAGGAGAAGAAGAGGTCTAGGACAGGGAATGGTCTGTTCTGAAATCGGCAATCGGCAATCGGCAATCGGCAATGGCCGCGGCGGCTTCACCCTCGTCGAAATCCTCGTCGCCATGGGCGTCTTCGTCATCCTCGGCACCGCGCTCGTCGGCCTCATGGGCGCCGCGATGGGCGCCTGGCGACAGGGCGAGGCAGGCCGCCAGGCCAACGAACGCCTCCAGGCCCTCCAGCGCCAGCTCGCCGACGACCTGGCCGCCGCCATCCTCGACCAGCCCCCGCCCCCCGACTTCCACCTTGTCCTCGACACGCTTCATGACCTGCCCGGACACCCCTCCATCGTTGTGGACCCAACGTCCGGCTTGAAGGAGTGGCTGGCGCCTGGCCTGGCGAACGGGCGCGACCTGAGCTACTTCGGCGGCTCGGGCACGGTCATCCTGCGCATCCGCGCGCCCTTCGCCATCGGCGCCGCGCTACTCCAGGCGCGGACAGATGCGCTCGACGCCGCTTCCGCCGCCCGCGTGCTCGTCGCGCCCAGCGACCCGGCGCTGCCCGACACCCAGGACCCGCCGCCCGACAACGACCCGCGGTGGCGGGTTTTCGCCGACGTCAACGGGGAGCGGACGGTCAACGGTGAGACCACGCGCAACGGCCTGGCGCTCGGGGGCGGGGAGAGCGACATCTCGCCGGCCTTCCCCGATGCGCTGCGCGGGAACACCCTGTTCATCAAGGCCGAACTCGCCAGCAGCAGCGACCCCCACGGCGGCGCGCGCTTCCTCGCCAGCGACAGGATGCGCGCGGGGGGGCGGCCGGTGCTGGTGCTGGACTGCTATCGCGCGCGCGACGCCCTGCCGCCGCAGCCGCGGCCGACCTTCGCCGCCTGGTTCAAGGACGGCGCGCAAATGGTCACTTTCACCCGCACGCTGCCGCCCGAAGCCGAGAGGGCCGGGACGGAGGTGACGGGCCGCGCCCAGGTGGTCTACCGCTTCAAGCCCTACGACGCCAGCCTCGGCAAGCCGGGGCTCGGGGTCGTGCGCCGAACCTTCGTCGCGCCCATCCCAACGGCACGGAGCGCGGACATTGCGGTGGGCGAGCTCCCCCTCCCCAATGTCGTCGCGCTGGTCCAGGACGACGAGAAGCTGATAAAGAGGTACGGGGAGCAGACCTTCGTGCCCAACGTGTTGCACCTGGGCCTGAGCTTCTGGGGCGCCGACACCACGACGTGGGAGGACCGCCCCGACCTCGGGCCGAACTACGATGCCACCACCCAGCGCTCGGCGAGCACGGAGTGGCTTTCGAGCCGCTACCTGCCCGAGCAGGTGCAGGTGACGGCCGTGCTGGAGCCCGACCGCGGGCGGCGGACGACGACCGGGCTGGCCCAGGCGATTGGCGACAACTACCCCAGCACCGATGAGGCCCCGCTCGTGGTGGCAAGCACCCAGGGCTTCGACGCCGTGCAGCGCGGCTTCGACCTGAGAGAGAAGGACGGCCACGTGCAGCCCCCTGACGCCTTCGCGCGCGACCCGCGCCACTTCATCAAGATTGACGGCGAATGGCTGTTCTACAGCGGCGTCGGCTCCGACACCGATTTCATCCTCCCCCGCGCCGAGGCCTGCCGCGGCGCGCGGGGCACCAGGCCGGCGCCCCACGCCGCAGGCGCAGAGGTCTATCGCGGAATCGTCTCACTCTTCACCGTCCGCATCCCCGCGTACCACCACTGGGAGCGGTAGGCATTGCCGATTGCCGATTTCCAATTGCCGATTGGAAGGCAGAATATGCCTGACGCGGCCGTGAGCTGAGGTTTTGGGGTATGAGAATCGGAAATCGGAAATCGGAAATCGGAAATGATGGTAAAGCCGCGGGCGGCTTTACCATCCTCGAGGTGCTCATGGCCATCGGCATCCTGGCCCTGAGCATCACGGCGGTGCTTTTTCTCTTTGCGATGGGCATGCGCTCGCACAAGCGCGCGCTCGACCGCACCCGCGCCGCAATGCTGGCCGAGACGGTGATCAACCAGCTCCAGGCCGACCTCAAGGTCTACGAGAACTCCACGGACCCCCGCGACCCCACAGTGGCCCCGCCCGACAAGGCCACTCACACGGACTTCCCCGGCTTCTACTACACTGCGACCTTCACCCCGCTCTACGGCGGCACCAGCTACTACAGACTCTCGCTGCTCGTCCACTGGGGTGACCCGAACTCTCCGCCCGAGCCTGCGAACTCTGAGACCTATGAGACCGTGCTCCAGCGGAAGAGCTTCTGAGTGGCTCTGGGCGATGCGGCTCAGCGAAGCCAAGACTGCCTGAAGGCAGGACTCCAAACGGGCGGGCATCCTCGTTTGGAGTCCTGCCTTCAGGCAGTCTTTGGGGCATCTCTATGCGGCGGTATGCCTCACACATCTCGATCCGCAAGATCGTGGCGCTCGCCGTCCTGGCCATCATCCTGCCCAGCCTGGTCCTCACGCTGGTGGGGCTGAAGCTGACGCTGGACCTCAAGCTCCAGCTCGAGCAGAGCCTGGCCGAGCAATACGCGGCCGCGGCACGCGACGCCGCCGAGGACGTGGAGGCCCGCGTGGCCGCCGCCGAGAAGCGCCTCCGCGACGAGGCCGACCGCCTGCCCCTCCAACAGGTCCCCGCCACGCTCGAACGCCTCCGCCGCCAGTCGCCCCTCGCCGAGGAGCTGTTCCTCCTCGACGAGGCCCGCCTGCTCGACCGCCGCCTGCCCCTCGACGCCCGCGGCGCCATGCTCTACCCCCACGAGCCCGAGGCCCTCCCGCCCGTGGCCGAGACGCTTCTGTGGGCCGAGCCCTTCCCCGCCCCCGCGCGCCGGCCCAAGCCCGACGCCCCGCCCGAAGACCCCGCCGCACTGGTCCAGGCCCTCCGCCGCCACCGCGACCGCTCGCTCTCCCCAGCCGCACGCATCCGCGCCACCCAGGCCATCGCCGCCACGCTCTTCCGCACCGGCAAGCTCGACGAGGCCATCGCCGAATACCGCCGCCTCCTCACCAGCGACGACGTGGCGCCCTTCAGCCCCTCCCTGGCCGTCCTCGCCCGCTACCAGATCGCCGCCGCGCTTGCCCGCCTGGGGCGCGCACCCGAGGCCGCCGCCGCCTGGCTCGACCTCTACGCCGACCTCGTGCGCGAGCTCACCCGCTTGGCCGAGCCCGACCGCGCGGCCTACTTCGCCCAGCGCGTGCGCGAGGGCCTCGACCGCCTGATGGCCGGCCCAAACGTCCCCGCCCCCGAGGCCCGCCGCTACGCCGCGCTCCGCGAGGAGGAGGCCCAGCGCGCCGCACGCACCCAGTTCCTCGCCTACCTCCGCCGCTTCGTCCTGCCCCGCCTCGAGCTTCAGGCTCCCTCCCTCAAGCCGGGCGAGGAGGGCTTCAGGCACCTGTGGGACGACGAGTTCGCGGATACGCCCTATCTCATCGCCTATACCCTTGTGCGGGGCGACGACGGCTCGCGCCGCATCCTCGGCCTCAAGGTCAGCCTGGCCCACGTCCGCGACACGCTTCTCCCCGAGGCCCTGGGCAAGAGCCGCTTCGGCCCCGACGTCGGCTTCGTCGTCGCCGGCCGCCGCGAGGGAGCCGTCTTCGGCCACGCCGCGCGCGAACCCGCCGCCTCCGCCGACTTTCCCGCCATCTTCAAGTCCTGGAGCGTCCGCGTCGTCGAGCACAAACCCGCCGCCCTTCGCCGGCTCGCGCTCTACAACGTCATTCTCTTCCCCGCCGTCAACGCCCTGATGATCCTCGCCATCATCGTCGGCGTCGTCATCATGCTCCGAGGCACCGCACGCGAGCTCGAGTTCTCCCAGCTCAAGAGCGACTTCGTGTCCAACGTCTCCCACGAGCTGAAGACCCCGCTGGCCCTCACCCGCATGTTCGCCGAAACCCTCGAGATGGGCCGCGCCAAGACCCAGGAGAAGGTCCAGGAATACTATCGCATCATCATGCGCGAGAGCGAGCGCCTGACCCACCTCATCAACAACGTCCTCGACTT
>Ga0194113_10010238_pt1 | contig 11221 bp, 9 predicted proteins | sample TA2MahC200mmetaG_FD_146193 | JGI IMG/M metagenome (GOLD analysis project Ga0194113, IMG submission 146193) | Freshwater microbial communities from Lake Tanganyika, Tanzania - TA2015017 Mahale Deep Cast 200m | ecosystem: Environmental > Aquatic > Freshwater > Lake | place: Tanzania: Lake...
CCCAGAAAGCGGGCTACGAAGGTCGATGCCGGTTGGTGATAAATACTCTGAGGCTGCCCCACCTGCTCCACCCTTCCAGCGTTGATCAACACCACCCGATCTGCCAGCCCAAACGCTTCCTCCTGGTCGTGGGTGACATACAACGCGGTCTGGTTCATCTGGCGCAAAATTACTCCAAGATCAGCCAACAATCGTTCCCGCAAGGCGCGGTCGAGCGCGCCAAGCGGCTCATCCAACATTAACAACCTGGGAGAAGGTGCTAAGGAGCGCGCCAGCGCCACGCGCTGTTGTTCCCCTCCAGAAAGAGTACCAACATCTCGCTTGTGAAAACCAGGTAACCCCACCAGAGCCAACAATTCCTGGATGCGCTTATCCATCTCCGCCCGCTGCATGCCAGACATGCGCAGACCAAAAGCGATATTGTCATATACATTAAGATGTGGAAACAACGCTAAATCCTGAAACATCAATCCGAAACCGCGTTGGTGAGATGGCAGATGCGCCAATGAATTGCCATCCCAAAACACCTCACCGGAATCGGGTTTTTCCAGGCCAGCAATCATCGAAAGCGCAGTGGATTTGCCGCAGCCACTGGGACCCAGCAAGGCTACGATTTCTCCAGGCGCAACGCTAAAACTGATCCCATCCAGCGCCTGGGTTTCTGCAAACCGTTTACTGATGTTCTCGAGACAAAGTCCCTGTTGCATAAGGTTAAAATTCTCCAATTTCAGCGATGCGAAAACGCTCGATTGCCAGCATTCCAGCCGCAGTGACCGCCATCAAAATGGTACTCAACGCCAGCGCCTGACCATAGTTTAACGCACCGGGCTGGGAAAGAAAGCGGTAGATCATAATCGGAATGGTAGGGTATTCCGGACGGGCGATCAAAGCAGTGGCGCCAAATTCACCCAATGAAATGGTAAAGGCAAAAGCAGAAGCCACCAACAAAGCCCTGCCAACCAGAGGTAAATCAATTAACCGGATTACCTGCAGGGGTGAGGCGCCTAATACAGCCGCCGCCTGGTGCAAACGCGGTCGAATACTGCGTAAGGCTGGAGTCAGGCTGCGAACCACAAACGGGAAGGCAACCAGGGTATGCGCCAGCGGTATTACTATAGGGGAGGCACGCAGGTCGAGGGGTGGTTTTCCTAAGGCAACAATAAATCCCAGCCCCAGGGTTACGGCTGAGGTTCCCAGAGGCAGCATCAACAAAGGATCGAACAACCGGTTCAAAGGGTTATCCCCATTTCGGGAAAGCGCCCAGGCAGCCGGCAAGCCCAATGCCAAGGCTAAGAAAACCGTGGCTGTAGCATACCCTAGAGAAACCAGGATAGCGGTGGTGGGTGGAACATAGAACAACGACGCCCGGCGATTGATAGATAGTTCCCGGTAATACGCCAGGGTCAGCCCGGCTGGTTGGCTGCGGTCAACACGGGAACTCCCCACACCCGAAATCATTGGATCACCCAGGAACGACCTGCCAGCCAGCGCTGCCAGCGGAGCAGTTTCCAACAACAATAGAATCACCAGGTAGAGCGTTGCCAGGCATCGGCTGCTCCAGGAAAGCAACCGCCTTTGGGTGAATCGACGCGGGCGTAAGGAGAGCGGGCGGGATAAGGCAGCAGATAAGCGGGTGTAGAGAATTGTCATTCCCAGCGTGCATATCAACTGTACCAGGGAAAGCGTCGCCGCCAGCGGCAAATTAAACAGGCTAACCGTCTGATAGTAAATCTCCACTTCCAGGGTGGCAAAACGAGCGCCACCCAACACCAAAATCACGCCAAATGATGTGAAATTGAATAGAAATACCAACAGAGCCGCCGCGGCAATGGCTGGCGACAGCAAGGGTAACACTACCGACCACAGTGTACGAAGCCGGCTGGCTCCCAAAACCTGCGCTGCCTGCGTCATACGAGGATCAAGATGCGACCAGAAATCCCCCACCAGGCGTAATACAATGGTTACATTATAGAAAACATGCGCCACCAGGATAGCTGCCAGGCTGTTGGTAAACTGGATGGGTGGTTGTACCAGACCCAGCCATTTCATCAAGATCAGGTTGACCCAGCCTTGGGGTCCCAAGAACGCATTAAAAGCTACCGCCACAACCAGCGTGGGCATTACAAAAGGGATACTGGTGAGCGCTTGTACCAATGCTTTCCCGCGAAAGTCATAACGCGCTAACAGGTAAGCCCCAGGCAAACCCAGCAACATGGTTAGCAGCGTGGAAAGCAGTGCCTGGTAGAAAGTAAAACCCACCACGCGCCAGATAGCTGCAGATTGAAAAGCTTCCTGAAATGGCGCAGCAAAACCACCTGGCGAGCGGGCAAAGCTGAGATCGAATATACGCGCCAGCGGGTAAAAGTAAAACAATACCAGGAAAATACAAGGTGCCAACCAGAGCACCACAGCCACACCAGACTGGCTGCGCTTTAACGCCAAACCAGGAAGCCGATTTTTCATCGCAGCACGGTCTCAGTCCAGTCTTTGATCCACTGCTCACGGTAAGCGCTTATCTGCTGTGGGCTAACCTGGGCGGTTACTTCTGGGATGATTGTGTGTTTGGCAAAAAGCTCAGGGAGTTGAGCAGCAGGATTGACCGGAAACACGAACATTTGCATGGGCATATCTTGCTGGAAAGTAGTTGAAAGCATAAAGTCAATCCATTTTTCTGCCAGGTCACGATTAGCTGTCCCCTTCAGAATTCCGACAAACTCGATTTGGCGGAAACAACTTCTACCACCCGTGATGACAGAAGTGGGCGGTTGTTCTATTGGAGCCTCGGCAAAGATTACTTCGGCTGGCGGGCTGGAGGCATACGAGACCACTACCGGGCGCGTACCTCCATGCACACTGAACTCAGTATAATATGCCGTCTCCCAATCATTGATCACCAGCACACCCTGAGCAACCAGGCGCTGCCAATAGTCCAGATAACCTTGCTCTCCATAAACGCCAATGGTCGTTAACATAAAAGCCAAACCCGGTGAAGACGTAGCAGGGTTCTGCACCACCAGCAAGTTAGCAGGCAGAATTTCCGGGTTTGCCAGGTCATCCAGGTTGCGAGGTACGGGCAGGTTGTTGGTTTCAAAATAGCCTACATCATAATTGATACACACATCGCCAAAGTCAACCGGAATGGCGCGTAATTGTTCATCCAACTTAAACTCCATCGGGATTGTTTCAACCATGGGCGAGGTGTAAGATTCAAAGATCTCCTCAGATAACGCTCTGCTGAGGTAGGTATTGTCCACACCATAGAAAACATCTGCCAATGGATTATCCTTGGAAAGGATAGCTTTATTCAATGCTGTTCCGGTATCACCCGCCTTGAGGAATTTCACCTTAACCGTTTCAGTTTCAAACGCCTGGATCACATCTTCGGATATGGCAAACGAATCATGCGTCATCACGGTTAGAGTACGCAGTTTTCCCATTTCCGGTGATATCGTTTGCGCTGGCAAACAGGCTGCCAGTAGCGCCAGCAGGATAAACATGGAAATATATTTATAATCCATCCTATTTCTCCTTTTCTACCTCATCCTTCATCCCCCCGAATGTGAACACAAAGCAACATCCCCAGCTTGAGTTCCACACGGATCGTGGAATCAATAAACAAGTTGCTCACCCCTCGGGTAGCGCCAAAAAATAAAATTTCATCGTGTAAAGGATATTGCAAACCGCTGGTAGTGACGCCAATGGCGTCTCCTGCCACCGGTATCAACGATAGTGTGTCGCCTGGCTGTCCCTGTAAATCCAGGCGGGCGGGAGAAGTAATCAGGGTTGGAAAATCTCCCTGGGTGGATCGATCAGCATTCAACAAGCGTATCTCCTGCCGACCAGCCACCAATACAATGGAGGTATCCTTATAAGAAACGCCAGCCGGCAGCAACAGGTTTGTCAGCGTTTGATCCCATCGATTTCCCAGAGCTGCCAATACCAAAATTTGATCTACACCAGTAGATTGAGCAAATTGCAAAGCAAGTTCGAGATCCGTGTAATCCTTTTGAGCAGGATGGCGCAACACCTGAACGCCTTGCCGTTCCATCTCAGTGACTTCTTCCGGGGAGAGCGAATCAAAGTCGCCAATCAGAACCTGCGGGGTAAGACCCAACGCCTGGCAATGACGCAATCCACCATCGGCTGCCACCAGTAGATCATCTGGTTGCAGCAAGTCTGGCACAAGTTCGGGAGTGTCCAGCACTCCATTTGCAAAAATCACAGCACGCAAAACAAATCCCTCCTCTTCTGCCGGAGGAGGGATGGGTTCATGCGGTTGGTGCGATTCCTCCGCCGGCATTATCCGGATCAGGTTCGCGGGTCGAAAGCTACTGGCTTTCCTCTCAGCCTGGCAACACCAGGCTCCCCGTGCATATATTATTATCTACCAGCTAGTATAAGATGCCCCACCCCAGTTTGTCAAGTGATTATTGAATCTGGTAGTAAATTAATGTATAACTAAAGTACAGGTGAATACCAGCCTCAGGGTATTATCCCTGGATGATTTCTACTCCCCAACAATCGAATTCTTTATGGAATCACAGGAGGACCTCCCATGGGTGAAAGCGTATATAAAATTATTGAACTGGTTGGCACAAGCACTGAGTCTTGGGAAAAAGCAGCCGTGAATGCAGTCGAAACAGCCGCAAAATCCTTGAAAGACTTGCGGATAGCAGAAATTGTACAGATGGATCTACAACTAGAAGATGGTAAGGTGCGCGCCTATCGCGCCAGAGTGAAACTCTCCTTCAAGTACCGCGATGAGGAATAGATCGCCCTGCTAAACAACACTTAAACAGCGCACGTAAACCTGCCTGCGGTGACCCCTGGCACGGTGTTCAAAAAGATAGACACCCTGCCAGGTTCCCAGGCTCAACTGCCGGTTATCGATGGGGATAGATAGGCTAACGGGTGTGAGTATGGCGCGCATATGGGAAGGTGAATCATCAGCACCTTCTAATGTATGTTGGTGCCAGGGCTGGTTCTCTGGCGCCAATCGCTCCATAAACGCCTCCAGGTCTTGCCTGGCGGTGGGATCATAACTCTCGCTGATCAACAGCGAAGCGCTGGTGTGCGGCATATTAAGATAACACATGCCTTCCTCAATATTCCAGCGACGGATGCACTCCTCCACCATATTCGTGAACGGATACAACCCTTTACCACGGGTATGGATTTCCAAGGTATCCTTAAACCACTGCATAACCATTCCCTTCATTACCGATCTTGATATTCCACTGATTATAGACTATCCAGGAACTGGTTGTATAGAGGGTGTCCACCAAAAAGCCATTAAAGGGTAAAATGAACAGGATCCATCCATGATTCTCACCTGCAGTGGGTTGAAACCACACCGGGTAATTTCTTTTCAGGCGAAGTGAAAAATATGCCAACCAGGCAAAAAACTTCTACCCATCTTTTATTGGCTGCTTGCCTTTTCACCAACCTGTTAAGCGCATGCATAACACCTCCCCACCCCCCCCAAGGCTCTCGCACACTGACGGTGCTCTATACCAACGACGAACATGGCTGGATGGAAGGCATGAATGAAGGTCAGGGTGCTGCCAATTTAATGGGCATATGGAAAGAGAACGAAGGGTATCGTCAAGATGAGGCATTCCTTGTCCTGAGCGGAGGCGATAACTGGACTGGACCGGCAATCTCCACCTGGTTCGAAGGGCAAAGCATGGTCGAGGTGATGAACGCCATGGGCTATCATGCCTCGATGATTGGCAATCACGAGTTTGATTTTGGCGTCGAGACACTTAAAATGCGTCTGGCAGAAGCAAATTTCCCCTATTTAAGCGCCAACCTGCGCGATCGTCATACCGGAAAAACACCCACCGATTTAGGGATTAAACCATTCGAGCAACTGGAAGTGGCAGGTTTGCGTGTGGGTATTATCGGATTGACCACCACAGCGACCCCCTACACCACCAACCCAACTAACATTGTTCAATTCGATTTCATCGACTATACCCAGGCTTTGCGTGATGCCACCAATCAACTGCGCCAGCCGGGAGTCGATTTGCTGCTGGTGCCAGCCCATCTCTGCGTTACCGAATTGACCCGTCTTGCCACGCAAGTGAGTAATCTGAACATCAACCTGCTGGGTGGAGGGCACTGCAATGAGTCGTTCGCCATAACAGAAGGCAACTTGGCCATCATATCCGGTGGATATCATTTTCGCTCGTATGCGTTCGCCAGGTTCACTATTGATCCCAAATCACGAGCAATCCTGGATGTGCAGGCTGGCGTGCGGGAGAATAAAGACGGAGCAGCAGATGATGCTGTTGCCAGGGTGATCAACCGTTGGAGACAGGCCGCGGATGCTGAACTTAACACCAATATAGGGTATCTGCAGCGCGAAATTCCCCGCCGCAGCCCGGAAATGCAGGCGCTGATCACCGAAGCCTGGCTTGCCGGCTATCCGCAAGCGGAGATTGCACTAACCAATATGGGTGGAATGCGTGACCGCTTACCGGCGGGTGATATCACCCTGGGAAACATCGTCTCCATGATGCCTTTTAACAACACGCTGGTAGAACTTCACGTTACTGGCAAAGAGTTACAAGACATTTTAAGAACAGCCAGCCCCAACCCTGCCATTGGTGGTATGCACCAAAAAAGCGGGCGCTGGGTTTTAAACCAAAGCGGAAAAGAATTAGACCCATCGACCAGTTACTCTATCCTGGTGAACGATTTCATGTACGGCGGCGGTGATGGTTACACAAAACTAGCAAAATATGATCCACAAGCCTACAACACCGGTATCGACTGGCGCCAACCTGTCATCGATTGGATAGAGGCGCAAAAATCCAGCCCGGCGCAGCCACTGGATCAAATACTGGCTTTGCTGCTGAGATAAGCAGATCATTACCCTGCTTTCTGCAACTTACTTCTGCAACCCACGTATATCATTATGAAAGAAAATAGAAACTATGGAGGTTATGGCTATGGGTTGCCTGGAATTTCTCTTTGAGTTGGTAGTTGGCGTCATCGGGTTGGTGGTCGGACTGGTCGTAGGGATCATCGGGTTGGTGGTAGGAGCGGTGGTTTTAGTCATTGGTTTGTTGCTTGCGGGTCTGGTGCTTGGGTTGTTGATAATTCCCCTGGTGCTGCTACTGATTATCATCTTTTGAGCACACTTACCAATCCAACCTATACTCCTGCCCGAGCACACCGGCAGGAGTTTTTTTATCACCCAATAATAATTCAATGGTACTGGGTAGATTTTTAATTAAGGCAAGTTAACAGTTTTCCATCTTGTTGCATGTATAATCTGTATTATTCCTAGATCAAGGGGTAACTCCAATCGAATGAGCGTTATCTGGATAAAGGTCTGGTACGACCTATGGAGAAACAAACTACGCTCGATGCTGGTGATTCTCAGCATAGCGGTGGGGGTTAGCGTCCGCCAAAGCTTAAGTTATGAATAATGCTTTTCTGGTATGAAAATACGGTATACTTAATGGCGGAGAGGCTTGGTTATGAGTTTAGGGTTATACAGACGCTTTCTGGAAGAATACGTCATCGAAGCGATAAAACACAGCAGCGGTACAAACGCCAGTATTTCTGAGTACCTGTGGGCTAAACAAGCTGGCGGGTTTTTGACGCGCCACAAAGCAGAGAAGCAGAAAGCCCTGAATGAAGCCAGGCGGGCTTTTGACGAATACCGTCACTGGCCCTTGGAAATCATCCTCTCCCACCTGGGTATTGAACATCAAGCTTAACATAAATAAACCAGCATAGCATTATCCTTGGGTTTCAAACACTGAAACAGGGAGAAAACGACAGCTTCCTCACTCTTATCATCAAACCTGAAGAGCAGCCTTAGTTATTTCTATTTGACCATACTTGTTACTTGGATTGGCAAGGATATTTAAACTTTTATCATCATTCCAGGCTGTGCATCTTGCTACTGCTTGAATATCCATGTACAATGAGATTAGCCTGATCAATTAACCAACAACTTCCTCAACCCAATTCAATTGGGCTATCCAGTGAAAGGAATGAAAGAACCGATAGATAGCCTGGCGGAAGAAAGCCAATCCCTGGAACAAACCGGGCAAATTGGCAATGCACTAATGCAGGCACAACTGGCTTTGGATCAAGCGCGCCAGGATGGCAATCCTCAAGCTACAGCCACTGCCCTGGTTCGACTAGGAAACGTCCATTACCGGTTGGGGGATTATGACCTGATGCTCGCCTTTACAAATGAAGCTCTAAAAACAGCTATCCACGATTCCCGCCCCTATACAGATGCACTGATCTTACTTGGAATTCATGCCTTTGAAACCGATTCTTTAGACAAATCTGAAGCCTATTTTCTGGAAGCAGTCAGCATCTGCAGAAGAATCGACTATACGGCATCGCATTTTCGCGCTTTGCACAACCTGGCTGCCTGTATCTACAGCTTGAGGGGACAATTTGAACTGGCGATCGCCGCAGATCAAGAAGCCTATCACATCGCAAACCAGATTGATTCGCCACAAAAACCTGCCCCGCTGATTGCCTGCGCCTACAACTTCTTGATCACTGGACAATCGCAACGCACCGCAGAAATTATCGAGCAGATAAAACCTATCGTATCCGAAGGCTCCCTCTACCAGGGGTATTATTTTTTGTTATGCGGTAAATATGCTTTTGAGAAGAGAGAATACCCTGAGGCGATTTCTTTTTTAAGCCAGGCACGTTCGATTGCCGAAAGTATTGGCGATCCGGTGCTGCATATTTTTATACGCTTAGAATACAGCCGGTATTACCAACGAGTGAATAAACCAAACCTGGCTTATGAATGGGCAAATGATGGTGTGGCTTGCGCGGGACGCGCCAGTAATCACAGGATGTTGGGTAGAGCATTAATCGAACGCGGTCGTTCTGCCTGGCTCAAAGGAAATGTAACTGCCGCATTGGCTGATTTTGAAACCGCTATTCAAGACCTGGCAGACCGCAGCCAGTATTACGATCTTACCAGGGCGCTTTTTTTCAAAGCAGCGCTTTTACATCATACCCAAAGCAGTGAAGCCGACAATGCCTATGTTGTCGCTGCCCAGAAGATACTCGATGGAGGTTTCGCTAGCATCCTGGAACAGGAACGACAAATTGCCTATCCCCTGGTAGCTACTCACCTATCCGATGCTAACAATGATTCAGCCAGGCTCTCTACCGAACTCATCAAGCAACTTGAAAGTATCCCACCACCCGCCTTGCGGATATATTGCCTGGGTCAGTTTGAGGTTTACCAGGGAAACAGAGTGGTAGCTCAAACAGCATTCCATCGCCGCCAGGCAGGCGAACTCTTACGATTATTGTTGGTTTCACCCCAACGATCTCTATCCCGCGAGCAAATCATGGAAATTTTGTATCCTGATAAGTCGCCTGAATCGGCATTGGCGGCTTTCCATCAGGCAACTTCCGCACTTCGCCGTGCGTTGGAACCGGATCTACCCGATAAATTTCCTTCCAATTACCTGATCATTGAAGAAGGACGAGTGGTATTAAACCTGCCAGAAGGTTCATTTGTTGACCATGAAGCTTTTGAGCAGTTCGTCCAGACAGAAGAGCATGAAACTGCCATCAGTCTTTACCAGGGCGAACCATTCCCACTGGATTGTTACAAGCAATGGGCGTCCTGGAAGCGAGAGCACATCATTCAGCTCTATCTCCATGCGCTGCTGGCGATTGCCAGGAAAAAATTGGAGACACAATTCCCAACAGACGCATTGACTGCCTGCCAGCGTATCCTGCAAGGGGATCCCTGGCAGGAACAGGCTGTTCTACTGGGTATGCACGCCTGCCTGGCATTAAAAAATCGCCCGGGCGCCATTCGTCTTTACAAGACATTGGAACAAAAGCTACAAACAGATTTTGGTATATCTCCCAACAACGATTTACAGCAACTTTATCTCACCCTTTTATAACCCCAAGTGTCAGTGTTTTGTCAGTGCCACAAGTTATGATCATGGTATGCGCAGTGTGCATACTTACGTTTTACGGGTATTAATCGATGAGCATGAACCAGAGATACTACGCGGTTCGCTCCGTTCCGTTGCCAGTGGAGACGAACACGCGTTTATTGGAGAGACAGATTTGATCACCCGGCTGCAAACCATGCTCCATAACACTCTCCCACCCTCCAGCACACAATCCATGCCGTCGAAAAAAAATCGAAGAAAACCCACACTTGCCTTGCGTTGAGATTCATCTCTCCACCTCCACCCATAGTTGATACCCATCGGTGCTGATGTGTATCCAGCCATGCTGGTCGGTTCGCAACAGGGTGTAACCTTGCAAGCTCTCCAGAGTCTCGGGTGGCGGAAAGCCGTCGCGGTCTCCGGCTGCCACGCTCGCCAACACCACCTGCGGGTGCAAGTGGGCAATCCACTCCGGAGGGTTAAGCCAGGCACGACCACGATCCGCCAGCAGCAGGACATTCACGGGAGCAAAGGACGCGTCATGCAACAAACCGTACTGCGTTTCCAGGTCTAACCCAACCGGCAATAACGCCTGAAAGTTACGCCATTGCAATAACAAGACCGCGCCATAAGAGTTGAGCGCCAACACTTCGAGGCTGGCGCCGTCCCCCAATTCCAACACCTGACCCACTTCAGCCTGCGTAAGCGGAATATCCTGGGTCACCAGTCGTTGCCGTAGGTAGCGTGCACTGCTGCCTGTGGCGGGAGGTATCGCCCATAACGCCTGCGCAGGTGGGCAGGATTCCAGGCTGCGCGGTAGAGCAGATAACTGGTTCTCCTTGCTGCCAGCAACCACCAGCCAATCCAGCGCCTGGCAATGCAAAGGAAGCCGGCGACCCAGGGCATCCGCCAACCTGTTGGGGCTGACGCCGCCACCCACCAACACATAGCGCCCATTGGGGGTTTGCAGTAACAGCGCCTCGCCGGAATTGGGGGAGATGTGGGTATCCAGCAATACCAGGTGCAAACGCCCATCCGGCGCCGCCAGAAATAACTGCCAGACGGAAAAATTTAAACCCACCAGCACAATCAATGCTAACCCTGGTTTGAGCAGCGGCGCCATACGATCTCTACCAAAGGTCACCAGTGCCAGCAAACCGTAAAAGAGCAACAACCAAAAACTATCCAATGCAGGAATTGCCAGCGAACCACCTGGGAAACCAGCAAAAAACTCCACCAGGCGGATGGTGTAGGCGATGAAAGGATAAGCCAGGATACTCAAAACCTGCCCAAGCGTATTGGAA
>Ga0194113_10010240_pt1 | contig 11220 bp, 11 predicted proteins | sample TA2MahC200mmetaG_FD_146193 | JGI IMG/M metagenome (GOLD analysis project Ga0194113, IMG submission 146193) | Freshwater microbial communities from Lake Tanganyika, Tanzania - TA2015017 Mahale Deep Cast 200m | ecosystem: Environmental > Aquatic > Freshwater > Lake | place: Tanzania: Lake...
GCCCATTTCCTCCCTGAAGAGATGGAAAAAAATGTCAGGAAAGCCATCCAATCTCTATAACCGATATGCAGCCCAATCCCTCGATATATGAAAAAGTCAGGCGGCAGCTTGATGCCATCAATCCTGAGAAAGGCTTGCTGATACTCGGCTTTGGAAGGGAGGGCAGATCCAGTTACAAGCTGTTCAGGAGCATCTTCCCTGATCTGAGGATCACGATCGCAGACCGCAATGATCAGATACGGAATGATGAATCACTGAAAAACGATAGCCTGGCGGAAGTCATAACAGGTGAAGATTACCTGAAAACCCTTTACACCCATCCTGTCGTATTAAAAACGCCCGGCATATCATTCAAAGAGGTAAAAGATATCCCGCCCGGAATCTTGATCACTTCTCAGACTGATCTGTTTCTCAGGATGTTTGGCCATCATGTTACCGGTATTACCGGAACCAAGGGTAAGAGTACCACTACTGCCCTGATCCATCATATATTAAAAAGTCATAACCCGGAAGCACTGCTTGGTGGTAATATCGGTATTCCACCTTTTGAATTGCTGGCGGACATGAGGGCGCATACACCTGTTGTCATGGAGATATCAAGCCACCAGTTGGAGTATGTAAAAGCAAGTCCTCATATTGCTGTATTCCTGAACCTGTATCAGGAACATCTGGATCATTTTACCTCTTACCAGGCTTATCAGGAGTCGAAATTATACATCGCACGTTATCAGACAAACACCGATTTTCTGGTTTATAATCAGGATGACCCGCTGGTCAGATCACATCTTGAAGATGGAGTCTGGAATAGTAGGCTTCTGGCTTTTTCCAATCTTTCGAAGGTGGTAAACGGATGTTACACCCATGATGGTTCGGTCATTTTCAGGGATGACTCCTCAGAAACGACCGTTATGCAGCGGGTTGACCAAGCCTTGCTTAGAGGCAAACACAATGTTTTGAACATTCTGGCTGCCTGTCTGGCCGCTATTCATAACGGGATTCCATTTGCTGCCATAGAGGCAGGTGTATTGTCATTCCACCCTTTGCGACACCGGCTCGAAGAAGTTGGCGCTTTTCACGGGATTACTTTTTTTAACGATTCCATCTCTACGATTCCTGAAGCTACCATGCAGGCTGTTGAAACCCTCGGCCGGGTGGATACGCTGATACTTGGCGGGCACGACAGGGGGATTGATTACAGCAATTTGGTGTCATTTCTGAAAGGCGCATCAAGCCGGCATTTGCTATTGACAGGGGATGCGGGAAAAAGGATTCTCGATCTGATGATTCAGGCTGGATATGATAAGCAACGGCTTCATTTCCTGGCATGCTTTGATGATTTTATCGAGGTCGTCCGGCAGGTTGCTCAGCCAGGTTCGATTTGCTTACTTTCTCCTGCAGCATCCAGTTACAATGAGTTCCGGAATTTTGAAGAAAGGGGAGACCGATTTATTGAATTAATTATGAAATGGTAGAATATTTTATGCACCCGATCAAAAGGCCTAAGCTGATACTAACTTATCTCATCATACTGGCTGGTATTCATGGTTTATTTGGTCAATCGACGAATCCCGATATTATTGCCTATATCAGGCAATACAAGGATATTGCGATCCATGAGATGAAGAAATACAAAATCCCGTCAAGTATAACCCTGGCACAAGGGATCCTGGAATCAGGTGCAGGTAAAAGCCTTTTGGCTACCGAGGCTCGAAACCACTTCGGGATTAAATGCCATAAAGAGTGGACAGGCAAGACTTTCCACATGGACGATGAAGCCAAGAATGAATGTTTCAGAAAATATAAAGATCCGGAGGAATCTTACCGTGACCATTCCCTGTTTCTTACACAAAGGCCCCGGTATGCCTCTCTTTTTGAGCTGGAGATTACCGATTACAAAGCCTGGGCACACGGACTGAAATCAGCCGGATATGCGACCAATCCCAGATACCCTGAGTTGTTGATCCGGTATATCGAGGAATATGAATTATACAAGTTTGACAAGCAGGGAAGATCAGACGCCGACGAGATCACCCAGGACTCGATCACTGAAACACCTCCGGGAAAGATTGAACCACTCCCGGTGCTTCCTTACCCGACAACAGGTTTTGCGGTTGTTGGCGTAAGCGATAAAGACCGGACGATATATATTAATAATAAGGTAAGGTTCATTTTTGCCAGGGACGGAGATACTCCACTGGGCATTGCCAGGGAGTTCAGGATTTATGCTTACCAGATATTCAGGTACAATGACCTCGATAAGGATGCAATCATTAATCCCGGCGACATCATTTATATTCAAGCCAAAAAGAACAAGGCGAAAGGAAAGACCCACTCGGCAAGCCAGGGAGAGACCATGCATTTCATCGCTCAGTTGTATGGGGTGAAAATGTCGAGTCTTTATAAACTGAACAAGATGAGACCAGGAACAGAACCGAAGACCGGAAAAAGGATCCGGTTATATTAGACTCAATGGATGAGCATCGGGGACTGTACTTAGAGTTCCAGTTTCAGTTGTTTGCCGAGGCAGAAGCTTTTCCGGTGGAAAGGGCTGATCCCAAAGTTCAGGATAGCCTTTTGATGGATTTCGGTTGGATAGCCTTTGTTTTGATCCCATCCATAATGAGGAAATTTTTCATGTAGCATCGCCATGTAGTCATCGCGGTAGGTTTTTGCCAGGATAGAGGCTGCGGCGATAGACTTATAGGTAGCATCGCCCCGGATGATGCATTGATGGGGGATCGAATGGTAGGGTTTGAAATGGTTCCCATCGACGAGGATCAGTTCCGGGCGTATCGCCAATATATCCAATGCCCGGTGCATGGCCAGGATGGAAGCCCAGAGGATATTGATTTCATCGATCTCCGCCGGTTCGGCTTTAGCGACAGCATGAGCAATCGCATCTTGTTGTATTTGTGCCCGGAGTTGCTCCCTGACTGATGGCGAAAGTTTCTTCGAATCATTCAGAAATTTATTCCTGTATCCCGGCGGTAAAATAACAGCGGCGGCAAACACAGGACCGGCCAGACAGCCCCTCCCGGCTTCGTCGCAACCGGCTTCAATCCTGTTTTTTGAGTAAACTGACTTTAGCCTCGTCATCTTTCAGGATAAAATGCGGGTAAGAACGATCAGTACCAAGAGGATAAAAAGAATCCATTCATGCCAGAAGGGCTTTCTTAAACCTGCGTAGTAAAAGCCCAAAATGCCTGCCATGGGAATACCCATGAGACCGGCATGAAGGATTTGATCTCCCTGAGAAAATCCAAATGAAATCAACAAAAAAAAGAGCCACCAAAGGGTGATGTTGAATCTCTTACGATTGCTGATGGTGATGGTGTTCAATTTCCTCCGGATATTCAAGAGCGCGATCATCAAGATTATTCCCAGGAGACTCAAATAGACATATGCCGGGGTATCCGGGTGGAGGTGAGGAAGGGAGATATGAGTGAAAGGTTTAATAAAAGCTTCTCCTTTCCCGGTCAAATCATTCTGCCAAAAGAACCAGGTTCCAAGGAAAAGAAAGGGGGTGATGAACGCCAGGAACGAGATGATCCACTCCCTCCAGCCGGATACGCGGTACACGAACAAGGACAAGGGAAGTAGCAGAAAGAAGATCGTGGACGGAAAGTAAAGCAAAGAGGCCCACCCGACTAAAAAGCCTGCGTTAAAGACCTTATCGTAGGGCTCCTCCTGATCATACAGGCTGATGATGAAATAGAAATAGATCACCAGCAACAACATGGATATTATGATACATCCGGCATCGGGTACTTGTGGGGATGCATACCAGAACAGAAGAAAAACAAGCCCACCCAGGAGGGTGTTTTTTGGTAACATCTCAAATTTCGTCAAGGTACTGTTGATGATCATCATAGCAACGGCAGTGGTAAGGATTGAAAGAGGGTACCTGATCCAGGCCGATTTATGGAGAAAGCTGTCGAGCGCAGGGAAAAAAGTCAGTGGCTCCACATGCTTATCAGGGATGGAAGAGGAGGAAACGCCTGAGAAATAGAGGATCAGGAACAAAACTGCGAGCAGAATGTACTGGGTCAAATAGCTTGATTTGAATGTACGGATCAGCATGATCAAAGCAGTTGAATCAAATCTTGCCCAAGGTCTTTCCGGAAGTACTTTCCTTCAAATTCGATCCGTTCGGCATTTTCGATTGAATGGCCCAAAGCTTCCTGCAGGGTCTTCCCCAAAGATGTCACGCTGATTACCCTTCCGCCGTTTGTAACCAGTGAACCATCTGATGCTATTTTGGTGCCGGCATGGAATAGAATACTCCCCGGAATATCATGGATATGGGTGATTGATTTTCCTTTCTGGAAAGGACCGGGATATCCGCCGGAGACCAGGAAGACCGAGGTACACCAGTCAGGTTTAAAGGTTATCGTCTGCAGGTCAAGTTTCTTCTCAGCCGTAGCAATAAGTAATTCCAGAAGGTCGGCATCGATCCGGGGAAGGATGGATTCAGCTTCCGGGTCACCTAACCGAACGTTGTATTCAATCACAAATGGGTCACCTTTGACGTTCATCAGCCCAAAAAAGATGAAACCCGAATAGTCAAGCCGATCCTGACGAATTCCCCGGATTGTTGGCTCGATGATCCGTTCCTTCACTTTGGCCATGAAAGTTTCATCCGCAAAAGGAACGGGCGATATGGAGCCCATTCCGCCAGTGTTGGGTCCTGTATCCCTTTCTCCAACCCGCTTGTAATCTTTGGCTTCCGGTAACAACAGCCAGGATAGACCGTCGGTGAGAACAAAAACAGATAGTTCAATGCCAACCAGATATTCTTCGATCACGACCTTGTCGGAGGAAGCCTCAAACCGCCGTTCTATAAGCAGATCGTGAAGATTGGCTGAGGCCTCCTGAAGTGTTGGGCAAATAAGAACCCCTTTCCCGGCAGCCAGCCCATCGGCTTTCAATACGTATGGTGGTTGAAGGGAGTTGAGGAATCTCAGTGCTTCCTGAAAGGAGTCCTTACAGAAGGTTTGATACCTTGCTGTCGGGATGCCATGCCGGATCATAAACTGCTTCGCAAAATCCTTGCTTCCTTCGAGCATCGCTCCGGTCTTGGATGGCCCAATAACAGCAACATGATTCAGCGCAGGATCCTGGAGAAAAAAGTCCCGGATACCTTTAACCAGGGGATCTTCAGGCCCCACCAGGACCATTTGAATATTCTTATCCAGTACGAAGGTCTTAATAGCAGGAAAGTTGGTCGGTTGAATGTCAACCATTTCAACCAAAGGAGCCATGCCACCGTTCCCAGGCGCTACGTATAGGCAGTGCGGAATTTGGCTCTGGCTGAGTTTCCATGCAATGGCGTGTTCACGGCCACCGGAGCCGATCAACAAGATGTTCAGGGGTTCATGGTTTTTTCGATGCAAGCCCATAGTTTATCAGCCGTTTTTTGCCAGGTAAAAAGATATTGTCTTTCAAAACCTTTACGGATCAGTTCCTTCCGGAGAGGTTCATGAATTGCAAGTTTTTCCAATTGTTCGGATATGGATGAGATGTCAGAGGGGTCAGCATACAATGCTGCATCTCCGGCCACTTCTGGCATTGAGGAGACATTGGATGTCAGAACATCATTGGCCCCGTCATACACCACGTCAACCTTTTCCTGTGGAATGCCATACAGCCTGCTGATGTCCTGCTTTGAGAATGCTGATACTGTGGCAATTTTATCTGCCCGCCTGGCGAATCTGGGAAAATAATGACGGTAATTTTTTTTTTCAGCGAATGGCAGATATTCCGGGTAATATTCAAATGCAATCCAGCCAATTCCTTCCATCTTATCCGGTAGCAGCAACCTTGTATTTACAGCAATTTTCATGGAAGGATCCTGTTGGGTTTCAGGCTCAACGGGTGTGGCAAGCCGGAAGCCATTTTCTTTTTAACTTTGCAGCAAATATCTGAATTATTTTCGAGCTTCAAGCCCCCTGGCAAGGCGGGAAAGGCAAAAAGAAATAAGCTACATGCAGCGAAAGTTCCTCACCAATCTGGGTCTTCTGCTCTTTCTTAATTTGCTGGTTAAGCCGTTCTGGATTTTTGGCATCGACCGGACGGTACAAAATGTTACCGGGGTAAGTGATTATGGGTTCTACTTCGTGATCCTTAATTTCTCTTTCCTGTTCAACATCTTGCTCGATTTCGGGATCACCAACTACAACAACCGGAATATCGCACAACATAACCAGTTGCTGAACAAGCATTTCAGCGGTATACTGGTGATGAAATTCCTGCTCTCGGTGGTTTATTTCATGATCACTTTCCTGATAGCCCTTCTGCTGGGGTATAACCTGCTCCAGATGAAATTCCTGGTTTTTCTTGCTATCAACCAGTTTCTGGTCTCACTCATTTTGTATTTGCGCTCGAATATTTCAGGTCTGTTGCTATTTAAGACCGATAGTTTCCTTTCGGTTCTTGACCGGCTACTGATGATCGCCATATGCAGTGTTTTGCTCTGGGGCGGTGTTACCCGCGATCCTTTCCGGATTGAATGGTTTATTTACGCTCAAACGGTAGCCTATCTCCTTACAGCCTTGATATGTCTTGTGCTTGTCATCCGGAAAGCGCATTTTAGAAGGCTTTCATGGAACTGGCCTTTTTTTATTGTCATCATCAAACAAAGCATGCCGTTTGCCTTGCTCATCCTGTTGATGACCTTCTACAACCGGCTGGATGCTGTGATGCTGGAAGGGATCCTGGATGAACCGCAGGGTTATGAACAGGCTGGGATCTATGCTTCCGGGTATCGTCTCCTGGATGCCGCCAATATGATCGGATTCCTGTTTGCTGCATTGCTTCTGCCCATTTTTTCGAAGATGATCAAGAACAAGGAATGCATTGAAGGGATGGTCAGACTCTCCTTTACCTTGATGATCACCATCGCGGTGATCGTTTCGGTTGGATCCTTTTTCTATAGCTACGAATTGATGGATTTACTGTATGATGCACATGTGGCTGAGTCATCATCCGTGTTTCATTGGCTGATGGGCTGCTACATCTTTATCTCCACATCCTATATTTTCGGAACACTGCTCACTGCCAACGGCAACCTGAAATACATGAATCTTATTGCCCTGCTGAGCCTGGTGTTGAATGTTTCACTTAACCTCATCCTGATCCCGTCTTTTCTGGCTGTCGGATCCGCTTTTGCCAGCCTGGTCACGCAGTCTGTTTCGGCAATCCTGCAAGTACTGCTCGTAAAAAAGCTTTTCCGGATGAAAGTCAATTATTCCTTTCTGTTCACCCTCTTGCTTTTCGTTGGCGGTGTCATCCTGCTGAACTATATCTCCCGCTTTCTGGCTTTCCGGTGGGAATATTGCTTCATCCTGGCGATCGTACTGTCCTTCATTCTGGCTGCTGCATTGCGCCTCGTCAGCCTGCAATCTTTGAAAAAAATCCTGCTGGAAAGACCATCTGCCTAAGCCCCTGCCGGCTGATTTCTGAAACCCGATGGCTTCTGTGTTGCCGATTCATATTATTTCCCTACTTTTGGGATCTTATTTCATTTGATTAACATATGGAAAATGTACCAGTCGGCAAGGATGGATTTGATTCTACCGGATTGATGATATACCTCTTCAAGTGGCGAAAATTATTGCTCATCATTTTTCTGATCTCACTTGTTGCTTCCCTTTTCTTTTCATCCTCTCTATTCATTGCACCGAAATTCAAGTCGACCGTGATCATGTTTCCGGTTTCGACAAGCAGCATCTCCCGGGCACTGATGAGCGAGATGTCATCTCCAAATCAAGACATTACACAGTTCGGAGAAGAGGAGCAGGCGGAACAGTTGCTTCAGATACTCAATTCCAATAAGATCCGCGACAGGATCGTTCAGCAATTCAACCTCATGCAGCATTACGGGATCGATTCTTCCTCCAGCTATAAATACTCCAGATTATACCGGCAGTATGAAAACAATATCACCTTCCGGCGGACTGAATATATGGCGGTTAAAGCCACCGTGCTGGATAAAGATGCCCAGATGGCTGCCGATATTGCCAACGCTATTGCAGATCTGGTTGATACCGTCAAGAATCAAATGCAAAAGGAGCGGGCCTGGCAGGGATATCAAATTGTTCAGCAAGAATATGAACAACTTCAGGATGAAGTAAATCACATCGTCGATTCACTGGCAGTTATTGGTCAGATGGGAGTGAATGATTATGAACGACAATCAGAAGTGCTTAACCAGCAAATGTCGATGGCAATCTCAACAAACAACCGGACAGCCATGGCTGTTTTTCAGAAAAAACTCGACCTGATCGGTAAATATGGCGGTACGTATATGGCGTTAAAAAATGCCCTGGAATTCAAGACTGAACAACTCATCCTGCTCAAAGGAAAACTCAAAGAGGCTAAGGTGGATGCGGAACAGAACATCACCCAGAAGTTTGTGGTCAACTATGCCTACAAGGCAGAAAAGAAATCCTATCCTGTTCGCTGGCTCATCATGGTTGTAACTGTCTTCAGTGCTCTCTTTCTGGGTGCATTAACGCTGGTTACCATTGATAAAATTCAGGCTATCAGAAAATCTGGAAGATACTAATACCTTGTTTTCGAAAAATAACAGCATGAGATATGAATGATTTTTTTAACAGCAGCAATTTAATCCGCCTTCTGCTCAAGTGGAAGTTTCACCTGCTGATCATCAGCGTGGTGGTGATTCTCCTGGGGGTTTTATTCTCAAGCCCCTGGTTTATATCTCCTCTCTATAAGTCAACTGCCGTGCTATACCCGGCCAATGTGTCCCCATACTCAGAGGAGAGTGAAACAGAGCAGATGCTTCAACTGATCCAATCAAAGGATATCAAGGACAGTGTGATCAGGAGATTCGATCTTGCCAAACACTACAAGGTCGATTCGGGGTACAAATATTTCGAAACGATCATGTTGTACGAGTGGAGCAAGCGGGTGAAGATCAATAAAACACCCTATGAGTCCATCATGCTGGAGGTCCTTGACCGGGATCCAGATACTGCATGCAAGATCGCTGAATCGATCATCCATTATTATGACATCAAGGTGAGAATCCTTCACCGGGAAAAATTCTACGAGGTGGTCATGAATTTCAGATCTCAGGTGATCCGGAAATCCAGGGATCTGGATTCTCTGGCAGGGCGCATTCACGAACTGGGTACTAAATATGGCGTTCTGGACTTTCAAAGCCAGACGAGGGAAGTGATGGAGGGCTATCTGCGAACGATAGATGGCTCCAATGCCCAGCGAATCAACACGCCTGCTGTGATGGAACTGAAGAAAAACCTGGAAGACAAAGGGGGGGAGATGCTGATGCTGCAGGAGTTACTGACAAGCGAATCGGAGGCTTTCAGTACCTTCAAGCTTGACTATGACCGGGCTTTGATTGCCTACCAGCGACATTTCACATACTCTAATGTTGTAACCAAACCGTTCCCTGCTGATAAAAAATCCTACCCGGTACGATGGATTATTGTTCTGGGGTCGTTGATCGCAAGTTTGTTTGTGGCTATCATCGTGATTGGATTCATTGAAAATTCCCGAAGGATCATCCATAAGCGTAATGTTGTACCACCGGGAGATAGTGTGTAAAAACCATCTTCAAAGCGCATTATCCATTGACTGACAAGCTCAAAACCGGCATTGTATATCTTGTGACAGCGCTTTTTATTGCGCTGAATATCTATTTGGTTGTTAAAAAACAGGAATACTGGGGCTTCCTGATCCCGTTGGCGATATACGTTGCAATACTTTATATCATTTCACTGGATAAGATCCTGCTCCTCATTACATTTCTCACGCCCCTTGCCATCAACATGATGGATTTTGAATGGGGGATTGGCATCTCCATTCCGACAGAACCACTCCTGATAGGTGTTTTCCTCCTTTTCATCATCAAGGTGATCTTTGAGCACAACTATGACGGGAAGATTCTGAAACACCCTGTGACCATTGCCATTCTGATCAATCTGGCATGGATTTTCCTGACCGGCCTGACCAGCCAGCTTCCGCTGGTATCCTTCAAGTTTCTGTTTGCCCGCCTGTGGTTTGTGATCCCCATGTTTTTCGTTGCTATCCCGTTGTTTAAAAAGGAATCCAACATATCCCTTTTTGCCTGGATGTATGCCCTTCCGTTGATCATTGTCATCGGGTACACGATATTCAACCATCAACGGTTTGGATTTGATGAGGATTCCGGGCACTGGGTGATGTCGCCATTCTACAATGACCACACCGCCTATGGTGCGATCCTGGCGATGTTTATCCCTGTCTTTTCAGGCTTTGCCATTTCCACCGTAAAAAAACCGGCTACCCGGCTGGTTTCTCTTGCTGTTACCTGTATTCTGACTGTCGCCCTGATCCTGTCATACAGCCGGGCCGCCTGGGTAAGTCTGGGGATAACGACGGTGATCTGGCTGATCATCCTGATGAAGATCAAGTTCAAATACCTGGTCGTAACCTTTTTATCGTTGGTAGGGCTGTTTTACCTGTTCCAGTTTGAGATCATCGACCGGCTGGAGAAGAACAAACAGGATTCTTCCGCCAATTTTCTGGAGCACATTCAATCCATTTCAAATATTTCTTCTGACGCCTCCAACCTGGAGCGTATCAATCGCTGGCAGTCGGCCATCCGGATGTTTAATGAACGTCCGGTTTTTGGGTTCGGGCCGGGAACCTATCAGTTTGAATATGCTCCTTACCAGCGTTCCAAGGAGAAGACCACCATCAGCACGAACGCCGGCGACCGCGGAAATGCCCATAGCGAATACTTCGGGCCCCTCGCAGAAAGCGGCCTGCTGGGTATGCTGACCTTCATTGGTGTCGTCCTGTTTATCATAATTACTGCCCTTAGAGTATACAAGGAAGCTGAAAACAAGGAGATCAAATTGCTCAGCCTTGTGTTACTACTAGGCCTTTTCACCTATCTCCTGCACGGCATCATGAATAATTTCCTCGATTCCGACAAAGCCTCTATCCCGTTCTGGGGCTTCGTCGCCGCCATTGTGGCGATGGATCTATACCACCGGAAATCAGCTCCAAAACAGTAAGTCATTATTCGATATTTTAATATTTTTGGCTTTTTGAATACAATTTAGTTCATGAAATTCTTACCTAGTTGACATTAACGTGCTTCAATGACAACCTGGTTTAGGTTTCTTGGATTCTTCTATCTGACTCAAGATGCTTTCTTTCATCGTGATAAACTGACTGGGATTAATGTTA
>Ga0194113_10010241_pt1 | contig 11220 bp, 10 predicted proteins | sample TA2MahC200mmetaG_FD_146193 | JGI IMG/M metagenome (GOLD analysis project Ga0194113, IMG submission 146193) | Freshwater microbial communities from Lake Tanganyika, Tanzania - TA2015017 Mahale Deep Cast 200m | ecosystem: Environmental > Aquatic > Freshwater > Lake | place: Tanzania: Lake...
CGCGAGAGGGTCTTCTTGGCCTCCTCTGCGCTAACGTACAGGTAGGCCATCGCCTGGGGGTCCTCGCGGATGTTCAACTTGAATTCCTGCTGGAACTTGGCCGCAAGGTGGTTAACGAGGCGTTCGTCCCAGTCTTTGCCGCCGAGTTCCACGTCGCCGTCGGTCGCCAGGGTGATGAACTCGTTGCCGCGCTTCTCGATGACCGTAACGTCGAACGTCCCGCCGCCGAGGTCGTAAACCAGGTAGATGCCGTCTTCGGCCGGCCGCGCGAGGCCGTACGCCAGTGCGCTGGCGGTCGGCTCGTTGATGATGTCCAGGACTTCCAGGCCGGCGATGGCGCCGGCGTCCTCGGTGGCCTTGCGGCGGGCATCGTCGAAGTACGCCGGCACGGTGATGACCGCCTGCCGGATGGGGCCGATGTGCATCTCGGAATCCTGCTTAACCTTCTTGAGGATAAGGGCCGAGATGGTCTCCGGCGTGTACGTCTCGTTATCGACCTTGAACCGCCACTTCGGGTTGCCCATCTGGCGCTTTATGTGAAGGACCGCGCGGGCGGGGTTGGCGAGGCTCTCGCGCTTTGCGTCGCGGCCGACGAGTACGGCGGTCTTGGTGAACGCCACGATGGAGGGGGTGAGGAGTTCGCCCTCGGCGTTCGGCACGAGAACGGGGCGGCCGGAATCATCGACGCAGGCCAGTTTCGACAGGGTGGTGCCCAGGTCGATGCCGACCGCGCGGCCGCTGCCGGGCCTGGGCCTGTCCGCCATAGGCGCCATCCGCGTCATCCTCTGGGTGCCATGCGGGTGCCATGCTTTCGCGCCGTCGCGAAGGCATGGCCGCAGGAGGGCCGCAGGCATGCTTTCGCAAGCGAAAGCACGGCGCCCGCCCGCACCGCCTTGGGGCAATTCAAGCGCCGCCCATTCTAGGCTGCGCCGCGGCCGTGTCAAGGGCGGCGCAAAGTTGACGGCGTTGCGGCAGCATGGTATGATTTGCGGCAGTGGAGCGTGGTGTATAAGGGTGCGCGAGGCGAGAGAGATGCCCCCTGAGAAAGACAACGGAAAGATCCCTGCGGCCCCGCGGCCGACGAACCCGGTGCTCGCCACGACGCTGGCGCGGGCCCGCCTGGAGTGCACGGCGGGGCCGGAGAAGGGGCAGACGTTCCGCGTTGCGCCGGGCATGACGACGGTCGGCCGCGACCCTTCCTGCGACGTCATCCTTACCGAGACGGTCGTCTCGCGGCAGCACTTCCGCATCGACCGGCGGGCCGACCAGTGGGTGCTGCGAAACCTTTCGAGCAACGGGACGCTTCTGAACAAGAAGCCCGTGGACGAGGCGGCGCTGGGCGACGGCGACGACATACGCATCGGCTCAAAGACGCGGTTCAGGTTCGTGGTCGAGTCGGTGGCGCTTTCGAGCACGGGCCGGCCGCAGTTCCGACGCCGCACGGGCGCACCGGAAGAGGCCGAGGCGGCGGGCGAGGAGGCCCAGGCGGCCGCGGCCGAAGAGGGAAAGCCGTCGCTCTTCAAACGCCGCAGGGGCCTCTTCATCGGCCTTGCGGCGTACCTGGCGCTGATGGTCATCGCGGGCGGGATCGCGGCGTACTACAAGTGGATAGGACCCGGGAAGACTGCCGCACACGAGGTGGCCGTCATGGGGCTGGACGACGCCGTGCGTCCCGCTCCCGGCGAGAGGCCGCTGCGCATCGTCGGCGAAGACCAGCAGGGCATCCGGGCGGAGGACGAGCGCGGCCAGCCGGTGCTGGTGCCGGCGGCGGACCTGGAATCGGGCAAGGCCCGCCGCATAACGGGCATCCGAAAGGCCGTCGACGTGAAGTACCTGGAGGCCAAGAACGCCCAGCGCGGGTACTTGTTCACCATCGAAGAGGCCAACCCGGTGGTCGGCAAGCAGTGCGAGAAGCAGGCGCTTGACCTGTACCGACTGCGGTATCTTCCGGGCAAGGAGGCGTCGCTGTACGGGGCGGTGCGGCTGTTTCAGAAGGCGCTGGCGTACAACGGCGGCCGGGGGTACTTCGAGGACCCGGCCGTTGACAAGGTGTACCGCGAGGCCCTGAAGGAACTCATCGAGACCGTGGACCGCCACTACCGCAGCGCGGTCATCCACGAACAGGCGGGCACGTACAAGAAGGCATCCGAGACATATAAGCACGTCCTGAGTATTTTCCCGGAGCGCGAGAACCCCATTTTCGGCAACGTGGCGCAGCGCCTGGAGGACCTGAAGCGCCGCTACCCCGACCTGCCGTAAGCACGCGGGCCGGGGCCTTAGCAACGGCTACCACTTGTCACTTGCCACTTGCCACTTAACGGCTGCCACTTGTCACTTGCCACTTGCCACTTGTTACCAACGACTTGCGGTTGTTGTTGCCGTTACAAGTGGCCAGTGGCCAGTGACCAGTTACAAGTGGCTAGTCCTGCGGCGGCCCCGGGGCGGGGGCGGCCGGATGCTTCGGCGTGCTCGCCTTATCCTTCTCCTTATCCTCTTCCTCCGACGGGTCTTTCGGCGGGTTCCGCTTGCCCGGCAGGGCCGGGACGCTGAAGAAGGTGGTCGGCGGCTTGACGCCGGGGGGGCGTTCCTTGGGGGGCTTTGCGGGCGGCCGGACGGGCGTGGCCGGCTCCGGTTCGGTCGCCGGCGGGGGCTTGCCGGATGGATATTTTTCGATGAATTGGCGGAGGGCCTCCAGGTCGGCCTCTGTGGCTGGGCCGAGGGGCGGGCGGACGTGCGGTTCGGCGGTGGGGCGCACGTCCGCCGCCGCCGCGGGCGGCCCGACCGGCGGCTCCGTCGGCATCGGCCGCGAGGCATCCGCCGGCCACGGGTCCCACACGCCGCCGGCCACCAGCACCGCCGCCACGAGCGCGGCCATGCCGACCACCACGGCCAGGCCGATGACGACGACCTGCGGCCGGAACTGGAACCACCGGACGGCCAGTCTGGCTTCGCGTGCGGCCTTGCGTCCGGCTGACATTCCCGGCGCCGGCTCGGCCAGACGCTCGAAGACCCGCTCCAGGACCTTGCGGTGCAGGCCCAGGAGGGCCGCAACGGTGGTCAGGACCTCTGCGCGGCGTCCCAGGTGCCCCCCGTAGCGGCGGATGCGCCGGCCGAGGCGCACGAGGTATCCTTCCGGGTCGCGCTTGGCCTGGCCGACGAAGCGCGCGTGGGCGAACAGGTGGAGGCTGCGGCTGACTTCCTCGGCCACGACGCGAGCCAGGCCCTCGGTTACGCCCATGGTTTTCTGGACGTGCTTGACGGCCTCGACGCGGCGGTCGAGCGTGCCGATATGGAGGCACTGGCCCAGGATGACCGCGTCGCGGTAAATCCACAGGCCGACGGGCAGGCCCACCTTGTGCCCGCCTTCGGGGGGCCAGTCCTGAAGTTGGGCCCTGAGGCGCCGGACGATGGCCGGCAGGACGCGCGTCACCGGCACGCCGCGAGACACGCACGCACCCAGCCAGGTCTCCAGGACGGCGGGCTGTCGGGGCGCCCCGTCGCAGTGTGCGTGATGGAGTTCCGTGACGGCGGCCTGCCATCGGCCCATGAGTTCGCGGTCGTAGGCGGGCTTCTTCTCGGGGCTGGTCAGGACGGCCACGGCCTGGCCGACCTCGGCCAGCAGGTCAAGCGCCTGCTTGCGGTAAGGGCCGATCTGGTACGCGCGGAGTTTGCGTTTGACGCGGCGGCCCGCGTGGAGGATGACCTGCGAGTCGGTCTCCAGTTCGGGCAGTCCGAGGAGGCCGTAGTAGGAGGGGCTGGCGCACTTCAGGCCGAGCCACTCGCGGTAGATTTCCTCGCGCGAGAGTTCCATCTTGCTCGCCGGGCTGAACGGAGCATCGAGCATAGTCGTTTCTTCGGCAAAAAACGCCGCCCACCTGTTATCATACCGCGGCCGGGGGAGGTTGACAATCTTACGCCCGCCCCTGCCCTATAACGTCTGATACGGACATCATGGCCGAACGCGCGTGGCGAAAGATGCGGCTGGCGGAGGTCGCGGCCCGGCCCGACGTCCGGGCCGGCCTGGCGGAGGCCCTCTCCTTAGGGCCGCTGTGCGACCACTGCCTGGGCCGCCTCGTGGCCGGGGCCGACACGGGCCTGACGAACGAGCATCGCGGCCGCGCGGTCCGCGAGGCGCTGGCGGCGGCCCCGTCGCCCGCCCCTGCCGGGTGCTCTCTCTGCGGCGGCATCTTCGCGGCCATCGACGCCTGGGCCGCGCGCGCCCGGGAAGCGCTCGCCGGGTGGGAGTTCGGCACGATTGCCGTCGCATCGCACCCGGACCCGCTGCCTGCGGCGCGCGAACAGGCCCTGTGGCTTAGACTCGGCGCGGGGCAGGCCGGTTCCACGAGTCCCTGGGCCGCCGGCGACCTGGCGGAGCCATACAAGCAGGAGTTCAACCGCCTCCTGGGCTGCCGCGTGTGCGAACTGGCGGGCTGCGAGGCCGACCTGAAGGACCCGGACATCACGGCGCTTGCGGACCACGCCGCCGGGCGCGTTACCTTGCGAGTGGAGCCGATTTTCGCCTCGGGGCGGTACCGGAAACTTGTGCGCGGCCTGCCGCAGTGCCGGTGGCCTCAGTGGCCGACGAGCGTGCAGCAACTCGTGGTCGAGCCCATTTTGCGCGCGGCAGGCGGAGAGGAGCATTTCTTCCACGGCTGCGGCCGGGAAGACGTGGACGTGCGGTGCCTGGGCGAGCGGCCGTTCGTGGCGGAGGTGGTGCGTCCGCGGCGCCGGCGGCTGGACTGGGCGGCGCTCGCGGCAGAGATCAACCGCGACGGACGCATCGAGGTCCTGGGCCTGGCGCCATGCCGCCGGGCGGAGGTTGCGCGCCTGAAGACGTTGCGGCCGGAGAAATCGTACCGGGCGCTTGTGCGCCTGGCGGAGGAGGCGGACGAGGCCCGCCTTGCCCGCCTGGCCGGCCTCGCGGGGCCCGTGCGCCAGCGGACGCCCGCGCGGGTGCTCAGGCGGCGGCCGGACCTGGATCGCATCCGCCGCGTGGTCGCCATCACGTGGCGGCGGGTGGACGGGCGGACGCTGGAACTGGCGGTCCGCACGCAGGCGGGGCTGTACGTCAAGGAACTCGTCAGCGGCGACTCCGGCCGCACGCGCCCCAGCGTGGCCGAGGCGCTGGGCGTTGCGGCCGAGTGCACGGAACTCGACGTAACGGCCGTGCACGTGGACTAATCGATCTTCTTGAATCGGTCCCTGCCCGAGCCGCAGACGGGGCAGGAGGCGGGCGGGTCGCCCTCCACCGTGTTGCCGCACGTAAGGCACACGTACAGGGCGGCGGCGGGCAGGTCCTTTCCGCCGGCGACGGCATCGGCCGCCTTCTTGTAGAGGGCGGCGTGAACCTGCTCGACGCGGTTGGCGTACTGGAACGAGAGGCCGGCCTTGCCGTTCGAGTCTTTCTCGGCCTGCTTGATGAAGGCGGGGTACGTTTTCTGGAACTCGTAGGTTTCGCCGGCGATGGCAGCCTGGAGGTTGTCCGCGGTCTTTCCGACGCCGCCCATGACGCGCAGGTGGTTGTGCGCGTGAACGGTCTCGGCCTCGGCGGCCGCGCGGAACAGCCGGGCGACCTGCGCCAGGCCCTCCTGGTCGGCCGCCTTCGCGAACGCCAGGTACTTGCGGTTAGCCTGGCTTTCCCCCGCGAACGCCGCCTGAAGATTCTCGTCGGTCTTCGCCATGATGCTCTCCTTGCTCGTGGTCCGGTACGGACGCTCAAGGACATTCTTGGCTGAGGGGGCGCGGCCCGTCAAGCCCCCGCGCGATAATTCAGCCCGCCCGTGAATACACGGGGGGCGGACCGTTGTTGAGCCGTCGCCGCATACGGCGACGGCCGCGGCTAAACACGGCCGGCCGTTGTTGAGCCGTCGCCGCATACGGCGACGGCCGCGGCCGTACCGGCCGCGGCTAAACACGGCGGGCCTTCGCCGCCGCGCAAAGTGAGGCAACGGCGCCGGGGTTTCATCGCGGCCTACGTTGCCAGGGGGATGTCATACGGCCGGCCTTGCTCGTAGCCCGTGACGGCCGGGAACCCCGCGTCGCGGACGGCCTGCTCGGCCGCCTGGAACCCCTCGGCCACCTGGCCGGCGCGGTGGGCGTCGGAGCCGACGGTCACCCGGCGGCCGCCCAGGGCGCGGTAGCGGCGCAGTATCTCGGCGTCGGCAGCGAGGGCCAGGCCGCGGTCCAGCACGTGGTGCGTGTTGACCTCCAGGGCGACGCCGGCGGCGACGCACCGGGCGAGGATTTGCTCGGCGCGCGGCCAGTACCAGCCGTCGCGGTAGGGCGCAACGAGGGCGGGCAACTGCTTGTAGAGGTAGTCGAAGTGGCCGACGGCCGCGGCCCAGCCGGAGGCGACGAGGGCCTCGACCTCGGCCAAGTACTCCGCCTGGAGCGCCCGCACGTCGAGGGGCCCCTCGCGGCCGTGCAGCCGGTAGATGTGGCATCCGGCGGCGGAGTGGACCGAGCCGATGAGGAAGTCGCAGGGCATGCGGGCAAGGACCTCGCCCGGCTCGCCGCCGTACTGGCGGCGGAAATCGAACTCCAGGCCCAGCCGGATGACCAGACGCCCCGCGAAGCGCGACCGCGCTTCGGCCACGGAGGCGGCGTATGCCGGCCAGTCGAGGAAACCGTAATCGGGGTCCTGGCGGTCGAAGTCGATATGCTCGGTGAAACAGATTTCGCGCAGGCCGCTTGCGAGGGCGGCCTCGCACATTTCGGCCACCGTGCTGCGGCCGTCCTTGCTGTGGGTCGAGTGCAGATGATAATCAACGGCGAGCATGGGCCTCCCCGGCCGGCGCAAAGCGCGGCATTGTACCGAAAACGGCGCGGGAGCGTCAAATGGACTTGCCGCGCGCAGCCGCGGGCCGTAAACTGGCGGAATGCCGGGCTGACGAGCGGAGCGCATGGAAACCGCATCATCCCCTCGGGTGCTCATCGTCGAAGATGAGCCGGACATGAACGGCCTTCTGGCCGACGTGCTGTCGGCGTACGGCTTCACGCCCGTCCAGGCCGCCGACGCCGAGGAGGCCCTGCGCCTGCTGGCGGGCGGGCAGCCCGACGCCATCCTTCTTGACCTGATGCTGCCCGGGATGAGCGGCCTGGAGTTGTGCCGCCAACTGAAGACGTCGCGGGCGACGCGGCCGATACCGATAATCATCCTGACGGCGCTGGACCGGCAGGTGGACCGGCGCCGCGGCTTCGAGACGGGGGCCGACGACTACGTGACGAAGCCGTTCACGCCGGAGTCGCTCGTGTCGCGCCTGCGGGCCGACATCGACCGGTGCCGCGAGATACGCGACTCCTGCGGCCAGTTGGAGATCGCGATGGAGATGACGGCGTCGCTCGGGGACCTGAAGGCGGCCAACACGCTGGCCACGTGCCTGTACTGCCGGACGGACCTGGCGACGGAACAGATCGAGGCGCTGCGGGCCGGGCTGGTCCGGCTGTCGGAGACGGCCGGACAGTGGGCCCTGCGGCGGCGGGGCCTTGCGCCCGTGCGACTGACGGTGGACGTGGGCGACCAGCGGATGTGCCTTAAGTTCCGCGCAGCGGGCGAGGGGGGCAACGCCTTCCTGGCGCAGCACCTGGACGCGGAGTCGGCCGTTCCGGCCGCGATGACGGACGCCGGCATGATCGACAGCATCACGCCCGCCGACGGCGAAGTGGTCCTGGAGAAACTCCTGCCCCTGCTGCCGGAGCAGACGAGTACCTGAGCACCTCAGTTCCTGAGTGCTTGAGCAACGGCAAAGACCTCGCGCCGGGCGCCCCGCCGCGGCGGGCGAAAGCATGCCTTCCCGCAGCACGTACATCGTGCTTTCGCAACGGCGCGAAAGCATGGCACCCTGCACTCAGGAACTCAGGCACTCAGGCACTTCTGTTCTCCCCGGCGGGGGGTGAGAACTCCGACGGAACGGTGAAGAAGAAGCGGCTGCCCTCCTGGGGTGCGGACTCGAAGTCGATGAGGCCGCCCCAGGATTCCACCAGGCGCTTGGCGGTGGCCAGCCCCAGGCCGATGCCGGTGATGTTCCCCGTGAACGAGTCCTCCAACTGGGTGAAGTCGGTGAAGACCTGGTCGCGGTCCTGGGTGCGGATGCCGGGGCCGCTGTCGCGGACCGAGACCTCCAGGTAGCGGTCGCGGACCTCGCGGGCGGAGACCCGGACGCGGGCCTGGTCGGGCGGTGAGAACTTGACGGCGTTGTCCAGCAGGTTGTCAAGGACGATGGAGAGGAGTTCCTCGGGCGCGCGTGCGTGCGGCAGCGCGGCGTCGAGGGCGACCTGCCACTCGACCGGGCGCCCGGGATACCGCTGCGCGATGCGCTCGCGCGTGCGGTCCACCAGGTCGCGGACCTCGACGAGTTGTCCGGCCCGCTCCAGTTCCGTGGCCGTGAGGGCGGCGTAGGCCAGGACCTTCTCAATCAGGTCCGAGAGTTCGCGGATTTTTGAGACGGCAATACGCAGGGCGTCGGCCATGGCCTGCGGCACGGGGCCGTAGTGCCCGGAGTTCATCATGTCGAGGCGGACCATGACGCTCGTGAGGGGGTGCTTGAGTTTGTGGCTGAAGAGGGAGAGGAAGTCGCTCTTCAGTTTCTCCTTCCGGCGCATCTCGGTGATGTCGCGGAAGACGAGTGCGGCGTTGTACAGTTCGCCGCGAGGGCCCTCGATGCGGGTGTAGCGGCCGGCCAGGTAGCGGGGCGGGCGGGCATCTTCCTGCGACAGTTCCACCGACACCGAGCGGGTCGCCGACCGGCGAAGCGCATCCAGCGACGGCTCCACCTGGAACCGGGCCAGCAGGTCGGCCAGGTTGCGGCCGACCTGCCCCTCGTCGGAGACGCGCAGGAGTTCGGCGGCCCTGCGGCTGATGGTCTGCACGCGCCACTGGCCGTCGGTGATGACGATGCCGTGCGAGAGGTCCTGTATGACGGCGTGGAACTTTTCGCGCTCGGCCAGCATCGAGCGGTAGTACTTGACCTGGAGGAGGCCCTTGACGCGGGCCAGCAGTTCGCCGCGGTCGAACGGCCTGGAGAGGAAGTCGTCGGCCCCGGCCTCCAGGCCGCGGATGCGGTCCTCGGTGTCCTTCAGGGCCGTGACCATGATGATGGGGATGACGGCGGTGGCCTCGTCGGCGCGCAGTCTGCGGCAGACCTCGAAGCCGTCGATCTTCGGCAGCACGGCGTCGAGCAGGATGAGGTCGGGGCGGTCGGACTGGACCTTCAGGAGCGCCTCCTGGCCGTCGCAGGCGGCCAGGGTCTCGTAGCCGGCGGCCTGGAGGCTGCGCTCCAGGAGTTTGACGTTGGCGGGGTAGTCGTGGACCACCAGTATTTTGCCGCCGACCTGCTGCGGGGCGTCGGGCATGGCGCACCTCTTCAGGCAAATGACATAGCCAGACAGGCGGCTCGACCGCCGGATGCGCGAGGCACAAGGCCCCGCCTACGGGCTGCGCCGGGCCAGGCGCCCGCGGATGTACCGCTCGAACGTGGGCAGGCCCGCCTCGGTCCACCGGCGTTCGATCCGCCCCTTGACCTCGTTGTTGCCGCGGATGAGGGCCTCGATGGCCGCCCGCTCCTGGTGCGGCGCCGCCGCCACCAACTGCCGGTCGTGGCAGTCGACCACGAAGACCCAGTCCTGCGAGTCGGGCACGCGGTCCACGCCCAGTTTCATGTGCGGATACCGCGGGTTGCCCAGCCGCAGGCGGATGCGCTGGCAGGCTGCGGGGGGCACGTCGGGGGGCGACCGCTCGAAGACCTCGGCGGCGGCCAGTTCAGCCAGGTTCTCGCCCTCCGCCGGCCACGCCAGCCGCGACTGCACCTTCCCCGGCAGCGGCGCCGACCCGTACGCCTCCTCCAGGTACAGGCGGATCGCCTGCTGGAGCATCGCGCGCGTAACGTCCGACAGTGCCACGCCCTGCCCCCTGCCCCCTGCGCCCGCCGCGAAGGAATTGCGGATTGCGAATTGAGAATTGCGAATTGTCGCGGGGGCCGGCCGGTTCGTTGTTGGCGGTCAATCCGCAATCCGCATTCCGCGTTCCACAATCCGCAATGGCTCCCCCGGCAGCGCCGGCGCGGCCGGCAAGGAGAATATTGAATGTGAAATATTCAACATTCTCATTGCCTTGCGCCCGCCGGAGGGCCGTGCTTTTTATCCGGCGCGTCAAGATGACCTGCCAGCGACGGCCAGGACCGCCAGCGCCGCCAGCCAGGCGGCGTAAACGGCGGAGGCCGCCCAGAACGCCCACCGCCCGACGGCCCGCGCCGCACCGGGCGCGGCGTTCTTCATTCCCGGCCGCCCGCCCGGGGCGGGCGGGGCAGCGCCGTCATGCGGACTGGTCCGGCTCATCCGGCGTCTCCGGCTTAAGGTGCAACTCGAAGGCCCGGTCGAGGGCCTCCTGGAAGTCCACTGCCCCGGCGAAGTCTTCCCGGCGGTCCTCGTCGCGCTTCCGCAGCAGGCCCACCTCGACCATGTTGAAGACGATCTCGCCGACGTCCTCCGACCGCCGCACTCCCCAGTGCGCCAGCACAGTCCGCGCCAGGCGTCCGAACTGCTCCAGGGCCAGCCGGCAGAGGCCCTCGCACAGTTCGCGGCCGGTGACGTGGCCCCTGTGGCCGGTGCGCCTGACGGTGAACTCCAGCGCCTCGTGGACGAAGATGTAGGCGTCGCGCGCGTAGCGGCGGTCGCGCGCCACGACCTCGTCAAGCATGTCATCGGCCGTCGGCTTGGCCATGCGCTGGAGTCCTATGCGAACTGACAACCCGAATCCCGACCGCCGCAAGCGGCGGAAACGCCCAAACCCGAAACCCGAATCCCGAATCAAACTGCAAACGGCAAAAAGGCAATTGCTGTTTGAAGTTTGGCGTTTGATTCGCGTTTCGGGTTTCGGGTTTGCCGTTTCATTCGGGTTTCGGCTTCGCGGCCTGTTCGGCCCGGGTTTCCTCGATGACGGCCGCCAGCGCCTCGGGCGCCAGCCGCTCGGCGATCCGCTCGTACGCGGCGATGGGCCGGTCCTCGACGCGAACGCCCAGGTCCTGGAACGTGGGCGCGGCCGTCCCGAGAAGGCGGCCGACCTTCTCGGCGTACCGGGGCAGCACGGGGCCCAGGCAGGCCGCCAGGAGGCGCACGCCGTTCAGTGCCGCCGTCAGTGCGGTGCGGGCGGCCTCCGGCTCGGTCTTGACGCGCTCCCAGGGCTTCTGGCGCTCCATGTATCGGTTCAGTGCGTCGGCCTGGGCC
>Ga0194113_10010248_pt1 | contig 11216 bp, 11 predicted proteins | sample TA2MahC200mmetaG_FD_146193 | JGI IMG/M metagenome (GOLD analysis project Ga0194113, IMG submission 146193) | Freshwater microbial communities from Lake Tanganyika, Tanzania - TA2015017 Mahale Deep Cast 200m | ecosystem: Environmental > Aquatic > Freshwater > Lake | place: Tanzania: Lake...
TATGCAGCAGCATTTCTCCCAGACCTTCCCCCATTTTTAAGAGCACGTTACCTGTAAATCCATCCGTTACAAGCACATCCGCCACGCCCTTGGAGAGATGTCTCCCTTCCACATTGCCTATGAAGTTAATCTTCGCTTTCTTAAGTAATTTATACGCCTTCTGGACTTCTTTGTTGCCCTTTGACTCCTCCTCACCGTTGGAGAGCAGGGAAACCCTGGGCTGCGGTATGCCGTAAACCCTCTCCATATATACGCTGCCCATGTGAGCGAACTGTACCAGCATTTCAGGCTTGCACTCCGAATTAGCCCCTATATCCAGACAGAGGATGGGTCCCGCCGGAAAACCGAAGACAGCTCCCAGTGCCGGACGGCTGATGCCCTTCTTCTTGCCCAGAGTCAGGGTTGCAGCGGTTACCACTGCGCCCGTGTTCCCCGCCGAGACAAATCCGGCGACCTCCTTATTTTTGAGCAACTCAATACCGACAACAATCGAAGAATCTCTCTTGCTCTTAATCGCCGCCACGGGGGATTCTCCCATCTCTATGACCTCGCTGGCAGGTGCAATGGTTAAATCCCTGTCCTTACATCCGCATTTCTCAAATTCTTCCTGCAAGACATTTTCAGGTCCCAGGAACACAACATCAATTTCGCCGTCCTCCTTAAGCGCTTCGAGCCCGCCTCTTATTATCTCTGTGGGCGCATTGTCGCCGCCCATGGCGTCCAGGGCGATTTTTATCTTTTTATCTGCAGAACCGGCCTCTTTTTGTTCCTTCTTCTTACCCATTCTCTATCCTTTCCCCGAGGTCGCAGCGCCCGCCCCAGCAGGCAATTACCCTGCCATCGAGAGATAACTGTGCTATATCGCAGAGGAGAGGACATGCCCGGCATTCCAGGGAGGACATATCATAGTGAGCTTCACTCATCGCAAAACCCTTAAAGAAACTGATTTTGCTGCTGAGGGGCGCTTCTTCACGAGCGATAAGGGCAGCTCCGAAAGCGCCCGAAATCTCATGATGAGAAGGTATTATGAGCCTGTTACCCAGGCTCTCCTCCAGCGCCCTGATAATGCCCTTGTTAAAAGCTACTCCTCCCTGAAACACTATAGGCGGCTGTATCTCCTTCCCCTGGCCAACATCGTTCAGATAGTTGCGCGCCAGTGCCTGACACAGCCCGTAGGTCATATCCTCCAATCGATACCCCGTCTGCTGCTTGTGTATCATGTCCGACTCTGCAAATACAGTGCATCGCCCTGCGATGTGCACCGGTTTTCTACTCCGAAGCGCTAACTCCCCGAAGTCTTCTATTCTCAAGTTGAGTCTCGACGCCTGCTGGTCGAGAAAGCTGCCTGTGCCTGCGGCACAGACTGTATTCATGGCGAAATCGACGACCATACCATCACGTATGAGAATCAGCTTGGCATCCTGCCCCCCTATCTCTATGACGGTGCGGACATCAGGGACAAAATGAAGGGCAGCCATAGCCTGAGCAGTAATCTCGTTCTTGACCACGTCAGCGCCCACCATTACCCCTGCCAGGTAACGGGCACTGCCTGTGGTACACACACTACGGATACTGACATCTGCGGGAATCTGTCCCTTAAGCTCCCGCAGCCCCTGCTGTAGTACAGCAACCGGCCTGCCCTGTGTACGAAGATAGTTATAGGCGATGAGCTCTGCCCTGTCCGTAACCAGGGCACATTTGGTAGTAACCGAGCCAACATCTATTCCGAGATAGGCATCCATCATCATCTCTTATCCATCGAGCCATCGCCGGTTTATCCGGGCACAGCGCCCTCTAATCTCTCTTTTCTGGCATAATATGCCCTTTTCCTCGCCGGAATCGTGATTCTATTTCCTGCTATCTATTATGTTTCGAGCATAGCTCCAGAACAGAAAGGCTAGACCTTCCCTAATTTCGCCCTAGTATAGATAGAAACAGCCAACAGGTCAAGATTTTCAGTTCGTAAAAATCTCACAAGATTGTATAGTTTTATGTTTAGTTGTCGAACGCAAAAAAATAGTAATCAGCTCACAGCGTTCTCAATATGCTCCAGGCGGGAGAGCTTATTATCAGCCTTAAGCTCCACGGCAATCACATCGATGCGCCACGACTGCGGCAAGCTGCTGCAGTTTTGTAGATAAATATCTGCCAGAGCGACCAGTTTCCTGCTCTTGAAAGGTGTAATAGACTCCTCGGGGATACCGAATCCGGAGCTTTTTTTGGTGCGCACCTCCACAAAAACAAGGCAGTCGCTCTGCCTTGCGATTATGTCAATTTCTCCCTCGCGGCAGCGGAAATTACGCTGCACGATTTTGTACCCGCGCTTCTTGAGGAAGTCCACAGCCAGCTTCTCCCCGAGTGCTCCGACTTCTTTACGCTGCAAAGACATGTCCTTAGTCATTACGCTTCACATCTCACAAATAACATGGTTAACTTCTGTAGGGGCGTTCTGCCGAACGCCCACCGGATAAGCGGGAGCAGATGCTCCTGCCTATCCAGGAACAGACAAGGGGCTTAAGCCCCTTGTCTCTCTGCGGATAATAACATCCTGAGCAAACAGTTGTAAATATGATGGGCACAGCATGCTGTGCCCCTACAATATATAATTCTTACCCTACCTTCTGCAGCGGCGCAAGGCTGAAGAGTAACTTTTTAACACCCGCATCTCCCTTGAAGGCGACAGTGACCTCGTGGTCGCCACCGGATGCTGTACAACTGACCACAATGCCCTCGCCGAACATGGCATGGCAAACGCGCTCACCTGCTTTGAGCGGAGGCGCAGAAGGCGCGGCAACTACAACTTCGGGTTGTTTGCGGGCTGTGTCGGCTGACCTCATGCCGGGCGCAGTCATTAAGTCAGGAGGTATATCTTTCAGGAAGCGTGAGGGCGGATTGTGGGCGCTGCTGCCCATGAGGCTGCGGCGCAGCGCATACACCAGATAGACCTTCTCCTTGGCTCGGGTTATCCCCACATAGCAAAGACGGCGCTCCTCTTCCATCTGCTCGGGGTCGGGCAGCGACTTGAAATGAGGCAGCACGCCCTCCTCCATGCCCACGATGAACACCACCGGGAACTCCAGCCCCTTCGCCTGGTGCAATGTGATGAGGGTCGTTGCCTCCACCTTTTCATCGAGTTCGTCCACATCGGAGACCAGAGCCACCTCCTCCAGAAGTGCCGCCAGCCCCTCCCGGGGCGTGAGGTCGCGGAACCCGGCAGCCACCGTGCACAGCTCCATAATGTTCTCCCATCTCTCCTCGCCATCCGCGCCTTCCAATATGTACTTCTTGTACCCGGTCTTATCCAGCACAAGGTCGAGCAAGTCCACCAGGCTCAATTCCCGGCTCTTATCTATCAGCTCATCGAGCAGCTTAACAAAATTGCCCAGCGCCTGGCTGCTCCGGGAGGAAATCGGGGACTCCTCTCCGCCGGCGATGAGTTTCAGGGCATCGTAATAGGGCAATCCTTTCTGATTCGCCCATGACTCAAGCTCGGCGATGGTGCGCTGCCCGATGCCCCGCACCGGCACATTTATCACGCGAGAGAGGCTCATGGCATCATAGGGGTTGTGTATCAGCCTTAAGTATGCGACTACATCCTTGACCTCGCGCCGCTCGTAGAACCGCGTAGCGCCCACAAGCCTGTAGGGAAACCCGTAGCGGACGAACTCCTCCTCCAGAGCGCGCGACTGGGCGTTGGTGCGGTACATGATGGCGATGTCTCCCGCCTTCCAGCGGCGGCTTGACACCAGCTTCTCCACCTCGCTGACCACAAAATGGGCTTCCTCCTGCTCGTTATAGGTCTGAGCGACGGTGATGGGGACGCCTTCGACATTCTCAGTCCACAGCTTCTTCTTTTTCCGTTTCTGGTTGGCAGCGATGACATGGTCGGCAGCCTTGAGTATGGTCCGGGTGGAGCGGTAGTTCTGCTCCAGGAGTATCACCTTGACATCGGGGTAATCACGCTCGAAGTCCAGGATATGCCGCAAATCCGCCTGCCTCCAGGAATATATCGACTGGTCGGGGTCGCCCACCACACAGATATTGCGGTACTTACCCGCTAACTGTTTGGAGATAATATATTGCGCCAGGTTGGTATCCTGAAACTCGTCTATCATCACATGGAGGTAGCGGGACTGGTATTTTGCCAGGACATCGGGCTGGTTGCGGAAAAGCTGCACCGTCCTCATAATCAGGTCGTCGAAATCGAGGGCGCCAGCCTCGGTTAAAAGCTCCTGATAGCGTTCGTAAACCCGGTGCACCACCTCTTCGTAATAGCTGCCCACATGGCTGCGGTATTCCTGAGGTGCAAGCAGCCCGGACTTGGCGGCGGAGATGGCTGTGCCGACGGCTCGCGGCGGGTACTGCTTGGGATCGAGCCCTATCCGCTCGATGGCGCGCTTCAGCAGGCTGACCTGGTCGCCATCGTCATAGATAAGGAAGTCCTTGCTAATGCCGGCACGCTCAGCCTCCATGCGCAGAATGCGGGCGCAGGTGGCATGGAAGGTGCCCAGCGTCAAGCCTTCCACGGTGCGACCCAGCAGATGATACACCCTTTCCCTCATCTCGCGGGCTGCCTTGTTGGTGAAGGTAACCGCCAGGATGCGGTAAGGGCTGATGCCGCAGACGGTTATCAGGTAAGCTACGCGGTGCGCGATGACGCGGGTCTTGCCCGACCCCGGTCCTGCCACGATAAGCACAGGTCCCTCGATGGTCTGTACAGCCTCTTTTTGAGGAGGATTAAGTCCGGCTAAAATGTCCATAATTGTTTCTTCTATTGAAGTAGGGGCTCAAAATTTTGAGCCCCTACGCCATCTCCTAATCCTTTAAGCTATATGGATTGTCATCATCTTCCCCTTTTCTAAAGGGGGATTGAGGGGGATTACGAGTTGCGTCCGGTATGCAATCACGCAAGCCAGGTGAGCGACCTAATACGTGAAAAACGGCTTATCCCTGGTGATGACTGTCTTCTCCTCAGCAAGCTGCCGGCGGAGGTATCGGGGCATAGAGAACAGCCCGGGGTGCGCAGCCCCGTCGTACATGCGCAATGGTCTGCTGACCCGTGACTTTATCCTGCGGTCTATCTCCGCCTCGGTAAGCTGACGTGGGTCCGTGCCCTGCGAGACCACGGCGAAACCCCACGGCCCGCCGAACGAGGGTACTTCCACCTGATAAGGGGCAACCACGCGGAACACCTTGCTCAGCGTATTTAGCACCGCCAGAAACGTAGGTGGCTTCACCAGCGCCGTCGTTCCCGCCTGCAGCGACATCAAACCGCCCTTCTTCAGCTTCCTGCCGAGGTCGCGATAAAACTCCTTGGTGAACAGCAGATAGGCAGGCCCCTCCTCCAGAGGCTCTGTGAGGTCGATCACCATTACATCGAACCTGTCCTTCGTCTCGTCAACATATTTCAGAGCGTCCATGTGCAGAAGCTCGACACGTTTGTCCTCGAACGCGCCCTCGCTCAGGGAAGGGAGATATTTCCAGCATACCTCGGGCACCTTTTTATCTATATCTACCATCACCACCCGCTTCACCGTCTTATGCACCAGCACCTCCCTCAAAGTAGCGCCCTCACCTCCCCCGGCTATGAAAACAGTCTCAGGTTTGGGGTGAGCAATCATCGCCGGATGCACCAGCGCCTCATGGTAGATAAACTCGTCCGACTCGCTGCACTGAATCTTGCCGTCCAGAATCAAACACCTGCCGAAGCTGGGAGTATCCAGCACCTGTATGGACTGGTACTTCGATTTCCCGATGTACGGCATGGCGCTGACGCTGAACTGCTGGATATAAGTAGGGCTGACGCAGTCCCAGAACCAGTTTATCTGTTTCTCTTGCATTGGTTAAAGCCCCCTTTTCAACTCGACAACGGAAGGGTTGCCGGACTCAAGTCTATCTATAATAAGCTTGGCTGCCTCCTCGGGACGGAACAAATCGCCATAGGTGAACACATCGATAGCGGCATAATTGTACTCGGGCCAGGTGTGAATACAGAGGTGAGCGCCGGTAATCAACACCACCCCGCTGATACCCTGGGGCAAAAAGCGATGAAAGGACTCTCCTATCACAGCGTTTCCGGCGTCTTTTGCCACGTAGTGCAGGACATCCTTGATGAAATCGAGATCGTCGAGACGGTCTTTGTTGCACTCCTTCAGGTCGAGAAGGAAATGCCTTCCCATGGTGCGCATTTTACTCACCTTATCCAACTCGATTCATTATATAGGATGGAGGCTCTTTTCTCAAACAGGCTCTTTTCAAAAAGGCTAAGGCGGGGTATAATGGTTCGGGTCTGCCCCTTATCGTGTGCAGGTAGCGGAGAAGATGGCATCGCACCATCTTTTGCAGTTAAGGCGGAAAGGGGGATGAGCCGATGGCTGCCAAAGCCTATGTTCTGATTGAAACCTCGGTTGGCAAGACAAAGGATGTCGTTCGTGCACTCACCAAGTTGAAGGGCATGAAAGAGGTGCACGCAGTTACCGGGCCCTACGATGTCATCGCAGTAGTGGAAGGGTCTGATTTAACCGCCGTAGGCAACCTGGTCACCAACCACATCCATCCCGTAGGCGGAATAGCGCGAACGGTAACCTGCCTGGCGATAGATGTGTCCTAGCTGAATCCCAAGGGAATCACTAATAGCAAATCTCAAATTCCAAAAGGGATTGGAATTTGGCATTTGGAGCTTGAAATCTGAACTCGGAGCGGTGAAGAGGAGGTCAGGGCAATCGAAAACGAAAGGAAGTGATGCATGGATTTCCGATTCACTGAAGAGCAGGAAAGGTTTCGCCAGAAGATAAGAAGTTTTCTGACGAAAGAGCTCCCTCCGGACTGGCTGACCGGGGGGGCACCCGAAGACGAAACGGATGAGTGGTGGAGGTTCACACAGAAATTCCTCAAGAAAATGGGCGACAACGGATGGATATCAGCCACCTGGCCCAAAGAATACGGCGGCCAGGAGCGACCCACCTGGGAGGACGCCTTACTCGGCGAGGAGCTGGCTTACATCAGAGCGCCGGCTCAGGACTACTGGTTCCGCTGGAAGATGATAGCAGCCCTCCTGCTGCACTTCGGCAACGATGAGCAGAGAAAACAGCACCTTCCCGGCATAGCCAGCGGGCAGGTGTACTGGTGTCAGGGATTCAGCGAACCGGGAGCAGGCTCCGACCTCGGAGGCGTTCAGGTCAAGGCGCAGGATAAAGGGGACTACTTCCTGGTCAACGGCCAGAAAATCTGGACTACAGGGGCTCACAGGGCACACTGGTGCTTCGCCCCGCTTATGTCGGACCCCGATGCCCCCAAGCGTTCCCGCATGTTGAGCATGTTCCTCATAGACATGAAAAGCCCTGGCATCACGGTCAGACGACTGGAGAGTCTCGAAGGAGTTGCCCACCTCTGCGAGACCTTTTTCGATGATGTCAAAGTCCCCAAGGAGAACATGGTGGGAGAAAGAGGCAGAGGCTGGCTTGCCGCCATGGCGCTGGTCAATATCGAAAGGTCCGGTCTCGGCTTCGCCTCCATGCCGCAGAGAATCCTCGAACAGTTCGTCGAGTACTGTAAAGAAACCAAACTGAACGGCAGACCTCTGGCAGAGAATCCTCTGATTCGGCACAAACTCGCTGAGATGGCTATCGAGATTCAGGTCTGCCGCCTGCTCGCCTACCGCGTGGCGTGGGTGCAGGCTACGAATCAGGATGTCACCAGTGTCGGCGCCATCATCAAGCTGTTCGGCAGCGAGCTGATGCAGAGGGTCGTCGCCACCGGTCTTGAGATACTGGGACCCTATGCGCAGCTTGTGCCGGGCTCCGGGCATGCCAGGCTCGCCGGCAACATTACTCGCGATTACATGTGGAACCTGAGCCTTACCATTGCCGGCGGCACATCCGAGATACAGCGTATTATCATCGCTACTCAGGGGCTGGGACTGCCCAGGATGTAGCAATTATCCTTAAATAACATCAACAGGGAGGACAAACATGGATTTCGCGCTTAGCGAAGAACAGGAAATGCTGAGAAACTCGTCCCGAGACTTTCTGGTCAAAGAGTGCCCCAAAACACTGGTCAGGCAGATGGAGGAGGATAAGACCGGATATTCTCCCGCCCTCTGGAAAGGCATGGCAGGCCTCGGCTGGATGGGACTGGCTTACCCCGAAACATACGAAGGCTCGGGCATGACCTTCCTCGACCTGGCTGTGCTCATCGAGGAGTTGGGGAGGGCGATTGTGCCCGCTCCTTTCATAAATACAGTAGTATATTGCGGGATGCCCATTCTAATGGCAGGCAATGACGAGCAGAAAAAGGAGTTCCTGCCCAAGATAGCCAAAGGCGAGATGATTATGAGCCTGGCGTTCACCGAGCCCAGCGCCACCTGGAAGCCGGATGGCGTAGAGGTCAAAGCCACCGCTGAAGGTGACCACTTCCTCATCAGCGGCACCAAGCTGTTTACCCAGGATGCGCATACCGCCAACTATCTGCTGGTTGTAGCGAGAACCAAAGAGAGCAAGAACAAAGCAGAGGGCATAACCCTGTTCCTGGTCGATGCCAAGAGCCCCGGCATCAAGCTTACGCCGTTAAAAACAATGGGCTCCGATAAGCAGTTCGAGGTCGTCTTCACCAAGGTAAAGGCTGCCAAGAAGAACATCCTGGGCAAGCTCGACCACGGCTGGGAAGTAATCGAAAAGATGCTGCCCTACGGCATACTGGCACAGTGCGCCTGGATGGTGGGCGGCGCCCAGCAGGTGCTGGAGATGACCGTAAACTATGCCAAGGAGCGTGTGCAGTTCGGCAGACCCATCGGCAGCTTCCAGGCGATACAGCAGAAGTGCGCCAACATGGTTACGGACGTAGACGGCGCGCGCTTCATCGCCTATGAGGCTGCGTGGAAGCTCAGCGAGGGCATGCCCTGCGCTCTTGAGGTCTCCATGGCTAAAGCGTGGGTGAGCGAGGCTTACCGTCGCACCTGCGCCGAGGGACACCAGATTCACGGCGGCATCGGCTTCATCAAAGACCACGACATGCAGCTCTACTACCGCCGCGCCAAGGCTTCCGAGCTTGCCTTCGGCGATTCCGACTATCACCGCGAGCTTGTCGCCCAGCAGATCGGGCTATAACTTTTTATATGTATCGTAGGGGCGCACGGCTGTGCGCCCCCTGACTATAGGGTGTGCCGCGCCCTTTCCCGAATGGTGTTTCACCCTCACCCTTACCTCTCCCATCGAGGGAGAGGAGATTAAATGGTACAAACCTGACATATTGGTAACAGTCTTCCCTCCCCTTGAGGGCTTCGCCGTGAGCTCAGCCGAGCGGAGGGATAAGAGGGAGGGGTAATTCCCCCTTTCCTAAAGGGGGCGTAGGGGGATTAGGCACCCGTTCGCCCTGAGCCTGTCGAAGGGTCTTTCCCATGTCGTTGCGAGTCCATCCTCCCTTCAGGAAGGAGGCGACGCAATCTCAACACCTTCCCTTTAGCTGGCAGTGAGGTTGCCACGTCGTCCCGATAAATCGGGACTCCTCGCAACGACAAGACAAATTTGCAATTTTCATTTTGCATTTTGCAATAAAAAATGGAGTCTCCCAACATGGACTGTATCTTCTGCCGCATTGCCAGAGGCGAGGTCAAGAGCAACATCCTCTATCAGGACGACCGGGCGGCAGCCTTCCCCGACATCAACCCCAAAGCCCCCGTGCACATCCTGATTATCCCCAGAAAACACATCGACTGCGTTGCCGACCTTCAAGACAGTGAAGAGCAGCTTATGGGGCATCTGGTGGCTATCGCCAACAAGCTGGCGCGCGATAACGGCGTTGCCGCATCCGGATTCCGCCTGGTGATTAACTGCGGACCCGAGGGCGGACAGCTAGTGCCCCACCTCCACCTCCACCTCCTTGGCGGCAGACAGCTCGGCAAGCTGGGATAAATCCTTTCCCCCATGTCATTCCGAGTCCATTCCCGACAAGAGTCGGGAAGGCGAAGCAATCTCAACGCCAGTTGTTAGCTTTCAGCAGTCAGCCTTCAGTCCCCTCCACCCCACCAGATTGCTTCGTCGCTACGCTCCTCGCAACGACATGATAAATTTGCACTTGCAATAAACAAAAAAAGAGGGGTCTGGCTTTCGCCAGACCCCTCTCGGTTTAAACCTTATCTACCTCAACTTGTCTTCGGCGTCTTCGGCGTCGGCTTCCTCACCTTGAAGTACCAGTATGCCGCCAGAGCGCCTATGGCAATCACACCGAGTATCGGCCCGATGATGACCCAGATGTTCAATCCGCCCTCTTCAGGTGTCGGAGTTGGGGTCGGGGTCGCGGTCACCACAGGAGTCGCCGTTACTGGCGGTGTTGCCGTTACAGACGGCTTGCAGCCATACACGGCGAACATCGTGAAGTGGCTTACCTGCGCCGATACTTTATTATTTGCCGTATCTACCGTCGAGGTAAGCGTAACCCACTTGCTGGTCGCCGTATCATAGTATGCTAACAATAGGTTAGCTTCGTTCACTCCTGACGGAATCAATCCCTGGTCGTACTTTATGGTCAGAGTAACCGCAGGATTGAAAGTAGCTCCGTTAGGCTTGTAGTCATAAGCACAGCCGACTATGCACTGGCTCTGCGGTATGTTGAAGCACACCTCTGTCACCGTAATCTGCTGCAGCGGCTGTCCCGTCGCAGTCAACACCTTGGTGCCTGCCGGAATTGTCAGCACCGCTTGACCGCCTAGAACCGAATAGCTCACCGACTGTTGCACCACACCCTGGTCGTTTACGTTGCCGCCCAAATTCAATGGCGACGGTGTCGGCGGCGGCGGTGGTGTCACCACAGCCGTCGGCGTCGGCGTGCCCGGCACCGGTGTCGGCGTTCGTGTTGGCGTCGCTGTCGGCGGCGGTACACCTCCACCACCCGGCGGCTGAGTGACTATCGGCGTTACCGTCACGGTCACTGTTGGCGTTGCCGTTGGTGTAGCTGTCGGCGTTGCCGTTGGCGACGGCGATGGCGATGGCGACGGCGATGGCGATGGCGACGGGGACGGTGACGGCGATGGCGACGGCGACGGTGACGGTGACGGCGATGGCGATGGCGACGGTGATGGCGACGGCGATGGCGACGGCGATGGCGATGGCGATGGCGATGGCGACGGTGACGGCGACGGCGACGGCGACGGGGACGGTGACGGCGATGGCGTCGGCGTAGGTGTCGGCGTAGGCGTAGGCGTAGGTGTCGGCGTTGGCGTA
>Ga0194113_10010251_pt1 | contig 11213 bp, 4 predicted proteins | sample TA2MahC200mmetaG_FD_146193 | JGI IMG/M metagenome (GOLD analysis project Ga0194113, IMG submission 146193) | Freshwater microbial communities from Lake Tanganyika, Tanzania - TA2015017 Mahale Deep Cast 200m | ecosystem: Environmental > Aquatic > Freshwater > Lake | place: Tanzania: Lake...
ACATCTTTCTTTTCCATATTGCTTTTTTCTCTTTTATACGTAGCACCTCAAAAAAAGATTTAGCCTTTTTTCAACGCTCCACTGTTAATAACAATATTGTTTTTACATTTGCTGCTGAGTATTTACAAAATTTTAACATATCCGGATTTATTAAAATATTTGTACTTTTACCCCCGAAAAAAGGTCTATCAAGAAATCATTAGTATTAACCAAAACCTTTGTGAATGATGAAAAGACTATTTGTTTTCCTTGTTTTCCTGTTCGCATTTCTACCTTATTTAAATGCCCAGGACCAGCCCATTCCTCCCTCTCAAATCGGAGTTGGAGTTTATCATGGGTTATCTCAACCCTTGAGAGATGCCCCTGTGATGACACCTGATGAATGGGAAAAAATGGAATTGGATGCGATGAAACCCCGAAACGAAGAGCTCCGGGATAGATCGTACCCATTTGCTGCCACTGCCGAACCGAAAGGATATGATCCGATCTGGCAGTATGAGATGGGTCAAACCCAACCTCCCAAGGCGCCTATTGTGAGTTTTGACGGACAATCGTCACCGTACTACCCGCCTGACTGCAACGGGGCTGCCGGACCGAACCACTACATGCAAACGATCAACGTGGTGTATGCCATCTATTCCAAAACCGGCACCTTGCTCGCTGGTCCTTCCAACCTGAATACCCTTTTCAGTGGCTTACCGGGCGCTACCTATAATGATGGCGACCCGATTGTTTTATATGATGAGATGGCAGATCGCTGGTTGGTGGTCGAGTTTTCAGTCGGCGGCACCAACGACTACATGCTTTTTGCTGTTTCCCAAACAAACGACCCAACGGGATCATGGCATAAATATTCCTTCGATGTGGATGATATGCCCGATTATGAAAAAATAGGTATCTGGCCGGATGGGTATTACATGGGAACCAACAACAGCGCTTCCGGGAAAAAGGATATCTACGTTTTCGAAAGAGCCAAGATGTTGCTTGGACAAACAGCTCAGATGGTCGGATTTGACAATCCCTGGAGGCCCACCACCATTGATGGATTTATGTGCGTTCCTCCCGTTGACAATGATGGCACCGCTGCACCGGCCGGCCCCGGTTTATTCATCACCATCAATGACGACGCTATCGCTGGTGGTTCCGATCAACTCTGGATATACGAGCTGGCTGTGAACTGGACAACCCCCACCTCTTCTACATTTACACGTTCGCAGCAGTTGTCTGTTTCTCCTTTTGACAGCAATTTCGGCTCCAACTGGGATAACATCAAACAACCCGGAACAACCAGGGAATTGGATGCCATCCCGCAGGTCATCATGAATGCCCCGCAATACAGGAATTTTGGCAGCTATCAAACCATTGTCTGCTGTCATACCGTAGATGTTGACAACACCGATCATGCAGGAATCCGCTGGTATGAACTCCGGAAAACCACAGGAACCTGGTCTGTCCGCCAGTCTGGCACCTATGCACCGGATGCCAATTCCCGCTGGATGGGAAGCATCCGTTTGAACAACTTCAATGAAATCGGTCTGGGGTATTCAATTTCCAGTACTTCGGTCTATCCGGGTATCAGATATACCGGACAATCGGCCACAGCCTACGCAACAGGAAATGGTACACTTGATCTCGCTGAACAAACAGTTATCACCGGATCCTATTCCCAGACTACCTATAACCGCTGGGGGGATTACGCAGGGATGAGTGTCGATCCGTCTGATAGCAAGACATTCTGGTTTACTACCCAGTATCCGGGAGCAAGCAGTGCAAGAAAAACCAGGATATGTTCCTTCCAGGTCAGCTCAGCACCCGCAACACCCGATCTGATTACCCAATCACCCGCGGCATCCCCTGCATCTATCCAAGCCGGCCAAACAACAACTGCTTCCGTCACGGTTAAAAACCAGGGTGGAGCAACGGCCGGCGCTTCAAACCTGAAGTATTACCTCTCGACTGATATCACCTATGGTACTGGCGATGTTCTGCTGGCCACAGATGCAGTTGCATCCCTGACCGCCGGAGCCACCTCAGCTGTTAGCGAGGTTGTAACCATCCCGTCTTCCACAGCCGCCGGAAATTATTACATCCTTTTCTATGCTGATGCGGATGGACAGGTGACCGAGTCGGATGAAACTAATAACGTGGGTAACATATCGATCACCGTGACCTCCTCCACCGGATCACCCGATCTGATCGTTCAGAGTCCGGCCGCCAATCCCGTTACTGTAAATGCCGGAGCGACAACAACTGCATCCTGTACCGTAAAAAATCAGGGCACAGCCTCCGCCGGTGCATCCAATCTGAAATATTACCTTTCTACAGACAACGTATACGGAACCGGCGACACCTATCTTGCCACCGATGCGGTAGCCTCTCTGGCCGCAGGAGCTACAGCTTCTGTTTCAGAACTTCTTACCATACCATCCACAACTGCTGCCGGCACATGGTATATCATCATGTACGCCGATGCCGACCTGCAGGTAGCTGAAAGCATTGAAACCAATAATACTGGCTATGTGTCGATTACGGTTCAGGCCACCAGTCAGGGATGCAACAGCACTACTCAATACCCCAGCTCTACCCTCACTCCGACCACGAGCTGGAAGTCACAGAAAAACATCTGGGCAGGCGAGTACACCGCTTTTAATGTCACTGCAGGGCGTGTATACCATTTCTCCCTGTGTTCTACTGATGGCGCTACTGCCTCCTATGATTCTGAGCTTACCTTACGCAATAAATCAACCGATGCTTTTATCGCCTATTCTGATGATTATTGCGGAGATGATGCAAAAATAATCTGGACTGCAACATTTACCGGACAGGTTAAGGTCGTAACCACCCTTTACCCGTGTGGCACTAATTCAGTGAATACAACTCTCCGGTATAAGTATTCAACCAGCAAGGAAATGGATGGCACAGATTCAGAATCTCAGGAATATAGTATTTATCCCAATCCAACTTCAGGGAAAATAACAGTCGAATCACCGGATGGATTCGATCAGGTTCGATCCATTCTTATATTCGATGTAACCGGAAGGCTGATTGAGCAGATGGACATTCCTGTTAAGGCTGAGAATATGTATACCTTCGATCTCTCAACTCATAAGCCCGGATATTATCTGGTGCAGGTTGTTGGGGATGTCATCCTGAAACAATACAAGGTTTTTGTAAGTCCATAATGACATCCGTATGCCAACAGCAAAAAGCCGCTCACCCAGGGCGGCTTTTTTTTTATTATTGACTTTCAGCAAAATAAAAGAATTCTTCAAAAAAAGTCAAGGAATGTGTAATGCGTAATAATAATAGGTGTACATTTGCAGCCCCAAACCAAGTTCTTTGAATCGGGAGGAGAGGTATGAAAAAAATATTTTCAAGAATATTTGGAGATTAAAAAAAGAGTTGTACCTTTGCAGTCCCATTTTAAGAAAAGCATGCCGGAAAGGCGCTAGGATGGGAAGTTCTTTGAAAAAACTGAAGAGAGCCAAGTAGTAAATATCCCTCAAGGAAATACTTTGAGTAGTAACGAGCCAACAAAGACATCAAACAAACATTTACAATGGAGAGTTTGATCCTGGCTCAGGATTAACGCTAGCGGCAGGCCTAATACATGCAAGTCGAGGGGCAGCGCGGGTAGCAATACCTGGCGGCGACCGGCGCACGGGTGCGTAACACGTATGTAATCTACCCTTAACTGGGGGATAGCCCCGAGAAATCGGGATTAATACCCCATAACATTGCGGGGGGGCATCTTCCTGCAATTAAAGTTCCGACGGTTTAGGATGAGCATGCGCGACATTAGCTGGTTGGTGAGGTAACGGCTCACCAAGGCTACGATGTCTAGGGGTTCTGAGAGGATTCACCCCCACACTGGTACTGAGACACGGACCAGACTCCTACGGGAGGCAGCAGTAAGGAATATTGGGCAATGGACGCAAGTCTGACCCAGCCATGCCGCGTGCAGGATTGAAGGCCCTACGGGTCGTAAACTGCTTTTGTACAGGAAAAAACTCCCGGTCGCGCATCGGGATTGATGGTACTGTGCGAATAAGGATCGGCTAACTCCGTGCCAGCAGCCGCGGTAATACGGAGGATCCAAGCGTTATCCGGATTTATTGGGTTTAAAGGGTGCGCAGGCGGAATGGTAAGTCAGTGGTGAAATCCTACGGCTTAACTGTAGAATTGCCGTTGATACTGCCGTTCTTGAGTACAGTTGAAGTGGGCGGAATGTAGCATGTAGCGGTGAAATGCTTAGATATGCTACAGAACACCGATCGCGAAGGCAGCTCACTAAGCTGAAACTGACGCTCAGGCACGAAAGCGTGGGGATCAAACAGGATTAGATACCCTGGTAGTCCACGCCCTAAACGATGATTACTCGATGTTGGCGATATACCGTCAGCGTCTGAGCTAAAGCATTAAGTAATCCACCTGGGGAGTACGACCGCAAGGTTGAAACTCAAAGGAATTGACGGGGGCCCGCACAAGCGGAGGAGCATGTGGTTTAATTCGATGATACGCGAGGAACCTTACCTGGGCTCGAACGTAGAATGACGTTCCGGGAAACCGGAATTCCTTTACGGGCATTCTACGAGGTGCTGCATGGTTGTCGTCAGCTCGTGCCGTGAGGTGTCGGGTTAAGTCCCATAACGAGCGCAACCCCTATCATTAGTTGCCATCAGGTAAAGCTGGGGACTCTAATGAAACTGCCTACGCAAGTAGTGAGGAAGGCGGGGATGACGTCAAATCAGCACGGCCCTTATGTCCAGGGCTACACACGTGCTACAATGGCCGGAACAATGGGCTGCTATCCCGCGAGGGAATGCTAATCTCCAAATCCGGTCTCAGTTCGGATCGAAGTCTGCAACTCGACTTCGTGAAGCTGGATTCGCTAGTAATCGTACATCAGCAATGGTACGGTGAATACGTTCCCGGGCCTTGTACACACCGCCCGTCAAGCCATGGAAGTTGGGGGTACCTGAAGTCGATAACCGCAAGGAGTCGCCTAGGGTAAAACCAATGACTGGGGCTAAGTCGTAACAAGGTAGCCGTACCGGAAGGTGTGGCTGGAATACCTCCTTTCTAGAGTGGTTCTGTTACAATCCATCACCTGGATTGGGTATTTACTACTGGCATCCTCTTCATTTTTTATATCATGACCAATCCCAAACGAGCTCAGGAAGTGCCTTTACTTCAGAGCACAGGATATACGATGAAGATAACGATTTATTCGTAACTCGTAATTCGTAATTCGTAAAGTTTTATAGTCCCGTAGCTCAGTTGGTTAGAGCACTACACTGATAATGTAGGGGTCCGCAGTTCAAGTCTGCGCGGGACTACATACAGATCGCTTGGGGGAATTAGCTCAGATGGCCAGAGCACCTGTTTTGCACGCAGGGGGTCAAGGGTTCGAATCCCTTATTCTCCACCATCCGTTCTAACGGATACGTTCTTTGACATATTGAAAGAAAATACAACAGAAGAGACAATTTTATAATTGATTTTAAGATCACTATCTGAAAGAAAGTAAGTAAGAGCGTATGGCGGATGCCTTGGCTCTCAGAGGCGAAGAAGGACGTGGCAAGCTGCGATAAGCTTCGGGGAGGTGCAAACAACCTTCGATCCGGAGATTTCCGAATGGGGCAACCCGGTACCTTGAAGAGGTATCATCCCGAGTAATCGGGAAGCTAACCCAGAGAACTGAAACATCTTAGTACCTGGAGGAAAAGAAAACAATCGTGATTCCCTGAGTAGTGGCGAGCGAAACGGGAATAGCCCAAACTCTGGTTGTTACGGCAATCAGAGGGTTGTAGGACTGCAACATGGACTGTAAATACATAGTGGAACATTTCTGGAAAGTTAGACCATAGCGGGTGATAGTCCCGTACACGAAATGGATTTACTACCTAGCAGTATCCTGAGTACCGCGGAACCGGAGAAATTCTGCGGGAATCTGCCAGCACCATCTGGTAAGGCTAAATACTCCTGAGAGACCGATAGCGAACAAGTACCGTGAGGGAAAGGTGAAAAGAACCCTGAACAAGGGAGTGAAATAGTACCTGAAACCATGCGCTTACAAACGGTCGGAGTCCTGAGTAATCAGGATGACGGCGTGCCTTTTGCATAATGAGCCTACGAGTTACTCCTCTCTAGCAAGGTTAATCCCGTTGACGGGAGCAGCCGAAGCGAAAGCAAGTCTGAATAGGGCGCTTAGTTAGAGGGGGTAGACGCGAAACTTTGTGATCTACCCATGGTCAGGTTGAAGCCCCGTTAAACCGGGGTGGAGGACCGAACTAGTGGACGTTGAAAAGTCCTTGGATGAACTGTGGGTAGGAGTGAAAGGCTAATCAAACTGAGAGATAGCTCGTACTCCCCGAAATGCCTTTAGGGGCAGCCTTGGGGTCGAGTGTCATAGAGGTAGAGCTACTGATTGGACTAGGGGGCTTCACCGCCTACCAAATCCTGACAAACTCCGAATGCTATGACATATACCCAGGAGTGAGGCAGTGGGTGCTAAGGTCCATTGCCGAGAGGGAAATAACCCAGACCATCAGCTAAGGTCCCCAAATATATGCTAAGTTGATCTAACGAAGTCAGATTGCTTTGACAGCTAGGATGTTGGCTTGGAAGCAGCCATTCATTTAAAGAGTGCGTAACAGCTCACTAGTCGAGCGATCAGGCATGGATAATAATCGGGCATTAAGCATATTACCGAAGCTATGGATCTTCCCGAGCAATCGGGAGGGTTGTAGGGGAGCATTCCAGTGACAGCGAAGGTGTACCGTAAGGTATGCTGGAGTAACTGGAAAAGAAAATGTAGGCATAAGTAACGATAATCCCGGTGAGAAACCGGGACGCCGAAAGTCTAAGGTTTCCTGATCAACGTTAATCGGATCAGGGTTAGTCGGGTCCTAAGGTGTATCCGAAAGGAAAAATTGATGGACAACAGGTTAATATTCCTGTACTGACAAATACTGCGATGGGGCGACGAAGGAGTGAAAGGTCTGCGTACTGACGGAATAGTACGTTGAAGGGTGTAGGTATACATTTGGCAGGCAAATCCGCCAAATGTGCTGAAACCTGATAGTACCGTGAGTCTTCGGACAAACGGATAATGACCCTAATCAGACTTCCAAGAAAACCCCCTAAGCTTCAGGTATTTGCCACCCGTACCGCAAACCGACACAGGTAGACGAGGAGAGTATCCAAAGGCGCTCGAGTGATCCGTGGCTAAGGAACTAGGCAAATTAGTCCTGTAACTTTGGAATAAAGGACTCCCGCCGCAAGGTGGGACGCAGAGAAATGGCCCAGGCGACTGTTTAGCAAAAACACATGGCTATGCAAAATTTAATGATGACGTATATGGCCTGACACCTGCCCGGTGCTGGAAGGTTAAGAGGAGAGGTTAGTGCGGAGCAATCTGTACGAAGCTTTGAATTGAAGCCCCAGTAAACGGCGGCCGTAACTATAACGGTCCTAAGGTAGCGAAATTCCTTGTCGGGTAAGTTCCGACCTGCACGAATGGTGTAACGATCTGGGCACTGTCTCAGCCACGAGCTCGGTGAAATTGTAGTTCCGGTGAAGATGCCGGATACCCGCCACGGGACGGAAAGACCCCGTGAACCTTCACTATAACTTAACATTGACTCTGGATAAACAATGTGTAGGATAGGTGGGAGACTGCGAAGCGGTGGCGCTAGCCATCGTGGAGTCAACCTTGAAATACCACCCTTTGTTTATCTGGCGCCTAATCCCGATGACCATCGGGAGACAGTGTTTGGTGGGTAGTTTGACTGGGGTGGTCGCCTCCAAAAGCGTATCGGAGGCTTTCAAAGGTACCCTCAGCACGCTTGGTAACCGTGCGTAGAGCGCAATAGCATAAGGGTGCTTGACTGTGAGACTAACAAGTCGAGCAGGTAGGAAACTAGGATATAGTGATCCGGTGGTTCCGTATGGAAGGGCCATCGCTCAAAGGATAAAAGGTACTCCGGGGATAACAGGCTGATCACCGCCAAGAGCTCATATCGACGCGGTGGTTTGGCACCTCGATGTCGGCTCGTCACATCCTGGGGCTGAAGAAGGTCCCAAGGGTTCGGCTGTTCGCCGATTAAAGTGGCACGTGAGCTGGGTTCAGAACGTCGCGAGACAGTTCGGTCCCTATCTGTGGTGGGCGTTGGAAGTTTGAGGGCACCTGACTCTAGTACGAGAGGACCGAGTTGGACGTACCGCTAGTGTATCTGCTGTGGCGCCAGCTGCATCGCAGAGTAGCTATGTACGGATGAGATAAGTGCTGAAAGCATCTAAGTACGAAACTCAGCCCAAGATGAGACTTCCTTTAAGGGCCGTCGAAGACCACGACGTTGATAGGCTACAGGTGTAAAGACAGTAATGTCAAAGCCGAGTAGTACTAATTGCCCGTAGCTTTCTTCAGCATTGTCACTCCTGCTGTATTTTCTTTCAAAATATGTCATCTTTGCTGTGTACTGACGCTTCTCGTCAACACCAATGAAAAATATTTTGGTGACTTTAGCGGCGGGGTCCACCTCTTCCCATTCCGAACAGAGTAGTTAAGCCCGCCAGCGCAGATGGTACTGCAATTCCTGCGGGAGAGTATGTCGTCGCCGAATTTTATTGATCCCCTCCGACTACTCGGGGGGGATTTTTTTTACTTTTGACCCCTCTTTTATCCCACTTGCATGTCTTTTAACCCAACGAAATATCTTTTACTCCTCCTCCCCTTCTTCCATATCCTCCAAACTCATGCGTTCATCCGGGATACCATCCCTGCCAAACCGGATTCCTCCCGGGTTCTCTTCTTTACTCCTGCTATAAATCAAACCGAATCCATTGATTTTAGAACAGCAGATACTTCCATTAACCATTTCCAAAGATATGATCCCCTCCTTGGAAAATACCCGTTTCATGCCACCACAGGAAATATCGGACATGCCGCTCAATCTTTGCTGCTCAAAGAGCCCATGATGTCTGGGTTTCAATTCGATCCGAATCCATTTCGCCACTGGATCTATCAAGATGACGACATTCGTTATTACAAACATTTTAAAACTTTCAGCCAATTGTCCTATTTCCAGGGACCAAAACGAGAACAACTATTTCAAGCGCTTTTCAGTAGAAAAATTTTCAGAAGCCTCACCATTGGATTTGATTTCCGGGTGATGAGCGCACCCGGTGCATACCTCCGCCACAAAGCAAATAATATCAACTTCGCTGCTACCACACACTATTTTACACGAAATAACCGGTATGGTGTGCTGTTCCACTTTCGCTATAACCGGCTCATCTCTCAGGAAAATGGAGGAATCAAGTTTGACAGCCTCTTCGATCAAAACATCGAGAAAAACCGACAAACCATTCCGGTTAACCTGAATAAGGCTAAAAACAGAACACGTGAAAATGGGCTATTCCTCAAACACCTGTTCCGCCTCTCCTCCCACCCTTCGAATGATACAGCAAGACGGATATTCAGCGCAGGAACCATTTCCCTGACATCGAGATATGTACGCAATATCCGCAATTATGTTGACCATGAACCAGCATCGGGATTCTATCCCCTCATCTACTACGATTCTGTCAGGACTTTTGACTCTCTACGGCAAGAAACCATCGAAAATACACTTGCCTGGTCAAATGAAACAAGATCGGGTATACTGGGTCTCACCTGCGGCATTACACAAACATTTATCAGCGTGACGGGCATGTACGAAGATTTCCAGATCAACCAGTACACGCCTTTTGCATCCCTGAACATGAAGCCTTTCCGGAAACTTACCCTGGCCGCCAACGGACGCCTCGTCCTGGGTGATTACAACGATCAGGATTTTGATGTTGGTGGGAAAATTAGCTATTCGTTGGTATTCGGAAAAAGAAATTTTGGGGTGATCGAAATAAGCGCTCAAATCGGGCAATCCATGCCAAATTACTATTTCAGTCATTACCACTCCAATCACTTTCAATGGGATACAAACCTGGAAAAGATATCCTGGTTTACCTCTTCCCTTCGCTACGCTTTCAAAAACCTGCTCTTTTCAGCCCATTTTCAGAGTTATGAGAATTTCACACACCTGGGCCCGGCAGCTACCCCGGAACAACTGCTTCAAACAGTCAATTATTTTCAGATCAGCCTTAGAAAACCATTCACCTTCTGGAAGGTAACCATCGACAATGAACTATTCTGGCAAACCGTTGAAGGTACTAACAGGATCCATTTGCCAGACTTTGGAGCCAGGGTTTCCCTTTTCGGTACGTTTGAAGTTTTTAAAAAAGCCGCAACAATCCAGCCCGGATTTGACCTGTACTACAACACCGGTTATGATGGAAATGCTTACATGCCAGCCCTTCGCGACTTCTACCTGCAATATAAAAAGAAAACAGGGAACTATCCTTACGCTGACGTTTTCATCAACCTGAAACTTAAACGGGCCCGGTTTTTTGTGGCATACACCCACTTCAACAGCAGTTTCAGCGGCAGGGACTATTATATGGTACCCCATTATCCCATGCCTGATGCAGCCTTCAGGTTTGGTATATCCTGGATATTTTTAGACTGACAACCTGATGGAAATAGCATTAACAATTCTGGTGATCGGATTGCTGGTTTTTCTGGCCCATGGATTAACAGCGCTTTTTACCAAAACCCAGATCCCGGACGTACTCATCCTGTTTGGCATTGGGCTGGTACTGGGCCCCATCACCCACCTCCTGGCGCCGGAAGTTTTCGGTAAAGTGGGTCCGGTCTTTACCACGATCACCCTGGTGATCATCCTTTTTGAAAGCGGCCTCGGACTGGATATCCGGAGCTTGCTCACCTCCCTGAAGGGCGCCTTACTGATTTCTTTCCTCTTTTTCATTGTCACAACACTTATTGTAGCCGGGATTGCCTGGGCGCTCACCGGATTGAATCTTTTTACCAGCCTGATGCTCGGTTGCATTTTGGGAGGCACTTCGTCAGCCGTGGTTATTCCCATCGTACAGCAGCTGAAACCTGGCGCCACGACATCCAATATCCTGATTATCGAATCAGCGCTGACCGATGTTTTCTGCATTATTTTTACCCTGGGCCTACTCGAAGCCGTTAAAATCGGTGAATTTGAATTAGCATCATTATCGATAAAGCTCAGCGCTTCGTTCCTCGTGGCATTACTTATTGGGTTAGCCGGAGGTGTCTTCTGGTCGATGTTGCTTAACCGGATCCG
>Ga0194113_10010257_pt1 | contig 11210 bp, 7 predicted proteins | sample TA2MahC200mmetaG_FD_146193 | JGI IMG/M metagenome (GOLD analysis project Ga0194113, IMG submission 146193) | Freshwater microbial communities from Lake Tanganyika, Tanzania - TA2015017 Mahale Deep Cast 200m | ecosystem: Environmental > Aquatic > Freshwater > Lake | place: Tanzania: Lake...
GGAATGAGGGCTTTGCCTCCGGCACGTTTTTGCGCGCGGTCGTGGTCGCGTTGATCGGAGAGAAAATGTTTGATCGAGGCGAGCAGGAACGACCGGAACTTGCCCTTCCGTTGGTCCACATCGCGGAGATACTTCCTTTCGAGCAACCGCTCGAAAAAGGCTTGAGTCAAATCTTGCGCATCGCTTGGACTGTATCCTTGCCGCCGCACAAAAGCATAAAGGGGATGCCAGTAGGCTTCGCACAGTCGCGCGAGGGCTTCGTCTGCTTTAGAAGATGAACTTTGGCCCGCGACGAGCACGACACTCCAATGCGTCGTCACGAAGGCCGGTCCAGCGACGGCGGTCGAGTTCGGGTTTGGATCGGCGGGTGACATAACCAAAGCGACAACGCTTGGGAAACATTTACTCCTCCCGGTCGCAGAAACCAACTTGAAATCCCCGCTGTCCCAGGCTGTAAATGGGTTGTGGTTGGGTGCAGAGCGCCAGCCGCAGTCCGCAATTTCACTTTGGCGGCTGAGGCGCCGTCGCGCGCGGAGGACCGGTGCGTTGGATAACTTCTTCCGCTTTCAATTGTTTGTCGCCAGCGGCCGGAAATCTGACCGGCGGTTGCGCGTTGGCCCATTCTTGTTCTGATGCTTTTCGAGTTTCGTGCACGAAGACGAACGTTCCTTTCTTGTTCCCAATGATGAGGTCGGGACGCGTGTCGCCATTGACATCGGCAATTCCAATCTGGCGACCGACGCCGGAGTCGTTGTCGATCAGATGCGGAATCCAATCGATTCGTTCCTCTGAACCGCGCACCAGGCGGAACCAATAAAGCACGGCTGGCGCGCCGGGATCGGGATCACCAGTCGGTCCGTGCGCCCAAAAACATTTGCCGGTGACGATGTCCTTCAAGCCATCGCCATCCATGTCCACGAGCTCGACCGCATGGAGCTGCGAGAAGGCGATGCCGTAGCGATTCTCGGACGGTTCCTTGTTCATGAACACATGCGCTTTGAACTGCGGATGACCGCCGGCGTCTTTCTCGCGCAATTGTTCGTACCAACCCAAGCCGTAACCGTGAGCCGCGATGCTTGTGATGACGTCCTGCAGTCCATCGCCATTCACGTCGTAAGCAAACATCTGCGCGCCGCCTCCAGGACTAAACGCGGTCGGATGCCGGACCCAGGTCAACTGGGTGCTGTTCGGCGGACGCCCGGCTTGCGGTTGTTCCCGCCAGCCGCCTCGTTCGAGGATGTCCAGGCGTCCGTCGCCGTTCACGTCGCCGACGCCTAGACCGTGATTGAAGTGGCCCCACGGTCCCTTCGCTGTCACCGAGGTAAACGGCCATTTTGCCGTGACGTTGTTCCAGTCTGGCGATGCGTAACCAAAGGTCCCGCCAGAATTACAAATGATCTCCGGACGTCCATCGCCGGTCAGATCCGCGAAGGTCGGCGATTCGTTGTCCACGGCGTCGAAGACTTGATGCCGTTGCCAGTGCTGCGCCTTGCCGGCGGGGTTGAGGTAGAGGAAGGCGGGAGTGCCTGGCAGACCGCAGGTCAGCACGTCGTTCCAGCGATCGCCGTTAAAGTCGTAAACGAAGGAAAAAAAGTTATCGGTTGAGTATGCGTTCTTCCTGCCAAAAACGCCTTCAAAGCCCGGAAGCTTTTCTTCGGACCCGTCGCTCTTCTTTAGCGTGAAAGTTGTCACCGGCGGATAAATCTCATGGCGCTGCGTGAATTCCGGGCCTTCCCACCAGAATGGACCGGAGACTGCGTCCACTCGGCCATCTTGATTGAGATCGCCAAAATTCGCGCCCTCACTCCAGTAGCACTTTTCGAGATGCAGTTTCTTAAACGAGTGAAGCGTGCGTTCGGCCGCAGATGAGACTGCCGCCAAGGAGGAAAGTATCGACAAGATCAAGGCGAGGGATTTCATTGGGCTGTTGTCGCAAGGCTAGGCGCAGCAGTCAACCCCGCACCGCAATGGTGAAAACTGTTCGCACCTGCAAAGAAGTTTGGCGGTGAAAATCCGAAATCCGAAGCTCGAAATCCGAAACAAATCCAAAATTCAAATTGGGCAGAGTGAAGCCCTCCTCACATTTCGCTGGTGGTTCTGGCAATGCAGGAACGAAGTATGCTAAGAGAATCTCGTGAAATGTGTAAGTTGTTCCGGACTTCGCGCTTACCGAAGGAACCGTCTTATTGAATTAATCTCGGGTAACAAAATGCGCTATTTGATCCATACATTGAGTTGTTGTTTGATTCCATACATTCTGACAGCACAAGAGGCCACTTATTGCCCGCAGCCCAATACGACCACGGCAGCGGACGCAGTTGTGGTTTTCAACGAGGTCATGTTTCATCCGCTGGGAGATGATCCTGCGCTTGAGTGGATTGAATTGCACAACCAGATGTCGCTGGATGTCGATTTATCGTCGTGGCGCGTCGAAGGAGGGATCGATTTCGAATTCCCAACAAACGCTGTCATCAATGCGAATGGTTATGTCGTGATCGCGTCCGATCCGGCGCGTCTGAAGAGCGCCAGTGGCGCGGTGAATGTCTTTGGTCCGTTTACAAAACGCCTCTCGAACGGAGGGGAAACACTTCGTCTCCGAAACCATAACAATCGGTTGATGGATGAATTGGCCTACGGCGATTCCGAGCCATGGCCGATGGGGGCGGACTTTCCCGGCAGTTCATTGGCGAAGAAAGATCGCTTCTACGCGAGCAGCCCCGCCGCCAACTGGCGCGCCAGTGCGCAGATCGGAGGGACGCCGGGAGCAATTAATTTTCTCGATCAACAGGCCAACACTCCCCGAACCGATTCACTCATTCATCGGACTGCGGTGAGCCGCTGGTTGGTGCCAACAGGCGCGACGTTAGGCAACAGCTGGACGGGAACCAGCTTTGATGATTCAGGCTGGAACTCGGGCTCATCCGGGATTGGATACGACGTTAGCACTCCGACAAATTCTCCGATCATCGCCGATCGAGCTTATTCATTCGACGATACTCTGCTTGATGTTTCCGGCCACAATGCCAATGCGGAGGGCCCAAGAACTACCTTTTCACATGAGGTCCCGCCAGCTATCGGAACGGGCAAATCATTGGCCTTCGACGGCGTTTCGGCTCAAGCGGAGATTCTCGATCCAGTGAACCCGACGGCCTACACGATTTCGTCTTGGGTCCTCGTGAATTCTGTCCGGTCATGCAGCCTGATCGTCCGGACTTCCGCAAGCGGGCCCAAGACTTCCTGGTCGCACCAATTGCGAATCAATCCCTCGGGCCGTTTCGAACATTACCTTTTTGATGGCGCAGGCAAGAGCGTGGCGGCCACAAACCAGGTCATCGCTGGCGTCTGGTACCATGTCGCCGCGACCGCGGTCAACAATGGGCGAATGGCCATTTACGTGAATGGCGTGGCCAGCGGCACAGGCCCAACCATCGGCACAATGTGGATCGGGGGCGATCGATGGCAATTGGGCGCCGATTCCGGGGGGGTGACGTATTTCTTGCGAGGACGCTTGGATGAAGTCGGCATTTGGCACAGTGTGCTCGACGGCGCAACGATTGGCCGTCTCGCGAGCGGTGTTACCCCGGCAGCGCTTTCCGGTTACCGCGCCCTTTTCCAGACCGACGTGCAATCGAGTCTGTACCAAAAGGAGAGTTCTCTCTTCGCGCGCTTTCCTTTCTACGTGCCCTCCGCCGGAGCTTACGATGGGCTCGCTTTGACCGTCCGGTACGCGGATGGCTTTGCCGCCTATCTAAATGGGACCGAAGTCTTACGCAGAAATATTCCTCAAACGGCTTCGTGGAATTCGAAGGCCAATAGCGAGAGAGTCCTTGCCGACGTCGTCCGTCCCGAGACTGTCGATCTGACACCATGGACCAGCCATTTGCTCCCGGGAAAGAACGTTTTGGCCTTTCAGGTTTTGAGCAGCAGCGCGGATGATTCCGCTCTGCTCTTGAACGCGGAACTTTCTGGGCGACGCTCTCAGATGGGCAACGACCCAGCCATCGGCTTCAACGAAGTGGCTGGCGGCGATGACTTGCCCTTTTTCGTTGAACTGATCAATCGCGCCGAGTCACCGGCAGCGCTGGCGAACTGCCGCATTGTCTCGAGTGCCGGCGGCGCATTCACTTTTGCCGCCACAACGCTCGCACCTGACACGCTGCTCACGTTAGGAGCGAACCAGCTTGGATTTTCGGTAGAGGTTGGAGACCGCTTATTTCTAACGGCGGCAAATGGGAACGTGCTCGACGCGCTCACCGTAAAAGCAGAACCACGAGCAAGAATGGCCGACAGCTCCGAATGGTTTTCTCCGTCAAACGTCACGCCCGGTTCCGCGAATCGTTTCGACTTGCATGACGAAATCGTCATCAACGAAATCATGTACCATCATCCGCCTCGTTATCGAACGAGTTCGAATGCTTTCACCCAAATCGAGGAACAATGGGTGGAGCTTTATAATCGATCTCAAAGAACGGTTGATCTTGGAGGCTGGGAATTGGCGGGTGGCATCGAATTCACCTTCCCGCCTGGCACGGAACTCCGGCCTGATTCCTATCTCGTGGTGGCAAACGACCAAGCCGCCTTGCAGGCGAAATATCCGGGCGCTCAGGTCATCGGAAATTTTGGGAAGCGACTTTCCCACCATGCCGATCATGTCATCCTTCGCGACGCCCGGGAGAATCTTGTTGATGAGATCTCCTATTTTAATTCACATCCTTGGCCATCCTATCCTAACGGAGGCGGATCCAGCTTGGAATTAAAGGATCCTCGCTCGGAAAATGCGTTGCCCGAATCGTGGGCGCCCAGCCTCGAAGGGAAACGAAGTCAATGGAAGCGTTATGCGTATCGAGCCAAGGCTGCCTCGCCGCTTTATACGCCCGCCATCTTCAATTTTCACGAATTCCGTCTTGGCCTTTTGTCGGCGGGCGAAGTGTTGATCGATAATATCACAGTGACCGAATTGCCGACCAACGGACCGCCTCGGCAGTTGCTGCAAAACACCAACTTTTCAGGGGGCACTTCCAAATGGCGACTGCTCGGGACGCATTCTCATTCGTTTGTCGAGCCTCACCCGGAAAACTCCGGCGATTCTGTTCTTCACATGGTTGCCACTGGCGCGATGAGTTACATGGACAACCGCCTCGAGACCACGCTGCGCGTGGGAACGACAAACGTCCCGGTTGTCAACGGACGCGAGTACGAAATCTCGTTTGACGCAAAATGGCTCGCGGGTTCACCGCAAGTCCGCACAGAGCTTTATTACAACAAAGTCGCGGCCACGACGATTATCGCCATGCCGGAGAATTACGGCACGCCCGGACGCCGCAATTCGACTTTCGTAACGAATGCTGGGCCAGTCTATCGGCAACTCAGTCACTTTCCCGTTTTGCCGCGAGCCACCAATAGCATCGAGGTTTCTGTCCGGGCGCACGATCCGGATGGCGTAGCCGGCATGACCTTGCGTTACGTCGTTGGAACTGGGGCTTGGCAGAGCCGCTCGATGGCGTTCAAACCCACGGATCCCTCCTTTTACACCGCGACGATCCCTGCACAGCCAAACGGTTCGGTCATCCAGTTTTACGTGGAAGGCGTGGATCATCTGGGTGCTGCATCGACTTATCCCGCTAAGGGGAGAGCTTCCCGGGCTTTGATTAAAGTGGATGGGCCGCGAGTGTTCGCCAACAAACAAACCTTCCGAACGATCATGACACAAGCGGATTCAAGCTTGATGCACGCCACAACGAACTTGATGAGCGACGATCTTCTGGGCTGTACGGTAGTGCACAATGAACGTGAGGCTTTTTATGACGCCCGCATCCGCCTGCACGGAAGCATGTTCAGCCGCCCTGACGCAACCACTACCGGGATGACCATCAAGTTTCCGGCGGACCATTTGTTCAGAGGTTCACGCGAATCGGTGATCGTGCGCCGGCGCGGCATGGTCGAGAACTTTGCCAAACATATCCTCGTCCAGGCGGGTGGAACGCCTGCGAACTACGATGACATCATCTATTTTGTTTCGCATCGCAACGACAATATCGGCAACGCCCGGCTGAATCTCGCGAACTATGACGACACGTTCATTGACTCTCAATTCGAAGGAGACAATGACGGGACAGTGTTCAAGCTCGAAGGAATTCGCGAGTTCCAAGCGACGCACAACAACTCCGCGGAAGGTTACAAGCTGCCCCAGCCGGTGGGTTGGATCGTCAATTACGACATCGCCAATCAAGGCGACGATCCCGAGAAGTATCGCTGGGGCATCATGATTCAAAATCAACGTGCCCGAGACGATTACTCACGCATCGTGGAAATGGCGAAGAGCTTTAGCTTGAGCGGAACGGCGTTGCAGGAAGCGGTCGCGAAAACGATCGATGTCGATAAATGGGCGCGTTTGTTCGCGGTCCAGATGTTGTGTGGCATTGCGGATGTCTATGGCGTCGAGAACCCGCACAACTTTGCCATGTACGTTCGGCCGAGCGATCAGCGCGTGGTTGGACTGCAGAATGACTGGGAATTTGCGTTCCAACAGGGAAACGGATCGATCTATGGCAACAAGAATGTCTTCAGGATTTTGAGGTTGCCGCCCTACACCCGAATTTACCAAGGCCATCTGCTCGATGTAATGACCAACGTCTGCACGCCAGCCTATCTCTCGAGATGGGCTCAGCACCTTTCCAGCGTAACGGGTGAAAACTACAACGGCCACGTCTCCTATATGAACAGCCGCGTCGCTGCCTTCCGGCGCCTGCTCGCGGCTCAAGTCCCGTTCGAAATCACTTCCAATGCCGGCTTGGATTTCAACGTGGCCACACCGGTCGTGACCTTCGAAGGACGAGGCTGGATTGACGTTTGCAAAATTCGGTTGGCCAGCGCAAACACAGCTCTTCCTGTAACTTGGCTAGACGCGACAAGGTGGCAAGTCCGGCTTCCCTTGGAATCTGCGACGAACCGGATTGAACTTCAGGCTGTGAATCATCGCGGCACTGTTGTGGGGACGGACGCAATCAATGTGGCAACAACCTTCTCTGAATCTCTCCAGAAAGATTATTTGCGCATTGCCGAGATCATGTATCACCCAGCGGACGTTACCGGCGCCGAAAGGACCGCCGGCATTTCGGATGAGGACGAGTTTGAATTCATCGAACTGCTCAACACAGGACCCATTTCAATTCCGCTGTCGGGGGTGAAATTTACGGCTGGCATTACTTTCGATTTCACGACCGCGGCGATCACCCATCTCGCGCCTTCGGAGAGAGTCCTGCTCGTTAAGAATGCCACGGCCTTTGCTCTGCGTTACGGAGCGAACCCACGCCTCGCTGGTGTATATTCCGGCTCGCTCGACAACAGCGGAGAACTGATCCGATACGAGGACGCTTTCGGCCGTGTGATTCAGGAATTCGCCTATTCGGATTCCGGCCAATGGCCGGCCGCAGCAGATGGAAGTGGCAGTTCGTTGGAGGCAGCCAATCTGGCTGTTGATTTCGGGAATCCCACAACGTGGCAAGCCAGCTTGATCAAAGGCGGAACTCCGGGACGTTCTTCAACAGCACCTTTTTTCACGTCAGCCACATTCAATGGCACAGAGGTAGTGCTTCGTTTTGAAGCGTTGCCACAACGCGCTTACAGCGTTTATCGCCAAGATAATCTCGGCTCTGGCGCGTGGGAAGTGCTCGTCACCATTCCGGCGAAAGACATTCAGCGGACGGAGCAAATCATCGAGAAACTCTCGACGCGGCAGCGCTTTTATCGTTTGACAACGCCCTGATCGAGTAGCTCCGCTATGAAGAATACCGAATTATTAAGACAGCGCTTCGGGCGCCATTATGACAATTCGTTCGCCGCGCGCCGGACGTTTTCGGCCACGCTTCAAGCGCTCCAGACGGATCGCGCTGTAAAGCTCGCCGTCCGTCAGGATTCTTCGCCCCATCACAACATAAGTAACGTCCAGCGCCTCATCGACCACGATATTTTCAACATTTTCCAGTTTCATATTGTTTCAATTTTTCAAGTTGTTCGCCGAAACAGAATTCTCCGCCGCGGCAAAGGCCCTCCAGCATCCACGGTGCTGATTCAAATCACGAGATAATTCTTCAGGAAAACAGTGCTTGAAGTGCTTGAAGGATGCTGAAGATATTGCTGCGTTTCTCCGACATAAGTAACGTCGAACACCTCATGGACTGGGATGCTTTCAATTCAACATTTCGGAGAGGGCGCGTCTTTTCAGTTGTAGCGGCGTCTCGTAAGAGCGCCGCATTCTTCCCGTGAACGTTAGCGGCGCTCTTACGAGACGCCGCTACAGCCAGAAAAGGCGCGCCCTAACATTTCGGACATTTCGGCAGTTTTATCCTTCCCATTTGACGCTTTGCTGTTAGTATGTGTTGTCTTTTCGACTGCTGTCGCAATAAGGCTCCGTGGCCTTTCTTGCTCCTTCCGCACAAGAGGAGGGAATTCACTATGCTACAAATCAATCTTAGAAAAGGGGAACCGGTTGAGAAAGCCTTGCGGCGACTCAAGAAGGTAATGACCCGCGAGGGCGTGTTGCAGGAGGTCCGAAACCATCGCTATTACAAAAAGCCGAGTCTTAAGAATCGTGAAAAAATGAAAGCGGCCCGCTTCACAGCAATGCTGAGAGAACGGTATGCCGATCTTTGACCGGGCAAAGCACGTTTGTTTGGATTCTGGCCGGTGCGGGACACTCGAATTAAATCACTTGCCTTGTCCCAGATAAGTGCTTGAGCGCCGAGCGACGATGGTGGCTCTTATGGACAAACCTTGGTATCAGCGCTTCTTTCCCGTCATTGCTCGGAAACCACATCCCATCTCCACCGCAATCAGGGCTGAGGCGGGAGAGGCCGATGCCCAGTTCAGCGTCGGACTCAAGTACGCGGGCGGAGAGGAATTGGCCGAATGGAACTGAGTTATCAATCGATTGCGCGCTCATCAATCCCAACGAAATTTTAGCAGTCGGCCACTGGAGTGCTTGTTATCCGGGCTAAAGCGACAATTAACGCACCCCCCCGCAATGGTCGAAGGATGTCATTAGGGATGCTAGGAATGCGCGTCAAATAAAGCGTCTCGCGATAAGCGAATCCCGGCGGAAGCGGCCCCGCGCCTCGCTATTGCAAACGCAGGTCGAATTTCAACTCTGGGCCACACGCGGTTTGCAATGGCAATTCACTCAGTTCGCGCGCGATCACTAACTGGGACGCCGGTCGAACTACAGCGAGGCTGACTTCGCCGAACTTTCGTTGCTCAACTCCGCCGTTGCGGATCGGCACAAACCAACAAACGTTTCTTCAGCGAGGCTGAGCCGTTTGCCACGCCAATGCACAATGCCCCAGGTTCGCTTAAGTTTGCGGCGCCCGAGCGGCATGGTGACGAGCGAGCCCTCTTCCAACTCTTTCTTCGCAATCCACGGAGCGACAATGCTGATTCCCAGGCCAAGCTTAACAAGCTCCTTGATTGCCTCCATGCTGCCCAATTCGATGAATGTGTTGAGGACGATCTCTTCCTGGCGGAAATAATCTTCGACCATTCGGAACGTATGGCTGGATTTGCTGTAGAGAATGTAATTCTGACGGGCAATCTCCGTTTGAATCACCCGCTGCGCCTTCGACCACGGATGAAGCGGACTGAGCAAGAAGAGCATCTCGTCACCAAACAGTGGTGTGAAAGTGAGTTGATCCTCCCGTTTCGGCTCCAAAACCAAAGCAAGGTCAATCCGATGGTTTCGCAAAAGTTCCACAGCATCGTTCGAATCGCCTGGCTCAATCGTGATGATCGTTTGCGGAAAGCTCTCTTTGAATTCGCGAAGCACGGCCGGCAAGATGTGCTGGCATGCGGTGGTGCTAGCTCCGAGCCGCAATCGTCCGCGGCCCCATTTGCCCAACTCTTGTAATGATGAGCGGGCCGCTGACATCTGTTCCAAAATCTTATCGGCGTGCCGCAAGAACTGCTCTCCCGCCTGCGTTAAGGCAACCTTTTTGCCCACTCTGTCCAAAAGGCGACAGCCCACATCGTGTTCCAGAGCCTTCATGGAATGGCTGACGGCTGACTGAGAGAGGTACAGCTCTTTGGCGGCGAGCGTAAAACTGCCCGTCCGAGCGATGATTGCGAAGGCTCGAAGCTGTCGGCTGTCAAGCGGGAGATTCATTTATGAAAGACTTTCATTTGCACCATTAAAAACATGGGAAGCATCCAGTGGGCCAGCCAGGCGAGATGGCACATGGGCCGCTAAGCACCCTGTCAACAAATGCTGTCACGATTGTACACATCATCGCCCATCGAGACTCGGAAGCAGATCCGTATTGGCTTCCTTCCCCAACTCGATGCAGCACCGCTCGTCGCCGCTCATAAGCTCGGACTCTTCCGAAAATTCGGCATCGAGGTGGAGCTTCGCCTTGAGATTGGCTCGGCCACCATCCGGGACAAAATAATTCATGGGGAACTTGAGGCTGGCCAGGCCGACGCCGCCATGCCGCTCACACTCAACGCCGGTGCCGGCAACATCGCTTGCGAATGCTTGACCGGAATCGTCCTGAGTTCGCAAAGCAGCGCCGTCATTGTGTCCAAGCGTCTTTGGGACCGAGGAGTCCGCGACGGGAAATCATTCAGGGACGAGATCATGCGGTCGCGCACAACCAAGGTTCACACCTTCGGGGTCGCGTTCCAGTTTGCGTCGGCTAACTTTTTGTTGCGTCACTGGCTCCAGAGTGCCGGTCTGGAAATCGATCGCCACGTCCGGATTGCCACCGTGCCGCTTTCCCAAACGCTGCAACATCTCAAAAGCGGACACCTGGAGGGTTTTGCCGGTGGTGAACCTTGGACGTCTAACGCACTCGAGGATGAAGTCGGCTGTTGTATTGCCACGATGGCTGATGTGTTTCCTCAAGTGCCGGAAACAGCTCTAGTGGTTCGTTCCGAGTTCGCCGACGCGCAGCGCGAGCAACATTTGAAACTGATCGCCGCCTTGATCGAAGCCTGCAGCTTCTGCGAGTCGCCACAGAATCATTCAGTCATGGTGGATACGCTCTCCAAACACCTTGGGGCTCCGCGCGATGCTTTGAAGGGGAATTTTTCAGCTGTCGGCCCCACGCGCACTGGACCACAGGCTGTCGGTTTGATCTTTGATCGAGGCGGCTCCTGTGAACCGTCGGGCGATAAAGCCGCTTGGATCCTCCGCCAATTAGCCGCGGTGGGTGCTCTCAACG
>Ga0194113_10010259_pt1 | contig 11210 bp, 6 predicted proteins | sample TA2MahC200mmetaG_FD_146193 | JGI IMG/M metagenome (GOLD analysis project Ga0194113, IMG submission 146193) | Freshwater microbial communities from Lake Tanganyika, Tanzania - TA2015017 Mahale Deep Cast 200m | ecosystem: Environmental > Aquatic > Freshwater > Lake | place: Tanzania: Lake...
CCCGAGTGTCTCACACAGCAACTACGCGACATCGATTGGCAACCAGTGGATGCCGGACGGCGGACGATGCCCTGGACTCCTCGGCAACAATTTCGGCACGGGCGCGGCCGGGCATGGCAACTTGGGGCGAGCGCACGATACTTCCGGTGTCTTCGCGCGGGATTTCTGGGCGGCCAAGCTCCGCGACGTCACGGACGGCACATCCAATACGATTGCCTTGGGCGAGATACGCCCGCTTTGCGGTGACCACACGCAGTATCATCCTTGGTCTCACTACAACACCCTCTGGATTGCGACGGTCGCGCCGATCAACTGGCCAACCTGCCGCCGAGAGCTTGGCGGGAAGGACGACACCACGGGCGGCGCGGAGGACTGCAACCACTTCCGCGCGTGGAACATGTCGATGGGCTTCAAGTCGCGGCACCCTCAGGGCGCGCATTTCGTGTTCGCCGACGGGTCCGTCCAGTTCCTGCCGGAGTCGATCGACTACATGACGTACCAACGGCTCGGCTGCCGCCGAGACGGGCAGTTCGTGGGTAGTTTGGACCCGCTTGGCCAGTAGTCTGAGACGTTCGCGGCACAGGGGAGCTTGGCCGTTGCTTGGCTGCGCGTGGGGTCGGGCGGTGATCCGCGCGCGGCCACGGCGCGGCGGATGCGTACGGCGCCGGCCGGTTTGTCCGCTGCCTGAAGCTTGGTGCCTCGGGTCTACAGCCCGCACCTAGGGTGAAGGTGATCCTCCCGCCGCGTGAACGCGGGGGCTTCCACCGCCTGAAGCCTGAAGCCTAACTCCCTCCGGTCGCCGCGCTTCGCCGTTGGCCGGTGTTGGGGACCACGAGTCCTATCGACAGGGTGAGCAGGCCTGTCCACAGGATCAAGAGGACCACATCGGGCTTGTCTCCAACCCCGGTCACGCCTCCCGGGACGAGGTAGGCCATGGTTCGCACCACGTCCGGTGGCAAGGCGACGTCGGCAACCCCCAACGCGTCGCCCGCGATCTCCAACTCGGTCGCGGACTTCGGGAATGCGCAAGCCAAAACGGGGTAGATCAACCCGGCCAGGACACCGGAGATGGCGCACAACACGACAACCGAAAACACTCGTCGGCCGCCGCGGACAAGACCCAAGGCCAGTCCAACACCAGCTCCCAGGACTCCCAAGGTGACGAAGTGAGTGATGCAGGTGCGTCCCAAAGCGGAGAGGGCATCGACGGACCATACCAGCTTGGCGACCCAGTGGCCGAGGACTCCGGCGAGGCCGCCGGCTGCCGCGCCCAGTACAAGGCCGATGACAAGCATGCCCAGCGAACGAGGCGCGAACCGCTTCGCGGCGGCTTCGCCGAATCCGAGCACGCCACTGAGCACGGCTCCCAAGACGCCTAAGGCCGCGATGGAGTTGGTCATACGGAACTCAATCTTGGCTTTCTCTCGTGCCCTGGCAACGTCGTCCGGCGGAAACGGACGAAAGAGCTCCCTCGGCGGTCGGTACACGGGAAAGACGGGAAACGCCACCGCGACAAAGACGCCGCCGGCCACGAGTGCGAGCAGAAGGAATGCCACAGGGTGAACCGCGACGGGTGATGCCGATGCGCGCGACGCTGGAGCCGATGCGGCGTCGTTTGCATTTTGCGCAGCGTCGATGTTTGATTCTGTCGAAGGGGCCATCGCGGTTACCTCCATTGCGTTGCAGGCTGAGTTGGATTGAATTCTCGCCAGATGTCGTCCGCGCCGCGCCGGCAGACGCGGTACAGCGCGACCTTTTATACACCGTTGCGAATCGCGAATCCACCCGTGGGACAGTCTTCCCGCCTTTCAAACGGTCCAGATGCCCGTCCCGCACAGCGGCACGGAGACACGGAGAAACAGTCGGAGTCCGCCGTGATTGAAGTGCCGACCTTGCTCTCGTGCATCTCCGTGTCTCCGTGACTCCGCGAGAAACCGTTCTTGGGATCGAACCTCGGTTAGAGTCTTACGCTATAACATCTGCGCGCCGTGCGCACATCCTTGTAGGACGGATTGCCAATCCGTCCTACTTTGTTTGCGGCCGCAGGCCGCGTTAGGGCGCATCCGGCCTGAAATCGCCGCCGTCCGGGACGGCTCTTGTGACGGCGACGTCGCCGGGCCATTGTGACCAGTCAGCCTGATCGTCGGCGCGAATGGACTCGGGAAAGCTCCGCTGGATCTCCTCGCGGACGGCGGGCAAGTGCAGCAAGTCCTCGCGGGACAAAGGTCCGACGTGGTTTCGCACGGCCTCCCAGAACGAAAGGCTATGGCCGAGCCGCGCGAGGCGGATGTGCTCAGCACCGTACCCGGGCCCCGCACGCATGCTTGCCAGGCGGTCGGCCGAAAACCTCAGCCAGGCCTCGCCTTGCAGGTACTTGGATTCCGCTCGACTGGTGATGCGGTCGCGGCCGGCGGCCAGCTCCAGACGCATGTTCGACAGCGTGTTGACGGCCGTCCCCGACCCGTTTTCCGTGCCGCCCAAGAAGAGCATGGCCAACCCGTCATCGTGCCGCACCAGCGGATCGCGTACTTCGTTGGAACGTCGTATCTCATTGCACCGCCCGGCGACGGTGGACCAATCGAAATCCGAGTCGCGGAACCCCACGAGGGCCAACGCGGGTTGCCGGCAGTCAAACGTGTTCTTGAAGAGAAGGACGCGAGGAAACACCTGACAGAACGTCGCGCGGATCAGTTCAAAGTGCTCGGGAGTCAGCTGGTACATCGCCACCCACTGACAGAACACCCCACCTGGCTTCAGCGAGTCCTGGACGCTCCGGAAATGCTCGAGGCTGTAAAGCCGTGCCTCGCCGGGCGCCCAGGGCAACAGCAGGTCGCCGATCACCACGTCGAAGCTGGCCGGGGCAGCCGCCAGAAACGTGCGAGCGTCCTCCACAACCACGCGGGCACGCGGGTCGCGCGTCACGTGGTGATTGAAAGGGCCGAAATGCGTGTCTGCCGCCCGGACCACCAAGGGCGACAACTCCACAGCGGTCAGCGACTCCACGCACCGATGCTCCAGCACAGCGCCCGCCGTGATTCCCGTCGCCAGCCCGATGCAGGCGACGCGACGCGGTTGGGCATGCATCACCAACGGGAGGTGGGCCAAACGCGCCTGATCGTAGCGGAAGGCTGTGCCGCCCAGCACGTACTGGTTGGACATGATGATTCGCAGGCCCGCGACCGGCGAGTCGACCACCGCCACGGTACCTTCGCGACCTCGCCATTGATCCAGCACCAAAATCCCCTGTGTGTTGAGCTCGGGCAGCCACGACAGGGGACCCGCCGTCAGCGCCGCGGCTCCGGCGGTGACCGCCACGGCCAACCCGATCGGTGCAAGTCCACGTGGCCGCCGCATCAGAACGCTCCCCAAGCAAATCACGCCGTAGGCGACTCCCACGCACCCCATCCCTCGGTGAACGCCAACCAAAGGCATGACCACGCGGTACGCCATTTCGGCCCCCAACCATCCGCCCAGTCCGTTGGCGGCCAGCAGCCAACCCCACAGGCGGCCACCGCGATCGCCACCTTCGCCTCCCAACCAAGCCAACACGCTGGGGAAGACCAGACCTGCCAGCAATATCGCGGGGCCGAACGCGACCAACGCAACGCTCAGCAACCGGGCAAGAAACGCGGTGACCGTCGCTTGCGGCTCCAACGGAACCCATTGAACCAGTTGGAAGAACCAGAGCGGCGCGCCCACGATGCCCACCGACGCCCCCAGCAAGGCCATCCGGGTCACGGCCGACGCGCGCCCGCCCTTCCGTCGCACAAGCGGTGGCACGACCAGGGCCGCCGTGCCCAGCAGCAACACGACCGCGGCCAGGACGACCATCGGGGCGTAGAACGACAGAGGCGCCGCCAGGCCCACCAAGTGCAGGGCCAGGACTTCAAAGCATAAAAATCCCATGCCCGAGAAAAACGCCATTCCCACCGCCGCCCAGAGCGTCCGACGGTACGATGTGCCGGCGTCCGGCACGCTCCGGGCACACTCTGGGCCAACCGGAGACGCTCGGTCGAGGACGGCAGCCGCCGATGCAACGGTCAGATTCAACCCGATCGCCAACCACATGGACCCGGATGCGCCGAGCACCTGCAACGTGATGAGGCAAAGGCCCGTCAACCCCAGCACACCGCCAAGTGCGTGCACCCCGTACAGCCATACGCCGTGCCGGGACGCCTGAGGCTGGCCTCGCAGCACGCCACTGACCATTAGAGGAAACACCAGCCCCATGCAACATGCCGGTGGCAGGATCATCAGGCTGGAAATGACCAGTTTGACCGCAGGTCCTTCCCAACCCATCAAGGCTTCGCCGCCCAGAGCCGGCCAAATCCAATCGCTCCAGCGTGGCAGGCAAGCGGCCGGGACGGCCAACAGGGCGACTCCCGCCTCGCACCACGCGACCGCCCGCCATGGTCGTGCCAGGCGACGGGCCCACAAGGACGCGGCAGCCGCTCCCAGGGCCATTCCCACGAAAAAGCAGCCCAAGACGCGCGTGCTCGACGCAGCGCTCGCCCCCAAGACATCCACCAAACGCCGCATCCACAACAGCTCGTGAGCCATCGCCGCACCGCCAACCATCGCGGTCAAGGCCATGCCCACTAGGAAAGGTCGGGAAGAACCGGCATCCGTCTGCAATGTCTTGCGCATCACGGCAACCCGTGCCTCCACGAAGGGGCCATGGCGGTTACCTCCATGGCGTAGCAGTCTGAGGCTGGCTGCTCTCTTGCCAGCCGTCGTCTCCGCGCTGCGCCGCCAGATGCGGTGCAGTGCGACCCTTTCGCGAATCCACCCCTGGGACTGGCTTCCCGCCTTTCGATCGGTCCAGACGCCTGTCCCGCACAGAAGCACACAGGCACGGAGACACGGAGACACGGAGACACGGAGAAAGAGCCAGAGCGTGCCGTGACGGTAGCGCCGATCTCGTTCTCGTGCATCTCCGTTTCTCCGTGACTCCGTGAGAAACCGTTCTTAGGATCGAACCCCGGTAAGAGTCTTACGCTGTAACATCTGCGCGCCGTGCGCGCATCTTCGTAGGACGGATTGCCAATCCGTCCTACTTTTTTGTTTGCGGCCGCAGGCCGCGTTAGGGCGCATCCGGCCTGAAATCGCCGCCGTCCGGGACGGCTCTCACGACGGCGACGTCACCGGGCGGAACGGTCGCCCCGACCACGCCGAGGCTGAGTATGGTCTGCCCGCCCCACGTTGAAAAGAGCCAGCGGGACGATCCGCGCGCCGTGGGACCGCCGCGGGAATCCCCTCGCACGAAGGGGACAGGGCGGCTGATGCAAAACGAGATTGCCAGAGAAAGCGGTGATGCAAATAGTTGACACGCTACCGCAGTTTGAGTTAATGTGCCGGTTGTGACAATGGATGTCGCTAGACGCGACGCGCGGGGAGGTGAGTGCAGTCGGCAATTTCAAGTGCGATGGCGAGCCTGCTCTTCCATTTCGGTGTTTCATTTCTCACAGGTTTCTCGCAATGCGTCCCCGGCACGTCGATCTCCCTGACGTCGCGCGCCAGTGACACATATTTGTTATCTTTTTCAACCCTTTCCTCGATCGTGTGGGAGTTCAGTTATGTTCAAGAAACGTGGACTACGTGGTTTCACCTTGGTGGAGCTACTGGTCGTCATTGCCATCATTGGCATCCTGGTGGCGTTGTTGCTGCCGGCAGTCCAGGCCGCACGTGAAGCGGCCCGGCGCATGCAGTGTGCGAATCACATGAAACAATTGGGGCTCGCGCTGCACAACTATCACGACGTCTACAAGACGTTTCCCTACGGGACCAATCCGCACATTCAACCGGGTTGGATCACACAGTACTCCAAGGGCAGCCATCTCGTGAAACTGCTCCCGTACTTCGAGCAGGATGTGCTGTTCAACCAGATCGACTTCATCAATCTTTTGGGCGGGGGATACTGGACTGGAGTTGACATTTCGATGTCCGATCTGCGTTACGGACACAGGTGGGTGAGCCCTCGGCAACGGGCGCAGCTGGATCTTCCCGTCCTTCGTTGCCCGTCGGACGACTATGTGGCCCTCCCCGATCTCTCCCTTAGCAACTACGGAATGTCGATGGGCAACCAATTGATGCCGGATGGTGGGCGGTGCCCCGGCCTGAACGGCAACAACTTCGGCACGGGCCCCGCGGGGCACGGAGACGGCACGTCGGACGCGGTATCCGGCTGCTTCTCGCGGTTCTGGTGGGCGGCCAAGCTCCGCGACATCACGGACGGCACGTCGAATACGATCGCGATGGGTGAGATACGCCCGTTGTGCGGTGACCACACGCAGTATCATCCGTGGTCGCACTGGAACACGCTCTGGATCGCCACGGTCGCGCCGATCAACTGGCCGACTTGCCGTAGAGAACTTGGTGGGAAGGACGACTCCACGGGCGGCGCGGAGGACTGCAACCACTTCCGCACCTGGAACATGTCGATGGGCTTCAAGTCGCGGCACCCGCAGGGAGCGCATTTCGTGTTCGCCGACGGGTCCGTCCAGTTCCTGCCGGAGTCGATCGACTACATGACCTTCCAAAGGCTCGGCTGCCGCCGAGACGGGCAGTTCGTGGGTAGTCTGGAGGCGATTGGCCAGTAGTTTGGCACATTCGCGGCATCCGGGAATTCGGTCATCCGGGAATCCGGGCGTTGGCTGGGGCTGCGCGTGAAGGCGTGGGGCCGGGGTAGCGATCTGCTCGCCAGGGGGTTTCCTGTGCGGGTTTCCCGCGCGGCGCGCGCATGTTTTAGGACGGGCACTCTTGCCCGTCCAGGTGCTCGTGACGGGCAAGAGTGCCCGTCCTACGGTTGGTTGCGGCCGCTGGCCGCGTTAGGGGTGACGTTTCCGCGTCCTTGGGATGCACCATCAAGAGGAGAAAGACATGAGGAGCACTTGGGTTGGTTTGGCGGCGGTCGTTGCCGCGATAGGGATTGTGGTCGGCTGCGACAAGGGGCCGACTGAGTCCGTGGCGAAGGCGGGCGGCACGGTTACCATGAACGGAGAACCGGTAGCAAGCGCCCGCGTCACGTTTCACCCGGTCAGCGGTTCTCGCATCAGCCACGGGACGACCGATGCGATGGGTAAATTCACGCTGTCGACGTTCGGTGTCAACGACGGCGCGCTGATCGGCAAGCACAAGGTCACGGTGTCCAAGGTCGAAGGTGCCGATAGCACTCCCAAGGTCGACGTGGAGGCACTCAGAAAGGGCGGCGTCTCCGCCATGCCGGGCTACGCGGATCAGATGGGCGTTGGCGGCAAGAAGGCGGAACAGCCCAAGCAGCTGATCCCGGAGAAATACTCGGACAAGGAGCAATCGACGTTCGAGGTCGAGGTCACCGCAACCGGAACGAATGATTTCCCGATTGACCTCAAATAGCCGTTACGGCGATGAATCCTCTCCGCCGTTTCGACCCAAAAAGGGTTTCCGGCGGAAGACCACGCTGCTGTGCGTGTTCGGTTTGGCCGCGCTGGCGGTTGGGGTGGGTTGGTTCGGAATCTCCCACCGGCAGCGCGGCCGAGCCGTTTCTTGCCCGGCTGAAGAACCGCTCGGGCAGACGCCGGAGCGGCGGGACAGCGGGCGAAGTGCCGCGCCGGTTCCCGTTCCGGCTCACCCCGGTCGCCCCATCGTGCTGGCGGATGTGACGGGCGAGTCCGGCATTCGCTTTGTGCACACGGACGGGTCGAGCGGCCGCCGCTACATTCTGGAATCGATGACGGCGGGCGTGGCCACGTTCGATTTCGACGGCGACGGACTGATCGATATCTACTTCCCCAACGGCGCGCCCCTGCCCGGCGCGCGCGTCCAGACGCCGCCTCACCATGCCCTGTACCGGAATCTCGGCAACTGGAAATTCCAGGACGTGACGCGGGAGGCGGGTGTGGCCATCACCGCGTTCGGACTCGGCATCGCCGTGGCCGACTACGACAACGACGGCTGGCCCGACGTTTATCTCAACAATTTCGGGCCCAACATCCTGCTGCACAACAACGGCGACGGCACGTTCTCCGCCATACCGGAAGCCTGCGACGAACGCCAGGACATTGTCGGTGCCGGAGCCGCATTCCTGGACGTCGACCGCGACGGGCATCTGGACGTGTACGCGGGCAACTACATCGCCTGGAGCGCCGACGTGCACGTTCCCTTGGTTGTCGGCGGCATCCCCTCCTACCCGTCCCCGCGCGACTACGCCCCCGTTCCCGACAACCTCTACCGCAACAACGCGGACGGGTCGTTCACCGACATCAGCCAGTCGTCCGGCATCGCGCTGCACGCGGGGCGAAGCATGGGCATGACGTGCGTCGATTTCGACAACGACGGGGACACGGACATCTTCGTGTGCAACGACGTCCAGGAGAACTTCCTCTTCCAGAACGACGGGCGCGGGAACTTCCAGGAGGTCGCCGTCCTGGCCGGAACCGCCTACAGCGGCAACGGCGAGGTGTTGGCCAACATGGCCGTCGAGGCGGGCGACTACAACAACGACGGCTGGTTGGATTTCTACACCACCAACTACCAGGGCGAACTGCCCGTCTTGTTCCACAACCTGGGCGGCGGCACGTTTGACGATGCCACGCGCCGCACGAACGCCGCGGACGGCTGCTTCAACAACGTCAACTGGGGCTGCGCCCTGGTCGACCTGGATAACGACGGCCGCCGCGATCTGTTCGTCGGCAACGGGCACACGGAGGACAACATCGAACTCCGCATGAGCAACACGTCCTATCGCGCGCAGTGTGTCGTGCTCCAGAACACGGGCGGCCGGTTCGTCAACGTCTCCGGTCACAGTCCCGGCCTCCAGCGGAAACTCGTCGCCCGGGGCTTGGCCGCCGATGACCTCGACAACGACGGCGATTTGGACGTCGTCGTGCTCGGGTCCCGGGAAGGACCACTGATCCTCCGCAACATGCTCCGCGAAACCGGACCCGACAACCACTGGCTGCGGCTGCGCCTGATCGGCACCACCGGCAATCGCAGCGGAGTGGGAACGCGCGTGACCGTGGTCGCCGGCGACCTTCGCCAAATCGACGAAGTGCGAAGCGGGCGGAGCTACCAAAGCTGCTGGGGCTCGCAACTGCACTTCGGTCTCGGCCCGCACAACCACGTCGACCGGATCGAGATCCAGTGGTGCGGCGGCGGCGTGGAGGTAATCGAATCGGTCGCCGCCGACCAGCAGATTACAGTTGTCGAAGGCCGGACCGCCTCGCCTTAAATGGCGAGCCGGCGAGCCGGCAGCGTCAGCTGCCGGGTGACACTGGGCTGATGAAAAGACATCCGGGGTGACATCAGCACGGCGATTCGGCCGTGGCGCATGGAGACTCGTTCGCCGCTTCGCCCCCTCACCCTAACCCTCTCCCCCATCACGTGTTGCGATCAGACGGTAACGCCATGGAGGCGGTAACGGCGCAACACGTGACGGGGGAGAGGGGACTTTTCTGCCCGCCGTTTTCATCAGCCCGCCCTGACCCCCTCCCCCATAACGTGTTGCGATCGGGCTTTGGCCGATAGCAGGATCCCCCCGCGCAACACGTGACGGGGGAGAGGGGACTTTTCTGCCCGCCGTTTTCATCAGCCCGGGGCAATCCCCCGCACCCAACGGTCCCATGCGTCAAACCGGCGTCACGTGTCCGCACCATCGTCCTCCGGCAGCGACGACTTGCTGCGGAGGATGCGATGATAGTGCTGGGCGAACCGATGCGCCTCGTCGCGCACGTATTGCAGGAGCCGCAGGGCGAACGCCCCGCGGCTCAGCCGCAACGGTTCACTCTCGCCCGGCAGGTAGATCTCCTCCTCGCGTTTGGCGAGCGCCAGGATCGCCGGCCGCGGAATATCCTGCTCCTCGAACGCCGCCAGGGCCGCGTTCAATTGTCCTTTGCCGCCGTCGATGAGCAGCAGATCGGGAAAGAGCTCGAGTTGATCGTGCAGCCGCCGATACCGCCTGGCGACGACCTCGTGAATGCTCCGGAAATCGTCGATTCCCTGGACGGCACGGATCCGATACCGGCGATAGCCGGGTTTGAACGGCAGACCGTCCAGGAACTGAACGAGGCTGGCCACCGTCTGACTGCCCTGCAAGTGGGCGACGTCGATCCCCTCGATGACCCGAGGAGGTTCGTTCAGTTTCAGGATCTTGCGGAGACCGGCGAGTCCCTTTTTGGGATCGATGAAGAAGACTTCCGGCTGCACGTGCGCGTCCAGCTCGCCGCGTTGGTCCAGCGTCAGCAGCATCTGCAACTCGTCGCGCAACCGGGCGGCCCGTTCGAACTGAAGTGCCCGCGACGCTTCCAGCATCTCCCGCTGCATCTGTTCCACCAATGCCTGCTTCTTGCCGTTCAGGAACAAGACCAGGCGCCGGATGTCGCGGCGATACTCCACGCGATCGATCCGCAGGTTGCACGGAGCGCTGCACTGACTGATGCTCGCCAACAAGCACGGGCGAAACCACTTCCACCGTTCGTCACCGTCGTGGATATCCAGGCCGCACGTGCGGAACTTGAAGATGCGCTGCAGCACCTGGACGGCGCCGCGGAGCGTGCCGGCGCTGGCGAAGGGCCCGAAGAGCCTCACGCCGCGATCGCGCGGCTCGCGCGTCACCTCGACGCGCGGGAAATCCTCACGCGTCGTGATCATCAAGTACGGGAAGGTCTTGTCGTCCTTCTGGTCCTTGTTGTATTTCGGCTGCACGTCCTTGATCAGCCGCGATTCGGCCAGCAGGGCCTCGACTTCGCTGTCGCACTGCACGTAATCCGCATCGCAGATCTCGCGTACCCAACCGGCCGTGCGGGGTTCCTGGGCCGCGGCTTTCAGGAAATAGCTGCCCGCGCGAGCACGCAGGTTCGTCGCCTTCCCCACATAGATCACGCGCCCCGCGCGATCCGAGAACAGATAGACGCCCGGCGCGTGCGGAAACTGGCGGACTTTCTCCAGCGCAAGACGTTGACCCGGCTCCAGTTCCCCGTGGTCGTGCGACTCGTGCTGACCCTCGGCGGCATCATGGTCCGTCACGCTCGTGTCTCTCCCTCAAAGGTCGATATCGCGGGCTAACGCTGATGAGCGAGCGGCATCCAAACCCCACTCCCTCTCAGATTTTAGGACGCAACGGCAATTGAACAATCGGGTGCCTCGTCCGGATGCGGAGGACGGCCGCCCCGTAGGCGCCTTTGCACGAGCGACGGACGGTCGACTATATTGGTGCGGTTTGGCGTGCCGGATAA
>Ga0194113_10010262_pt1 | contig 11208 bp, 6 predicted proteins | sample TA2MahC200mmetaG_FD_146193 | JGI IMG/M metagenome (GOLD analysis project Ga0194113, IMG submission 146193) | Freshwater microbial communities from Lake Tanganyika, Tanzania - TA2015017 Mahale Deep Cast 200m | ecosystem: Environmental > Aquatic > Freshwater > Lake | place: Tanzania: Lake...
GAGTCAATTGTTCAACCTTGTTCGCCAGCTCGTCGACTTGCTGCTTCGCGGGTTCCTGTGCCGGGGCTTGCGGTTGCGAGGCCTGCTGCTGCACGGCCTGCTGCTGCACGGCCTGCTGCCGCGCTGCCGGCTCGGCAGGCGTCTCGCTCTGCGCCCGTGCCACGAGCGGCAACGACAACAGGATCACCAGTTCGCCCAACACCACTTTCACGTTGCTCATGACGTACCTCCAAGGAGCAGAAATCATGCAATCGGCTTGTGCCGCTCTGTGCACTCAAGTTTACGTCCATTCTAAGTAACGGGAACGCATATTGCTTGTACTATCCCGAGGAATAGTCGCCAGAGGAAAGCAGACACTCTGGTCTGGAAGAGCAGACACTCTGGTCTGGGAGGGTGCGGGCGGCATTTGTCCCCAACGAATGAAGGAATCAACGCATGTTCGACCGTGAAAGCAGACACTCTGGTCTGGGAGAGCAGACACTCTGGTCTGGGAGGGTGCGGGCGGCATTTGTCCCCAACGAATGAAGGAATCAACGAATGTTCGACCGCGGTTGCCCGCCCAGAGGCAAGCAGACACTCTGGTCTGGGAGAGCAGACACTCTGGTCTGGGAGGGTGCGGGCGGCATTTGTCCCCAACGAAGGAACGGGCTCGGCGTCGGAAAAGGTCAGGACGAGCGTCCGGGATTGCGGCTCTCTCGCCGGTTTCCGAAAGTTCCATTGAGTGGGAACCTCCCGAGATTCACGGGGAAGGATGTCACGTTCGTTGGAACTTCTGTCCAAGCATGGACGACAATTGCTTTCTCGCCGCCACTGGTGGCGCACGTGGAGTTCAAGTTCCGTCAATAATTGCCGAGCCTTCCCTCTCTCACTTGACGCGGCCCGCATCTTCAGCGAAACATGACATTTGCGATGCGAATTCGACTTGCGATGGGAAGGCCTCACCGGCGACAAGCTGCCAACGAACCTGACAGAAGAAGCAAAGGTGCCAACATCATGTCCATTTGGAAGCTGCTGGATCGGACAGTCGCGTTTTGTCATCACGTTTTCGTGGCGGCGATTCTCACGGCAATGTGCGACCCGGTGGTGGCCGCGGACTGGCCCACGTATCGAGCGGACGCGGCCCGATCTGGGTACACCTCGGAATCACTCGCGCTGCCGCTTGAGTTGCACTGGTCGCACCGGCCGTCGGCAGCTCCTCGACCTGCCTGGCCGCGCGATCCCCGGATGCAGTTCGATCGAGCATTCCAGGTCGTATCGGCCGGCGATCGCGTCGTATTCGGCAGTTCCGTGACTGGCGTGATCACCGCGTTGGATCTGACCAGCGGGGACGTTGCGTGGACGTATTTCACGGACGGTCCGATTCGATTTGCCCCGGCCATTTGGCAAGGCCGCGTGTTTGCCGCCAGTGACGACGGACATCTGCACGTGCTGAGTCTTGCTGACGGTTCGCTGTTGTGGAAGCATCGTGGGGGGCCGAGTAGCGAGAGTGTTCTTGGCAACGAGTCGATGATCTCGAAATGGCCGGCGCGTGGCGGACCGGCCGTGGTTGACGGAGTCGTCTACTATGCGGCGGGCATCTGGCCGTCGGAAGGGATTTACCTTTACGCTTTGGACGCCGGGACCGGCGGACTGGTGTGGTGCAACGCGGATTCCGGCGCGATTGCCATGCCACAGCCTCACGGCGGCGCGAACGCCAAGAGCGGCGTGTCCGCGCAAGGCTATCTCGTGGTCTGCGAGGATCGCGTCCTGGTGCCGACCGGTCGCGCGGTGCCCGCGGCATTCGACCGGCAGACGGGGAAGCTGCTGTACTTTCATCTGCAGCAATACGGCCAAGTCGGCGGCTCGCCGATCATGGCGACCGGCGGCCTGTTCTTCAACGGCGGCTGGGCGTTCGAAGTTGGGAGCGGCCAGAAGCTGCCACGTCCCTTCAAGGGGTGGATTGGCGCCACTGGCGACGGGATCGTGCAGGCTGCGGGAACCGCGGTGACCGGCTACCGATGGGACGACACGGTGCGGCCCGATCGCAAGGGTGTCATCACGAGGACTCAAGAGCCGGCCGCGGAATGGTCGGCCGCGGATCTGCCGACAGCGGTCACCGTCATCACCGCGGGACGCCATCTCGTATTGGGCTGTGACGGCCGCGTCTGCGTACTGGACATGTCGGAGCGGAAGCGGGTCTGGGAGGTTCCGCTCGAGGGGACGGCCGACGGTTTGGCCGTCGCGAACGGGCGGCTGTTGGTCAGCACGGACCGAGGGGCGATCAGTTGTTTTGCACCGGGCCCGTTTGAGAGCGTTCGCGCAACACACGATTTCGCGGACGAACCGGCGGACGTCCGCGCAACGGGCCTTGCGGACGTCGCCAAAGAGATCCTCGAGCGGTCGGGCGTCACTCGCGGCTACTGCCTGGACCTCGGTTGTGTCGACGGTTCGCTGGCCTATGAGTTGGCGATCCGTTCCGAACTGCGGATCATCGCCGTTGACGGGGACGCGGAGAACGTGCGGCGCGCGCGAGAGATGCTCAGCGCGGCCGGGCTCTACGGTACGCGCGTCACGGTCCAGCAGCGCGATCCGGCGAGCACCGGTTACCCTGCGTACTTCGCCGACTTGATCGTCTCGCAACGTGCGGCGTCCGGCGAGGATCATGCGTTGGCCAGGCAGGAAGCCGCCCGATTGCAGCGGCCGTGTGGAGGCGCGATTTGCATGGGAACGCCAGGGAATATGTCCGTGTCGGTGCGAGGCGCCCTGGAGGGCAGCGGCCACTGGACGCATCAATACGCGGACCCCGCCAACACGGTCAACAGCGATGATGCGATGGTGAAAGGCACGTTGGGGATGCTCTGGTACCGCGAGATCGACTTCGGCATGCCGTCGCGCCACGGGCGCGCTCCCGCGCCGCTGGCGACGGACGGGCGGCTGTACCAGGCGGGCATGGACGGGATCATCGCCGTGGACGCCTACAACGGTCGGGAGCTGTGGCGTTGCGACATTCCCCGCCTGCTGCGGGCGTACGACGGCGACGAGTTGATGGGCGTGGCGGGAACGGGCTCGAACTACTGCCTCGGCGGCGACAGCGTCTTCGTGCGCGATCAACAGCGGTGCCTGCGGTTGCACGCGGCGAGCGGCGAGTTGATTCGCGAGTTTCCGACTCCCGAGAACCAAGACGGCACGCGGAGCCCGTGGGGTTACATCGCTTGGGACAACGGATGCCTGTTCGGCTCGACAGCCAACGAAGAGCACATTGCGACCTACCGGTACGTCAAGAGCAGTGGCGACATGACGAAACAGCTCACCGAATCGCGTAGTCTCTTCCGCACGGATCCGGAATCGGGCAATCTCGTCTGGCGCTACGACGCGAAGGACTCGATCCGCCACAACGCCATCGCGATCGCCGACGGCAAGGTGTTTCTGATCGACCGGCCACTGGCCCTGTTCGACCGCGTCAAGGAGCCGGCATCGCGCGAGCACGCGACGGGCACGCTTGTGGCCCTCGATGCACGCACGGGAGGTTTGCTCTGGAGCACCGATCGGGAGATCTACGGCACGATGCTGGCCGCCAGTGTCCGGCACGGCGTGCTGTTGATGAGTTACCAGCCGACGCGTTTCCGCCTGGATTCGGAATTGGGCGGGCGGATGGCCGCGTTTCGACTCGACAGTGGCGAGCGGTTGTGGGACCGCGAAGCGAAATACGAGTCTCGACCGATGCTCAACGACCGCACGATCTACGCCCAGGGCGGCGCCTGGGACCTGTTGACGGGCGAACCGGTGGAATTCGAGTTTCAGCGGTCCTACGGCTGCGGAATACTCTGCAGCTCGAAACAGATGCTGCTGTTCCGTTCGGCCACGCTTGGTTACTACGACCTTGCCGGCGCGCGGGAGACGGAGAACTACGGCGGCATCCGTCCCGGCTGCTGGATCAATGCGCTTCCAGTGGGCGGCGTCGTGCTGCTGCCCGACGCGACGGCCGGCTGCGAGTGCAGTTACTTGAACAAGGCCTGGATCGCCCTCGAACCGACAACCGGGCCGGTTGGTCCCTGACGCGGTTTTGCCTGGTGCGGGCCCTCCGCCATACAGGCCCGCCCGATAGAAGCGCGGTTCTGCTCCCTCACCGACGCGAGACATGGCGACGGCGTTTTCCGCCGGGCGGTTTTCGCATCACGCGCGGACGTTGTTACTCACAGGGAAGCGAAACGAAAAACGCCAATTGTGACCGGGGTCTTTTTGGCCGCGTCGTCTCGATCAGCCGCGCCAGACGCGAAGGCTTGGCTGCGAGGCAGCGCAATGCCGGGCGAAATGCGAGGTTCTGGACGAACCCGGCAAAAAGGCGAGGTCGAATTCTTTCACCAAGGGGTGCTACCGGATGTGCACGAAAAAGGCGAAATCGCTAGCCAAGGCAGAGGCCATCGCGGCACTGACTCGCGCGTTGGAGGATGACCGGGCGGTTGTGCGGCGGACAGCAACTTAGTCCCTGGGCGAGGTCGGCGACTCGTCGGCCGCTCCAGCGCTGCGTCGCTACCTCAGCACGGAAACCGATGCATGGTGCAAGGAAGTAGCGGAAGAAGCTCTGGCGAAACTGTCACCGGACTCTCCTCAACCCGACCCGCCCGCAACTGAGAAATCGGGTGTGACCGTCTCGGGCTCGATCGGCGGCACGGTCATTGAGCCGGGAACCGGCAACAGTACCTCCTCGTACGGCATCACCCTACAGCCCGGGGCGAGTGGAGGGTTGGGCGGAAGAGGCTCCTACTGGCTGCCCCGCTTCTTCTGAGGAATCACTACCGTCGAAGCACGGGAGCACTCACTCGGCGGCCAGTGACACGCAGACCAGTTCGTTGTCATTCCGCGCGAAGACGCATCGCTGGGCGAACGCGGGATGGCTCCACACGATCGGGTCCTCGCGACCACTTCGCACGGTGTTGCTGTTCGGTTCAATGATCTTCGCGCGACTGATCGGCTCGTAGCCGTCGGGACTCATCTTCGCGATGACCAGTTCACCCCGCTCGTTGAAGATGAAGAAGCGGTCTTCGTGTTTGACGAGGAAGGCGCTGGCGTTGTCCAGCCCCTGGCCAGGCGTCGTCGCGTCGTAGGTGGACCAGAGTTGCTCGCCCGTCTCCAGCTTGACGCATCGCAATTCGCCTTCGCGATCGACCCCGTACATGTGGCCGTTTTCGAGGAAGGGCGTGCTGATGGTCGGCGCGATTCCGATGCCTTTTCTTCCGGTCCACACGACTTCCGCCGCTGGCCGGTTGGCGTCCAAACGCACCAGCATCGACTTCATGACGATGGCGCCGACGAACAGGAACGGACCGTCCCGTCGCGGCGCGGCGATGGCCATTCCCCAGCTTGCATCGATCGGTTCGGACCAATAGAGCTTACCGGACTCGGGATCGAGGCTGTTCAGCGCGTCCGAATGCCAGATCAGCAACTGGCGAGTCTTGCCCGCTTCGATCAAGGTGGGCGGACAGTAGCCGGGCTCCTTGGCCGAGAGCGCTCGCCACAGTTCCTTGCCCGTCTGTTTGTCGAAGGCAACGGCGATGCTCCCGTTTCCCCCCACGAGGCAGATCAACTTGTTACCATCGACCAGGGGATGGCCGCTGAAGCCCCACTGCGGCGTCTCGAAATCGTAATCGGCCGGGAGATCGCGCGCCCACACGAGCGTGCCGTCGACGGATCGCAAACAGACGAGATTGCCCTCCGCGCCCAACGCGTAAACGCGATCGCCATCGACGGTAGGCGTGACTCGCGGGCCGGATGCGTACGAGATGTGGTACGGTCGTTCGTACTCGTATTTCCAAAGAAGCTTGCCTTCGCCGGCCGAGAAGCAGAGGATCCGTTCTCGCCCGTTGAGCCTATCGCGGCGGCCGGCCGACGGAACCGGAATCTGCTCGGTGACATAATCGGTCACGAAGACGCGTCCTCCGGCGACCGCGGGGCCGGCGAACCCGCTGCCGATCGGCTGCCGCCACAGCACCTTGGCGCCACCGTCCGGAAACGTTTTCAGAATTCCCATTTCTCGCCACACGCTGTCGCGCTCGGGTCCGAGCCACTGCGGCCAATCGTCGGCCCGCGTCGAGCACGCCAGCAAGCACGCCGCGCATGCGCCGCGCCACAGATGAGTCATCAGCCGTTTCATCGCACGTTGCCTCGAAGACCTTGAAAGGAACCGCCCGCTGTTGTTTCTAAGCGAAACTGCCCGCCGGAAAAAGGGGAGCAGTACATTTTTCCCGGCAAGGCAGCGCAACAGGGCAACCTGCCGCCGACGCCCATGCCGGACGCGTGAGCCTCCAGCGAACGTTAGGCGCCGCGCGAAAAACTTGTTGATTAAGCAGCTCTTCGGAAACCGCGGGATTCCCCGAATCTTGTCGCGGAAAGATCGTCACGTCATCTTCTGACGCGATGCCCTAGTGCGAAATGGCCGCCTGGAGGTGGTCGAGCAGCCGATCGATTTCCGACCTGGTTTCGGCGTCGAGGGACCAGCTGTACGGTGCGCGGCGGCGGTCGGTGGTGAACAAGCCGCGACGCACGAGAATGTACTTTTCGACGGCGAGGAACCCGTCCAGGCCCGCTTGCATCTGAAGCGCGACGATCGCGCAAATTGGAAAGAACACGCGATAGACCGTTGCCTCGTCCTGCCGGCGAAGCGCTCGCCACAAGGCAACGATGCCGTCCAGCAGATCCACGCCCGGCATGGTGCCCGCGATGCCGCGGCGGAACGTGTCGACCAGCAGCATGCCGCCGGATCCGTCAAACACGCACGCGCGGCCGCCCGTGGCGTCCCGCAACTGCGAGAGATTCGGCCCGACGGGCGCCGCTTCCGGTTTGAACATGATCTTGTCCGGACCGTAGGCCTCCAGCAGCCGGACGAAGAAAGAGATCGGCATGGATCGACCGACGTACGAAGACGCGTCCTGGACGATCAACGGCAGACTGACTCGGCTCGCCAAGGCCTCGAAGTAGTCGAAAAGCGCGGTTTCCGGCAGCGCTGTCGTGATGGGCGGGATGGCCATGATCGCGTCGCATCCGGCTCGTTCAGCTTCCTCGGCGAACAAGAGAGCCTGCTTCGTGCTTTCCGCGCCGACGCTTGCGACGACCACGCCGCGACCAGCCGTCATCTCAACCATCATGCGAGCCAATGCGTTCCGCTCATTTGCGGTCAGTCGCAGTACTTCGGAGACCATTGCCGAACACACACCGTCCGCGCCTTGCGCAAACACCCAGTCGATCTGTCTCTGCAAGCTGGCTTGATCGATCTGGTCGTCCTCCAGGAGCGGAGTGTGCAGGATCGGCAGGACACCCGCGATCACGTGTGGCATGGCTACTCCTTTGGAGAAAAACGAGCGAGATGGGCTGCGGTTTCAGGACTGCGGTTTGAAACAAAACGGGAAATCCGAAAGTGATTCGAATAGGGCGCGCGGGGCTGACAGGGCGAATCGAGCCGGGGTATTTCATGGGCCGGAGTCGCGCGAGGTCAGGATCCGGTGGATGGACTCGGCCAAGGCGTCGATGACCATCTCCAGGCTGCCGCGGTCAAACGGCGTCTGCCACACCTGGTAGACGTTGGCGTCGTACAGCTCCTTGGGAGGCAGGTACGCGATCGAGCCGTTGATCAAATTAAGGCAGAGGATTGACCGTTCGGGAAACCGGCTGCGGAGTTGTCGTTGGAGCAATGAGTAGGCTTCCGCCATGCTGCCCACGAGCACCGCATCGCCGATCTGCCAGATCCAGACCGGCAGCCGGTAGGTGTCGCCATCGCCCAGCGCGCGGCGGACATCGCGTTTGCGACGCAGCCGTTCTTCAAGCGCGCGATCGTGACAAGCAGCTCGCTGCTGTTCGAGTTCCTCGGCGCTCGGCCATCTCTTGAGGGGCACTTCAACGGAAGTCTGGAGGGCGGCGAGCCGCGACGACGGCTCGACCGGTTCGTGTCGCCAGACTGCCAGCGGCGCGCCCGACTCTACCGCTCGATCGAATACGAGACGCGTACCCGGCGGCTCCATGTCCTCCAGCGCCGCCAGCGCGGCGTGTCCCAGGTGCCGGCCGTGACGATCGGCCACGGCCGGGTCGCCCACGTATTGATAACGTGGCGCCAATTCGCCCGAAGCGCCTTGCAGGAAGAGTGCGGGCGCCGCGCCGGTGGCTGCCTCAACGGTTTCGCGCATGGCCCCGACGAAGTCGGGAGAAATGGCCGTGTTCTGCCAGGCGAGTGTTGTGGGGTGGCAGGCGTAGTTCACGATCGTCGCGCGGACACCGCCGGCCTCGTCGGTCACGCGGCCGAAGTACAAGGTATCATCGGCCTCGACGGCGGGGTTGTAACCGCAGAGCATGCGGTTGCCGCGCGGGTCCGGGTCGGGCAGATCGCGCACGCGGGCGAGCAGGCACTTCCCGCGGTTCCAGTCCAAGACGGCGCCCTTCGCGTTCTCGATCGCCCGGCCGACGGCATCGACCGCCGCGTCCAGCACCTGGCCGCGGTACGCTTCCAGCATGTCGCTCCCTGGCAGTGACAACCCCGGCGGCACCAGTGCCGGAGCGGAATGGGTGTGCGTCAGCGCGAAAATCAGGGACGACGCGTCCAGCCCGAATGCCTCGAGCAACCGCTTCTGGAAACCTTGAAAGAGCGCCGGACTGCGCCACCAGCCGAGGTCGGCGTTGATCAGCACCAGCGGCCTTGCCCGGCCCGGTGAGAGGAACGTGATCGCCGTGAGCATGAGCGGCCGATGGATGGAATCCGCCACATCGTGCGCCGCGGCACCCCAGTTCCGCGCGTAGATTCCCATCGGAGGCGTGATGTCCACGCGGGCTACTCCGATCCGGCCCTTGAACGACGGATGAAACGTCGCGATCTTGTTCATCGTGCATGCTCCTCACTCGGCAAGCGATCAGCGGTCATTGCCGCTCATCCCGCCGATGGGAATTGGCGAACGAACCGCGGCGCCGCGCCGATTCGCTCTCGGGATCTTCGAACAGCCGCCGGTTCTACCAGTCGCCGACGCTGCCGTCGCGGTAGAACACGCGTTGCAGCGCCTCTTGCTGGAACGGGTGCTTCCTCACTTCTTCCTCGTTGATCACGATGCCGAGCCCCGGTCGCGTGTTGGGTCGCACCGTGCGGGTCGCCATGTCGACCACGAATCCCTCCTCCACCACGTCTTCGCGCCACGGCACATCGCTGTGAACCGACTCGCAGATGATGTAGCTTGGTTGCGAGAAGCCGAATTCCAGGGAGGCTGCCGTGCTGACCGGCCCTTGCGGATTGTGAGGCGCCAGCGAGATGCGATGGACTTCGGCCAACGCGCCGATGCGGCGCGCTTCGGTCAATCCGCCGCAATGCGTGATGTCGACTTGGCAGATCTCGCAGCCGCGCCGATTGAACAGCTCGCTGAACGCCGCGAGGCTAGTCACCCGTTCGCCCGTGGCGATGGGTGTCGAGACGGCCGCGTTGATCATCGCCAATCCGTCGATGGATTCGGGCCAGCACGGCTCCTCGAAGAAGTACAGCCCGTACGGTTCCAGTGCCTTGGCGAACTGCAGGCCCATGGCCGGTGAGGGACGCGCATGGCAGTCGACCATGATGTCGATGTGGTCGCCCACGGCGTCGCGCATGGCCTCCACGCACGCCTCGGCCGCCTGGATCGGCTTGCGCCCCTCGATGGGCATCGTGGGCGGCACGGCCATCGACTTGAACGCCGAGAAGCCCTCCTCGACCGTTTGCCGGGCCAGGTCGGCGAACCTGCTGGCGTCCTCCACCGGCGTCTCGTAGAAGTTCTCCATCTTGCCGCCGCCCAGGTGGCTGTAGAGCCGCACGTAATCGCGGACGGGGCCGCCCCACAGCTTGTGACACGGCACGCCCAGGTGTTTGCCCAGGATGTCCCACAACGCCAAGTCAATTCCGGCGATGGCCGTCGCGCGAACGATGCCGCTGCCGTGCCAGAAATGCTGACGCCACATGATCTGCCACAGGTACTCCACGCGCGTCGGATCCTCGCCGATCAACAGCTGCGACAGGTCCTCGACCGCCCCGGTGACTCCGCGCGTGTGCCATTCCAGGGTCGCTTCACCCCAACCAATCAATCCCGGCTGATCGGTGATCACCTTCACAAAAATCCAGTTTCGCATGCGCGCATGACAGACCAGCGTTTCAATCTGTTTGATCTTCATTCGTTTGAACCAATCGAAAAAGTGTGATGTTCCAAACACGCGCTCACACGATGCTGACGCGGTTCCGCATTCATCCCAGTCTCCTTTCCATGCGCAGGCAATCAGGGAACTCGGAGCGCCCCCAACTCATCAGTCCCATCAGTCCCATCGGTCCCATCAGTCCTATCGGTCTCATTTGTCCCATGCGTCATACCGGCGTTTTCACGCGCAAGTTGGTTGGAGGCAACGCCGCGCCAGCCTCTTGAACCTGACGGTCCAAACCATTCAAATGGCGTTGGGACCAACGCATCTAACATACGCCTACGGTGCGCGGTTGTTAAGATGTGGCATGCCACCGATCGCAGGAGCTGAGTCATGAGCAGACGAGCGACCACCTTCCGATTCCCGCTGGCGGTGATGCTGATCCTCACGCTGCTACCGGGTTCGCTGTGCGGCGCGGAGGCCGCGCCTCCCGCGGTGATTTTCGACACGGACATCGGCTCCGATTGCGACGACGCCGGAGCGCTGGCTGTCCTGCACGCCCTGGCGGACCTTGGCGAACTGCGGATACTCGGGGTTGTTTTCAGCAGCGGGCGGAACCGGTACGGGGTGGGGACCTGTGACGCGATCAACACGTACTACGGGCGCGGCGACCTTCCCCTGGGGCAATACCAGGGTGCCGACGTCGGCGACCCGCGGGATTCGTACACAAAGAGAATCGCCACCGATACGGCCCGTTTCGGCCACGACACGGTCGACAATGCGCCGGACCTTGTCGCCGTTTACCGCTCGCTGCTCGCATCGCAACCCGATCACAGCGTGACGATCTGCACCGTTGGTCATCCGCACGGGCTGGTCCATCTGCTGCGCGACCCACGCGGCAACGAACTGGTTCGCGCGAAAGTCGAGCGATGGGTTGCCATGGGCATGGGCGGCTGGAATTTCGAGCAGATGGGCATGGCGGCGTATTGCCAGGAGTTGCTCGACAAGTGGCCCGTGGCCTTTTACATTTCGCCCGCGGGCGCGGACGTCAAGACCGGCCATCGCCTGTTGCCGAACACTCCCGAAACGAATCCCGTCCGC
>Ga0194113_10010263_pt1 | contig 11206 bp, 9 predicted proteins | sample TA2MahC200mmetaG_FD_146193 | JGI IMG/M metagenome (GOLD analysis project Ga0194113, IMG submission 146193) | Freshwater microbial communities from Lake Tanganyika, Tanzania - TA2015017 Mahale Deep Cast 200m | ecosystem: Environmental > Aquatic > Freshwater > Lake | place: Tanzania: Lake...
ACCTTGGGGTCCATCATCGCCCGGCCCAGCTCCTCGTGGCGGGCGGCGATGTCCTCCTGCGACCGCAACAGCTCCCGGTCCATGTCCCGCTGACCCTCCGTGGGCCCCTCCCCGCCGGGCCGCGGCGCCGTCCCGGGCGCCTCCCGAAGACGGCGATCCCCGAGGCCGCCGCAAAGAGAGATCCGCCCGGCCTCCGCGATAGAAGCCGGGCGGATCCCCATGTGCGGACGCTACTGCTCAGCGGATACGGGCCGGTCGCTTCCGGCCGCGGCCGGCGCGGCCTGCGTCTCGGCCGGGGCCGGCGTGGCTGGCGCGGCCTGCGTCTCGGCCGGAGCGCTCCCCTCCATGCCGTACTTGCGCATGAAGCGCTCGACCCGCCCGGCGGTGTCGATCAGCTTCTGCTTGCCGGTGAAGAACGGGTGACAGTGGGAGCAGATCTCGACCGTCAGCGCGCCGCCGAGCGTCGAGCGGGTCTCGATCACATGACCGCAGACGCACTTGATCGTCGTCCGCTTGTAGGGAGGATGGATGCCCTTCTTCATGGTCCCCTCGGTTCTCCGCTTCCCTCTCGCCCCGTCCCCGATGCGCCGCGCATCCCGCATGTCCGGCGCACCAGCGCGGCCGAAGCCCGCGCCGCCCGGCGCCGATCGGCCGAGCGGGGAGTATAAGCCTAGCCGTTCATCGATTCCAAGAACTTCCGATTCGTCTTCGTCTTGCTGATCTTGTCGATCAGGAACTCCATTGCCTCGACCGGCTTCATCTCGCTCAGGAACTTGCGCAGGATCCAGACCTTGCGCAGGTCGGGCTCGGGCAGGAGGAGCTCCTCGCGGCGCGTGCCGGAGCGGTTCAGGTCGATGGCCGGGAAGATGCGCTTGTCGGAGATCTTGCGGTCCAGCACGAGCTCCATGTTCCCCGTGCCCTTGAACTCCTCGAAGATCACCTCGTCCATGCGGCTGCCGGTCTCGATCAGCGCGGTGGCGCAGACGGTCAGCGAGCCCCCCTCCTCGATGTTGCGCGCCGCGCCGAAGAAGCGCTTCGGCCGGTGGAGCGCGTTGGAGTCGACGCCGCCGGATAGGATCTTGCCGCTGTGCGGCACGACCGTGTTGTAGGCGCGCGCCAGGCGGGTGATCGAGTCGAGCAGGACGACCACGTCGCGCTGGTGCTCGACCATGCGGCGCGCCTTCTCGATGACCATCTCGGCCACCTGGACGTGACGCTCGGCCGGCTCGTCGAAGGTGGAGCTGATCACCTCGGCCCGCACGGAGCGCTCCATGTCGGTGACTTCCTCGGGGCGCTCGTCGATGAGCAGGACGATCAGGTGCACCTCGGGGTGGTTCTCGGTGATCGAGTTGGCGATCTTCTGCAGGATGATCGTCTTGCCCGCCTTGGGGGGGGAGACGATCAACCCGCGCTGCCCCTTGCCCAGCGGGCTCAGCAGGTCGATGATCCGGGTCGTCAGGTCGTGCGACTTCGCCTCGAGCGTGAACTTCTCCAGCGGATAGAGGGGCGTGAGGTTGTCGAAGAGCGTCTTGGTCTTCGCCACCTCGGGGCTCTCGAAGTTGACCGCCTCGACCCGCAGCAGCGCGAAGTAGCGCTCGCCGTCCTTGGGCGGGCGCACCTGGCCGGAGACGGTGTCGCCCGTGCGCAGGTCGAAGCGCTTGATCTGCGACGGCGAGACATAGATGTCGTCGGGGCTGGGCAGGTAGTTGTACGCGGGCGAGCGCAGGAAGCCGTAGCCCTCGGGCAGGATCTCGAGCACCCCCTCGGCGAAGATCAGCCCGTTGCGCTGGGTCTGGGCCTCGAGGATCTTGAACATCAACTCCTGCTTACGCAGGCCCGAGGCGCCCTGGATGCCCATGTCCTGGGCCACCTTGACCAACTCGACGATCGTCTTGCGCTTCATGCCGGTCAGGTCGAGGCCGTCCTCCCTCCCGGCGGGCGCCGCGGCGACGCGTTCCTCCTCCGCCTCGACGGCGGGGGCGGCCGCCGCGCGCACACGCTCTTCTTCAGCCATCGCGGCCTTGCTCTGTCTGGGCGTCATGGAATGCTGTTCTCTCCAATCGAGTCCGGCCGATCATCCGCATGGTCTAAGGCTGTTCCCGGGAAACGCTAGGTCGGGGATCGGCGGAGAGCCTTATGGGTTCGGTCTTCCGGCGCACGATGGCGCCACCGTTGTGATGCTAGGCCTGGCGCCCGCCCGGTGTCAACGGCTTTCTCGGTCCCGGCTCGCCTCCGCGGCTTCCGCCCTAACCGGCCAGCAGCTCGGCCAGCTTCTCGCGCGAGATGCCCTGGAAGGCGATGCGGAACTCCTCCTGGCCCTCCTGGAAGAAGTAGACCCGTCCCTCGGTCCAGTAGTACCAGCACTCGTGCGCGGTCATGCCGACCGTGTAGGAGCGGCGCTCCTCGGGAGCCCCCCGGTCGCGCAGCATCTTCAGGGCGTCGGCGCTCGGGCCCCACTTCCCGGCGTCGGCGCGGATCGAGTCGAGCGGCAGCCGCACGCCTTGTCTGAGCATCTGGGAGAAGAGCAGGTGGGCGTTGGCCGGGCGGTTGTTCTTGGCCGCCGTGTGCAGGCGGACCATCAGCAGGTGCGTCTCCTCGGACCAGGGCTCGAGATCGAGCCGCTTCTGGCCAACGGCCAGCGCCTCCTCGTGACGGCCCTGCTCGGAGTAGACATAGGCCAGGTTCTCCAGCGCCATCACATCGCCGGGGTCCTGGGCCAGCACCTTGTCGTAGTACTCGGCCGCCCGGACGAGGTGGTCCGCCGTTCGCAGGGTGTCGAGCTCGGAGAGGGCGTAGTAGGCCGAGCCGAGATTGAAATGCAGCTCGAGCATCGGGCCCGGCTCCGCGGGCAGGCCCTCGGCGTCGTGCATCAGGACCAGGGCGCGCTCTATCGAGGCGCGCTCGTTGCTCTGCAGCGCCTGCTCGCCGAGGTGCTTGAAGAGCGTGAAGAGGAACGCCTGCAGGCGCGGCTTGCCGGCCGACATCTGCTTGGCCTGCTTGAAGTAGTCCATCGCCTCGTCGCGGCGCCCGAGCTGGAAGAGCACCTTGCCGAGGTTGCTGAAGTTCTGCACGCTGTCCGGCGTGAAGACGGCCGCGCGGCGCAGCCGATCCTCGGCCCGCTCGAGCTGCTGCACGGCCAGCGCCTCGTCCCCCTCGGCGCGCGCGTTCTCCCCCGCCTGGACGAAGGTCAGCGCGCTGTTGTAGCGCCGGCTCCAGTAGGAGAGCAGCGTGTTGTCGACCATCTCCTGCTGCAGCGCGTCGAGCTCGACGGTCGTCTTCAGCTCGGCCGCCGCCTCTTCGTCCCGCTCCAGCTCGGCCAGCGCCCGCGCGTACCAGAGGTGTGCCTCGGCGTTCCTGGGCTGCTCGGCCACCGCCTTCTCGAAGAGCTCGAGCGCGCGCTCCGGACGCCCTTGCGTGAAGTGCAGCTTGCCGCCGGCGAGGAACTCGCTCTTGCCGCAGCCGGCCAGGGCGCCGGGGAGGGCGAGGGCGATCCCGCAGGTCAGGACGATCCAACGGCTTCTCATGACGGCCTGTCTCCCTTGCTTCGCCCCCGCCCCGCCGAATCCCCATCGGCGCGGCCGGGACGGTGACGGTCCAGGGCGGGGGAAAGGGAACGAGCCTAGGCCAGGGCGCCGCGAAGTGTCAAGGGTCGGAACGATCCGGCCGCGGCGGGCCCGGAGCGCAACGGGGCGCTGCGCCCGGGGGCGCTCCCGCCCCGCGGCGCCGGGCCCGCGACGGGCGCGGGCGGAGCTGCCGGGAGAACATCCGCACCACCCGTCCCGGCGCGCGGGCGGGGCGCGCCGGGGCGGGGAAAGGCGCGGTGCCGGAAGCGCGATTGCCGCGCCGCCCGGGCCATGGTACGAGTCGGCCGCGTCGCCGCCGCCCCGGGGCGGATCGAGCCCCGGAAGGGGCCTTTGCCGGACGGATCGCGCCCAGTGTCTCGAGTCGTGGAGGTCGAGGATGCGCAGGTCCCTGCATTTCGACGAGGCCGCGGGCGGCGCGGCGGAAGCGCTAGGCGGGCCGTCGGCGGCCGATCCGGAGGAGCTGATCTCCCGGGTGCGCGCCGATCGGGTCGAGTTCGTGAACCTGCAGTTCACGGACGTTCTCGGCGCCATCAAGGGCGTCACGATCCCGGCCGCGGGCCTCGGCGAGGCGCTCGCCCGCGGCGTCTGGTTCGACGGCTCCTCCGTCGAGGGCTTCGCCCGCATCCATGAGTCCGACATGGTGCTGCGTCCCGACCCCGGCACCTACCGCGTGCTCCCCTGGGGCGCGCCCGAACGGCGCCAGGCGCGCCTGATCTGCGATGTGCAGACGCCCGATCAACGGCCTTTCCCGGGCGATCCCCGCGGTGTCCTGCGCCGCGCGATGGCGCGCGCCGAGGCGCAGGGCCACACCTACAACGCCGGCCCCGAGCTCGAGTTCTTCCTCTTCAAGCGCAACGCCGACGCGCGCGACGGGCGCGCCCCCCTGCGCCCCGTGCCGCACGACGTCGGCGGCTACTTCGACTTCTCGCCCCAGGACCTCGCCTCGACCGTGCGCGCCGACATCATGCGCGCGCTGGCCGAGCTGGGCATCACCGCCGAGACGGCCCACCACGAGGTCGCCACGGCGCAGCACGAGATCGACTTCCGCTACTGCGACGGGCTGACCGCGGCCGACAACGTGATGACCGTGCGCCAGGCGGTGAAGGCCGTCGCCGCGGAGCACGACCTCTACGCCACCTTCATGCCCAAGCCGATCTGCGGGGCGAACGGCTCGGGCATGCACACCCACCAGAGCTTCTTCGATCGGGGGGGGCGCAACGCCTTCTTCGACGCCGCCGGGCGCTACGAGCTGTCGGACCTCGCCCGGCACTACATCGCCGGCCAGCTCGCCCACGCGCCCGCGCTCTCGGCCGTGCTCGCCCCGACGGTCAACTCGTACAAGCGGCTCGTCCCGGGCTACGAGGCCCCCGTCTACATCTGCTGGGCGCGGACCAACCGCTCGGCGCTGATCCGCGTCCCCTGCACCTCGCCGGGGCGCGAGCAGTCCGCCAGGGCGGAGCTGCGCTGTCCCGATCCCAGCGCGAACCCCTACCTCGCCTTCGCCGTCATGCTGGCGGCGGGGCTCGACGGCATCGAGAGGCGCCTGGCGCCGCCGGAGCCGGTCGAGGAGGACGTCTACCACTTCGACGCGCGGCGCCTGGAGGAGATGGGCATCGCCTCCCTGCCCGGAACGCTGGCCGAGGCGCTCGACGCGCTGGAGAAGGACGAGGTCGTCCGTTCCGCGCTCGGCGATCTCGCCTATCAGGCCTTCGCCCGCGCCAAGCGCGCCGAGTGGGACGAGTACCGCATCCAGGTCAGCGACTGGGAGCTGGAGCGCTATCTGGAGACGCTCTGAGCGACCGCTCAGAGCAGGCTCACCGGATCCACGTCCACCTGCAGGCGCACGCGGCCGCCCGGGCGCGACGCCCGCCACTCCTCCATCACCCGCTCGACGGCCCGCGCCAGCGTGCCGGCCCTCGCCGCGGCCAGCGTCAGGTGCCAGCGGTACTGGTTCTTCAGCCTGCTGATCGGCATCGGCGCCGGCCCGAGGCTCTCGAGCTCCCCGGAGGAGGCCAGCCTCGCCGCCACGCGGGCCGCAGCGCGGGCGACGGCCTCCTCGTCCGGCCCGTCGAAGAGCAGGCTCGCCAGCCGGCGCAGCGGGGGGTAGCGCAGCGCGCGGCGCTCCTCGAGCTCCCGGGCGTAGAAGAGCTCGTAGTCCTGGCGCGCCGCGGCCACGATCACGTGGTGATCGGGCATGTAGGTCTGGAAGACGACCTCTCCGGGCCGCTCGCCGCGCCCGGCGCGGCCGGCGACCTGGGTGAGGAGCTGGAACGCGCGCTCCTGGGCGCGGAAGTCGGGCATGCCCATCTCCCGATCGGCGCCGATCACGCCGACCAGCGTCACGCGCGGGAAGTCGAACCCCTTGGCGACCATCTGCGTGCCCAGGAGCACGTCCGCCTCCCCGCGACCGAAGGCGGCGATCATCTCTCCCAGCGCCCCGCGCTTGCGCGTGGAGTCGAAGTCCATGCGCAGCACGCGCGCCTCGGGCAGATGCCGGGCGAGCGCCGCCTCGACCTTCTGCGTGCCCGCTCCGGAGAAGGCGAAGTCCCCTCCGCCGCAGCCGGGGCACTGCTGGACGCCGCGCAGCACGAAGTTGCAGTAGTGGCAGCGCAGCGCCTGCTCCGCCCGGTGATGCGTCAGCACGACGCTGCAGCGCGGGCATTCGAAGACGTGCCCGCAGGCGCGGCACTGCACCGAGGTCGAGAAGCCGCGGCGGTTGAGCAGGAGGATCGCCTGGTTTTCGGCGGCGCGCGCGGCGCGCAGCCGCTCCAGCAGGTAGGGGGAGAGGGGCTCGCCCGGGTCCCGCACCCCGCCGACCACGGGCACGCCTTCGACCTCCGTCCCCTCCGGCGCGGCGGCGCGCAGGTCGGCCAGCGTCACCCGCGGGGCGGGGCGCCCGCCGATCCGCTCGGGCAGCACGAGGCGCTCGTACTTGCCCCGCTCCGCGTGCGTCCGCGACTCGAGCGAGGGCGTCGCCGAACCGAGCAGCGTGACCGCTCCCGCCAGGCGGGCGCGCACCAGGGCGGTGTCGCGGCCATGGTAGCGCGGTGTCTCGCCCTGCTTGTAGGCGGGCTCGTGCTCCTCGTCGACGACGACGAGCCCGAGACTGCGGACGGGCACGAAGACGGCCGAGCGCGCGCCGACGACGATGGACGCCTCCCCCCGCCACGCCCGCCACCAGCTCTCCCGCCGCTCGGAGGGGCGCTGGCGGCTGTGATACTCGACGGCGCGCGGGCCGAAGCGCTCGCGCACCCGCTCGAGCAGCTGCACGCCGACGGCGATCTCGGGCACCAGCAGCAGCGCCCCGCGCCCGCGGGCGAGCGCCGCGGCGGCGGCCTGGAGGTAGACCTCGGTCTTGCCGCTGCCGGTGACCCCTTGCAGCAGGAAGATCCCCCCCTGTTCCTGCTCCAGCGCGCTCCTGACGCGCGCCAGCGCCGCGGCCTGGGGGGCGGTGGGCTCCCGCGGGGGCGCGGGATCCTCCACGGGCGCCGCGGGGGGTGGCGGCGCCTCGCCTTCCTCCGCGGCCCCGGCCACCCGCGGGGGGCGGGCCACGGCGTGGGGAATCGCCGACTCCATCACCAGGCCGAGAGGCGCGGCGTAGTAGCGGGCCACCCAGGCGAGCAGTTCGAGCAGCGAGCTCTCCAGCAGCACCACGGGCGGGTCGACGGCCAGGATCGGCCGGAGCGCCCGCGGCGGCGCGCCGGCCGGACGGCCCAGGGCGGTCACGATCCCGAAGACCTCGCCCCCCCGCAGCGGCACGCGCACGCGGTGCCCGGGCTGCAGGCGCCCCGACCATTCCTCGGGAACGGCGTACTGCAGCGGCGAAGGCAGCGCCACGGGGAGCGCCACCAGGGCGATGCCGGGGGTCGAGGACAACGCGGACTCCCTGACCGTGGCTCGCCGGCGTCCCGCGGCGTTCTCTGCCGCGGCCCGGCGCGCCGATTCGGTGTGCAGTATAGGAGCAGGCAGCGGTGCGAGGTAGCGCAGACGGCGAGCGGGGCCGGGGAGCGGAGACTGGGGACCGAGACAGCGAGCAGATGCGGGTAGCGGAGACGGCGAGCGGTGACGGCAAGCGGGGACGGGGAGCGGAGAAGCAGGTCCGGGCCCCGGAGACCCGGGACCCGCCCCGAAGCCTAGAGCCCCACGGCGGCGTCGCCCGCGTCGTCGTCGAGGAGGTTCTCGATCGCCTCGATCAGCTTGCGCGGTCCGAAGGGCTTGGTGATGTAGGCGTTGGCCCCCAGCCCCAGGCCGAGGTCCCGGTCGGCCGGCGTGTCCTTGGCCGTCAGGAAGATGATCGGCGTGCGGCTCGTGCGCTCGTCGGCGCGCAGGCGGCGGCAGACCTCGTGTCCGTCGAGGCCCGGCATCATGACGTCGAGGACGATCAGGTCGGGCTGCTCCTCCTCGATTCGGCGCAGGGCCTCCACGCCGCTCGTGGCGCTGATCACCTCGTAGCCTTCCATGCTCAGGCTGAACTCGAGGATGTGGACGATGTAGACCTCGTCATCCGCCACGAGGATCCGCTTGCGCTTCAACGCCGACTCCTCCACGCCGGTTGGGCCCGGCGCCCTGCCCCCCGCGGGGGCGTCACGCGGCGTGCCGCCGCTCCCAGATGACGACGCTCCCCGGCTGCGCCTTGCCGAAGGCCTTGAGCTCGGCGGCGATGCGGCTGAGCTCCCCGGGGTGCTCGATGGCGCCGTCGCGCACGGCCACCGCGGCGATCGTCACCGACATGAGCGGGAACTGCTGCCGGCGGCCCTGCCGGTCGTGGGTCTCGATGGTCCCCCGGCGGCGATCCCCCTCGCTGTAGAGCCTGGGCGCCTTCGCGTCGAACTCCTGGATCACCGCCTGGGCGATCGCGTCGGCGCAGTCGAGCGAGACGACGAGGACGAAGTCGTCCCCGCCGACGTGGCCGACGAAATCGGAGCCCGACCCCTCCAGGCTGACGGCGCTCAGGAGAATCGAGGCCACCAGGCGGATCGCCTCGTCCCCCTTGCGGAAGCTGTAGTAGTCGTTGAACGCCTTGAAGTGGTCGAGATCGATGTACATGAAGGCGAAGGCGTCGCGAGCCGCGAGCCGCGCGCGGACCTCGTTCTCGATCGAGATGTTCCCCGGCAATCCCGTCAGCGGATTGGCTTCGCGCTGCAGCATGCTCCACTGGAGGATGTTGCGCACGCGGGCCAGCAGCTCGCCCGGTTCGTAGGGCTTGGTCACATAGTCGTTCGCCCCGCCGCGCAGGCCGCGGATCTTGTCCTCGTGATCCGCGCGCGAGGTGAGCATGATCACCGGGATGTTGGCGGTGGCCATGTCGCCCTTGATCCGCCGGCAGGTCTCGTACCCGTCCAGCTTGGGCATGACGACATCGAGCAGGACCAGGTCGGGGCGCTCCTCGCGGATCTTGTCCAGCGCGTCCTCGCCGTCGACCGCGGTGCGCACGCGGTACCCCTCGCGCTGGAGCTGCATCGTCAGCATCGTGCGCAGCATCTCCTCGTCCTCGACGACGAGGATGCGCTCGCGGGCGCGGGGGGTCTCCATGGGTGTCTCCTCCAGCGATGCGGATGCGTCCGGCTGCATTCCTGGATCGGCCGCGGCGCGGGCGATGTTTACGCGCGGCGGCGGGCGAGAGGCGGACGGCTCAGCGGGCGGCCTCGTAGAAGCCGTCCCAGTCGTCCAGATTGGGGACGGCGGGAAGATCGTAGCGGGAGCGCTCGCCGCGCCGCAGGTGGTGGAGAGCAGCCATCCCCACCATGGCGGCGTTGTCGCCGCACCAGGCGGGCGCGGGCAGGTGCAGGGTCACGCCGCGCGGCCCCGCGTCGCGCTCGAGCCGCGCCCGCAGCGCCGGGTTGGCGGCGACGCCGCCCGCGACGACGAGGCCGCGGACGCCCGTGCGCGAGCAGGCCTCCAGGACCTTGGCCGCGAGCACCTCGACGACCGCCTCCTGGAAGCTCGCCGCGACATCGGCCACGAACCGCGCCCGCTCGATCGGATCGACCGGCCGCTCGGGCCACCCGCGTCGGTCGAGGAAGAGCTTCACCGCCGTCTTCGGCCCGCTGAAGCTCACGTCGAGGCCTCCCCGCTCGAGATCGAGCCAGGCCCGCGGGAAGTCGAAGGCCGCCGCGCGCCCGCTCGAGGCTGCGCGGGAGAGCGCCGGTCCGCCGGGAAACCCCATGCCCAGCAGCTTGGCCACCTTGTCGAAGGCCTCCCCGGCGGCGTCGTCGCGCGTGGCGCCGAGCAGCTCCCAGCGGCCCCAGTCGAGGACGCGGACGATCTCGGTGTGCCCGCCCGAGGCGACCAGCCCGATGAACGGCGGCTTCGGGCGCGCAGCCCGCTCGTCCAGGAGCACGGCGGCCAGGTGCGCCTCGACGTGGTTGACGCCGACGACCGGGATCCTCCGGGCGTAGGCGAGCGCCTTGGCGAACGACACGCCCACGAGGAGCGAGCCGACCAGCCCGGGGCCGCTGGTGACGGCGACCGCCTCGAGGTCTCCGAGATCGAGGCGCGCAGCGGCGAGCGCCGCCCGCAACAGCGGCCCGATCAGGCGCATGTGCTCGCGGGAGGCGAGCTCGGGGACGACGCCGGCGAAGTCGGCGTGCACGGCCTGCGAGGCGGCGCGGTGAGCGAGCAGCTCCGCGCCCGGAGGGCGGTCGCGCAGCAGCGCGACGCAGGTGTCGTCGCACGAGGTCTCGATCGCGAGCAGCAGCATCGGTCTCGTCGCCCTCCCTGCCCCAGCCTTCCCTGCCCCGGTCTCCCCTTCCGCCGCTTATCCTTACCCTGCCTTCCCTTCCCCGGCCCTTCCCCCTCTGCTCTGGCCTGCCTTGCCTTCCCCGCCGGCTCCTCTCCATCCCTTCGCTCCGCGCGCCTTCGATCGGCGCCAGGCGCTCCGCCCGCGGGTCGGCCGCGCCCAGGCTAGCAACGACCGCGCGCGAATGCCACGCCGGGTGAAGGTCCCCGTGGCCCCCGGGCTGCGGCGCCGGGCGAGGCACTCGCCCGACGGGGCACTCGCCGGGCGAGGCACTCGCCGGACGGGGCCGATCCCGACTCTGCGATTCGCTGTTCGGCTCCGGAGACGAATGCTGTATCATCCCGCCGTCCTCGCCGGCCCCCCGGCGGGGGGGCGGGCGCGAGGCCGCGGGATTCGACGGCCAGGGGGCGCAGGCGACACCTACGCCGCCGACGGCGCCGGCGGCGGCTGTTCGCCGGCGGGATCGGGCAGGGGCTGAGCGATCGCGGGGGCGCCGGGGCGCCGGCGCGCCGCGGCGACGAGCGGATCGAAGGAGCAAGGAACGCATGGACTTCCACGAGCTGTCGAAGCAGACGGTGGTCAAGCTGCGCGAGATGGCCCAGCAGTACGAGGATGTCGTTGGCGCCAGCGGCATGCGCAAGGAGGAGCTGATCGACCTTCTCTGCCAGCGCATGGGCATCGAGAAGCCGAAGACCGTCGTCGTCGGCATCCCCAAGGGCGAGATCAAGGCGCAGATCCGCAAGCTGCGCAAGGCGCGCGACGAGGCTCTGGCGGGCAAGGACCTGGTTCAGGTCAGAGCCGCGCGGCACAAGATCCACCTGCTGCGCCGCAAGCTGCGCCGCAGCCTCAGGGTTACCGGCAAGTAGGGGACCACGCCGGGAGG
>Ga0194113_10010265_pt1 | contig 11203 bp, 8 predicted proteins | sample TA2MahC200mmetaG_FD_146193 | JGI IMG/M metagenome (GOLD analysis project Ga0194113, IMG submission 146193) | Freshwater microbial communities from Lake Tanganyika, Tanzania - TA2015017 Mahale Deep Cast 200m | ecosystem: Environmental > Aquatic > Freshwater > Lake | place: Tanzania: Lake...
TCGGCGGCGCCCTCACTGGGGACAAGACTGCCTAAAGGCAGGACTCCGAACCGGGAGCGCGCCTCGTTTGGAGTCCCGCCTTCAGGCGGTCTTCGCCCCAATGAGCCGAATCGCTGAAAGCCATTTAGCAAGCACAAGAGAACGGGGCGGAGACGATGCCCAACGGGATTCGGGGGTTCCCATTGGCGGCCCTCCGAGGCGGGTGTTGGCCTTCGCTCCCCGGGCGGGCGCCCGTTGCCGGCAACGGGCGCCCGGCGGGTGAGGGGCGGGAGCCACGCTCATTCTACCTCGTCGATCCGCCCATTTCAACAGGGACCTCGCCTTGACACGCCCCGAGTTTGTGCAGAGGGGCGCATTCAGCCCGCCCAGGGGCGGGCGGCAGGGGGTAGCCCACGGCGTGAGCCGTGGGTTCTGGCGTACAAGAGGCCCAGCCCCCGCAGGGGGCGGCAGAAGCCGTGGACCCGCCCCGCTCTGCCGCCCCCTGCGGGGGCTGGGCCGTGGGCCGCGCCGTCCACGGGCTTACGCCCGTGGCTACCCCCTGCCGCCCCTGACGGGGCTTAGGAGCCTGAAAGACGCCCTCTGCGAAACTGGGGGAGTGTCATGACCTCGCCGCCTTGACTGTGCCCACGCGCCCGTGTACCATCGCCCCACGACCCATCGCAGGGACTCTTCGGAGAGTGCTTCTATGGCGGATGCGAGGTTCATCTGGGTGGACGCGGAGGGGAGGGGGCGGAACGCCATCGCCATCGTCGTCAACAGCACGGGGGGGGTGACGTTCCACTCGGAGCCGAGCGTGGGCGGCCTCATCGCCTGGGGCGAGGCGCGCGACGACGCGGGCAACGTGGTGCCCATTGCGACCGACGAGGCGGGGCTGGAGCTGAGCGCACAGCGGCAGCTTGGCTCGCCCCACACGTTCCTCATCGGCGGGCTGTGGGAGGACGCCCTCGCCGACGAAGCCGACCGCGTGCCGTGGCCCATCGCCTCGCCCGACGATCTGCCCGAGGCCCTGAGGCCATGGAAGCCCTGGCCGCGTGAGACGAAGGCCGACACGCCCCGCCGCGAGAGGGCATGGAGGACCTTCGAGCGCCTGGAAGAGGAGAAGAGCGACCTCCCTCTCCCTCGGGGAGCGGGTGCCCACGCTCCTGCGTGGGCGCGGGGTGAGGGTGCTTGGCTCTCCGCGCGGGCGGGCGAAGGCACCCTCACCCGCCCGCCTCCGGCGGGCGACCTCTCCCCAAGGGAGAGGTCAGAGCCTTCCTGCTTCGCGTTGCTCTTCGACTTCGGCGGCGAGGTGCTCGGGCGGCCAGTGCTCGACTTCACGGCCATTCTCGTGCTTCATCCAGCGCGCGTTCGCGGATGGCGCCCGTGTGCTCGACCTCGTGGGCGAGACAGACGAGGCCCGGCGGTGGCGTGAGCGGGCCGACCGCCTCGCCGCCGCCATCCGCGACACGTTCTGGAGCGAGAAGCACCAGGCGTTCGGCGAACACCCGCCCTCCGCCGTGCCCGACGCGCCGCCATCCGTGACCGCCAACGCCCTGGCGCTCCTCTACGACATCGCTGAGTGCGATCAGGTGAGGCCCGCCAAGGAGGCCACTGATGCAGAATGCTCGAATCCGCCTCCTCGCCCGCGCCGGTGCGAAGAGGCCATAGATCCCACAACAGCCTTGATTGACGATCAGAGGGGATGGTTGGATGGTCGGATGAATGGATGGGTGGCGGGCAGCCATCCAACCATCCATTCCTCCATTCATCCCTCCGGGGATAGGGTCGCTCACAGATGCCCGCCGGGAACTGCGCGGGTGAGCCAGAGCTTGGTGCCGTCGTCGCCCGTGACGAGGAGGGCCGAGCCGTCGGGCGCCCAGTGGAGGAAGCTGCGCTCGCCCAGGGGAAAGCCCTGGGGCACGGCGAGGCAGCCAGCCGCCGCCTTCCCGCGAAGCACGGCGAGGGCGTGAGGCGTCTTCACGAACCGCCCTTGCCGCGCGAGGACGGCCACGCGGGTGCCGCCCACGGCTTGGCCGCGGCCGTAGCTGTCGCGGGCGGGCGTGGCCCACTTGGTGATGATGAACTTTGCCCACGGGTAGCCGGGCACGGCAAGGGGCGCGAGGGTGCCCTTCGCCTCGTCGAGCGCCGCGGCGGGAGCGTCGTCGGGGATGATCAGCAGCGAGCCGTCCTCCAGGTAGGAGCAGACGGAGAAGTTGCTGTTCCAGATGGCCCGGGGCTGCATGTCGAGGCGGGTCTTGCTGCCCTTGGCGAGGTCGAGGGCGTAGTAGCCGGTTTCGACGGCGGGGGGCGGGGCCGCTCCGCTGGGGGCGGCGCCCGGGGCACCTAAGCCCCGGCCGCCCTTGCCAATCTGGGGCACCTCGACGCAGACGAGGAGCCGCAGGCCATCGGGCGAGGCGGCGCGGACCTCGATTTGCATGTCCTTGGCCTCGGGCCAGGCGAGGGTCGAGCGCTTGCCGGCGACGAGCGAATCAATGCGGCCCGGCTTGACGAGCACTTCGCCGCCGGCGAGGGGATAGCGTTCGGCGCGGGCGTCGGCGTCCGCTTCGCCGGCCAGCTTCTCCCACGCGCCCTTCGCCAAGTCGTGGTCATACCAGTCGGGCGTCACGTTGAGCCACAGCCCCGGCATCGCACGGGCGGCCTCTTTCGCATCCATGTCCACCACCTCGGCTCGGATGCGGTCGGGCGTGAGCCATCTGGCGCCGTAGCGGAAGCCTACGAGGCGGCCGGGCCGCTCGGCGATGGGAGGGAGAATGGTTACGGACCTGCCGCCCAGGACCTCGATGACGAACTTCTTGAGGCAGGTGTAGTTGTTCCGCCCCGCAAGCTCCCGGCTAATGAGGAAGTGGTTGCCGAGTGGGGAGGGGACGCACTCGATGGCCTTCGTTGTCAGCCCACCGTAGATACGGCCGCCGGGCTCAAGGATGGTGCAGACGGCGCGGTCGCCGTGCTGGGTGGGGCTGAAGGTCAGGGCCTCCACGTCCTTGGTGGTGCGCGGCGCGTAGCCGCGCGCGAGGAGCCGCCCGTCGGGCGTCCAGGACATCTCGTGCGCGCGGCACAGCGGCGCGGCGTTGCCCGTCGCCGCGTCAACAACGAAGTAGGCCGAGAGGAGATAGCCTTGTTTGCCGTCCTCCCGCGTCACGTAGTCGCCCTGCTGGCAGACCAGCGCGGCGTCGGCCTTCGGCGCCCAGGCGCACATGCCGAAGCCCTGGGTCCTGGGCGCCTTGGGCAGCTCCACGACACCGTCGCGCACTGCCCCGGCGACTGCGGCGAGAGGCACAAGGGCCAACGCCGCGGGCAACAGTGGGTGTTTCATTCCTTCTCCTGCCGCTTCACGCTCTCGATGACGACGGGCGTGAGGGGAACATCCTTGTAGCCGCTCACGACGCCGGTCTTCACTGCGCGAATCTTGTCCACCACGTCCATCCCCTCGACCACCTTGCCGAACACACAGTAGCCGAAGCCCTCCTCCGTCTCGTCTTGGTGGTTCAGGCCGTGGTTGTCCCGCACGTTGATGAAGAACTGCGAGGTCGCGGAGTCGACGTCGCTCGTGCGGGCCATGGCGATGGTGCCGCGGACGTTCTTGAGGTCGCTCTTGGCCTCGTTCTTGATCGGGTCGTGGGTCGCCTTGCGGCGCAGGTCGCGCGTCAGGCCGCCGCCCTGGATCATGAAGTTGCTGATGACGCGGTGGAGGATCGTGCCCTCGTAGAACTTCTCGTCCACGTAGCGCAGGAAGTTCTTCACCGTGCCGGGTGCCTTGTCGGCCCACAGTTCCACCGAGATGCTGCCCTCGGACGTCTTGATGATGACGACTGGATTAGCGACGGCCTTTTCTCCTTCCGCTGCAAGGGCCGGTGGCCCCAATAGGGCAGGACGGCATCCCCTTCCACCCACATCATGCCAGATTCGTAACACTTCAGCCGAATGAAGTGGAGAGCCAACCGTCGCCCTCGGATGGCGCGCCGAGTTCGGAGTGCGGGCTTTAGCCCGTATCTGGGGCGCAGGATACGGCCTGAAGGCCGCACTCCAAACCTCCACTTCATTCGGCTGAAGTGTCACCCAGATTCTACATGGAACGGCCTGCCTCCTGCAAGCGGAAATAAAGGGACAGATACCAAATATCCAGAGGAAAAAAGGTATCTGTCCCTTTATTCATTGCCCGCTTGCAACAAGGGGCGCGGCGGGTAGAATGGCGGGGGGGAGCAAGCGAGGATGCCCATGCGCGTGACGAGTGACTTCGAGTGTGGGAACGGGAAGAACATCGCTGAGATCGCTCCCGGCCACTGGCGCCTCGATGAGGTGGGGGAGAAGGCGCCCTATTGCAAGTACTTCTGCGTCCGGGTCGAGGGCGGCGACGCGGGCGGCATGCTCCGCCTCGACATCTATCCCGACCCCGCCCTCGGCGACGACGGGCGCGTGGGCATGCTCGGCCACTATCCCGCGCCCCTCTGGTTCTGCGAGGGCGACCTCGACCACTGGCTGCCCGTCACCCATCGCTGGCCCGGCGTGGAATCCTACGGCCCCGACTGCCTTTCCACCCAGGTCGTGGTGCCGCCGGGCGGCTCGCTCTACGCCGCCAGCAACGTCGTCTTCCCCTACTCGCGCCTCGTCGCCTGGGCCGAACGGCTTGCCCAACGCGGCGCGGTCGTGGACTCTCTTGGTGCGAGTTTCGAGGGGCGCGACATCCCCCGCATCCACGTGCCCGCCACGGGCGCCCACCCGCTCACGGCCTTCGTCCTCGCCGGCCAACACCCCTCGGAGCAGTGCGGGCCGCTCGCCGCCTGTGGCATCGCCGAGTTCCTCCTCTCCGCCCACCCCGAGGCGCGGGCCATCCGCCAGGAGGCCGACGTGTGGCTCCTGCCGATGATCAACGTGGACGGCAACGTCCACGGCCGCAATGGCTGGACGATGCAGGACATCAACCCGTGCACGGACTTCACGGGGGCAAGCGACGGCGTGGCGCCGAAGGCCGTTGAGGACCAGTTGCTCTGGGCCTGGCTGGCCGGCGAGCTGCGCCCCGGCCTCTACCTCGAGTTCCACGGCTACCTGGGCACCCGCGGCTTCGCCGAGCGCCCGTGCGACGGCTGCTACGTCCTCGAGCGGCCCGCCGAAGTCTACGCCTCCCCCGACCGCCTCCGCGCCTACGAGGCGGTCCGCGACACGCTGTTCTGGGACACTACGGGCCTCACCGCGCGCTCGCGGCCGGGCATCCTCAGCCCCGACATGCTGCCCTACCACCTCGCCCGCGCCTGCGGCACACTCGTGCCCTTCTACGAGATCAACCACGCCTTCGCCAGCGTCCAGGGCGCCCGCCGCAAGGGCGCCGACCTCTTCCGCGCGCTTTTCCGCACCCTTCGGGCCATGTGACATTGGGGCTCAGAAGCGCTTGATAGCTTTCAGCGATTCGGCGGCGCTCTCAGTGGGTACAGGACTGCCTAAAGGCAGGACTCCGAACCAGGAGGGCGACCGGTTTGGAGTCCTGCCTTCAGGCAGTCTTCGCCCCAATGAGCCGAATCGCTGAAAGCTATCTGAGGCACGCGCGCGCGGCGAGGGCCTGGGCAGCGTCGTGCTCCGCGGCCCAGCAGTACTTCCTGGCCTCGCCCGCGGCAGCCTGGCCCCACACTAAGGTGGCGATGAGCGAAAGGAGAGCGGCCCTCACTGGATGGCCTGTCTCAAGACCTCGGCGATCTCGTCGGACGTGAAGTAGCCCTGAGCGTCCGCGTCGTCCGGTGGGTTGACGAGGCACACAGCTAGGTCCAACTGCCCGGCATCGAGCGTGCAGAGCCGTACGGCGGGTGTCTTGACGTGCCAGATGACCACGCGGTCGAGCGCGGCCTGCAACTTCTCCTGGTCCTCAGCGCTCTCGCACACGAGGCGGACAGCCTCGGCAAGCTGCGCGAGCACGGAGCCCCCCAGGAGGATCACGGCGTCGCTGCTTCCGCGCATCGAGGCCCAGGCCACCACGATGTCCAGGTCCTTTCCGAGCGATTCGGATATTGCGGACCTGTAGGCCGGCAGGCTCATCCCGCGGGCCATGTCGAGCGCGGGGCGGAAGTTGGGGTCCTCGATCTGGGGCGGCGCCTCGGGCTCGCCCAAGGCGCTGAACCCCTCGGCAACCGCTTCCATGCCCTTGGCCATGGCGTTGCCCAGGCCCTCGGCCATCTGGCTCATCGCCTCACCGAGGTCGAAGCCCATCAGCCGCGTGATCGTGGCGCCCATGTCCACCTTCCAGGCGCCGTCCACGCGGCGGAGGGTGAGGGGCATGGCCTGCACCTCGGGCTCGCCGCCCCCCTCGGGCGCCGGCCCGGAGATTCTCGCCTCGACCACCGCCAGCTCGCCGTCCGCCTGCGGCTCGCCCAGCTCGTAGCTCACCGTCGAGGCGTGCATCTTGTCGAAGTCCATCTTCTCCCCCTCGCCGAGGATGAACAGTTCGCGCACCGTTGCCTCGTCGCCGCTCTGGGCGGCTTGGAGAAACCGCTCGACGGCCTCGCAGGCCTCGGCCAGGTCCTGGGGTGTCAACTCGGATGCTTGCTGCTCCATTGCGAGGCTCCTTTCACGTGTTCGTGTCGTCGGGGAAGTAAGCTGCGAGGAACTCCGCAGGGGTCAGCACGCTGATGTCCTCGCTGGGGAAGTGCTGGGGGTTGCGCGTGACCAGGCATTCCGCCCCGCAGCGCAAGGCGCTGCAGAACTGGACCGCGTCCTCAAGGTCATCGTGGCCGCTATCAATGGCCTGGTTCAGCAGCGGCTCGTCGAGCGGCACCGGCTCGAAGGAGTCGCGCAGCAACCGCATCGCCCTGTCGGCCTCAGCCCGGCCGCGGTCCTTGCGGGTCAGATAGTAGATGTTGGTGAAACTGATGGCGGACACGAACGCTCGGATGTGGCCCTCGTCGGCTAGAGTCCAGACCTTGAAGGCTTCCTCGCAGAATGGCTCCCGCTCGTCCAGCACATCTAGCAGGACGTTTGTGTCAACGAACACGTCCATCATCGCAGTCCGTACCTCTCCTTGAGAGCATCCACCAGGAGGTCTCGATAGGAGCGGTCTTTCGGCAGGTGGAGCAGGCCGAGGGCCTGGCGGGCGATGTAGCCGCCGCGGACAGGTCTGGACCTCCTCTGCGCCATCGCGCGCACGTACTGGGTGAACATGGCCGATACGCTGCGCCCGTTCTCCTTCGCCAGGCGCTTGGCCTGGGCAACCACCTCTTCATCCACGCTGAGTGTGAGCTTGGTCATCGCGGCCTCTCCTGATACGTATCCCTCACGCTCCATTATACGTAAGGCAGCCGGGGATGGCAAGCATGGCTTCGCCGCGGAGTCTGGCCCCTGTTCTGGCGGGACTCTGTACCCCACCACCCATGTGCCACGGTCGGCTTGGCCGACCGTGCTCTTGGGCTGTAGCGGCGCTCGATCCGAAGACACGGCTGGGCAAGCCAGCCGTGGCACACGCGCGGGCCGTCGGTCAACGACCCCAGAACTAGGGTCACATCCTTCGGCGAGAGCCCACCCTGGCGGCCGGGCCCGTCACTCGGAACCGGACTCCTTCAGGAAGGGAAGCAGGTGCTCGAGGAGCGCCTGCGGAGCCTCGAGGGGCGAGGAGTGGCCGACGTTGGGCAGGATGACGAATCGGGCGCCCGCGATCTCCTTCGCGAGGCGTTCGCCCTGGGCGACGGGGACCATCCTGTCCTCCCGCCCCCAGAGGATGAGCGTGGGCGCCCGGATTGTGCGATGGCCTCGCTCCCATTTCTCGGGGTCTTTGGGCACAAGCTGGCGTTGCTGGGCGATCAGGGCGGCGATGCGCCCGCCCGTTGCCTCGCGTAGGTACATGCCTTCGAGCGAGGCGGGGATCTTCGCCCTGTCGTGGAAGTTCTGCCGGAGTGCGATGCGGATGATCGCCCGCGTGGGGAGGATGCCGAGCACGATGTCCGCGAGGAGTGGCGCGTTCCAGAACCAGCGCCCGCCCATCACACCCTCGCGGTAGGCCGCTGCGTCAACCAGGCAGAGAGCGCGCACCCGGCCGGGGTGCCTCTGGGCGAAGAAGAGCGCCACTGAGCCTCCCAGGCTGTGGCCGACGAACGCTGCCCTGCGCACCCCCAGCGCATCCAGCAGCTTCTCGAGCCGCTCCAGGTGGGCCTCGATGCCGTAGTGGTGCCCGCCGGGCCTCGCCGACTGCCCCGCGCCCAGGGCGTCCCACACAAGCACCCTGTAGCCGGCCTTCACCAGCTCCGGCTCGACGAATTGCCATCCCACGCTCGAGTCGCCCAGCCCGTGGAGCAGCACCACGTCGGGGCCGCTCCCCGTCTGCCTGAAGAATAGCTTGTGGCCGCCGATCTCCATGACCCGGCCCGGCGGAAGCGGGGGCAGCTTCGAGAGGTCCGGCCCGCGGCAACAAGCCGGGATGATGGACGCGGCGGACAGCCATAAGGCGGGAGCCGGTTTCATCACTTCTCCCGGCCGCAGGAGAGGTCAGTCGTTTGGAGTCCGGGCGACCACCTTGCGCTCGCCCTCAGAAACGACGCGGAAGGTGACGTTGTAGGGGTGCTGGAAGGCGGGATAGGCGAGGCGATAGGCGGAGGTGCAGCGATAGGGGCGGTCGCGCCAGGAGCCGCCACGCACGACGTAGCGTGTGGCGGCGGGATCGGACCGATCGGACGGATCCGACCGATCGGTCGGATAGGGCCGGTAAGCCGAGCGGGTCCACTCCGCCATGTTGCCGTGCATGTCGCACAGGCCCCAGGGGTTGGGCTGGTAGCTGCCGATGGGGGCGGCGACGAGGTGGCCGTCGTTGAACCGCGTGTCCTTGGGAATCCAGTCGTCGTACTTCGTGGCGTTGCGCTGCGGCTCCCAGACGGTGTAGGGGTTCGAGGCGAACTCGCGCATCTTGGCGTCGGACATGTTGGCGCACTTCGAGAAATCGGCCTCGAGGCCGCCGTGCCAGAAGGGGGTGGCGGTGCCGGCGCGGCAGGCCCACTCCCACTGGGCCTCGGTAGGCAGGGTGAAGTGCTCGCCGGTCTTCTTCGAGAGCCATTCGCAGAAGGCCATGGCCTCGGCCCAGGAGAGGCGGACGACGGGCTGCTTGGGCTCGTTGCAGGGGTAGCCGTGGACGCCGAACTGGTAGGTATTCTTGTCCTCCACGCGACTGTCGTGGGCGGAGTCGTGGAGGGCGAACTGCTCGTTTGAGACTTCGCACTTGCCCATCCAGAAGGGACGCTCGATCTTGACGCGGTGGACAGGTTGCTCGTCGGGCGAGCCCGCCGCATCGCCCATGAGGAACTCGCCGGCGGGGATGAGGACAAGCTCCATTGCGATGCCGGGAGCAAGCTCGACCTTGCGCTCTGTGGCGGGTCCAGCGGCAGATTGCCTTTTCTTGGCTTCGGCGGCGTCGAAGGGCCAGCCGTCCAATTGCGGAATGCGGAGCGCGGAATGCGGAATGGCAGACAGGGGAGGGGGAGTGGGGTCGGCGAGTTTGGCGGGGGGGAGGGTGGCGTCGGCCTCGGGGTCGTCGTCGAGGTTGGCGTAGAGCTTGGCCAGCTCGAGGCGGCGCTGGCGCTGCTTTCCGGGGTTGTGGCCCATATCAGTCCACGTGCCGTAGAAGGGGGTGTTGAGGTCAATCCAGGTCACGAGGCGGTCCCAGGCCTCGCGGTCGAGCTTGATGCCGTAGTGGCCCTTGCGGAGGAGCTGGACCAGCTCGGTGGTGTCGGCGTGGAACTCGAGGGGGGTGAGCATGTGGTAGTCGCCCTCGATGCCGTTGCGGCGGACGTAGCGGCTCAGCTCGGCGTAGCCGGCCGAGAACCGCCCCGCGTTGCCGCCGCCGTTGCCGGGCGTGACGAGGCTGAAGTCCTTGAGCTTCTGGTCACCCCGCAGGTCAGCCGCCTTCGTCCCCTCGTGGCAGGCGATGCAGTACTTGTCAATGACTGGCTGGACCTCGCGGGCGTAGCTGAAGGCGCGAGCGGGACCGCGCCAGGGCTCGATCTCGGCAGGCGGCTTGGACTGGGCAAGCGTCTGTTTCGCGGGCGGCGAGCTGTTTTGCCGCTCGTGGCAGCCGACGCATGAGAGCACTTCGCCCGGCATCGCGGTCATCCAGCTTCGCATGAGCTGGAGGGCCTTGCCCTCGGCATCGAGCGGCTGCACGGCGATGGGCGTGTTGGCCGGCACGCGGAAGAGAGCCGAGCCGTCGGTCTCAACGGGCACGGTGCCCACGATGCGCTTGGGGTCCCACGGGCCGTCCATGCCCACCACGCCGAGCAGTCCGCCCATGCCGTGGTAGGCGAAGTGGTACGCGAAGATGCGCAGCTTCTTCACGGAGCCGCGCGGCACCCCCTTCAGCCCGTCGCCCTGATAGATGTCCACCATGTACACGATCGCGTCCTTCCGCCTGGGGTCCACCTTGTCGGGGATGACGGGCGGCTTGAGGGTCTTCTGGAGCGGCACAGGCTCGAGGATTGCGTAGCCCGGTTCCTCGTGGAGGAGGAGCATGTTGTCGAAGGTGTCAACGAGGTAGAGGCCCCAGTGCGACTGCGGCGTGGGTTTGCAGGAGACGAGGAAGTGCTTCTCGCTGAGGGGGTAGGGGTGGAGGAACTTCGGCCAGGAGCCGTCAACAAGAGCGTCGCGGACGACTCGCTCGACGGGTTTGCCGTAGCCCGGGATGCGCTGGATGGCGCCACTGGCCTCGTGGCGGCCCTTGCCGGGGTCGAAGATGACGAGTTCGCCCATGCGCGGCACGCCGTGGTGGCCGGTCACAATGCCCACGACCTTTGTCGGGTGGTTGGGAATGGGGCGGGCGTAGAAGACGCCGTTGGGCCAGTAGGAGTTGCTGCCGTAGTACTCCATTTGCTCCGTGCCGTCGGGGTTCATGTGGAAGAGGAGGCGGGTCTGGGAGTGCGGCGTGTCGGTGTACTCCCAGCGGAGGTAGAGGACGCGGCCGTTGTTGAGGACGGTGGGGCACCAGTCGTGGTCCTGCTCGAAGCAGAGCTGGCGGATGTTCTTGCCGTCGGGGTCCATGCGGTAGAGCATGGCGACGTGGGAGGAGCCGAAGACGCAGGGCACGCCGACGAAGCTGGCGGAGGAGTCAAAGATGATGCGGCCGTCGGGCAGATAGCAGGCGTCGTAGCTATCCACGTCCGGCTGCTCGCCCGTCAGTTGCCGCAGGCCGGTGCCGTCCATCTTCATCTCGAAGACCTGCCACTTGTTCTTGGCGTCGAGTGAGGAGAAG
>Ga0194113_10010266_pt1 | contig 11203 bp, 8 predicted proteins | sample TA2MahC200mmetaG_FD_146193 | JGI IMG/M metagenome (GOLD analysis project Ga0194113, IMG submission 146193) | Freshwater microbial communities from Lake Tanganyika, Tanzania - TA2015017 Mahale Deep Cast 200m | ecosystem: Environmental > Aquatic > Freshwater > Lake | place: Tanzania: Lake...
CAAGAGCGGCGAGGCTATCAAGGAGATATTCTCCAGGATAGACAGCCGTGTTGCGGAATACGCTATCGTCCCTGACGAAAGAGACCTCATCAAGAAGAAGCTGGTCGAGTGGTCCGACAGCGGCAAGGTCGACATGATAGTTACTACCGGAGGCACCGGACTTGCCCCGCGCGACGTCACCCCTGAGGCTACACTCGATATAATAGATAAGATTGTCCCCGGGTTCGCCGAGGTAATGAGGGCGGAGAGCCTCAAAAAGACGCCCAACGCCATGCTCAGCCGTGCGGTGGCGGGTACACGCAAGAGGACTCTTATCATCAATCTCCCTGGCAGCCCCAAGGCGGTTCGGGAGTGTCTGGAGGCGATAATGCCCGCCTTGCCTCATGCCGTGGAGACGCTGAGGGGAGAGGCATCGGAGTGCGCCGATACACAAAAAGGGAAAGGCGGCAGGTGAGGAGGCGGAAATGCGCATCGATATTCTGACCCTGTTCCCCGCTATGTTCCAGGGGCCCTTCGCCGAAAGCATCGTCAAGCGTGCTGTGGAACGCAACATCGTGAGCATTTTCATTCATAATTTGCGGGACTGGGGCATGGGCAAACACAATGTGGTCGATGACTATCCCTTCGGCGGCGGTGCAGGCATGGTGATGAAGCCAGAGCCGCTGTTCGATGCCGTGGAAGCAATAAAAGCGCAGGGCAATAATCCTGATGCGCCTGTTATTCTGCTTTCCCCGCAGGGAAGGGTCTTCGACCAGAAGACAGCCACCGAGATGGCAACGCACAAGCGATTGCTTTTAATTTGCGGGCACTACGAAGGGGTTGACGAGCGGGTTATCGAACACCTTATCACCGATGAAATAAGCATCGGAGATTATATCCTGACAGGCGGCGAGCTGGCGGCGATGGTCGTCACTGATGCGATAGTGAGACTACTGCCCGGCGCCTTAGGCTCCGAGGCGGCAACTGTTGAGGATTCGCACGCCGCGGGGCTTCTGGAATATCCTCAGTACACCCGTCCGCAGAGCTATCACGGCTGGGAAGTGCCCCAGGTGTTGATTTCGGGAAATCATGCCCAGATCGCCAGATGGCGCAGGGAGCAATCGATTCTGCGCACCATGCTGAGACGCCCCGACCTTTTCGAGAAGGCAAACCTCTCGCAACAGGAGAGGAAGCTGATTGCAGATAAAGCGGCAAGCCGCTCTAAATAAAATACGCCTGACTTAAGGCAAGGTTGAGGAGTAAAACAATGGACATCAACACTTTAGTCGAAACCAAAGTAAATGAGAATATTCCCAGGATGAATCCCGGCGACACCGTCAAGGTCAAGATGAAGATTGTTGAGGGCGACCAGGAGCGCAGCCAGACTTTTGAAGGCGTGGTGATTCGGGTACGGAGGAGTAGAGCAGGGGCTAACTTCACCTTGAGAAAGGTGTTCCAGGGAGTAGGAGTAGAACGCACCTTCGCCTTTAATTCACCGAGGCTGGAAAAGGTTGAAGTAGTTCGCTTCGGCAAGGTGCGCCGGGCAAAGCTGTACTATCTGCGTCAGCTCAGCGGCAAGGCGGCACGCCAGAAGGTAAAGTCAAAGTCAAAGGATGAAATACGCTGAGGTCGCTGTAAATGCTCCCGCAGCGCAACCGAGAACATTCAGCTACTCCATACCGCCCAACTTATCTCTTAGTGTAGGACATGCGGTCTGGGTTCCGTTCGGTCCTCGGTTGCTTCAGGGCGTTGCCTTCGCTATCAGCGACCAGCCTCAAGTATCCGAGACGCGAGAGATAGCAGAGGCTATCGACCCTCATCCCATTCTCTTTCCCCATCAGGTCGAACTGGCGAAGTGGATAGCGGAGCGATACCTTTCCTCATACTTCGATGCCGCAGCCCTGATGCTGCCCCCCGGTTTCGAGCGCAAGGTGCTCACCTATATCCATCCTGCCGATAATATCTCCCAGACCGCAATGCCTGCCCTGACCGAGCAACAGCAGAAACTCCTCACCATCGTCCAGAACAAGGGAAAAGCCGAGCTGGCAGAGCTTAAAAAAATCCTCGGGCAAAAAAACCTGGACGCCATTGTGGCACAGCTCGTCCGCAAAGGGCTTGCGGTGAGGACGTATCAATTGCAGAAGGTCAGAGTAAAACCCCGCATGGTGTCATACTTGAGTCTCGCGGTCGCCGCAGAAGTAGCGCTCGAAAAAGCGGCTGAACTGGAAGGAAAAGGGGCTAAAAAGCAGGCGGAACTGCTCAGACTTCTGGCTTCAGAAAAAAGTCCGGTTCTTCTCCCGGAGGCAAGGCGCAAACTCAGCTTCGCTCCGGGAACGCTCCAAGTCCTGCTGCGTCAGGGCTTAATCGCTCTGGATGAGGTCAGAATGCAGCGCGACCCCCTTGCCCATCGCTCCTTCGATTTCTCTGTTCCTCCGGAGCTGACCCCGGCTCAAGACAAGGTCTGGTCTGAAATCGGCGCTGAGATGGAGCGGATGGCTTTTAATCCCGGCGCTTTGTCGGCGTTCCTGCTTCACGGAGTCACCGGAAGCGGCAAGACGGAGATTTACCTGAGAGCACTGGATAAGGCTATCTCACTGGGCAAAAAAGCCATTGTGCTCGTCCCTGAAATCGCCCTAACTCCGCAAACAATTTCGCGTTTTGCATCGCGCTTCCCCGACAGGGTAGCAGTGCTGCACAGCAAGTTATCTCCAGGCGAGCAATTCGATGAATGGCAGCGCATCAAGGACGGCGAGTTCGATGTCGTCATCGGCTCCCGCGGCGCTATATTCGCTCCGCAGCCCGATTTAGGTCTCATCGTTATTGACGAAGAGCACGAATGGACATATAAGCAGGAGGAGCAGCAGCCGCGATACCACGCCCGTGAAGTCGCCATCAAGCTGGCTAAGCTCACAGGCTCCGTGGTAATCATGGGCAGCGCCACGCCGGATACCATCAGCTACTATAGAGCGCAGGGAGGAGAATTTCGCCTGCTGGAGCTTCCACAAAGAATTGCAGGCGGAGAGCCTTTCCCCTTGCCCCTCGTCGAGATTGTAGACCTCCGCAAGGAGCTGGCGGAGGGCAACCGGAGCATCTTCAGCCGCTCTCTGGCAAAATCCATATCAGCCGCTCTGCAGGCACGCGAGCAGGTCATTCTATTCCTCAATCGCAGGGGCACGGCGACCTTCGTGCAGTGCCGCGACTGCGGATTCGTGCTGCGCTGCAAGCGCTGCGATGTTTCTCTGACCTACCACGCCGATGCAGACGACCTGGTCTGCCACCAGTGTAACTACAGGACCAAGCCTGTCGCCATCTGCCCCAACTGCCTGAGCAGAAGGATTAAATTCCTGGGCATAGGTACACAGAAGGTAGAGGAGGAGCTTGCCAGGGTTTTCCCCGGGGCAAGGCTGGTGCGATGGGACCGCGACGTTACCAGAGGGAAATACGCCCATGAAAAAATAATGTCCAAATTCCTGGCGCATGAGGCAGACATACTCATAGGCACGCAGATGATTGCCAAGGGACTCGATATGCCCCTGGTGACCCTGGTGGGAGTGATAAATGCCGACATCGGACTTCACCTGCCCGATTTCCACTCCGGCGAGCGCACATTTCAGCTTCTGACGCAGGTAGCAGGCAGGGCGGGCAGAAGCAAAATGGGAGGCAGGGTCATCATCCAGAGCTACACGCCGGAGCATTACGCCATAGCCGCCGCAGCGAAGCATGACTACGCTACCTTCTATAAACAGGAGATAGCGTTCCGCCGTCAGCAAAACAATCCTCCGTTCAACCGTCTGGCGCGTCTCCTCTACATCCACACTAATGCAGAAAAGTGCCGCAAAGAGGCTGAACGGATATACCATCTGCTCGAGCAGGAGAGGGATTCTCAGGGATTGGCTGATACCACCTTAATCGGACCGTCGCCGACTTTCACGCAGCGTGTGAGAGGCAGATTCCGCTACCAGATAATTATCCGCAGCCCCGCCCCGCTTCCCCTCCTCTCCCCGATAAATCTTCCTCAAGGATGGGCGATAGATATCGACCCCGTAACCCTGATTTAACCTTAATTTAACCTTTACAACCCCCTGAACTTGGACTATAATTTCGCTAATTGTGAAAATTTGCCCTATCCCATTTAGCTGCAGGGTTCGAACATGGCAATATTACCTGTAATAAAAATGGACAACCCTGTGCTTCATCAGAAAGCAAAAAAAGTAAAGAACATAGACAGCTCTATTCAGAAACTTATAAACGATATGATTGATACGATGTACGAAATCGACGGGGTGGGGCTGGCTGCGCCCCAGGTTGGGGTCCCGCTCCAGGTGGTTGTATTTCAACTCCCCGAAGATGAAGAAGTCACAGTCCTCATCAATCCGGAGATGGTCAAAGGTTCGGAAGATAGCGATATGATGGACGAAGGCTGCTTAAGCCTGCCCGGCTACAGAGGGGAAGTCAAGCGTTTAAAATCCGTTACTGTAAAAGGACGCAACCGACAGGGCAAGATGATTCGGATAAAGGGAGAAGGGCTTCTGGCACAGGTGCTCCAGCATGAGATAGACCACATCAACGGTGTGGTGTTTGTCGACCATCTGGAGAGCCCTGACGATCTAATCAAGATCGAGGATGAGGAGGAAGGCGAAGGCAGCATATAGAAAGCGACTTCAAAATATTTCGCCTGACAGATTTATAGAAAAAGAATCATTGAATGACTAATCTTACCGAAGAGAGGCTTAGAATTTTCGTTCCCGAGGAGGCAGTCCATCTCCTGGAAAAGCTGTCTGAGTTCCTTCAGCAGCGCAACATCGATTGCTACCTTGTAGGCGGCTTCGTACGTGACGGGTTGATGGATCGCTCCAATAACGACATCGACCTTGCAGTTGACGGAGACGCTCTTAAAATCTCCTCACAAGTAGCAACAGCTTTCGATGGCAGGATGATACCTCTGGATGAGGTTAATCAGGTTGCCAGAGTGATTTTCCCCCATGCCGAAAGCAGATGGCATCTCGATTTCGCCTCGCTTCACGGCAACATCGAAGAAGACCTCCGCTGCCGGGATTTCACCGTTAATTCCATCGCTGTAAGGCTGACGGATACTAAAGGCGAATGGTCTCATGTAAAGCTCTTAGATCCCCTGGACGGATACCGCGACCTGAGACAGAGAACTATCCGCGCCGTGAGCGATGACAGCTTCAGACAGGACCCGGCACGCTTGCTCAGGGCAATCCGTCTGGCTGCCGCGCTCGATTTTTCCCTCGAACCCCATACTGAATCTCTCATTCGGCGCGACAGCGAACTGATTGTAAATGTCGCCGGGGAGCGGCTGCGCGACGAACTCTGTTACATACTGGACACACCCAGAGCATATAGCTCCCTATGTCACCTCGATAAACTGGGCTTGCTTGCATATCTGATGCCCGAGCTGGCCGGCGCCAGAGGCGTAACACAACCCAAGGAGCATTACTGGGATGTCTTCGACCATTCATTAGAGACAGTAGCTTGCGTGGAGCTTCTGCTTAGAGAGCGCACAACTGAAGGAATCGACCGCCTTCTTGCGCTTGCGCCGTGGTCCGATGAGCTGGCTGATTACTTCTCCCGGGAAATCTCGGGAGGGCACACTCGCAGGTGTCTTTTGAAGCTGGCTGCACTGCTTCACGATATAGCCAAACCGGCGACCAAGACCATCGAGGAGAGCGGGAAGATGCGCTTCCTGGGACATGCTAAAGAAGGCGTCAGTATGGCAACACCTATCATGGAGCGTTTCAAGTTCAGTAACCGCGAGATAAAGACGGTGCAGCTAATGATTGAACATCACCTGCGCCCCGGATATCTGCTGTCAGAAGATATACCTTCGAGACGGGCTATCTACAAATATTTCCGCGATACCGCGGAAGCGGGCATAGACACCCTGTTTCTGGGTCTTGCCGACCACCTGGCAGCCCGCGGGCCCACGCTAGATTTCAACGAGTGGCGCAGGCATGCCGAGACCACAGGCTATATTCTGTCCAAATGGTTCGAGGAACAGAGCACAATTGTGCCGCCCAAGCTGATTGACGGACATATCCTGATGCAGAAGTTCGGGCTGTCCCCGGGCGCCCGAATCGGCGAGCTTCTCGAGATGGTGCGCGAAGCGCAGGCTTCCGGAGAGATAAATACCGCTGAGGAAGCACTGGATTTCGTAGCTAAGAGATTGGGGAGAGATAAGTGAACCGCAGAAACCTGATAATACTTGGGCTGATAATCCTGCTGACCGGTTTGGGTTTAGCTGAAGTGCTGGTTAAAAGCGCACCCAGCATACAGGATGTGGGGCCCGGCAATAACACGCTGGGAATGAGGCTGGGGCTCGATTTGAGCGGCGGCACCCACCTTGTTTATGAAGCCGATTTGTCCCAGATCGGCAACGAATCCGCAGAAGAAGCCATGCAGGGAGTCATAGATATCATCAGCATGAGGGTCGATGCCTACGGCGTCACCGAGCCTCTAATCCAGAAGCAGGGCGCTGACCGCGTCTCGATTCAACTGCCCGGCATCAGAGATATGGAGACCGCCGTTGAGCTTGTGGGCCAGACCGCTCAGCTTGATTTCAGGGAGCTGGTATATGACAGCGAGGGAAATCCGGTAATTGATGAAACAGGCGATTATCAATGGAAACCGGCTAAAGGCATCGACAGCCAGGGAAACGAGGTACACCTCACTGGCAAGTATTTGAAAAGAAACAATTATGTAGTTTTAGACCAGACTACCAATGAGCCTCAGGTAGCTTTTGAGTTCAATGGTGAGGGAGCAACTCTATTTGAGCAGATAACAACGCGTCTTCTGGAAAAACCGCTCGGAATATTCCTGGATGACCAGCTCATCTCCAGCCCCACGGTAAAGGCTGTACTCAGCGACAATGGTGTCATTACGGGACTGTCTCTGGACGAAGCGCGCAACCTGGCTATCCTGCTCAACGCAGGCGCGCTGCCCGTTCCCTTGAAAGGCCCCATCGTTAGAGAGGATATCGACCCCACTTTGGGTGCCGATTCCTTGAGGAAAAGCCTTGTCGCCGGTATGGTGGGTATCATCCTGATTATCCTGTTTATGCTGCTTTACTACCGAGTGCCCGGTGTACTCGCCAGCGTCGCCCTGATTATCTACGGTATCCTTGTCCTGGCAGCGTTCAAACTGATACCGGTCACGCTTACATTATCAGGCATCGCCGCATTCATCCTGTCCATAGGCATGGCGGTCGATGCCAACGTGCTTATCTTCGAGCGCCTGAAAGAGGAGCTCAGAGCAGGCAAACCGCTCAGCGGAGCCATAGAAGCAGGATTCAATCGGGCTTGGTCGGCAATACGCGACAGCAATTTCACCACCATTATCGTCTGCATCATACTCTACTGGATGGGCAACATGCTGGCTGAGCCCAGGGTTATGGGATTTGCCCTCACCCTCGGCATCGGCGTATTGCTCAGTATGTTCACCGCCATCGTGGTGACCAGAACATTCCTGAGGCTTCTGGTAGGCACCGGCATAGCAAATAACCTCTGGCTTTTCGGAGCAAAAAAGGCAGAGCAAACATCTCTTCCCAAGGAGAGGCAATAATTGTTTGACTTCATCAGCAAGAGAAACTGGTTCTTCCTGGTATCGGGAATTATCATTATTGCCGGCGTAATTGCGCTTATCGTCGCCGGACTCAACACCGGCATAGAGTTCAGCAGCGGCTCCACCATGACCCTGGTCTTCAAAGAACCTGTGCAGCAGGCAGACCTGAGAGCTGCATTCGCTGAACTGAATCACTCGGAGGCTATAATCCAGCACAGCAGCAAAGACGCCTATTTCATAGAAGGCATAGTGCTCGAACCTGCGGAGAAGGAAAAACTCATCGATGACCTGCAAGCTAAATTCGATACGACCATCAGGATTGCCGAGTTCGAAGCAGCGGGAAATGAAACTTCGGGTAATGAGACTCAGGGTAACGAGACACTGGCGCTTTTGCTGGGAAAGACCATAGACCGGGGCGATTTGAGCAGCGCTTTAACAGACCTGGGATACTCAGATTTCGATATTGAGTTTGCCTCGCTGAATTCCTTCCTCATCAGAACGAGGACGCTGGAAGCTGATGAGGGCAATCAGGTAGAGCGGGCGCTGGAGCAGAAGTTCGGCTCTGTTTCCGTGCTCGACTTCTATTCCGTATCCGCCGTAATTGCAGGCGAGCGCGTCCGCTATACGGTCTACGCTATGATAGTGGCTTCTGTAGGGATTCTTCTGTATATCGCCTGGGCGTTCCGCAAAGTGGCGAGTTCGTTCCGTTTCGGCGTCTGCGCCATCATAGCTCTGATTCACGATGTCCTCATACTGCTCGCTATTTTCGCCTTCCTCAGGATACAAATCGATTCCATGTTCATCATTGCTATGATGACCGTCGTCGGATACGGCGTAAACAACATTATCGTGGTATTCGACCGTATTCGAGAGAACAGGAGCAGGCATCTGAACGCCGACCTCGGCGCCGTTGTCAATATCAGCATCACGGAGACCCTGACCAGGTCGCTCAACACCAGCCTTACCACATTATTCGTCCTCATCGCACTCTATGCCTTCGGCGGTGCAACTATTCAGAACTTCGTCCTGGCGCTGCTTGTCGGTATCATTGCCAGCACCTACAGCTCTATATGCATTGCTGCTCAGTTGCTGATAGCCTGGGAGAACGGCGACTTCGCCAAGCTCTTCCGCTGGATACCTTTGCGCCGACAGCGAAGCTAAAATTTATACTGGCAAACCCCCAAAAAGTACCGCCGCAAACCATTGACAACGCCTATATCTTGTGCTATGTTGTTCAAGCCCCACAACATGTAGAATGGTTGAGGCTTTTCCATGAAGTGCCCACAGTGCGGTTTCAAAGATACCAAGGTTTACGACTCACGCGATGCGAACGAGGGCATCCGCCGGCGCCGTGAGTGTCTTAGCTGCAGCTTCAGATTCACCACGTACGAGAGCGTGCGAACCGGCAACATGATCATTATCAAAAAGGACAAACGCCGTGAGGACTTCAATCGTGATAAACTCATGACCGGCATTCGCAAAGCCTGCGAGAAGCGTCCTCTCCCCACAGGGATCATAGAAAAAATGGTGGATGAAATTGAAGCGGAGCTGATTCGTATGGGCAAGGCTGAGATACCGAGTTCGGTGGTGGGCGGGATTGTGATGGAAAAATTGAAGAAATTGGACCATATAGCTTATATCCGCTTCGCCAGCGTCTACCGCGATTTCGCCGATATCACCAGCCTCAAACGAGAGGTGGATACACTCATCGCAGGCAAAGAAGTCGCCAGCCAGCTCCCTCTGCTTCCCGAAGCAGAAATCGGTTCTCCGGTGAAAAGAAAAAGAGTCGCTTCGGTAAGGCATTAGACAAACTCATTCGAAGAAGGTTTGAGGAACAGGGTAATGCCTATGAGCAGCGATAACGGAAAGAATAACAAGGCAGAGCGTCTCCTGCGCAATAAGATCGCCCGCGCTATCTTCACATACGCCGAGACTCTGGGCATCTCAGACAGGAATGAGCTGGAACAATTGACCGACCAGGTTCTCGAACGCTTAGAGCATGTGCCTGCCCTCCCCGGACTTGAGGAGCTAGCGCCCGTAACAAGGAGGCAAGTTCAGGGTGCTGAGATACAATCTATAGTGAGAAGCATACTGGATGAGCGCAAGCAAAAGAAGATTGCGCCCGAAACGCCGCAGATACAGATAGAGCCAGAGAAGAAAAAACCTGCGAAAGCAGCTAAAAGGATTACTCCCATGAAAGTGGAGATTGAGAAAGGCAAGGATGCGATAACCCCGAACGCCAGAGCGGTGCTGGAAAGAAGGTATCTGGTCAAGGATGAGAAGGGCAAGGTAATTGAGAGCCCTGAGGATATGTTCCGCCGCGTGGCTCACCATATAGCCTCAGCCGAGCTTCTCTACAACCCCAAGGCGGACATCAAGGAGCTGGAAGAAAGATTCTATCAGTCTATGATAAACATGGAGTTCCTGCCCAACTCGCCTACCCTGATGAACGCAGGCAGGGAGCTGGGGCAGCTTTCGGCTTGCTTCGTCCTGCCCATTAACGACTCCATGGGCTCCATCTTCGACACTCTGAAATACACTGCGCTCATTCATAAGAGCGGGGGCGGCACGGGCTTCTCCTTCTCCCGACTGCGCCCCGAAGGCGATATCGTAGGCTCCACAGGCGGCGTAGCCAGCGGACCGGTCTCCTTTATGAAAGCCTTCGATGCCGCCACCGATGTTATAAAACAGGGCGGCAAGCGGCGCGGCGCCAACATGGCAATTCTGAATGTAGACCATCCCGATATCCTGAGATTCATCGAGTCCAAGAAAGATAATACCTCGCTCACCAATTTCAACATCTCGGTGGCGGTGACCGAGAAGTTCATGAAAGCTGTGGAGAGCGGCAGCGACTACGAGCTAACAAACCCCCGCACCAAAAAAATCGTGGACAAGCTTAATGCCAAAGAGGTATTTGACCGCATCGTGGATATGGCCTGGAAGAACGGCGACCCCGGCATCGTGTTCATAGACCGGGTGAACCGGGATAACCCGACCCCGAAGCTGGGCAAGGTCGAGAGCACCAATCCCTGCGGAGAGCAGCCGCTGCTTCCTTACGAGTCGTGCAACCTCGGCTCGATTAATTTGTCCAAGATGGTTCGACAGAAGAACGGTGCTCATGAGATAGATTATGTAAAATTAGCCGAGTCTGTAAAGATGTCAGTCAGGTTCCTGGACAACGTTATCGATGTCAATAAGTTCCCCCTCGCTGAGATAGGGGAAATGACCAGGAAGACCAGGAAGATAGGTCTGGGGGTTATGGGCTTTGCCGACCTGCTCATCACGCTGGGCATACCCTACGATTCCGAAGAGGCTCTCAAGATAGCCGAGAAGCTGATGAAGTTCATCAGCGATAAAGCTACGGAGACATCCGCAGAGCTTGCCGCTGCAAGGGGTGTGTTCCCTGCTTTCGAAGGCAGCATATACGACAAGTCCAACGGCACGAGGGTCAGAAATGCCACCAGGACTACTATCGCGCCCACCGGCACGCTTAGCATCATTGCCGGCTGCTCCAGCGGCATCGAGCCTCTGTTTGCCCTGAGCTACACGCGCACCATACTGGAGGGCACGCAGTTGACCGAGGTAAATCCCCTGTTCGAGGAGTTTGCCCGCAAAGAGGGATTCTACTCGGAGGAGCTGATGA
>Ga0194113_10010269_pt1 | contig 11200 bp, 6 predicted proteins | sample TA2MahC200mmetaG_FD_146193 | JGI IMG/M metagenome (GOLD analysis project Ga0194113, IMG submission 146193) | Freshwater microbial communities from Lake Tanganyika, Tanzania - TA2015017 Mahale Deep Cast 200m | ecosystem: Environmental > Aquatic > Freshwater > Lake | place: Tanzania: Lake...
GACAGTTTTTGGCTCCTTTCGATTCTCCAGGAGTTCGAGGTCCTGATTGGTGTAGGTATAGTCGAGCGATACGGGATATAGGTGATAGTCGTCTTTCATGTCATGCCCTTTGGTGACATGAATCTGCGGCAGCTTGCTGTTCGGCATCAACGGGACACCGCTGCCATTGCGAATATGGCAGGAATCGCAGGTATTGCCATGAAAGGGTGACGTGTAATCCTTCCTCTGGAACCCGGCGGGGAAATTCGCCGGGTCCAAAAGACCCTCGAACGCCGTGCCAACCTCCGTTCTGTCAAGGTACTGCTTATACATTAGATTGGAACGATATTCGTTATGCCACAAGGTCCGGCCCCGGATACCGCGGATGAAATGATCGGGGGTCTGGTTCATGTGGTTGCTCATGAAGATGGCATGCCAAAAGTCGTCTGTATAGTATTTGCTTTTTAGGGTTAGGTCGTCTGCATTTATCAGCGGCAAGTATTGGGTATAGTGGCTCGAACCGTAGATCTTGTCATGGATCGGGATCACCCCCCCTTTACCCCCATCCCGTTTCTCCGCGATGAAGGACAGCGGAATCTTCTGTTCAGGCAATCCGGCATACATGAACATGGTGCGTCCATACTGATTGTCGCCCAAGTTGGGAAACACTTTCCGAATTTCTTTGACGGCTGCATCCCTTTTGGCGGCATCGGCTGGATTGTCACTGTTGATGATTCCGCCGTAGAGGACATTCCAGTTGTCGTAGAACCCATTGGGATGGACCTCAAAATCCGCCGAACACCCTTTCAAGCGCTGGATTGCTGCCGCATCACCTTTTAGCCTGGCGTCCGTGAAATCCTGCATGGCGCATTTCTTTGGTAAAAAGTAGCGCTGAGCCTCGAAAAGGGAGGAACCGGATTCCCCATGTACACCGGTTTTGATCAGTTCATAATAACCAATGAACGGGTTGGTCTTGAAGGCGTCGTTCAGCTTGAGTATTTCGTCGTTGGTCGCCTCATTCCAGGGATAACGGCCAATATCGGCGAATTTCGACAACGAGAACTTGTACTGTGTGTCGAGATTTCCTGTTTTCGTTATGATCTCTTGGCGTTGCTGCTCACACTCGTTGGCGTTCTTGCAACAAAAATCATTCTTTGTACAAGTAACGACCTTAGGCTGGGTTAATTCGGGTCGGAAGCCGACTTTTCCCAGGAACATGGGGCAGACCTCGCTGCCTTTCGCGCACAACTTGCCGAATTGATCGTCGCTCTGCGGGTAGAACAGGGCTGGGCGGTCGCGCAACCAGACCTGATTGCCTCCAAGGTGTGTCCAAGCCTGCAATTGGGTCGTGAAATAATCTTCATAGCATACCGAATCACTGATTTCGTCAGCGAAGACAGCACAGTAATGCCCCATGTACCAGAAACGCCAAGGGACGAAAATGGTCGCCTCGGTCAAGGCGAAGCCCAGGCTGGGAACTGTTACTGTGCCTATCTTGTAGCTATTGTTTTTGGCGCTCTCGGCCTCGTATCCAGGGGGAGCCTTCGTTTGGGTGTGAAGGCGTCGAAAATCAAACTCCATCTCAACGCAGTCGCCGTTTCCAATCCCACAATCCTGGTTTTTTGGGGATTCAACGGGGCGATACTGGGTATCGGTGCGATGCATCGACATTACATTCACGATGCCGTAGCGAAGTATGCAGCGAGCTTTTTCCTTTGGATCCAGGCTCTCCGGGCAAAAGGTCGTCGAGATCGCGCCGCCGGGCAGGACGAACGGTACGTCGATCAGGTTGCTGTCCTTGGTGCTTAGCTTCTGATGCCAAGGCAGATCAGTGAGCCATTCGTCAACAAGCAGCTCTCCTGTGGCGGTCGGGATGCAGTTCAGGGTGAGGTTGTAGTTAAGTTCGCCCTTTAATGTGGCTGATTTGCGGCAAACCCCGGACAAGGTGGCCTTGCCGATAATGCTGGTTTTGCTCAAAATCGCGGTCCGACCGCTCCAACTGGTGAGCTGGACCATTAAGTTGCCCTTAGGACCGAAGCGGCATTTGGCCGGATTGTCAGCGATTGGGGCATCACTATTACATTTGACTTTGTTGCTGCCTCCTTCCGGGTTGAACTCGAATGTAACAGTTTCACCCTCTCCGCCATCATTCGGAACACAGTCCGAATTTAGGTTGTAGGCGTTCTCCGCACCTTTGATCAGGGACTGACGACAAGAACCCGTAATGGTGTTCCCAGTGTCCGTGCTCGTCAGCAGCGCGTTTTCACCTTTCCAGGAAGTCAGGGTTATCGTTAATTTGCCCTGATCATCGAAGTCGCATGGGGTTGGTATGACTGTGTTTGGCTTTTCCACTCCATTGCAGGTTATTTTGTTTTCTCCCTCCTGCGTGTCGTAGGAGAATTTCACGGTTGGATACGCACCGCTGGAGGAGGCCTCATCGAAGTTTGCATCGGCTTTCCCCCCCAGAAGGGCCAGGGTGAACGCGATTAAATTCCGGAAAATGTATCTTTTCATCGTGAATCCTCCCCGAGCGAGTGGGTGTTCTTACAAGGCGCACCATTGGTGGGTTAGTCTGGTGCTGGATTTTCCCGAATGACGAGCTTGGTCAAAGCGAATGTTCAGTGATGGAACAATTAACCGCCTGAAATGGCGAACTTAAAAGACATGTTTCCGCTCACCCCAGGCCGGTACGGTGTTGCACGTGTGGAATCCCCCCGCTCATAATAAGTTTAGGCTGGGCACACATTTTCTCGAAGCAAGAGTATCAAGGTGATTGTCATTGTCAATGTAGAAAATTGGTTTACGGCACATTTGACTAGACAAATGGCGTCAGGATCAGAAGCTTGTAATCCAGTAGTATCAGGCCGGGCGGAGCGAGTTGTAGCACCTTGGCGGCTTTCCTGTCGACACACTGCTCGCTACACGCTGGAATAGGCGGGAATTTTCGCTGCGGCGCGGGGTGATCCCGAAGGGGGGACGGCTGCATGTGCCTCGCCCCAATCGCGAGCCACGTAGGTTCTCTCCGGCCGTGGTGAGGAGCAGACGTTGAGGACACTCAGGTACCGAATTCGAGCGCCAGACTCTCGAACTCCTCGACCGGCAGGGCCTTGCCATAGAGGTAACCCTGGTACACCGAACAGCCGATATCGCGCTGCGCACCCCGTTGGTCGGGAGTTTCCACGCCTTCGGCAATGACGGAAATTCCCAGGTTTTGTGCGAGCGTAACGATGGCGGCATCTCCTGGATTGGTCGCCATGTCGCGAACGAAGCATTGGTCGACCTTGATCTGATCCCGAGGATCGAAGAAACGCAGAACATCCCCGCCGGTCTCTTGGCGACGTAGATCGCCTGCTTCAGCAATTCCTCGGCGGACAGCCGTTGATCCCTATAAAGGACGACGCCCAGGCTGGCGGTGACATGATGATCACGATGCCGCGGCTCATCGCTGCCTTGGCTGCGGTATGTTAAAGGTTTGCACAAGGATGACAGCATGCGCAGGGCCAGCGTCTCAATGCCGGGGGTGGAGTCTGCCTCGGGTTCCACGGCCTCGATGAGGATGACAAACTCGTCACCACCCAGTCGCGCCACGGTATCCCCTTCTCTTACACAAGCCATCAGGCGGCCGGCCACCTACTGTAAAAGCCGGTCCCCGGCGGCATGTCCCTGCGTGACATTGAAATCCTTGAACTGATCCAGGTCGAGGAGCATCAGTGCCCCCTGTCGACCATACCGCGCGCTGTTGACCAGGTTCTGGTGGAGCCGGTCCGGCATCAGTTTCCGATTGGGCTGGTGGGTGACGGGATCATAGTCAGCCAGATGGTGAATCCGCTCCATGGTCTGTTTCTGCCAGGCGGCGCTCCTCGACGCTGACGAGGAGATTCGCGAACAATCCTAGCAGGCGGATTTCCTCGCCAGTGTAGCGTCGGTACTGCCTTAACGAATCGAAGCCGACAAAGACCTGATAATTGCATTTTTCCATCATGGGCAAGGAAATCAGGCTCAGTATCTCCTGCGAGGCCAGCCGATCCCGCAGTGGGTTCTCGGGCAGGGCGTTGACATCGGGAATGTGAATGACCTCGCCCCGGGCCTGAGGAATGACTCAATCCGGCATGGATTCGAGCGGAATCGACTGCAATTCGTGAATCTGCGGCGAAGTATACGGGCCGCGCCATTCATTGGGTATTGCTTGTGGTTCCGGCGGCCAGATCGTGCGCAAAGACATAGGCGCGATCGGCATCGACGAAGCGTCCCATCGTCCCGAGGGCTTCCTCAACCGCCGCATCCACCTGGTCCAGGGACAGATTGATGAAGGAAGCGGAAAGCCGAAAGAGAAGGTCCTTGTATTCGGCCATTGAGCGTGTCTGATTCGGGTGTTATCCATCGTCCATAATCCTGTGCCGCACCCGTGCATCGGGCAAAACCGGTGTTCAGCCAGTAACCGGTGAGGCGGAAACCCCGGGATGCCATACCCGAATTCTATCGATACCGGCCATCGTTCAATAGGGGGCGCCTGCATGGAATTGTCCCCGCCGGGGTAGCGCGGCTCAAGGTTGACCCCTGGGTCAGCTCTTGCAATCCAGCCTTCGCGGGCCGAGTGACGCAAGAGCCGCTGTACTCTTCCGGCGCCTAGTGCTAAGGGCCAGCCGAAACATGCGGGTGAATCTGTTGCAGGGACTGGCCGCCACTCGGGAGCGGGCGCCTGGTCATGGATCGGCTTGCGCCGGTTGCCGAGAGGGTCATGATAACGTTCACAGTCGAACTCAATATGAAGATGTCCGAACAGGGCCCACGGCATGTTGATCCATGCCGGACCCCATCATGGCGTTTGGAGAGAGATTTATGAACGACCACGAACTGAAAGAACTGGTAGCCAGTCTGGCGACGGCGCAAAAAGAAACCGACCGGCATCAAAGGGAAACCGACCGGCAACTGAAGGAGCTGGGCAAGCAGATCGGCGGCCTGGGCGAGAAATTCGGCAGTTTCAGCGAAGGTCTGGCGCTGCCGTCGATGAGCAAGATTCTGTCCGAGCGGTTCGGCATGGAAGTCATCAGCCCCAGCGTCCGCGTCAGCAAACAGGGCGAACACATGGAAATCGACGTGCTGGCCTACGCCAACGGCGGCATCAATGAGGCCTATATCGTGGAAGTCAAAAGCCACGCCCGGGAGGAAGCCATCGAGCAACTGCGAACAAGGCTGGAACGCTTCCGCCGCTTTTTCCCCGAGCACCAGGACAAGACCGCCTACGGCATCCTGGCGGCGGTCGACATGCCGGATGAGTTGAGAGCGCAAATCCTGAAGGCCGGCTTCTATGTCGCCCGCATTCACGACCAAGTCTTCGAGCTGGATGTACCGGCGAATTTCCGGCCCAAGGCGTATTAGCGCGCACGGATGAACCCTCTTCGCCGGGGGGGGTAACAAGGGTAAGGAGAGCCCCAAGCCAGCTCTATCACAATGTAGCTTCTGTGGTGATCGCCTTGAGTCCAGTTCAGGTGATTTGAATGTCTCGCGGCCAAGAGAATAGTCATGCAGCGGAGTTTCGGGGCTTCGATCATCCCGTATTCCGCCGCGCTCCATACGGGCTACTCGCTACTCGCTGCTCTCTACTCTACCCATAGTTCTCACCAACTCGGGTTCCGTGTAAGACGTTAAGGTATGGACTTGGTCGCTCCCGGTATGGCAAGCCGTGTGGATGGCCCGCCAAGTTCCGCCAATTGGGAGGATGTCAGGGCGTGGCCGCTAAATAGTACGGCATTGAGATACCCCGGCCGCGTTTCATAATCATAATCGGTGAAAAGAAACACCTGATTGTTTTTTATGGCGAAACGCTCGCCAGCCTCCAGGTTTTGTCCAACGAGCTGTCCATCGATATAGTACCGGATGATCCCGCCACGCGGTGCGGCATGCGCCACCATGGCAATGCGATACCATCTCCCCGGCTTGATGGACCCAAAGTAATTGCCGAGGCCCATTCCACCGCCCGCAATATTCTGAACATACCAGTCGGCATCATCATCATTCCCGGGTGAAGTTTGTAATAATGCCCGCCAAGAGGCAGCGGAACTGGTGCGCCAGAAAACATCCATGACGATCGTGTAATTCGACAGATATCCACGCTCCTGATAGGCCCCATTAGGCGGGACAGCATGAGTAATGACATAACCCTGACTCGGGATGGTGGCGGGATATGACATGATACCGGAAGCCCCATCCTTGAGGGCTGGCACCCTGAATTCCGTTGTGGTTTTGAACTTGGTCAGCCGGCTTCCCCAACCCGTCCGCAAGGGATCGCGATAACCTAGCGCCGCCGTTCCCTGGTCGGCGAGAAAAGGATTTTCTGGATCCTCAAAATTCCAAACCGTGGTATGCGAATCAGGTTCGCAGGAAGGCAGGCTATGGTCGGTATCGAGATAGAGACATGTTTCGCTCCGCTGTTTTGCATATTCGTCCAGCACCCTCCAGGTTTCGGTTCGGGGTCTGACACTCAGGAGCCGTAGGCCGTGGTCAAAAAAACTTGTGGGATGAAGGGCGGCCGCCTTATGCAGGATCACCGTGTAGAAACCATTCTCATCGGGTTCCTGGGGACCGTCATAGACCCATTCCGGTTGCTGTTCCTTCATCACTTTCAAGTCCTTGCCGTTGACTTGTGCGGTATACAGACTGGTGGTCCCTGGCGTATTGGAACGCTGCTTTTCCACCATGTAAAAATCGAGCAAGGCCTGCTGGGTAATGCCACCCGGGTAGACGAATCGGTTCCATGTGAGGATTGTGAGGTTCGGATCGAGCAGCGCGGCGTCGGCATTCAAGAGCCATCTTCCAGCTTTGGCGGTCACCTCCTTGGTAAAATCAACACGATCATGCCCAAATTCCAGAAATCCCGACTCACGCTCCGCATTGGGGGCAACCCAGGCCTCACGCGCCGCCAGGGTTCTCTTCAGATTGAGATCGACGTCAACCAGTTCCGAGGTATAAACGTTCTGATGTGAGTAAGAAATGATCTTCCGGGCCGCAACATCCCAAACGAGGTCGAATCGGGTCAGCCCATCGCCGTAAAATTCCGGTTGAATGATCGGGGTTCCCTTGATTTCGCGATAATCAAACCCCCAGTGGGTATGCCCTCCGAGAACCAGATCAATACCGCTTCTGCCCGGATCATCGGGATGTGGCGTATGGTTCACCACGGCCTCATCCGTACCAATACCCAAATGGCTCAACATCACAATGATATCAACGCCTGACCGCTTTGCCGCAATGATTTCCCTGGCGCGAGCCACCCAATCCCAGCGATGAGCAAACTTAGATAAATACCGTCCGGAATACTGAAGATCCAGTTCATTAAATGGCTTTGTCACCATTCCAAAAAAACCGACTCTGATACAGCCCACCTGTAATTCAGCATAGTCCATGCCGCCAAAGCCGATCGGATTATGCCCCAGATATCGGGTGTTGGATGCCAGAACAACGGCTTTGGGGTCGTGCGAGAATCGCAGCACGTCCGCTTCACCCCAGGCAAAGTCATGGTTGCCGATTGTACGCACATCAAAGCCCATATTGAAGGTCGCCATCCGCGTGGTATAGCCTCTGGACAATATTTCGGCTATCGAGCCCGTCTCATGATCATCTCCCGCATCGGTAAATAGGGTATACGGATTTTCAGACAACACGGATTGATAATATCGCCTGATTTTCGGAAACTTGTCAGAAAAGCTGTTGCCATAGTGAGCGTGCATATCCGACACATGAATAAAACTCAGCTTCTGTGGCGAAGAGTCAGGATTGCACTCCGGACCTATGTGCCGTGTAGTGGCGGTGGTGATGTCCGCTTGGGCGGGAACCACCCACCCCAGGGCCATGACTGCAAGGGCAATATGCCAATACCTTGCTATATGCAGAGGTCTGCTTATCATGAATATCATCCTCCCAATAAACGAAAGCGCATGATGGGGCTGATATAGATCCATGGTGCTGGGAAAGCGCCTGGATTAGACGCGGATGAATTCAGCGAAAAGGCTGTAGCCAATTGCACCATTCTCATTCGACAGTCCACAGTTGATTGATGGAATAAGCCGTATTTCCGCAGCCGACAGCAGAGCCCAGGGTGATGATCGAACCCGCGCACCGACGCTACGGTCAGGGCATCTTCGAGAGATGCCCCCCAGTGCTTCCGGTTTTGGCGCCATCGACCGGGAGATTGGGCATTCTAAAGCCTAGCGCTTTATTTCAACAGGGGCGTCAACGGCTTATCCAGCCATTCTCATATTGGAGGTGGGTCGGAATGATGGGTCGCCCCAACCCCGCGGGTCTGTCCATCCAGCCCACCGTTCGCTGAGCGGAGTCGAAGCGGACCGACCAACGGCGCCCGCGCCTGGCGGCATTGAACAAACGCCCGTGCTACCAACGTGATCAACCCATTGAACCCACCTCCCTCATATTCTTGGCTTTAGCCTTGTCAGCCAAGTAGTACGCTGTGCGTACCTTTTCAGGGTATTGGACTCATGCGGCCTTATGGATGGATGAGCTGTTGGAGATTCATTTGCCATTCCCCCAGCCCTCTCCCGGAGCAACAGTATCTACACAAGTCCTTTTCCAGCCAGCAGAAGGCTTTGGATTGTGGTCTAACCGCTTCACATTGCAGGGTTCCTGCCCTCACCCCTAACCCCTCTCCCTCCTGGAGAGGGGAATAAAATCAATGGCTCGCAAGTTATGTAGATACTTATGCTCATGGAGAGAGAGGCAGCGAGGTAGCCCGGGTGGAGCTTGCGGAACCCGGGATGGTCGGAGTCACCAAACCCCGCATTCCGCATTCCTTCATGCGGGCTTACCCCAACCTCTCTCCCTCCTGGAGAGGGGAATAAAATCAATGGCTCACAAATTATGTAGATACGGCTGGTCAGCGTTATTCTACGTGGACTCATCAGGAAATCTTGCCCGCCCGTATCACACACGAAAAACAAAATCGCACTGATTGCAAGATTCCACGCTCACCCCAGGTAGCTCTTCAATCGCGGCGGCACGTTTCGCCGCAGCAGGCGGTTGCGTAAATCCCAGGATTCGTCGCCGGGTTCGACGAGAAATTCGACCTGCTTGCCGGAGAGCACCGCAACGGGCATGCCGCCCCGGTAGAGAACGCGGTTGCCGGCCAAGGCGGGGAGGCGGGCGCCGGGGGTGATGATGCCGGCGAGGCAGAGCGGATCGGCGGCGCTGAGGGTGATCAGGGGGTCGTTGGCGGCTTGCTTGCGAATGGTTCGCAGTGCTTCGACGGCTTCCGGCAGGGCGAACTGCTCGCCGAAGTGGCCGGCGACGAAGCGCCCGCCGCGGATTTCGCCTCTCGCCTCCAGTCGCCGGTAGACCCGAAGCAGGTCCAGCCAGGGCGGGGCGGTGTGTTCGCGGGTCAGCAGGGCGCGGAAGATTACACCGTAGCGCCGGAGCAGGCTGCCGGCGGCATGTTCGATGCCCTCACGGCGGGCATCCTCGCCCAGGGGTGTCGCGGTCGGCTCCAGTGGCCGGATCAGGGTCCAGCGGCCGGCGTCCTCCATTCCGAAGGCCAGGTGGCGGTAGCGCTGTTTCTTCTGTTCGGGCGCCAGCAGTGCGCGCAACCCGGCGAAGCTGTCGGAGGCGGCAAAGCCGCGCGCCACCAGTTCACCCAGCGCCGCTTCCAGCGCGCTTTTCAGCAGCCCGGCGGCCTCGGCCAGTTCCTCGAAGAACAGCGCGCCGCGCTCCGCCAGCCGCTCGGCGACATGCCGGGCGCTGGCGGAGAGCGCCCCGGCATCGCCCGCCGCGCTGAACTGGCGCCAATGCGGAAGATGCCGCCGGCCGACCAGGCTGAGCGGCGAGGACTTGACCGGGCTCAGCCCGGCGCCGGGGGCGCTAAGCCGGGTCCAGACGGTCTTGCCGGCCAGGCACAGGCTGTCCAGCCAGGCTGGGTCATAGTCGCTGAGGCGGGCGGGCAGGAGATCACCCTCCCACGCGGCGGCGGGAGCTTCGAAGCCTTCCAGTTGCGCCAGCATGGCGGCCAGGGCCTGCGGGCCCTGCTGGCGGGTGTCAGGGTGTACATGCTGCCAGCGAAGCAGGAAGCGCATGAAATCACCGGTGGCGACCGGCTCGATCTCCTGGCGCAAACGATTGAGCGTGTAATGGTGGATACGGGCCAGCAGCCGGCGTTCGCACCATTCTTCCGCTGCGCCAGGTGTGAATGCTCCACGTAGCACGAAACCCTCATTTTGCAGGGCGAGCAGGGCCTGTTCGATGCGGCTGGGTGGCAGTTGCAGCAGCGTCGCCAGTGAGTCCGCCGTGATGGGCCCCGTGCAACTGAGCCGGCCCCGTAGAATTTCCCGCAAGGCGTCTTCCGGGGTCCAGCGTTGACCGGCGAATTCCGCCGGCAGTCGTCGCCAGAGCGCCGGGCGGGTCAACACCGCGCCGTGATCCGGTTGGCTGGGCGCGATCAACCGTTCTGCATCCTGTTCGACGCGGCCTTCACCCGCCTCGGGTCGCACACTGGGGTACACCGCCGCCAACATCGGCAGTCGCTCGGCGGCGATCCACAGGGCCGTGTTGTCGGGAAAGCGGAGTTCCGCCGCGCGATCCAGGTTCGACAGAGTCGCGAAATGAACCTGCCAGTCCGGCGGTCCGTCCTCGGGCCGCAGAAAGCCGGTGCTCAATAGCGCGTCATGCAACTCGTCGGGGCTGCCGGCTTCGGGCCAGGCTTCGGCGCGGACGCGGGCGATGGCGGCGGCGTCCAGTCGGCCCAGATCGCCGGCCTGGGTCGGGTCCAGCCAGCGGCGGCTGGCGACGGCGCGGGTGCGGCGCTCCTCGGCGGGCGCGCCGTCGAGGACGCTGTAGTTGCGCGAGTGGACGATTTCCGCCGCCAGCGGCGAAGGTTCGACCAGGTCGCGGCACTCCACGCGGATGGCGCCGCGCTCGATATCCCCAATGATACGGGTCAGCCGCTCGATATCCATGGCCTCGGTCAGGCAGTCGGTTATGGTCTGGTTCACGAGCGGGTGGTCGGGAATTTCGCGGTCGCCGACGATGTTTTCCAGGCAGGCGAGCTGATCCGGAAAAACCGCCGTCACCAGGTCTTCGGCCTGCATGCGCAACAGATAGGGCGGTGTCTTGCGGCCATTGGTAAAGCGCCGGAGCGCCAGCGCGCAGACGGCATTCCAGCGCCAGCGTACCCCGAACATGGGCGCGTCCAGCAACGCCTGCACGAGGATGTCGCGCACGG
>Ga0194113_10010272_pt1 | contig 11199 bp, 10 predicted proteins | sample TA2MahC200mmetaG_FD_146193 | JGI IMG/M metagenome (GOLD analysis project Ga0194113, IMG submission 146193) | Freshwater microbial communities from Lake Tanganyika, Tanzania - TA2015017 Mahale Deep Cast 200m | ecosystem: Environmental > Aquatic > Freshwater > Lake | place: Tanzania: Lake...
ATGTCGACGCCGACCTCGATGACTACCGTGCTGACGAGCGCATCGATCCGCCCGGCGCGAAGAGACTCCATCGTCTCGCGCTGCTCCTCCCGACCCATCCGGCCGTGCAGAAGAGCCAGCCGCCAGCCCTTCAGCGCGCCGGCGGAGAGCTGCTCGAACGCCTCCGTCGCACCTCGCACCTCAGCCTCCGGCTCGCCCTCCTCGGACGACTCCTCCTCTTCCGGCCGCCCCGCCGACGCGCCGCCGATCTGCGGACTGACGATGAAGGCCTGCCGCCCCTGGGAAAGTTCGCGCCGGACCGCGGCCCAAACCCGATCCTCCTCCTGCCGCGAGACCACGGTCGTCCGGACCGGCTTGCGTCCGGGCGGCAACTCATCGAGCACGCTCACATCCAGATCCCCGTAGAAGGTCAGGGCGAGGCTGCGCGGAATCGGCGTCGCCGTCATGACGAGCAGATCGGGCCGAACGCCCTTGGCGACGAGACCCGCCCGCTGCCGGACGCCGAACTTGTGCTGCTCGTCGATCACCACCAGACCGAGATCGCGGAAAACGACCTCCGGTCCGAGCGCCGCATGGGTGGCGACGAGCAGATCGATCATCCCGGCCGCGAGCCGCTCGCGGACCGAACGCGCCTCGGCCGCCGGCACGCCGCCGGTGAGAAGCGCGACCTGGACCCGCGCATGGCGGCTGGCCGCGAGAAACCGGTCGACCGTCTCCTTATGCTGCCGGGCGAGCAGCGAGGTGGGCGCGAGCAGGCAGGCCTGCGCTCCATTGGCGATCGCGGCGAGGAGGACATAGGTCGCCACCGCGGTCTTGCCGCTGCCGACATCGCCCTGGAGCAACCGGTGCATCGGCAGCGGCGAGGCCATGTCGGCGGCGATCTCGCGGACGCAGCGCTCCTGCGCCGCCGTGAGGCGGAAGGGGAAGAGCCGCCGGATGCGGGTATCGAGTTCAGGCGTGAAGCGAAACTCCCGCCCTGGGCGGTCGTGGCGCGCGTGCCGCCGCTGAGCGAGCACGGCGAGCTGCAACAGAAGGCACTCCTCGTAGGCCAGTCGCGTCCGCGCCCGGTCGCGGGCCGCAGCATCGGTCGGGAAGTGCATCTCCCGCACCGCGACACTCCGCTCCGCGAATCCGCGACGGACGAGCACTTCGGCCGGGAGCACCTCCGCGAGACGATCGAGCCGCGAGTCGAGTGCCTGCTTCATGCAGCGGAGCCAGACCTCCTGCGTCAGGCTTCCGGTGCAGGGGTAGACCGGCACGATCCGGCCGATATGCAGCGCATCGTCGGAAGAGGCGGCGACCCGCTCATGACGGGGATGCTCGAGCTTGAGCCGACCGTATTCCCGCTTGGTCCGCCCGTGCAGCAGGACCGGGCCGGCGCCGATCCGCTCGGCGATCCAGGGAGAGTTGAACCAGACCGCTTCGAGTTCGCCGGTGTCGTCGGCGAAGCGGATCACGGTCAGATGCCGCAGACGCCCGCGGCGCATCTCCTTGTCCTTGACCTCGACCGGCCTGACGAGAAAGGCGGTCTCCACCCCCTCCGGCGCCTCGGCGACGGAGGAGATCTCGGAACGATCGGCCAGATCGCGCGGAAAGCGGAAGAGCAGATCGCGGACCGTCATCACCCCGAGGCGGGCAAAATCGGCGGCGCGGGCGGGACCGACGCCTTTGAGGAACTGGATGGAGTCGTCGAGAGGATCCCGGGAAACCGGCGGGGCTGAGGCCAAGATCAGCCCCGCTTGCCCCCGAGATCCGGCAGGAGTTCGCGGATCTTGTTGACGACCGTATCGGTCTTGAACGGCTTGAGGATGTAGCCGGCGACCTGAAGCTTCATCACCACCTGCACAGCCTCCCGGTCCGAACGGCTCGAGCAGATCAGAATCGGCGGCAACGCCGAGGAATACTTGGTTTTCGCATTCTGGACGAAGCTCGCCCCGTCCATGATGGGCATCATCAGATCGCAGAGGATGATGGAGTAGCGCCCGGGCCCCTTCTCCTCGAGCGCGGTGAGCGCCGCCTGCCCATCGCCCGCCTCATGCGCCTCGAGCCCGAGCGTGCTGAGGATCTTGACGAGCATGCGCCGCAACGGCATCGAATCCTCAACCACCAGGGCGAACGGTCCGGTCGGGGCGGGGGCGGCGGCTGGCTCGGATGCGCTCATGCAGACTCCGGCGCGAGACGAGGGTTCCTGCAGTGTAGCAAGGAGGAAAAGAAGGGTCAAGACGCAGAAGAAGGCATTGCATCCCGCGGCCGGATCGGCAGAATCCCCGGCCATGCCCGCAGGCCATCTCGCACTCGTCCTCCACGCCCACCTGCCCTATGTCCGGCATCCCGAACACGAGGATTTCCTCGAAGAACGCTGGTTTTACGAGGCGATGACCGAAACCTATGTTCCGCTCCTGCGCACGATCGACGGCTGGGAGCGCGACGGCGTGGACTACGCCCTCCTCCTCAGCCTCTCGCCCCCGCTCGTTACCATGCTCGAGGACGAGCTGCTCCAGGAACGCTACGCCCGCCACCTGCGCAAACTCATCGCGCTTGCCGACCGCGAGCGGGAGCGGACCGCGCGCGACCCGGTCTTCGCCCCGCTTGCCCGGTTCTATGCCGACTTCTTCCGAGACATTCTGCATTGGTTCGAGGAGCGCTGCGGCCGCCGGCTCTGCGCCGCCTTCCGACGGCTCGCCGCGCTCGGACGGCTCGAACTGATGACCTGCGCCGGAACCCATCCGTTCCTGCCGCTGCTGCGGGATGTTCCCGGCGCGCTCCGGGCGCACCTCCGCGCGGCGGTGGATCTGCACGGAAAGGTCTTCGGGGTCGCGCCCGAAGGGATGTGGCTGCCCGAGTGCGCCTGGACGCCGGGCCTCGACGCCTTCCTCGCCGAAGCCGGCATCCGCTATTTCTTCGTCGATACGCCAGCCTTCGACCGCGCCGCCGAGCGCCCGGTGCACGGCGTCTACGCGCCTCTCTACACGCCCGCCGGCGTCGCCGCCTTCGGCCGGGACAAGGAGACCTCCTACCAGGTCTGGGCGGCGGAATGCGGCTATCCGGGGCATCCCGACTACCGGGAATTCTACCGGGACATCGGATACGACCTCCCGGAAGAGGCGGTCCGGGAACTCCTCGTCGACGGCCGCATCCGCACGCATACCGGCATCAAGTACTGGCGGATCACCCATCGCGGACAGGAGAAGAAGGCGCCCTATGACCCCGCCGCCGCCCGCGAGCGCGCGGCCGAGCATGCCGGCAACTTCCTGTTCAACCGGCAGAAGCAGATCGAGCATCTCGCCGCGCGCATGGACCGGCCGCCGCTGATCGTCAGCCCCTACGACGCCGAACTCTTCGGCCACTGGTGGTTCGAAGGCCCCCGCTTCCTCGACTGCGTGATCCGGAAGTTCTGCTACGACCAGGACAAGATCAAGCTCACCACGCCGCGCCGCTATCTCGCCGCCTTTCCGGAGAACCAGACGACGGTGCCGGCCTCCTCCTCCTGGGGCATCGGCGGCACCTACGAGCACTGGATCAACCCGGCCAACGACGCGCTGCTGCCCGACCTGCAGCGGGCCGCGGAACGGATGAGCGAACTGGCCGGCCGGGCCGGCGCGGAGCCGGGCACGGAGCGGCGCCTCCTCGCGCAGATGGGGCGCGAACTGATGCTCGCTCAGGCTTCGGACTGGCCGTTCATCCTCAAGACCGGGACGAGCCCCGAGTACGCCCGCTCCCGGATCACCTCGCACCTCTCCCGCTTCCGCGCGCTCGAGGCCATGCTCGGCGGGGCGCCGGACGAGGAACGGATCGCCGCGATCGAGGCGGCGGACAGGATCTTTCCCGATCTGCGGCCGGAGTGGTTCGGCTGACCCGTCACCGGGACCGCTTGCGGATCCACCAGAAAAGCGCCAACAGCGGCCCGGCCGACAGGCAGACGACGGCGACGAAGGGCCAGAGGCTTTCCCGCTGCTCCACCGGCAACTTGATGTTCATGGCGAAGAAGCCGCAGACCACCGTCGGCCACATGACCGCGATCATGATCATGTTCAGGTTCTTCATCAGCTGGTTGAGGTTGTTGTTGACGATCGAGGCGCGGGCGTCCATCAGGCCGGCGATGATGTTGGAATAGATCTCGGCCTGCTTGGCGCACTCGCCGTTCTCGATGGCGATGTCGTCGAGGAACTCGATCGCTTCCTGCGAAAAACCGATCTTCGCGGAGGCATGCCGGAGCCTCTCGATCAGCGTCCCGTTGGCGCGGATGGCGGTCGTCAGATAGACGAGGGACTTCTCGAGCGTGAAGAGGTTGAGCAGATAGCGGTTTTCCATCGAGGTGTTGATCAGCCCCTCGAGCTCGTCGGCGATCGCGTTGATGCTCTTGAGGTGGCCGAGGAAATGGATGATCGAGCGGTAGATGATCTTGAGGAGGACATCGGGGAGGCCGTTCAGCCGCGGGATCGCCTTGCCGCCCTCGATGACCGGGACATCCTCTGAAAGCACCACCAGCAGGCGGTCCTTGAAGAGAAAGACGCCGGTCGAGGCGACCTTGAACATGAACTGGTCTTCGCGACAGTAATTCCGCGGCCGGTTGAGGATGATCGCGGCGTGGTCGGGCTCGAACTCGAGGCGGGGCGTCTCGTCGGGATCGAGGGCGCAGGCGAGGGTGTGCTCGTCGAGGCGCAGGGACTCGACCAGCATCCGGCGCTCGGTTTCGTCAGGGGAGATGAGGATCCAGATCGGCGCCGCCTCGCCGGCGGCCTCCACGATCCGCCCCTCCCGAAGCTCGTAATACCGGCGCATCGACGCCTCCCGAACTCAGCCGTTCGCCTTCTTCGCCCGCCGCTCGGCCGCCCGGCTGAGCCGGTTCCAGACGGAGGCGAGGCCCATCGCCGAGCGGACCTCCTTAAGCGTCTCCCGGGCGATCTCGCGCATCCGCTCCGTGCCGCGGACGAGGATCTCGTCGACGAGACCGGTCTCCCCCTCGAGCGCCCGCATCCGCTCGCGCATCGGAGCGAGAAAGGCGTTCAGCACCCGGGCGAGGCTGTCCTTCACCTCCACATCGCCGACCTTCCCTTCCCGGTAGCGGGTCTTGAACGCCTCGACTTCGGCCCGGTCCGGATTGAAAGCGTCGTGATAGGCGAACACCGGATTGCCCTCGACCGTGCCCGGCACATCGGCGCGGACGCGGTTGGGGTCCGTATACATGCCGCGCACCTTCTTCCGCACCGTCTCTTCGTCGTCGTGGAGGAAGATGCAGTTGCCCAGACTCTTGGACATCTTCCCCTGTCCATCGGTCCCGGGCAGGGTTCCGACCTCGCTGACCAGGCAGTCCGGTTCGGGAAAGACGGCCCCGTACAGATGGTTGAAGCGCCGCGCAATCTCCCGCGCGATCTCGACATGGCTCTCGTTGTCCTTGCCGACCGGCACGAGGTGGGCGCGCGGCAGGAGGATGTCGGCCGCCTGCAGGACCGGATAGCCGAGCAGTCCGAAGGGCATCTCCTCCTCGGCGAGGCCGGCGGCGCGGGCCATGTCCTTCAAGGACGGAACGCGGGTCAGCCGGTTGACCGTGACGAGCATCTCGAAGAGGAGATTCAGCGCGTAGGTCTCGGGCACGGCGGACTGGAGGTAGATCGTGGTCTTCGCCGGATCGATGCCAGCGGCGAGATAATCGAGGACCAGGCCGCGCGCATGCTCGGCGATCTTCTCGATGTCCTCCCGCGCCGGGCGGGTAGTGAGCATGTGCAGATCGGCGACGATGAGGATGGTCTCGTACTTCGCCTGCAACTCGACGCGGGCCTTGAGCGAACCGACATAGTGGCCCAGATGCAGGCGTCCGGTCGGCCGGTCGCCGGTGAGGATGCGCCGCACGGCCGCGGGCGTCGGGGTCGATTCGGGCATGCGTCCCTCCCAGGCGACCTTCCGACGCCGCTGCGCCGGACAGCGCAGATTATCCGCCGGCGGGGCGGAATACAAGGGAAGAGAGCCGCGCGGCGATGCGCCTCGCCCAGTCCGATTCGATCTCGAGCGTAGCGGCGCGCCGGCCGAGGCGGAGCGCGGCGGCGGCGACCGAACCGCTGCCGCCGAACGGATCGAGGATGAGATCGCCCGGACGGGAAAGCGTGCGCACGAGCGGCTCGAGGACGCCGAACGGCTTGTGGTTGGGGTGGCTCCCCCAGCGCGCCGCCTCGCCGTCGTCGTCGTATCCGGCGACCGCCGCCCACGGCCAGGAAGGATCCGCCGGCCTCGGCGGCGGCGGCGCCTCCCGGGCGAGAATGAGCGCGGTCTCATAGACCCGCAGCAGCTGCTCCGCCTCGCCGTCCGTGGTCCGCTTCGCCCAGACGAACTCTCCGATCCGATGCGAAAAACCGAGCCCGGCGGCAATGGCGAGAATCGGCTCTTTCCCGAGATAGTTGGTCCAGATAGCGAGACGGGCGCCGGGCGAGAGCCGGGCGGCCGCGGCCGGCAGCCAGGCCTCGGTGAAGCGCCGGTAGTCGCGGACGGTCTCGAAACGCAGCACCGGCCCGCGCTCGATCTTCCGGTGCGTCGGCTCGCGAAGATCGCCTTTGCGCCGCCGCCGCGTCAGAAGACAGTAGGGGGGATCCGTGAGGAGCAGGTGCGCTCTCGCGCCCGCGAGAAGCGCGTCATAGGTCGCGGCGAGACGGGCATCCCCGCAGAGGCACCGGGCATTCTCGGAATCGGCCATCGGAACCCGCCGAACGGTCAGGCGTCGCCGCCGGCTTCGGTCACGGCGACATAGCGCATCCGCAGATCGGTCAACGCCGCCTGCAGATAGCGCTCCTCCTCGGCGGTCAGGTTGCCCTTCGTCTTCGCCTGGAGCACGCCGAGGATGTCGATCGAATATTTGGCGTTGGCGGGATCCCGACTGGTCTTCTTCGTGATCGGGTTTTCGATCGCGCCGAGATGGACGAGGGTCTGCATCGCCATGCCGGAGAGGAATTGGAGGAAATCGGCCTCGACGGGACGGGATTCGGCCATGTCACTTCCGGGGCGGAGCGGCCTGCTTGAGGAGCGCGGCGATGCCGCCGAGGGCGCCCTTGTCCGGCAACGCCATCTGTCCGGCGGCGGCGATGTTCTCGCGCTTGATCGCCTCGTAGATTTCCTTGCGATGCACGGCGACGGCGCGCGGCGCATTGATACCGACGCGGACGGTGTCGCCCTTGATGTCGACGATCGTCAGTTCGATGTCGTCGCCGATCATGATGGTTTCGTCTTTGCGCCGGCTCAGGACGAGCATGCCTGCCCCTTCTGCCCGCCGAAGAGCGGGTGCCGCGCCGAATAATCGGGATTGACGAGGACGAGCTGCAGACCGGTCCGCGTCTCGGAATTCATGATGATCGGGCCGAGCAGATTGGCCGTCGCCTCCTTCGGATCACCCGGAATCATCAGGATGACGCAGACGGCCGCATCATCCGCCTTTTCCAGTCCGAGGAGCGCCCGTTCTTTCTCGCCGAGAATGACCTGATACCCGGGAACGATCAGATTGGCCTGGCAGATCACGAACGCGAGCTCCGGCCGGTCGCAGGACTGGAGCCACTTGAAGATCCCGTCTTCCGTGCAGTCGAAGATGACGAAGCGGGTGGCCTCGCGGAAACCGATCACGCCGTCGGGAAAGCTGATCGCCTTCTCGTCGGGGATGTCGATCTCGCCGAAGCGGCTGGTGCAGACCTTCATACCCAGCATTCTAGAAACGGCGGGCGGCGATGCAAGGGGGAACCCTCACCTCCCCGCCGATTCTGGATCGAGTTCGGGAAAGCGGAAGCCTTCCCGGCGGGAGCGCCACCAAGCGGCGGCAGCGGCCGGATCGTCGCGCCGGCGTACCCGGTCGCCGCGGCAAAGGAGAAGCCGATGGTGGCGATCTCGGTGTTCTGCACGGTCGGCAAGTCGACAGGACAGCGAGGCGGAGAAGGAAAAGACGCATGCCGGATCTCCGGGAATCCGCCGGATTTCTTCCGTCGCGGACCGACCACTCCCAGTCTGCCCCGCCCCTGCGCAACGCAAGTCGAAATCGGCTTGCCCGTCCGCCAGCGACGGTGTAGAATTCTTCCAAGTGAGGGGGGCGCGACCATGGACCACAAGAGCACCGGACTGCAGATCGATCTCGACGCCAACAGGCAGGACGCACGCACCTGCACTCTTCGGCTTTCCGGGTATCTCGACCTCTACACCTGCGATGCGCTCCAGGAGTTTCTCCAGCGCGTGCTGCAGGAAGGCTGGCGGGACATCACCCTCGACCTCGGAAAGCTCGATTACATCTCTTCGATGGGCGTCGGCCTGTTGATGGAGGCGATGTCCGTCGCCGAAGAGCGGGGCGGCAGGCTCCGATTCCGCAATCTCAGCCCCAAGGTCCGGGATGTGGTCGAAATGCTCGGGATCATGCTGGAGATGGTCGAGCCTCAGGAGGCCGAGCCGGTGGCGCGCGGTCCGGCCGTCCTCGTCGTCGACGACGACCCGGAGACCCGCTCCTTCATGCAGGTCGCCCTCGAACCGCTCGGATGCGAAGTCCTCCAGGCCGAAGCCGGCTCGCAGGCGATCGCCCTTCTCGAGACGCGCCCCGACATCTCCCTCGTGATCGCCGACTGGATGATGCCGGATCGCGACGGCATCGATCTCCTGCGCGAAATCCGCTCCCGCTGGCCCTGGATCGAGCGGATCCTTCTCACCGGCGTGCCGCAGGTCACCCGCGCGCTCCAGGCGATCGAGCGCGGCGTCATGTCCCGCATCGTCACCAAGCCCTGGGATGTGGCGCAGATGCTGCGGACGGTCGAGACCCTGCTTCGGGAATCGGGAGCGACGGGAGCGGAATCCCGGGCGCCGCGCTGAGCGGACCGCACCCCTCCGCCGTCAGTCCGGAATCATCGAATTGGTCGGGCAGAAGTCGTCGGTCAGAATCGGCACCTCTTCGAGCCGGCCGGGCGCAAGAACCTGCACATTGGCCACAGGCGCGCGCAAGCCGGGCTGGACGAGAAGATCGTTGGCCAGGGCGTCATAGCGGGCCTGGATCTCGCCGGATCCGAGACGGGGCCGGCCGGGGGCGCAGACGAAGAGCACATTCTCGCCGACGCGGCCCCGCCGCCAGCGGGGAAACGCGTAGACCGCATCCTCCCCGAAGACGGCGGCAAGCGTCTTCCAGGCAGCCCGGTAGAGCCGGCTTCCCCGGCAGGCGGGATCGATGGCGGTGATGACATTGGCGAGCATCACGCCGCCCGGGGCGAGACGGTCGCGCGCGGCCTCGAAGAACTCCCGGGTGATCAGATTCCGGGGGATCCGGCCGCCGGACGTGTAGGCGTCCATCACCAGATAGTCCCAGGTCTCCTTCGCCCGCTCGACGAAGAGCCGGCCGTCCACGACATGCGAGCGGATCACCGGATCCTCGGCCGGATAGCGGAAGTACTTGCGGGCGAGCGCAAACACCTGCGGATCGATGTCCAGGACATCGATGCGCTTCAGGGCGGCGCCGTAGTCGCGGACGAACTCCTGCGGCCCGACGCCGCCGCCGCAACCGATGACGAGCATCCGTTCGGGCGCCCGGCCGGTGAACAGAAGGCCGAGGTGCAGCAGACGCGTATAGCCGCAGGCGCTGCGGACCGGCCCCGGTTCCGCCGGCGTTTCGATGATGCCGCTCTCGATCTGGTTGTTGAACATCATGTACCGCGCCACCTGCCCCTCGGCCAGCCGCTCCCCCTCCGCGTAATTGTAGCCGCTTTCGAGCACGGCGATGTGGTGATAGGCCGACTCGAGCGTTTCGAGCAGCCGGTCGGGCGCGCCGCCATGCGCGGCCCGGCCGCTCTGCAGGGCGGGGAAATGGAGCGCCCCCGCCGCTTCCGACGCCCGCGCCTGCCAGAGGCCGAAGCCGCCGAAGACGAGCATCAGTCCCGCCGACAGGGCCGGTCGGACCGCGCTGCGCCCGGCCAGGCAGAGAAACGCCACGCCGACGAGCAGGACGCCGACGCCGAAGATGACATTCCGCGAGCCGACGAACTCGACGAGCACGAAGGAGGCGAGAAAGGTGCCGACGATCGAGCCGACGGTGGAGATCGCATACAGCGTGCCGGCGACATGCCCGAGGCCGGCGACATCCCGGGCGGCGAGGCGGACGGCAAACGGCGAAACCGTGCCCAGGAGAGCGCTGGGAATCGCGTACAGGATCAGGCTGGCCACCACGGAGCGCAGGCGCGAATCCTCGATGGCCGCGGCCCCAGCGCCACCCGTCCCGTTCAGCCACTGGCAGAGCGGAATCGAAATCCAGGGCACGAGGAACACGAGCGCCGCGGCGACGAACAGGATCATTCCAAGGGTGGAGAGCTGCGGGCTCCGATCGGCGATCCGGCCGCCGGCCCAGTAGCCGAGGGAAAGCGCGCCGAGAAAGATGCCGATGATCGAGCCCCAGACATAGATGGTGGTGCCGAAATGCGGCTCCAGAATGCGGACGCCGGCCATCTCCAGCGCCATCAGCCCGGCGCCGCAGAGAAAGGCGACGGCCTGAAGCCGGAATTCTCCGGGTGCGGATGCGGTCCTGTCGGTCACGGAATCATCTCCTGAAGGGATCAGCGGAGGATCGCCCAGATCATGCCGGCGGCCAACGGGGCGACGAGAACGAGGCCGGTGATGCCGGAAAGAATGAGGAGAAGCGCGGCTTTCGCCGTCTCCGCCCCGGTGACGGCGCGCAAAGCGGCCACACCGCAGATCAGCGTCCAGATCTGGATGATCTGCCCGACGCCGGGGAGGAAATTCAAGGCGCCCGCACCGGCGGCGCAGGCGAGAGTCCGCAGCGCGGTCGCGGGCTCGAGTTTCACCCCCAGAACCGGACCGGACAGGACGGAGCAGGCGAGAATGGCCACGCCCTGTCCCGCCAGCCCGATCAACGCCGCGCCGATCCAAATCATCGGACTCGACGCGAGCAAGGCGCTGCAGCCAATGAGGGAGGTGACGGCGAGCGCGACTCCCGCCTCCCCGGTCCAGGCCGAATCCTCCGCCGCCTGCCGGAAGGCGCGGGAATCGAGCAGCACGCCGCGCACGAGCCGCTCCGCGATCCGCCCCGGGGCCTGCGTCGGCGCGAGGACGCCGTTCACCGTCTTCGCCAGCGCGTCGGCATGCGGAAGAAGGTTTTTCTGGAACTCCCACGGCTCTCCGGAAGGCGGCAATTCAACCCTCGGGCCGACGGGGGCGCCGGCGGCCGGCGGCGAAAGGACTCCCGGA
>Ga0194113_10010279_pt1 | contig 11196 bp, 10 predicted proteins | sample TA2MahC200mmetaG_FD_146193 | JGI IMG/M metagenome (GOLD analysis project Ga0194113, IMG submission 146193) | Freshwater microbial communities from Lake Tanganyika, Tanzania - TA2015017 Mahale Deep Cast 200m | ecosystem: Environmental > Aquatic > Freshwater > Lake | place: Tanzania: Lake...
CCTTATATAAGAACTAATTCTCCTATACATCTTTAATCGTATGTCTCTGAAATATCTAAACTTACCATCCTCGCATTTGATAAATTCATCATCCAAAATTTTTATATTTTTAAATCTCATCTGTATAATTTTTTTAAGCTCTTTTGTATATCTAAAACAACCCAAAGAATAGTCTATACTACATTCTTGTCCAATAGAATTATATATATAATTTATTAGAGTCCTGTACTTTTCCTCCCAATCCTTTATATGAAAAATTGGGTCCAATCTAATACCTGTTTTAAAACCCATCTCTTGCGCCTTTCTGAAAGCAGAAAGCCTCTCCCTAAGCGTAGGAGTTCTATATTCAATATATTTTATGAGATAATCAGGATTAACTGTCCAGTGTACAACAAGATTTTTCTTATTGAAAGCGTTTTTAGAAAACAGTTCTGTTTCCGAACTCTTTGTTCTTAATTCTAATTTTAAATCCTCTTCCGAAAAAATTTCCGCCAAAAATTTGGTATATCCACTTAACCATTCTAAAGCAAGGCTATCACTGAGTTCTCCCGTAGTAAAGAGGGATTTTTTTAAATTAACTTGTCTTTTTAGTCTTAAGAATTCATTTTTAAAATTATTTAGATTAACATAAATACTTATGATATGATTTTCAAGATAAGATTGAAGATAACAATAAGCACAGTCAAATATACAGCCGCTTATCAAATCAATTCTATATTCACTACAATTTATTAAATTCTTATTTTCAAAAAATTTTTTAATAAAATTTCCACGCTGTTTTGCCAAAAATAACACTTTTTTTGATAACCCTATCGTTGTATTCAGATTATTACCTTTCAAACGTATATCTCTTATATCCCTAATCAAATTTACAGATTTTGGCTTTAGTCGTTTGAGGATTGAATCTGTCTGCCTTAGATTTTTAATGTCCCTTTCTATATAAACTTCTTTAAAGTATAGATGTTTCATATTATTTTAAAAGTCTAAACAAAGCCATAAAATGCCTTTTTTTGGTTTTGATTATACCTATTAGCTTAACTAACTCTTTATAAGAAGTTGGTTTAAGTAACACGTTTACAAAATCTCCCTCAAAGTTTTCTGGAAATGATATACGCAATTTATCGCCTATGTTTATACACTTTGAAATTTTAAAAAATCTTCTACTTTTTTTTGTAAGATTTGGATACCTATAATCTCTTAGAGTATTTAGTAGAATTATTGTCTTTTGCCTTGGGTTAAAATTTCCGGATAAAAGTTTATTTTTTACTATTTTTTTATCCAAAATCTCATCAAATGTTTTATTAAATTTCCTATTTAGAAATGTCAAATATTCTATTATCTCTTTCAACTCATTTGTGTTTATCCTGCAACTTAGTATTATATATTTATAGATAGGAATTCTTTCAGAGGCATTTAACCTGGATAAAATGAATAGTTGACCAAGATTTAATTTATCATTGAGAAAACCCTCTTTTATCTCGTCTTCAACCTCGGATATTGCTAAATAATTCTTAATAACCTCTTTTGATTTAGGCATTTTTAAAAGGGTGGTAAAAATGTTTATCAATTCACTCTCTCCTACCAAAAAATTTCTTTTTAATTTTCTTAAGGTCATTGCCTTATCAATATCATTAAGATTTCCAGTAAAATAGTTATCATTCAAGGCAAATAAGACACAATCTATATCTTGAGTCTCTTTGTCAAGTACAAAGGCACGTATTAATTTCTTATTTATAAATTTATAGGAAAACACCCTTCTAAAACCACATACAATTTGATATTTTTCTTTTTGGCGTAGAACAACCGGATTTATCAAGCCGGCTTGTTTTATTGAATCGGATAAGTCTTCTATCTCAAATTTATACCTGAACAAAAAAGTCAAATCCTTAAGGTTTATATCTCTTAATGGGATTTCTACAGGTTTACCTAATTCTATATGTCTTCCAAATTTTGTTTCTAACATGCTACAATCCGTTGTCAGAGATAAAGGCAATATTTAAAACACGAAAGGGAAATCAAAGCGAAAGATTTAACATGATATATTATTTAAATCTAATTATCAACTGGCGAGATATATTAATTCTAGGTGGTTGATTCAATTGGTAAGACAAGTGAACCTTTAAATATTTCATTAGACAAACCTTTTGGATTATTCTCAGAATGCGTTTATCTAGGGGGATAAAAAACTATTTCACTTCTGATTTTTCTTTTATATTGGTGAGTATCTCCTGAATCTCTCTAAAAATAGGTTTATTCTTAAAATTAGTAATTCTTATAAGTCTACCATGTTTTTTATATTGAAAAGAAGGTATTAAGGTAAGAATTATCATTTTATTTATTTCTTTAATCTCAATATCTAAAACTATTCCATGGTCAATTGTACCTACAATCCTATACCATAATTCCTTTAAAACAAAGGCATCAAGTTCTCTTCTGGCGGTTATATGCATCTCTTTTTCTTTGGAATCGGTTATTAAAAAATAATACTCTTTTAGAACCGCGGATGAATTATTGAACACTGTTTTCCTAACCGATTTTATTTCAATACAGAAAGATTGTATTTTAGTTTCTTTTGTGCCTTTGGTTGTTCCAAGTATAGAGATTATGAAAATAATACCGGCAATAACCTTTATTAAATTATAAGAGAATTTTAACAGCATCTTTAATTATAGAATAAACTTAAATTCTTTTTTGAAGGTATCCTTAAGATCAAAAACATCCTTAAAATCATCCTTTGAATCAGTTTCAGTCTTTGATAAAAGACCCTGCTCAATAAGGTTAAAAACTATCTCACCAAAATCATCCGTTGTTTCTATGCCCCAGTGCTCAAAAACTTCAAAAACCATAGGTCCAAATTGTGAAATTCCAAAATCTTTTATTCCTTCAAGCAATTCCCTTCCGGTAATGTGCCTTGGTTTTGGCAATTTAGAAATGGTATGATTTAGAGCATTTAAGACAAAATTATATGCTTCCTTTCTATATCTTTTGTCTTTTAGTAGTATATTATCAATTTTTTTTGAATAATCTAAATACGCCATAATAACTATCTTTGACGAATAAATGCATCGGAGAATTTCTCTTCCTTCCTTAATCTCTCCAATAATCCATAGGCACTTGTATTGTCCTGATAAAGCCCAACATATATGCGATATCTTGGTTTCCCTTGCTTAGATTCAGCTGTAAAAATATTTGCTTGAAAACCTCTTTTTTTCAGATAGGTTATAAGTTGATTTGCCTCGGGGAATCTTTCGTACTCGGCAACTTGAATTGTAAACCCTTTTTGAAGATTTATCCTACTGGATTTACTACTGGCTTTCAAATTTGATAAAAAATGTTTTGAAATCATAGAAATTGTAAAAAACAAGATAGGCACAGTTATAAACACAATAGCAAACTTCATCATTCCTTTAAAAATCACCAAAAAACTATTAAATAATTTTGAAAAATTGTTCAAAGATATAAGTCTCTTTTCATTTAAAAGGGACACATCCAACGCAACAATTTTTTTCCCAAGATTTCTTTTCTCTTTATCCATTTTTATAAAGGTTTTTTTGGTATCCTCTATTTCGTTTCTAATTAATCCCAATTCTTGTTTAAGCGTTTCCTTTTTCTGTCTTTCTTCTTTAGTGTCTGAGGTTGTTATTTTTTTCCTTGCTTCTTCTGATTTATAAAAATCTATCATAGAATATTCACCATAAAGCCTATTCTGAATTTCTTTTTCGCTTAATTTTTTAAAAGCTTTTTTTTGCATCATATCTATTTTAAAGTTAAAACAAATTTTATAATCTGAAAATTCTCAAAGGGAATTTTTTCTCTTTCAATAAAACCATTCTTCTTGCAAAGTTTAATTGCAGAACCCATTCTATCAGTAGTGCGAAATACTACTTCATGAAATCCCTTTTCCCTGCAAAATTTTATTGCCTCTTTAAGTAATAAAGTACCTAAGCCCTGCTTACGGAATTTAGGTAAAACAAAAAATCTCCTAAGAAGAGCTATAAACTTGCTATCCTCCTTTATGGCAACAGTACCTATAGGCTTCTCTTCTGATACCAGCACCAAAAAGGTATCTCTCTTGCCACCATATGAACTATTAATATGTTCCATGTCAGTCTCTGGATAGGCGCTTTTTTCAATCGCAAACTCTTTTGATAATATTGTAATAATAAGATCTTTAACTTTTTTTGAATCTTGTTCTTTGAATTTTCTTATAAATATATTATTATGATTCAAAACAACCTGCTTCATTAATAACTCCTATTTTTAATAGCCTCTTCAATAAGTTTTAAAGGGACGCCTTCTACTATCTCTACCTTTCCAATTTTAACAGGTAAAACAAGCCTCGTCTTTCCATGTATAAATTTTTTATCCATACATATAGATTTTATCATTTTATCTATTCTTATATTCTTAATAAAAGTAGGAAGATTATATTTCTTTAACAATAATTCAAGCCTTTCCTTTAATATCCCCTTGCAAATCCCAAGCCTCTCTGATATATCTGTGGCGCATATCATACCAAATGATATTGCCTCTCCATGGGAGTAGATACCACTATACTCTGTTGCTGCTTCTAAGGCGTGACCAACAGTATGGCCGAAATTCAATATCGTTCTAAATCCTCTCTCTTCTCTTTCATCCTTTTCAACAACTCTTGATTTAATTCTGACGCTTTCATAAACTATCTTTTCTATATGCACTGGTTTCAATTTCAATATCTCCTTAAAGTTCTCCTCAAGATATCCAAAGAGACCATAATCACAAATTACTCCGTATTTAATAATTTCGGCTATGCCACTTTTTATGTGTCTGGAAGAAAGGGTCTCTAATAAAGAGATATCAATTAATACAAGTTTGGGTTGATAAAAAGAACCTATCAGGTTTTTTCCTGCTTTTAGGTCTACGCCTACTTTTCCTCCAATTGAGGAGTCTACCTGTGAAAGAAGTGTAGTTGGTATATTTACATAAGGTATTCCTCTCTTATATATTGAGGCTACAAACCCTGCCAAGTCTCCCACCACACCTCCACCTAATGCTATTATAAATGGATTATTAAATTTTTCTAATTTTGTCAAAAAATTTATAGCTTTTACTGTAACTTCTAATGACTTACTCCTTTCGGAGTCGGCCATTATAAAAGAACCTATCTCTTTATAACCAGAATTTAAGAGGGTTTTTTTAAGGTTTTTACCTATAACAATATTGATTTTGGGATTAGTTATGATTATAGGCGGATTTCCTAATTCTAAGTTTTTCAAAAAATTATGAATTTTATTGATTAAATTTCTGCCTATTAAAATATTATATGAATTTTCCAATAGACTAACTCTGATTTTCTTCATTTGATTTTAGTATAACAATCAAAGTTAGATTAGTCAAGAAGGAAAGATTCAGAAAGGCTTTTTGTTGATGGGTTAGTGAGATTTGACTATTATCACTGAATACAAAAATTTTATATTTCTAATGCGGTTTACCTTGTAACATCGCAGGACCATGGGGTAAACTAAAAAGTATAGCCCTTAGAGATATCAACAATCTTGGAATAACCCCTTTCATCAAATAAGTTATTTTTTATAACCATTCAAAATATATTAAATTGTACACAGAATTTTATTCATTCATCCTGAATGAAATTATAACACTTAAATTAAGACTTTTCTTTTGAACACTATCTGGAAAGGGAGGAAAAGGAGTTGCCTCTTTTATTCCTCTTAGGGCAGCCTCTTTTAATATAGAACTATTTGTTGACTCCTCATCCAGCACTAAAACATCCATAAGTTGACCATTTTTTAAAAGTATAAAATTTACGTATATATCTCCCTCTATCTGCCTTTTCGGATATTTAACTGAACGCCTTATCAATTCCCTGATTGATTTATAATAATTTTGATATGCAATATCCTCTTTAATGTCTTGTGATTTATTCTCTTTGAATTTCTCTTGGGCATTTTCGGTTTCTTCTTTTTTTAACCGCTCCTGAATTTTAACAAAACTATCTTCTGTTTTTAACATATGGCTTTCATCTTGCCCGGCTGGTTTTTTCTTCTGTTGAACACTTTGACTGACTTTATCCTGTTTAGACTGAAGAATCTGCTGATTAACATTTGTATCTTCAGATAAAAGCAATTCTTTTTTTTGTATCAACTGTTGCTTTAAAAAATCTGTGTGCAGATTTACAAATTCTATATAGCTAATCTGCGGCTGAATAGAAAATAACTCTTTCGGAAAAAATCTTATTTTAAAGAATGGCAAAAAAAATATGGAATGTATTGAAATTGAAATTAAAAGTGAAATTTTAAAAGAATTGCTGGGCCGGATCAACATAGTATTGTTTATAAAAATTTTATTCAGGTATTATCCCATTTTTCAAAAATTCTGTCAAAATGTTTTCTTTACACCTGCGAAAAAAGAAAATCCTGCGGTTGCATAACCTCTTACCTCTTCATATTTTTTATTTAGAAGATTTTCTATTGTGCAAAAAATATCAAAATTTTCGGTCACTTTATATCCCGCGGATAAATCAATTCTTGCGTATGGCTTCATCTTCTCCGTATTTGACGTGTTATCCCAACGATGACCAAAATAATTAAGTGAAGAGGTTATTTTTAAATTTTTAAATAAATCCCAATCTATATTCAGGCTGAATCTATCCTTGGGTCTTCTTGCTAATTCCTTACCGGTGGAATTATTGCGAGTATTTGTTCTGGTGTATGCACAATCTATCTTATTTTTTTTAAAAGGTGTTATTGAAAAATTCAACTCAGAACCTGCGGTTTTCGCCTTGCCAATATTTCTGTATCTGTTAGTATCGAAATCATAGTCAACCATATTTTTAAATAAATTATGGAAATAACCTGCCCCTACGAGTACATTCTCTGTAAAGTTCTTTTCTAAGGCGAGGTCATAACTAAGACTCTCATCAGGTGTTAGGCAAGAATTACCATATGTTGGATCATAGAGTTGAAAAAGGGAAGGTGCTTTAAAACCTGTTCCAAAATTAGATTTTAGTCTTGTATTGATCCTTTCAAAAAGATAGGAGGATGATAATTTGTAATTTATATCTGAGCCAAAACTCTGATTGTCATCTACCCTTATTCCAAGGGTTGTGAAAGATTTTTCCCAAAGAGTAAGCTGATTCTGAATATAAAGTGCCTTGTTATTAACGGTTCTTCGATTAACATTTCTATGCGCTCCCCTCTCCTCTTCATATTCAAAACCACCTGTTATAGTATCCATATCAGAAATAAAAAAGTTGTTCTGCCAGTCAATTTTTTTATTATTTCCATAATACCAGTCATCATAGGCATCTAATGGGTCCTTTGAATCTGGATCATCTCTGTATCGTCTTTTAACATTAAGCCAGACTAGGTTTAACCTCTGCTCCCAAAAGTCTTTCAATCTATTAGAAAGCTGGGTCTTAAAAGCAAACGAATTGCTCTTAGCGATATAATTTGGGTCGTCATCATAGGCTGCATCATCAATATCTGCAATAGAATCAGTATACCGCAAAACAAAATCCAACTTATTTTTCTCTGATATATTAACACCCCAATGGCCTGAAAAGGTGGAATTCTCATAGCTATCCTTTTCCTGACCGTCCTTTGCTTTTGAAAATCCACGTGAATCAATCCTTGATATTGAAAGTGAATGGTCTATTTTATCGTTACTCCCGCTTACTGAAATATACTCACGAAAGGTTCCATAGGAACCTCCTTCGCTTAAGATTTCAAATCTTGGTTTACCTGAACCTTTTTTTGTTATAATATTGATAATGCCCCCGATTGCATCTGAGCCATAAAGAGTAGATTGAGGTCCGCGCAGTATTTCTATCCTTTCTATATTATCCAGGGTCAGATGAGCAAAATCAAAACTCCTTCCGGCAGACATTGGGTCATTCATCTCTATCCCATCTATCATAACTAAAGTATATTCAGGTTTTGCACCCCTTAAATAGACATATGTCATCCCACCTAATCCACCTGCTTGAACAATGTTAAGAGATGGAACAGTCCTTAATACTTCCAAGACAGTGCTTTTTCCACTTTTTCTTATCGCCTCATTACCTATTATACTTGCAGATGTTCCTAAATTTTCTATTTCTTCTTCTGTCTTAGTTGCACTTACCACAATTTTTTCTAGTTTTACCCCGCTTTCCATAAAGCCCCCTTTCTTGCTTTCGTCCCCTTCGGAGACTTTCGCAAGAAAGCAAGGGCGGCGGAGGACTATATTAGGATGTTTTTCCTCAAAGCCCTGTGCTTCAGCACGGAAAGCAGGGTCTACTTCTTTAGCAAGAATTACCTTAGACGCAAGCAGTATTATCAGTGAAAGAAATTTCAATCTTTTTAAATTTTTCATCAAATAGCCCTCCTTTATAAATTAAAAACCCAACCTTCTTTGGTTGGGTTAGCTTATTAAACATTTCCCTTCCATCGAAGGTACTATCCTAAATAAGTAATGACCGGACTCATCCCGAAACCTTGGGATATTACCGTTGCGTGGCAGTGCCCAGGATTACCCTTACCTACAGGTTACTGAGACTTCCCTTACTTATCTGGTTAAGTATTTTTTTTAAAAACAAAACTACCTTAATAAAATACCTGTTATCCGACAATAGACATTTTAGGACATTTTTCTTATAATGCGGCTATATGGCGCTTGCTTAATTTGAACTCCTTGGCAATTTGCTTTAATGGTGTACTTTTTTTACGCAATGCCGGTATTCTACGATTACGTTCATTCAAAAAATCAGAGAATATTGAGGCAAACCCCACACTTAATCCTAAAGGACGAACTACACCCTTTTATCCAACCAGCTTTCTTGCGAAAGTCTCCGAAGGGGACGAAAGCAAGAAGGGGGGTTTACGAGATATGGGGTAAACCTTTCTGTCTTCAAAATTCAATTCCCCTTCTTCCCTTAAGACCCCTATCAAATGGATGCTTAATTTTTTTTATTTCACTAACCAAATCTGCCTTTTCAATTATTTTATCTATCATCCCTCTACCTGTTAAAATTAAACTTAGAGATTTTGGCTTAGAGTTTAATAGATCTAAAAGTTTGTTCTCTTTAATATATCCATCTCTTAAGGCAATGTTAATTTCATCTAAAACTAATAAGTCATAATCTTTTTTAAATATCTCTTTTTCTATAAAGTCCAAAGCTTTTTTACACTCATTTCTTAATCCCTTAAATGATATCCCCTTGCAAAAATGTGGGTGTTCTTTTGCAAAACAAAATATATCTACTCCAAGCTTCCTTAAAATATCCAATTCACCGTAACCCCATTTCTTTGGGTCCTTATGAAAAGAAATGTAGCAAATTTTTAAATTATGTCCGAGTGCCCTTATAATCTGACCAACCGCTGCAGTGGTTTTTCCTTTTCCATCTCCAGTATAAATATAGACAAGCCCTTTTTTTATCATCTTCTTATACCCCTTTTTTAGCAGATTTAGAAACTAACAATATATATGGCTTATTTGAAAGCGGATTCTCTCTTACCACGACAAAGGTCTTATATACCTCCTCAATAATTCTGTAATTAAGAACCTCTTCAGGTTTTCCCTGCCTTTTAATTTCTCCCTTATCTAAAAGTAATAAGTCTGTGCAGTATTCGCTGGCCAGATTTAAATCATGCAGGATAACAACTACGGTCAAACCATTTTTATTCAGACTGCTTAATAACTCCATAAATTCAACTTGGTATCTTATATCCAGATGACTTACAGGCTCATCCAGAAGAATCAATTTTGGTTCCTGGGCGAGTGCCTGGGCAAAAAGAACCCGCTGTCTTTCTCCCATGGAAAGCTGTTTAATCTTTCTGTATCGTATATCCCTTATACCTGTTTCATCCATTGCCCCATATATAACTTCTCTGTCTGACTTGTCAAGCGTCATAAATCTGTCAAGGTGAGGATATCTGCCCAGAGAAACAAACTCCTCAACCGTAAATGAAAACGGTATATCCAAAATCTGGGGCATCACGGCAATCTCCCTTGCCATCTCCCTTACTGATAAACCCAAGATATTCTTCCTCCTGTAAGATATGGTTCCCCTTACCGGTCTAATAATCTTGGTGAGTGCCCTGAAAAGGGTCGTCTTGCCTGCTCCATTCGGACCTATTATCCCTAAAAAAGCTCCTTCCTCTATAATAAAAGAAATTTCTCTTATTATCTCCCTATCCTCATAACCGCAGACAAGGTTATTTACTTCCAGCAATCCTTCCATGTTCGTAATTCATTTAAGCCTTAAAACACTATCCACTCTTTGCTCTTTAATATAAAGAAAAACAAGATAATACCTCCCAGTATCCCTGTAATCACTCCTACAGGCAATTCAAGAGGATATATAATCCTTCTTGAAACTGTGTCGGCAAGGCAAAGGAATATAGAACCAGAAATAGCAGAAGCGGGTATAAGCACAAAATGCCTTGGGCCTGTAAAATTACGCACAAAGTGTGGGATGATAAGACCTACAAAACCTATTATACCGCCGGATGCCACACACGCCCCCGCTATTAGTGAACTGATTACAAAAAGCAATTTTACCATTCTTGCTGAATTTATGCCTAAATGCACTGCCTTCTCTTCTCCCAGTAAGAGTATATCTATTTCCCTCGCAAACAACATAAGAATCGCGATCCCCAGACCTATAAAAATACCGACAATCCTTATAATTTTAAAATCCGCAAATGATAAATCTCCCATCAACCAGAGAAGTGTAGTATGTATCTTCTCTGTCTTACAAACAGCAAAGACAAGCATAACAAGCGCAGAGAACACAAAACTCAATATCACCCCGGTAAGTATTAGAGTATTTACTGAAAATAATTTTTTTGTTGCAATGAAATAAATCAGAGATACGGATATAAGGGCGCCTAAAAATGCAACCATAGATAGACCTAAAGCGCCTAACCCTAAAATTGAACCGATGCTCACACCTAAGGCAGCACCGCCTGAGACACCAAGGGTATACGGCTCTGCCAAGGGGTTGCGTAGTATCGCCTGAAAAACACATCCGCTTGTAGCAAGGCCTGCCCCCACTAAGATACTCAGCAGTGTCCTAGGTATCCTTATCCTCCAGAAGATAATCTCCAGTACCTTTGATTTCGAGGATATTCCGGATATCATATCGCTAAACGAAACCTTGCCTCCGCCGAAAAGCAAAGAACACCACAAAGAAATAATTAAACCTATAAAGAGAAT
>Ga0194113_10010284_pt1 | contig 11191 bp, 1 predicted proteins | sample TA2MahC200mmetaG_FD_146193 | JGI IMG/M metagenome (GOLD analysis project Ga0194113, IMG submission 146193) | Freshwater microbial communities from Lake Tanganyika, Tanzania - TA2015017 Mahale Deep Cast 200m | ecosystem: Environmental > Aquatic > Freshwater > Lake | place: Tanzania: Lake...
CTTCCGGATCGAGAACCAGGAAGCGGTGGGAGGGTTGCCGATCCGCGCCGGCAAGTGGACCCTACTGGCGGGAACCTACGACGGCGCCGTGATCCGCGTTTTCGCGGACGGGATTGTCGCCGGAATAAAGGAATACGTCGGCGGAACCCCGGCCTCGGCCAACGCGGCGTCCATCGGCGCGGGCGCGTTCGACGGCGCGGTGGACGAAGCGGCCGTGCACGGCCGGGCGCTGCTCGACGCCGCCATCATGGATCATTACAGGTCGGGCGTCGTGTCGCTCAAGTTCCAGGCCCGGGCCGGGGACGAGCCGACTTTCAGCGGCATTCCCTTCTACGGGCCGGGCATGACCAATACGACTTACTTCGGCGACGCCGCGGGAAGCGACATGGTCGGGAGCGTGCCGCCGGGGACCCTCTTCCAGTACAAGGGCTACTTCTCGACGGAGGACTTCCGCCTCTCGCCGGTCTTCAGGGGCATCGGCGTATGGGTTTCGAGCTACCCCCTGTCCAGCCCGACGGTGGAGCCGAGCGTATCGGCCGGGTACACTTTCCTCGGCGAGCTGCTGACCTTCGAGCACCTGCGCACCTTCAACCCGAATACCGACGTGCAATACCAGATCTCGGGCGACGCGGGGGCGAGCCCGCAGTGGTACTACTGGGCCGGGACGGCCTGGACGCCGGCCCTCGGCGGCTATCCAGGCTTCACGAGCAGCCGCGACACGATCAACGCGCACATCGGTTCCTTCTACGATCAGCTCTACCCGACCGTCGGCGGGTTGTTCCGGTTCCGGGCCTTCCTCAATTCGGACGGCGCGCAGCAGACCGCGCTGGACTGGGTGCAGTTGACCGCCTCGCAGGGCCGCGTGGTGGTCGTCACGCCCAACGGCGCCGAGAACGGCAACGACGCCTGGCTTGCGGCGGTCAAGTATAACATCGAATGGACGTGGGCCGGGACGGTCGCCGACCTGCTCAAGATCGAATACTCCACAACCGGCCTCGGCGGGCCGTGGACCACCATCACCAGCGCGGCGCCCAAAGGCGCGGGCGGGGCCGGCAGCTACGAGTGGAAGACGCCCTCGATCGCGCTGTCCAGCAACTGCTACGTCCGGATTTCCGACCCCGGCGACGTGAACATCACCGACGCATCCGACGGACCGTTCACGATCGTCCAGCGCTTCCGCATCCTGACGCCCAACGGCGGCGAGAAATGGTACATGCGCGACACGAACACCATCGTGTGGAGTTCGTCGTACAACCTCGGCTCCCTGGTGAAGCTCGATTTCGCCCGCGACGGCACGAACTTCAGCTACGTCATTGCCGGCGCCACGCCGCACCAGAACGAGTTCAAGACCAATACATTCGGATGGGTGACGCCGGACGACGACGAGACGCTGCTCTCGGAAGGGGCGCGCATTCGGGCGCTGAAGCCCACAGGCTTGCCGACCTTCGAGGACGCCTCCGACGGCACGTTCACCATGGCCGGTATCGTGATAGACGAACCGGCCGAGGGCCGCCTCGTCAAGGAAGGCGAGCCGTATCTGGTCCGCTGGTATTCCGCGGGCGCCGGTCCGCTGCTGGCGCTCGATTTCTCCTACGACGGCGGGGCGACGTACACCAATCTGCACACCGCCGTCACCAACGCCACGGGATACAATTCCTTCAGTTGGAACGTAACCCAGGCCGGCAGCGACACAGCCCGGCTGCGCCTGCGGTCGCTGTCCGACGGGAAGGTAATCGGCTACTCCAGGATCTTCACCCTGGCCAACATTGACGTCACCGCGCCGGACGGCGGCGAAGTCTGGCTGATGGGCACCACGAACAAGATTACCTGGATGTCGGGCGGCGCGGGGGCGTCGGTGAACCTGCGCTACTCGATCGATTCCGGCGCCACCTGGCTGCCGATCGAAATGGGCGTCGCCAACACCGGCGCCTACAACTGGGTGGTGTCGCGCCTGGTCTCGCAGCATGCCCGGGTGCGCGTCGAGTCGGCCCTGGACACCAACCTGGCCAGCAGGTCCGCGGCGGACTTCAACATCGCCGGCGTGCGTGTGACCTATCCCGACCTGGGAACGCACGAACTGGAGAAAGGGCTCTTCTACAACCTGACGCACGACTTCGCCCCGGCGAGCTGGCTCGGCGCGAAGCTCGAGATCAATTACGAATGGACGGCGAAGAACTACCAGGTCATAGACAACCTGGCCTCGAACTGGAACCTCGGCGACCCGTTCCCGTTCACGCCGACCCGTCCTTCACGATATGCCAGCGTAAGGGTCACGGTCAACAGCTCGCCCGGATACACCAACGTCTTCGACGAATCGGACGAGTTTTTCACGATCGCCGGCATCCTGATCGAAGCGCCGACCAACCGGGCCTACTACACCCTGGGCCAGGTGGCGCCGGTGACCTGGGTTTCGGCGGGCGCGGACAGCATCGCCCGGGTCTACTACACGGACCAGAACACCAACGTTTTCGTGGGCTTGACGCCGAGCGGAATCGGCAACAACCAGATCTACCCGGGGCGGAATACCTGGTTGTGGAACATCGATCCGAAGCTGGTGCCCTCCACGACTTCGCGGATCAAGGTCGAGTCGGGCCGGTTCTCCCATATCTCCGATCCTTTCACCGTGCGCGGCATCCGGGTGCTGGTGCCGGGCGCGGGGGAACAATGGAACCTGGGAGCGAAGCGATACATCTACTGGAAACAGGCCGGCATAGACGCCACGGCCCGGGCCACGGTCGATCTTTCCCTGGACGGCGGCGGAACCTGGCCGCACGCCATCGCCACGAACTATCCGGTCGTGGATTTCGACTTCCTCGAATGGGACATCCCCGCGGACTACGATCCGTCCGTGAACGCCGTGCTGCGTATCAGGGTCACGTCCTCGGCGACGCCCAACGACACCAACATCGTGGCGTATTCGGACGTGTTCACCATCAAGGGCATGAAGGTCGTCAGCCCGGCGGCGGGCGTGAACTGGGCGATCGGCAGCGCGAACACGATCTCCTTCCGGGCGGCGGCGGCCGGAACGCCGGCCACCGTCCGCTATTCCTCCAACCGCGGCGCCGGCTTCGATACGATCCCGATCGGCACACTGTCCGTTTCCAACGGCCTGAACAGCCTGCCGTGGGCCATCGAGTGGGACCGCGAACCTTCGACCTCGGCCGTCGTCAAGGTGCAGACGCCGGACAGCAGCGCCCTCTCCGGCGTGTTCACCGTGGGCGGCATCAAGGTCAGCCAGCCCTCGCGCTACAGCGTGTGGGCCGTGGGCGACGAGAACCCGATCCGGTGGCAGGCGGTTGGAACGCTGAACAACGTCACGATCGAGCTGCTGTACAACGGCCACCCGACGTACACGATCACCAACGGCTTCAGCGGCGGGTCGCTGGACTGGACCGTGGCCCCGGAAGCGATCCCGGGCGCGCTGGACGAGATCACCAACGTGGTCCTGCGCGTGCGCGACACGGGGGGCTACGAGGGATCGTCCGAGCCGTTCAAGATCGTGAGCTCGGCGCGGATCGAAATTATCTCCCCGCGCGGCGGAGATTTCTGGAAAGTGGCCGAGACCCGTCCCGTGCAGTGGCTGAAGGGCGGCCAGATGCAGGCCGACCAGTTCAAGGTCTACTACTACTACGGCGCGGGCTACAGCCTCTTTGATCTGATTGACAGCCCCATCACGTTCAATCCCACCAGCAACGTCTTCAGCCTGGACTGGAGGGTGCCGAACGAAGTCGGCGACGTGCGGATCCTGGTCACCAACGAAGTGAATTCCACCGTGTTCCAGTGGACGGACCCGTTCAAGATCGTCGGCAACCTGAAGATGTACTACCCCAACGGCACGCCGGGCGAGATCGACATCTACGCGCTCGAAGACGTCAACGTCAACTGGAGCACGCGCGGCACGGTGAACCACGTCGACTTCTACTACCGTCACGGCACCGGCGGCTGGATCAAGGTCAACGACACCCCGATTCTCAACTCGTTCGCCGGCGATTCGGAGGTCTTTTCGACCACCGTGTGGGACGTGCCCGACGTGCAGAGCATGGACGTGTACCTTCGCGTGCAGGACGCTTCGTTCACCAACATCTACGACGGAACCGAGCCTGGTCCCTATGACGATACCGACGCGGCTTTCCCGATCTACTACTTCACGATACTCTGGGACGTCTTCTACGTGGACCAGAACGGCGCAACCAGCCGCCTCGACCAGCTCAGCGTCACGGACAAGTCGGGATGGTCCGAGGCCGGCTTGTCGTGCAAGGGCGTGCCGCCCTACATCGTTCACCAGTACCCGTACGGCGTGTATGACACGATCTGGTACCGGGAGTACTTCAATCGCGAGATCGTGTTCGGATGGTCGTCGAAACCCTCGCGGATCATCCAGGTGGAGATGACCCAGTCCGAGGCGGAACCCGAATTCCACGTCATGGCGGACTTCGCCTACAACACGGACACCCGCAAGTTCACGATCCATTCCTGGCTGGAACGCAAGGGGCAGATCCTGCTCGATCCGACAAAGTGCACGGTCTACATCTACGACGATACCGGCAGCATGATCGAGACACTGACCAAGAACACGCCCCTGGCCACGGGCGTGTTCTGGCAACAGTGGAATGTCGCGGATACCGAGAGCCGGCTGGGCGTCACCTTCACCAGCGCGGACGTGTTCTTCGCGCGGGTGGATGTCGAGTTCTCGGGCATCACCTATTCGGCCGGCCTCACGTTTGCGCTGCGCATGCCGGCCGGGCAGGAGACCGTCGACGCCGTTCAGGCCATCGTTTCTTCAGCCACGTCCAATATTCTCGCGGCGGTCACCGGCGTCGGCTCGAACGTGAACAATGTCGCCTCCAACGTCACGGATATCAGGCGCGACATGACGGCCGGGTTCTCCAACCTGACGCAGAAAGCGGATTGGACGACGAACGCGCTGGTGGGGATCGGCGAGGGCATGGAGATCGTCACCAACGACATGAAGCGCTCGATCGATTTCTTCACCAACGAATTGTCGGCCGTGATCGGACCTTCGATCTCCAACCTCGTCCGGATGGCGACGAACCTGGACGCCTACGCCGACCACGACATGGCCCGCATCCTCAACCGGCCGGCGAGCGTGGCGTTCGGGTCGCCGGTTGCGATCCTGTACAAGACGCGGCGCGGCTATGATTCGTCGGTCGTGATCATGACCGTCTCGAACACGGCCCGCACCGTGCAGTACGAGCGCGAAAACATGACCGAGATATCGGGCGGCATCTACCAGGCGGACACCGTCGCCGACTGGGGCACCAACAGTTACCTGATCACGTGCGGCGACCCGCGCGCGGCGGACAGCATGATCCTGACCGTGCTCAGCGCGGAAACCGGCTTTGCCTCTCTGGCGGGCTCCATCAGCAACCAGCTCGACAGCATGGAAGGACGCCTTACCAACCTCCAGGCCATGGTGCGCGGGATCGAGGCCGTTGACTTCGCCGGCATGACCAACGACATCGCGGCGGTCGAGCGGAACGTCCTCGCCATGATGGGCGTCACCGGCGCGGTTGACCGCATGGTCGGCGCGATCGGCGACATGACCGGCGCAGTCGCCGGCGTCAGCGCTTTTGTGGAACAGGTGACCGGCACGGTGGCCACGCTGACCGGCGAGATGGGCAATCTGACCAACGCCATGGGCCGCCTGGAATCCTCCGTGGTCACGCTCACCAACCTCGGCGAGGTGGCTTCCATCATGACCAACGCCGTCGCCGCCCTGGGCGCGCTGCCGGATCAGATGGACTTCCTGACCAACGAGATGGCCAAGCTGGCGGCGCTGACCGACCTGGGAGATATCTCCGCGTCCCTGAGCAACGCGGTGGCCGGACTCGCCGGCATGACCAACCTGCCGGTGATGATCGCCTCCTTGAGCAACTCAGTCTCGTCCCTGGGCGATCTGCCGGGGCAGATGACCAGGCTCACCAACCAGATGGATCAGCTCAGCGAACTGACCGCCCTCGTCGGCATGGCCGGTTCGCTCAGCAACGCGGTGGCGGGGCTGAGCGTCGTGAGCAACCTGCCGGCGATGGTCAGCTCCGTGACGAACGCCGTGGCCGGCCTGGGCGGCCTGCCGGGGCAGATGACCTACATGACCAACGAAATGGCCCGGCTGGCCGGGCTGGGCGACCTGGGCAGCCTGGCCGGCGCGCTCAGCAACGCCGTGACCGGGCTTTCCGGCATGACCAACCTTGCCGACGTGGTCAACGAGCTGAAAGGCGCCGTGGGCGGGCTGGGCGCCATCACGAATCTTCCGGAGATGATCGCGTCAATAACGAACGCGACGCTGGGACTCTCTTCCCTGAGCAACTTCGTCGGGCTGGTTGACGACGTGACCAACACCATGGGCAGGCTGGGGCTCCAGGTCGCGAGCGTCACCGGCGCGGTGGGACGCATAGACACGTCCGTGGCGGCGATGAACGTCGGTGTCGCGCGCATCGACACCGGCGTGGCGGGGTTGCGGGGCGAGGTCGGGACCGGACGCGTGACGCGGATCGACTCGGGCGTGGCCACGCTGGTGGGCGAGGTGGGCGTCGGCCAGATCGCCAGGGCCGCCGCCGGCGCCGGCGGCGGCGCGACCGACCTGGCGCCGGTGGAGGACGGCCTGGCCGCGCTGCAGGACGAAGTGGCGGCGTTGCGCGATGCGACCACCGACACGGGCGGCATGGACGTGACCGCGCTGACCAGGCTCGAGCAGCGAATCGGACAACTCGGCGATACGCTGTCGTCGGGCACGTTCTTCGGCCGGCTGGCGGTTCTCGAAGGGCTGATCAACAACGTGGGCGACACGGCGCGGGACGCGGCCGAGAAAGCGCAACAGGCCAAGACCGAGGTCTCGACGGTCGCCGGCGCCGTGCAGGAGCTGCGCACCCTGCTGATGTCGGGTGACCTGCCGGGCGCCCTGCAACAGATCGCCGACCTGAAGCAGGCCGTGGCGAACCTCCAGAGCACTGTGAACGAAGTGCCGCGAGCCGTCGAGTTCGCCCAGCTCCAGAACCAGGTCAACCAGATGACCCAGTTCATCACGCAGTTCGCGGCAAGCAAGGGAATCCAGATGATCATGGCGGGCGAAGGGCTGGGCGTCCCTCCAGGCGAAGAAGAAGAGGAAGAGGAAGAGGAGGAAGGGGTGTCCCTGCTCGACCTGATCAACCAGATCGTGCAGCTCAAGGCCGACATGGCCGCGATCCAGGCCCTGCTCGACGCCAGCCGGAACCAGCCCGACGTGACCGTGACCTTCACGGGCGAGGTGGAGTAGACGGCGGCGGCGCCGGCCCCGCGCGGTACGGTCCGCGGCCGTGGAGGCTTCTGCCTTTTTTCTCTTGCTCGATGGCGCTCGGAATTGGTATCCACGCTCCCTTCGCGGACGAGATCTTTCGCGACGGGATGAACCTGCGTGGGCAAGGAGAGGGGAACAAGGTTTGGGGATGAAAGGCGCCGGGCGCGGCCGGCGTTGCACGCACCTTTCCGTCGTCTCGCGGCTGTCCTGATCCTCGGTATCTTCCTGCTCTGTCCGGCCCTGTTGCATGCCGCCGGCGAATGCTGGGTCGAGGCCTACAACGCCCTTGCGGGGATGATCAACGAGCTCTACGCGGTCAAAGCCTTCTCCGGCGGCGTGGCGTTGAAACAGCCCGGCAATTCCGTCACCCAGGCTGACCTGGAAAAGATCCGCAAGAACGTCGTCTACGTGATGACCGGTCACCTGGTCATGCCGCCGGAGCCGGTCTCCGACGATCCCTTCGCCCCGGCCGTGCGCTGGGAAAACGGCGCGCTGGTCGAGCCGTCGCTGATGAGCGGCATCGGCAGGAACGGCTACTTCACCGCCGTCCCGCCCGAATACACCGCCTCGGGCGCCGGCATATACGCCAACAGCTTCACCGACGTGCCGCTGCTGTGGGTGCACTTCGAGGAGCTGCACCGCCTGCTCCTGCGCGCGCGCTTTACGGAAGAGGAGTACTACGCCGAATGGCTGCACGACGGCACGCCGAACCGCCGGAGCGGAGACGTCGGCGAGGACGCCTGGGGCCTGGCCACGGCCGCGGCGGACCTGGCATACCTGGGCTACACGCCGATAACGGCGAACGGCGCGCCGCGCGCCGAGGCCGTGGGCAAGCGGGCCCCCAACGGGGATTTCATGGCGCGACGCCTAACCTTCGCCGCCTACGGGCGCGTCTGGAAACTATCGGAGGGGCGTCCGCGCGTCGTGCATTTCTACGGCTGCGGACTCGCGGGCAAGGTCAACGGCTTGGAGCTGACGCGTTTCGACGCCGCGGGCGTGGAAGAACAAGTCGAGTTAAACCGCTGGCGCCGCTGGAACCAGGTGGAGTCCACGGCGGCGTCGGTGCGGTCAGGCGCCATGCTCGGGGAAGGCGGCCGGCCCGCCTGGGGGCCGGCGACGGAACTGAATACCGCGCTGTATCGCGGGTCCGGCTGGGCCGTCGCCGCCAAGCCCGGCGCGGTGATCGAATGGACGGACCTGGGCAAACCGGCCGTGAAGAATCCGCAGATCGATGACCCGGAGGACGACGGCTGGTGGCCGACGGCTGCGAGTGCAACGAATGCCTGCCGCAGGCGCGCGCGGACTGGCGCGAGATGCTGGCGGGCACGAACGTGAAATGGCCGCTGGGCATCTCCAGCGGCACGGGCAGCGGCGGCGTGCGCGTGAAAGCCTACGTCGCCGAATTCGCCGTGTCCGGGCAGCGGCGGCAGATGTTCAGCCTCGACACGCGCGCGAGCCGGAAGGCGGGCGGCTCCGGCCAGTGGGAGTTCGCGACCGTCACGCGCCCCAGCGGGGCGGAAACGGTCTTCGCGCTCACCGGCGCCGGCGCCGGCGAGCCCGTGAACGTGACGCGCGCCTACCGCATGACGGCGGACGCGGGCGGCTGCGAGATCCGCTTCGCCAACGGCGTCGTACACCGCTTCGATGCCGCCGGCGCGCTGTGCCAGGTGCGCAAGCGCGTGGGACGCATCGAGGTCGCCGTCAACGGCGGCGCGACCGCCTGGCCCGGCTTGACCGTCCGGCGGTCCGGTTCGCAGGTCACGAACGTGACTTCGCTGCTGATCGCCGAACCGGCGTACACCGGCAATCTGATCACCACGGTGAACTACCGGAAACTCAACGGCGAACTTCTGCGCACGCTTGCGATTTCGAACGCCGGCGCCGGCAGTCGCTACGTGCGCTCCGACGCCCAGGGCAACGTGCTGGACGAGCTGCGCACCATCGCCTCACCCGGGTTCGCGGCCCTGTGGCAAGGCGTGGCGACCGACGGCACAAACGTGTCCGTGGCCCTGGAACATATACGCCAGGAATTCTTCGACGCGGCTACCCGCGAGCTGACCGTGCGCGAAAGGCGCGTGCTGGACCCCGACGGGGCCGTGCGCAGCAACGTCACCGAGACCGTCTTCGCGCGCGTGGCCGGGAACTGGCAACCGACGCGCCGCATCGAAGGCGCAGGCCGCCCCGAAGCGCAAACCACTCGCTGGCAGTACTTCACGAACAGCGCGGAGGCCGGTTACGGACGCGTGCGGCTGCAGGAGGACCCCGACGGCGGGTGGACGCGCTATGCGTATGACGGGGAAGGACGGGTTCTGACCGCCGTGACGCCGATTGAGGACGCCGGGCCGGACGCTCCGGATAACGCCTGCCGCGTGCGGCGCCGCGTCTACGCGGGCGATCCGGAATTGGCCGCGGCCGGATTCCCCTCCGGCGACACGGCGCTGCCCAACGACCGCCGGCCGCGCCTGGAGGTGGAGCAGGCGCTGGGCGTGGAGGTCGCGCGCACGTATCGCGCCTGCCTGGCGGACCGGGACGTCGTGCAACGCTGCGTCGCGCCCGGCGCGGCCTGCGACGATCCGGCGAATCTTGCGCGCGTCACGGTCTGGCACACCAACGGCGTCTTTGCCGGACGGCCGAGGCGCGTGGAACACGCCGACGGCACGCTCAGCCTGTACGCGTACGCGCATGACGCGGTCAGCGGAGAGCTGACCGTGACCGCGCGGACCGGCGCGGGCGACGCGCAGGCCGTGACCGCCGGAACGGAGACCGTGACGCTTCATGACGCGGCCGAGCGGCCGCTGCGCACGCAAACGCGGGACATCGCGTCGGGCGCGCTGACCTCCGATATGCGCTACACGCGCGACGCGGTGGGCCGCGTGACCTGCGCCTCCAACGCCGTGGACGGCGCGTACGAGACCACCGTGCACGGCTGCTACGGGCCGCTGCGCGTGACCGACGCTGAGGGTGTCACCGTTACCAACGCCTACAATCGCCTGCGGCAGGTCCGCCTCAGCGAGAGCCGCGGCGTGCGCGCGGAATATGCCTGCGGGATCGAAGGCGAGACCGAGCGGGTGACCCTGAGCGCGGCCGGCGAGGCGCCCGCGGAAACGTCTACGGAGTACGACGCGCTGGCGCGGCCGCTGACGTCGCGCGACGCGCTCGGTCGCGCCGCGCACTTCGCGTACGGCGTCGACGCCGCGGGCGCGGAGGTGGAGACGGCGACGCGGCCGGACGGATCCACGGAATCGGTCGCCTGCTTCCGGGACGGCCGGATGCGGTCGCTGTCGGGCAGCGGCGTCGCGCCGCGCTGCTGGGAATACGGCGCGGACGCGGACGGCGTCTACGAGATCGAGTACGCGGGAGCAGACGCCGGCGCCGCGGAATGGGTCAAGCGCTACACCGACATGCTGGGGCGGGTGTGGAAGACCGTGTATGCGGACGGCCACAGCGTGACCGCGGAATACGACGCGGCGGGGCGCGTGGTGCGGCAGACCGACGGCATTACGACCGAGCTGTGGGCGTATGATGCGACCGGGACGCGGACCGTGCGGGCTCTGGACATGGACGGCAACGGCGCGATCGACGCGGCCGGCAGCGACCGCATCGTGGAGACGCGGTCGCAATACCGTGTTCTGGACGGGCGGACCGTGCGCGAGGAGACCGTGCTGCGCTACGCGGCTTTCGGCAGCGCCGCGGCGGAAACGACGGCGGCGCGCGGGATGACCCTGGACGGGACGGAGGCATGGTCCGCGGCATTCGGCCGTACGAATCGGGCTTTCGTCGCGCGCGACCGCGCCGCGGCGGCGCGGACCGTGACCACGCTGCGGGCGGACGGCACGCGGCGGGTTGAGGTTTACACCAACGGGCTGCTGCGCGCGGTGACCGAATTCGACGCCGCCG
>Ga0194113_10010291_pt1 | contig 11180 bp, 8 predicted proteins | sample TA2MahC200mmetaG_FD_146193 | JGI IMG/M metagenome (GOLD analysis project Ga0194113, IMG submission 146193) | Freshwater microbial communities from Lake Tanganyika, Tanzania - TA2015017 Mahale Deep Cast 200m | ecosystem: Environmental > Aquatic > Freshwater > Lake | place: Tanzania: Lake...
GCCCCCTTCGCACACCCTTTTTTCGGGAACTTCCCCGTATGGCTGAGTAGTTACTATTATCCTATCATGGGGTGGGACGAGTATGGCGCGCCAACACCCAAGCGATTGCGGATGCTAGAACTTTTCACGGATACAGCAGCATGATGATCCCAAACCATCCTGAAGCTATCGAAGCCACCCAGGAACTGATCCACGAACTGCGCGGCGCAGTTCGTCATGTGGCCTTCGACCAGATGACGCGCCTGTTATACAGCACCGATGCCAGCATCTATCAGATGATGCCCGTGGGGGTTGTCTTCCCCAGGGATGCCGACGAAGTCTGCGCCGCCCTGGAGATTACAGGAAAGCATGGCGTGCCTGTGTTGCCGCGCGGCGGAGGCAGCAGCCTGTGCGGGAATGCGATTGGTCATGCGCTGATCCTCGATCTCTCTCGCTACATGGATCGGATTCTCGAAATAGATGCCGAGAATCGTATCGTCAGGACCCAGCCGGGGATAACCCTGGGAGCGCTCAATCAGGCGCTGGCCAGGCACAAACTGATCTATGAGCCAGACCCCGCCAGCGGCGACCGCGCCACCATGGGAGGCATCATGGGGAACAACGCTACCGGAGCGCATTCCATTACATATGGAATGGCTCATGACCACGTTCTTACAACGGATGTGGTGCTCTCGGATGGCAGCCGGGTCAACTTTGGCGCGTGTGATGGAGATTGGCAGGATCAGGCTGGTCGCCCTGGGCTGGAAGGCGCTATTTATCACTCAGTAGCGACGGTGCTCGATGAATATGCTGCGGAGATTGCCTCTCGTTATCCAAAAACCTTCCGCCACGTCGCTGGTTATAACCTGCATGTCCTGGCCCGCCAGGAGCGACCTAATCTGGCCCAGTTGATGGTCGGCTCGGAAGGGACGCTGGGCGTCATTACGGAGGCATCCTTCAGCCTGGTGCCTGTGCCAAAGGTCAAGCGGTTAGCTATAGCGCACTTCTCCGCTGTTCGCGCCGCCATGGAAGCAGTGCCGACGATCCTGGAAAGTAACCCCATCGCTGTCGAAGTCCTGGATAAGATGTTGCTCGATTTGACTCGCGACAAAGTCGAGTATCGGCGATTGATGACCTTCGTGGAGGGCGATCCCGAAATTGTGCTGCTGGTGGAATTCGCCGGCGAGGATGAATCCGAATTGGATCACGGCATCCGGTTGCTGCAATCGAAATTAAAGCAGATCAATCACCACGGACCGGTGGTGATCGTTGCTGACCCCAGGCAGCAGGCCAATGTCTGGTATGTGCGCAAGGTCGGTCTGGGCATCTTGATGAGCGTGCGCGGCGACGCCAAGCCGATCCCGTTCATCGAGGATGCTGCCGTACCGGTCGAGCATCTGGCTGATTACATTACTGAAATTTCTGATTACTGCTATCAGGCTGGGGTGGAACAGGTGGCGATCTATGCCCATGCCAGCGCCGGATGCATCCATGTGCGCCCGTTGGTGAACCTGAAAACCGGGGTGGGTGTGCGTCAAATCCGACAGATTGCCGAAAAGTCGGTGGAGTTGATCCTCAAATACAACGGCACAACTTCAGGCGAGCACGGGGAGGGCCTGGCGCGCAGCGAATTTTCAGAGCGGCTTTTTGGGAGCAGGTTGACGCGCGCCTTCGAGGAAGTCAAAGCTGCTTTCGACCCGCAGAATCGCTTGAATCCTGGGAAGGTCGTCTATCCGTCGCGCATGGATGATGAATCTCTGCTGCGCTACGGCAGCCAGTATGAAGCGCCTTTTCGACCCAGGAATACCGTATTTCGTTTTCGCGCCGAAGGGGATTTCGCCAGGGCAGTCGAGATGTGCAACGGCGCGGGCGTTTGTCGGAAACTTGGGCAGGGGGTGATGTGTCCATCCTTCCAGGCTACTCGCGACGAAGCGAACAGCACCCGCGGGTGCGCAAACGCTTTGCGCGCCGCCATGATAGGTCTGCTTGGAAGCGAGGGAATGACCTCTCGAGAACTCTACCAGGTGTTCGATTTGTGCCTGTCGTGCCAGGCATGCAAGAGTGAATGTCCTTCTTCTGTGGATATGGCCAGGCTCAAGGCAGAGTTCCTACATATATATAATCGAGAGCACGGCATTCCTCTGCGCTCGCGCCTGTTCGCCAGGATCGGAAGATTGAATGAAATCGCGCAGCCTTTTGCCCCGCTGGCGAACTTTTTGATCCATGGGCCGGGGAAATGGGTTTTGACCTCTCTTGGCATCCACCCCAAACGGACTCTGCCCAGGTTGTCGTCACAGACATTCAGCGCCTGGTACCGAAAATCGAAACGAAATGGCGGCTTTTCCACCGAACGGATGCGAAACGAAGCGAAGCAGGTGGTCTTTTTCCACGATACCTTTATGGAATATTATGACCCCCAGGTTGGACAGGCCGCCATCGAAGTGCTCGAGGCTGCCGGTTACGACCCTATTATCCTTTTCGATAAACAAGATTCGGGTCGTCCTGCTGTCTCTAAAGGATTGCTGGAGGATGCTGCCAGACTGGCGCGTGGCAATCTCGAACTGTTAGCGCCTTATGCCAGACGAGGCATTCCAATCGTCGGTTGCGAACCCAGCGAGATGGCAATGCTGTTGGACGAGTATCCAGACCTGGCGCCCGGAGAGGTTGCAGATTCGGTTGCCCGGCTTGCTATGATGTTAGAGGAGTTGATCCTGCGCGCTGCCGATGCCGGGGACCTGAAGATGAACTTCGACCAGACACCGCGCCATATCCTGTTCCACGGCCACTGCCAGCAAAAGGCGACCTTCGGAACAGATAGCACGAAGAAGATGTTACAACTCATCCCTCACTGCACCATCGAAGAGATCGACGCAGGTTGTTGTGGGATGGCTGGCTCATTCGGCTATGAAAAGGAACATTACGATCTGTCTATACAGTTAGCAGAAATGGCGCTCGCCCCTCGAGTTCGCGCTGCCGATTCGTCCACGATCATTTGCGCTACCGGGACATCCTGCCGGGATCAGATTTTCCACACGACCGGAAGGAAGGCCTTGCACCCCATCGAGATATTCTCGGATGCTTTGATTGGGTAGTTCGACGACTACAATAAGCTATCAAGCAAATCAATCAATTCTTGATCCCCTCCCGCAGGCGGCGTCCAATCTACCTGTACAACCTCGACGCCTTGATCTTCCAGGCTTTCTGCAAACATCTTCAAGCCCAGGTTGATGACGATGAGGGGCTTGTGCAATAATTCGTCAATCTTGTTTGGCATGGTTGCCTCCTGACTCGGATTATCTGACAACTTTTGCGTGCACACGATCATTCCAAGAGTTTACAACAAAACGAGGCAGCCCTGGCGTTGCTGGGAAACACGATCGCACCTGCTTCTTGCAATAGTCTGGTTTGCAGATCCAAATCCTGCGGATCGCCATCCGTGCCGCAGATGGATGCGACCACGGTCAGCGCGCCGCCGCGCTGGCTGGCAGTCTGCCGGGCTTCCAGAATAGCATCCAATAACTCACCCACCGGATCCGCAGAAGCGTTGTAGCCGAGGATGAAATCCAGGAAGAGGATGGCCACTTGTGGCTCGAGGCTTTCGGTCAGGATGCGCTGTTTGCGTAAAGCGCCGTCTATCATGGGGTGGGGCTTGCCTAACGTGTAATATTCATCTCCCATATCAACCAGCGTGTGAGCGCGGCTTCGGTCGGGATGCTCGAGGGCAAAGCGAGGTTCCAGGGGGGCGTTCGAATAGACCTCCAGCCCTGCATCCTGCATAATTTGCTGCGATTGGTAGCAGAATGTGCCGCCTGCAAAGATTCCCCGTAAATATTGCTGCTTTGGAGACCATCGCGCCCGTTCGTTTTTGATCCACTTCAACTCTTCAGGCCTGAGGTTTGGTTTTGAGACTGCCGGGCCATCGTCTTCAAAGTAAATCGTCCATTGGACGGCTTCATCTATGGTTCGAGCAAATTTAACCTTTTTATGGGTGTCAGGCAGATGATCAATGCCTAAGAAGCAGCAAATGGCTGGTTTTTTGCATTGATCCAATCGCTCCAATAGTTTCTCGAGCATTTTCTTTCCGGGGGGTTTAGAGATAAAGACAATGATCTTTGTGCCAGGATCATCTTCGAGCGCATCGAGCGCTGCCAGGGTGGTTAAGCCGCCAATCGCATCCGAAACATCATTCGTCCCTGTGCCAATGGCATGGGAGATGCCCAAACCTGCATTATGGATCTGGCAGGTGAACTCCTGCAAGCCTGTGCCCGAGGCGCCGATTGCGCCAATTGTTCCCTGCCGAACCGCGTTCGCAAATCCAATTCCAACGCCACCGATCAAGCTCGTCCCGCAATCCGGCCCCATCACCAGTAGATTTTTTTGGGAGGCGCGGCGTTTCAACTCGAGTTCGTCATCCAGGGTAACATTGCTGCTGAAGATGAAGACATGCAGGTTTGCCTCGAGGGCTTTGCGCGCTTCGCTGGCAGCATATTCGCCAGGGATGGAGATCACTTCCAGGTTAGCTCCAGGTTTTTGCGCCAGGCCATCCTCGAAGGTGCGCCAGACCGAGACAGGCGCACTGGTGGTCATGAACTTCAAAGCCTGGTCTAGATCACCCAGAACCGCATCTACAACCTGTCGAGAATCAGCCACCACTTCCACGATCAAGTCGTTCGGTTGGGCCTCATCGATCTGAGGAGCATGAACGCCAAGATCGGCCAGGAGTTCTTTGTTCTTCTCGCTCCCCATGAGCACAGCCGTGTTTTGAACGCCCGCCGCATCCGACAGCCGCTTATTAACCCCCATAAGAAAGACGGAGTCATAATATTGATTTTTGCGGATTACGAAACCAGTTGCCATATCAGTTAACGTTGTACTTCCTGCCAAACGCGATCAGCGCCTGTTTGAAACACTCCATCGGCGGGCGGACGAGGCTGGCCCCGATGATGGGATAACCTGGATCCTTGTGAGCGATGGCCGTGTCGATGATGGGGGCGATATTGGTCTGGACGACTTTGCGGATATCTATGCCCACGGAAGCGCCCATAAAGCCCAAGGCGGGCATCAGGTAAGTGGGGTGAGTGGCAACGGTGATCTTTTTCATCTCACGAGAGTAAGCCAATGCCTGTTCGGGCGTACCGCCGACCAGGCTCAGGATGCCCGGCGCGCCGCCGATGACGAATGCGCCCCAACCGACCGTTTCAGTGATGGCCGAGTCGCCCATGTCGAAACCGGCGTCTTCAGAGGAATACCCTGGCAAATATAGGCCGTCCACAGAGGGCGCCGGGGCGGTGAACCACTCATCCCCCAGGCCGCTGACGCGAATGCCAAACTCAGCGCCATTGCGAGCCATCGCCGTCACCACGGTGCTGTATTCGACCCCATGCGCCGGGTCGCTGATTGCTTTGCCCGCGGCCATCGCCAGGCCCAGGAAGATCAGGTTATGGTTGGTGATGTAGCCTAACGTGGGCAGCACGGCATCTTTGGGCATATCTGCCTGGGCTATAGCGAACGCCATCTTGTTGGCAAACAGGCTGGAGGCCGCGCTGTGGCGGTTGTGCAGTTCGTCGCCCATCTGCAACGCCTGGATCATGATCGGCTTCAAGTCCAGGCCGCCGATCTTGGCCAGGGCTGTGCGCAAGGTTGGCGCCCAGATATCACGCCACCTGCGCAACCCTTCCAGGGGCTCCTGACTGTACTCCCCAAATTGCTGGCGTCCTTCGACCTGGCGACAAAAAGCGCGGTTGCCGAAGGCCTTGTTTTCGACCACCCAAACCGGCGCGGATTTCGAAATCGTCCTGGCCATAGGCCCGACGGCCTGGTGATGGTGGTTAGGCCCCAGGAGGATATCTCCTTCTTCGAGCAAAGCTTGGGCGCCTTCGACGGTGTTTGCCCATCCTTCGTATAGCGCAATCCCCAGGATGGCGCCGCGTTGTGCGCCGCACATGCGGGCCCACTCGATTGGCGGACCGGAGTGGAGGATCATGCGATCCTGCAACCCCGGGATGACCTCGCCGGCCGGGGCGATATCCACCAGCACCGGCTCGCCTTGAATCATCCGCTGGGCGGTCTCTTCATTGGCTTTTTCGATCTTTTGTTTGATATCCATAACTCGGCTTCCTTCTACAACCAGATTCCTTGGGACGCAGATGGACGCGGATTCGCACGGATTTTTTGCAATACCGCAAAACTCACTATGGACTGTTGGCATGGGGAAGCGCTTTCCACCTTTGAACCAGTTTGCGGAGTTGAGTTTCAGATTGTCTGATCGAGCGCGTATGCAGCTTGAAACGCGCTCGGTGAGTTTGTACACGCTGTTGCTCCTGCAAGAATTCATAGCGTTCTACCTGCGACAAGGCGGCACCGGTTTCGGGCAACGAACTGGGGCCGGGGATCAACTTCCAAGCCCCTTCCCGCTGCAACAGGCGTTTGACCGCTCCCACCTGCCCGGTCGTGGAAAGCAAGCGTCGGCGCAAGTCACGGAACTCACTTTCGCGGGCGTTGTTGGTGCGGGGTAGACCAGGGATATCGTAGGTATAGAACAAACCAGGAGCATAGCTTTGCGAGACCTTGCGGATTTTGTTGCTGAAGGTCTGCAAACGGGGGGAAGCCATTCCTTCAGCGGCGATGCGGGCGAGAGAGCTTTCCCATTCTTTCCGCACCTGTTCACCGGTGCGGGCAGGTTTGCCTTCTGGGTCAAGCGCTTTGGCCAGATCAGTCAACCATTTTGCGCCCTGGGACAGTTCGGCATATTCAGAATGAACAGCCTGGATGGCGCGTTGCAGGCCGATCAGCAATTGCGACAGGCGCGGCTCGGGGCAATGCTGGAGCAATTCCTGCACACAGGCGATCATTTCCTGCAAGCGGGCATACATTTCGATCCCTGCCAGACGAAAGGGCGGGCGTCCTTTCAGGGTCAGCAAGTAACGCACCCGTGATAGGATGGCCTGCACTACCTTTTCCTGCTCTTGTTTCACGTCTTCGCCCGTGTTGGGTAGAGGGACGGCGGTTGAAACAGGTGCGGGTGTCGGGGTGGGAGAAGGAATCAGCCCTGTCACCGTCAAGACGAGCGGCTTTTCGGCCTGCTTCTGGCGGATCAAGTCTCCCACTTCGGCGCGCACCCCCTGACGCAAGCTGATTTTCATCTGCTCGTCGGCTTCTGCCACCGCTTCAGCGGCATTGTCAAGGTAATGGAGTTGGCAAAAGCCATGATATGCCTTTGGAAAAACCGTCGCCACCGCCGGTAACAGCCCACGCTGCTTGTCGCTCAGCACCGCTTTGACCCTCAACTGCAAATCGGCGATCGGTTGTAAGAACTCCACGAAAGCCGCCTCATCCTGGCAACTCATCCAGCCACTGCGTAAGGTCCGACCGCTGAGTAGTTCTCGCACCACCCACAATTGTGGTTCACCCCCCTCTGGCATCAAACCATCCATAGTCAAGATCAAGCCAAAACGCCGCGCCAACTCTTGCAACTCCACCAGATGTTGCCGCTCATGGCAGGCCAATAAGGGCAAATAACGTTGGTGGTATTGGTAACGCACATGTGCCTCACTAATTTGGATGCGCCCCGATAAGTTCTGTTGGATCGCTTCGAAGCGCAGGTTGCTCTTTTGCCGCTCCCAGCCAATTTGGGCGATGACATCATACCCGTAGGTGCTGTACTTCGGCGCAATTTGCTGCCAGGCCGCCGACGGCCAGCGCATTGCCTGACCATCACAAGTTGAATGGTCGCAACTCTTCGGCCGGTATGCAATCGTCATGACTTGGTTCATGGTTTGAACCGTTTTGAGACCGTTGAGATATGGCATTTCTACCAATGGTTGTTCACAGTGCGGACAAGACTCCAGTTCACATTTGTAGATTATCGGCCTTGTCTGGTATAATTCCTTGCGGGTTCTCATGCTCTGCTCCTTGTTCGGTGATCAAACAAGTGTATGACATGAGACCCCATTTGTTCAAGTCATAAGTGACTTTTGCGGTATTGCGAAGATTCTATAAAAAATCCCAACGTAGGAAAGGCTGTCAAAGAAAAAAGCCCCTATAGCAAGAGGCTTTTTCTGTGCACCCGGATCCTGGAGGGTGCTTTCTGCGCACCCGGAGGGACTCGAACCCCCAACCTACTGATTCGAAGTCAGGCGCTCTATCCATTGAGCTACGGGTGCAGACGCGAGTATTATACCTGAGATGGATGATTCGTCAATCAACATGAATAGTAACTGCTCAGCCATCGAACGGAGTAGCCCGAAAAAAGGGTGTGCGATGGGGTTACGCCCCCTTCGCACACCCTTTTTTCGGGAACTTCCCCGTATGGATGAGTGGTCACCATGAATATTTATTTTGCGCTAGCGATTACAGGGGGGCGGGGGGATGAGCAGGTGTACCAACGGATCGTTGATTTCCTCCAGGCCAATGGTCATGAAGTGCCTACCGCCATGCTGGCCCAGTCCGATGGTACTTCGAAGGACCGGGTGGTTGATCCCCTCGAAGTATATCAACGCGACACAGCCTGGATCATGGCCTGCGATGCGCTGATTGCCGAGATCAGCGCGCCCTCTCACGGGGTGGGCTATGAGATCGGTTACGCCTTGAGTCTGGGGAAGCCTGTCCTGTGCCTGCACAGGAGAGGTCTCAAGATCTCGAAAATGATTTCGGGCAATCCCCATCCCCATTTACAGGTGAGGGAGTACGAGGAGTGGGATGAACTCGAAGCCATCCTGCGGATGTATCTGGATTCTCGCTAAATCTGCTGTCAGATGGATGTTAGTCAGGCAGACCGGCTGACGAAAGGCAAGCAGGTTGGCGAAAGAGCTGTATTACTTCTTAAGTTCGAAATCGTCTACCCAAACTGTAGCACTACCTGTCATCTCTTCAAATCCAAGATTGATATTTTCCAGCCGATCCAGTTGTACTTCTTGATCGACGAACTCGCTCAACTCCGTGCAAATCTGTGTCCATTGACCAGCCTCTACAACGACAATTCGCACTCCCTTTTCTACGCCAAGTAAATCTCTGAACTTTAACCTAAATGCTTGGTTGGGCTGCTCAGTATATGCCCAAAAGCATATCTCGCGGAACCCTGATGCATCGAAACCCTCTGGAGTGCCAATTCCCCAAAATCCAAACAAGCTTTCGACACTGTGGTATTCTATTCTGACTGCAACTGGCGTGCTATAGACAACATCGTATACGCCTTGACATAGAAATATGTCAGTTGATTGGTCCAGCGGGCCGTAGAATGAAACTTGGTTTGGCTCAGCACTGAGTTGCTGGAATACATGACCGGTAATCGATGGATGCAAGCAGGCGATAGGATCTGGCACAGAGGTTGGTGAAGATGTCTCTGTTGGAAGTGGTGTTTCAGTAGCTGTTGGAGAAGGGAGAGGTGTAGCTGTAGGGGGAGAGGCTACAATGAAAGTAATACTTCGAACAGTACTTTGTCCATCGCTGAATATTTCAACGGTCACCGTGTCAGTTCCCGGTGTATTTGGCGCAGTGTAGATTACGGAAGGTGCAGTTTCGGAGGAAATTTCTCCTCTGCTGGCTGTCCATCGAAAACGAAGATCTGCCCCAGAGGCGCTTATTGTTAGGCTTGCTGTCTCGTTTGCGTGTATCGCAGTGCTTGGGCTTACGTTTATGTCGCTTACTATGAGAGGGGAAGCTTGTGGTTTGCATGCTACCAATAGCATAACAAACAAAATACTCATCGAACATCGACTTATTGTTTTTAGGGATACGAACATTTTTAACCTCGCGTTTCTTATTAGGCACTTACTGCTTCAACATCGACAAAATTTTGTCGATTTTTGTGCCGCCTTGAGGAGCACATTTCGTACTGGCTGCCCCGCAGGGGCCACATCTTCTGGGCGCAATCCCAGACGATGCGTAGTACCTTAGCAGTGAGATTCTTGTTTTTTGTGCAAGTATTTGTAGATTTACTTAGATTCTGGATTTCTTATCTTTTTGGTTCTGGCTTGTCCAGGTTAGGGTTGTGTTTGGATGATATTTATCGAAAACCCACTAAATGTCATGCTCTCACTGCACACTGTTTTGGCTAATACAGTTAATGAAGCTCGATCTATTCCCGTTTGTGGGCTGTATCTTGTTGCACATCCATCACCATTTGCAAGTGTGCCACTGGTGGCCATCCATTCACAAACAGTATCTATCTTATCTGCTACCATTGCCTCGACAAAAATAATCTCGTTTTGGACTATGTCTATAGAATCTCCTGCTCTAGTTCGGATGATCGTCTCATCCGTATTAGTGATTGAAAAATCAAGGATATTGGGTGGAGGATTTTTGATAGAAAATGGTGATAAGCTAGTATGGCCTACATACACACTTACTGCGATAAGCAGAAGGGCTATCCCCCAGGAAAGAGTGTCCGATTTCGACCACAGAAGCAGATTCTTGATCAGGTCGATGATATCATCAAATGCGACAACCGCGAATCTTATATTGATTCTTCCAACGAGTGGGCCGAAAGTTTGCAAGAATAGGTGGAAAATCACTATACAGATCGTTCCAAGGCTAGCCGCGCTTGCCTGGGGTATCACGCAAGGCACATATGGTGTTGGAAATTGTGGTAGCCAAAGGAAATATAGCACAACCCATAACACTACATTGAAGAATAGTCGTATCCAGATATTAAGGTTTCGCATAGGAAGTTCCCAACTGCACCTTGGTAAATCATCTTACTGAATCTTCTGATTGTGATAACATGATCCAAGCCAGTGATCGTTCTGCCCAGGAAACTTACTTGATGGTTGAAAATAATTTCACTTTATTAATATGAGTCTTCTGAAAAAAGGTGCTGCGCTGCCGTCCGGTGGGGCATCAACGCCCAAAAAAACCGTTTTTTTGGTGCGTGTTCCCTTAAATCAGCGAATTTTTTGCCCGAAGTGGGTTATTACCCCGGCTTGTTTTGGAAAAAACGGTTTTTTTCAGTGGACTCTTAATATACATCAGTTTAGTATCCGAATCAAGAGGGGAATGTCCATATCCCCTTATTCGACGAGTTTGCTTCCAATGGGAGATTCGGTTATGCACTTACTGCTTCAACATCGACAAAATTTGTCGATTTTTGTGCCGCCTTGAGGAGCACATTTCGTACTGGCTGCCCCGCAGGGGCCACATCTTCTGGGCGCAATCCCAGACGATGCGTAGTACCTTAGCAGTGAGATTCTTGTTTTTTGTGCAAG
>Ga0194113_10010292_pt1 | contig 11179 bp, 11 predicted proteins | sample TA2MahC200mmetaG_FD_146193 | JGI IMG/M metagenome (GOLD analysis project Ga0194113, IMG submission 146193) | Freshwater microbial communities from Lake Tanganyika, Tanzania - TA2015017 Mahale Deep Cast 200m | ecosystem: Environmental > Aquatic > Freshwater > Lake | place: Tanzania: Lake...
GAATTTAACGTACCAGATTAAATACGCCTGTCAAGCTACTTTGTTAAAGCCGTGCCCGACAAAAAAGCGACCTGAGTGAGTCAAGATCAGGTTAAGTCGCGTTGAAACAAAGGTGCAGGGTTGGGAAGCGACATCCAGTGAAGATGTACAGGCTTTTCAGGACACATCCACGCTGTGTTGGGCGGCCTGCTGACTTAAGCGTGCCTTGGTGTTTGAGTTAATACTTTGACTTCACGATTGATTTTGTCGCTCAATTCGCTTTCAGCAACTTCTAAATCATAGCGAACTTGCAAACGAAGCCAAACCGCCGCACTTGTGCCAAAATAACGAGCAAGGCGCATAGCAGTATCAACAGTAACTGAACGCTCGCCATTAACAATCTGGCTAATACGAATCGGAGTAACGCCAATATCATGTGCCAAGCGATACTGACTCAAGCCAAGCGGCTTCATAAAATCTTCCAGTAAAATCTCGCCAGGGTGAATGGATGATAAAGTTTTGTCCATCATATTTTCTCTTATCCATGAGAATCCACAATTTCAACATCTTTCGCTTTGCTACCTGACCATGTAAAGCAAATTCGCCATTGGTCGTTAATGCGGATGCTATGCTGTCCCGCTCTGTCGTCTTTTAGTTTTTCAAGCCGATTTCCAGGGGGTGCAAGTAAATCTTATAAATCTTCGGCGTCGTCAATATAAATCAACTTTCGTCGGACGGTTCGCTGAATAACTTTCGGGAATTTCTTTGAGACTTGACCACAAAAGATTTTTTCAGTTTCTTCGGATGCGAAAGATTCTATCCTGCACCGATAGTATCACGAAGCGATAATGTTTTTAAGGACTCAATTTTGCAAGGGGCAGCCCAACTAATCGATATTTGTCAATTTCACATTAGATATATTTTTATAAGTTGACTTATACTTTACTATACACTAAAATATAAGTGTACAAGTAAACTTCTTGGAGATAACCATGCCACCCACAATCTATAAACGAACAATTATCGATGAAATCTTGCACTATTTCCCTACAGATGATGTGATAGTCATCCAAGGGGCACGCCAGGTGGGGAAAACTTCCATCTTAAAATATTTCCAGAATCTGTTCAGCGAGCAAAACATACCCTACCTGTATATCGATTTGGAAGATAGTCGTTTTGTTACACTTTTAGATCAAGGCGTTGATGAATTTTTAAATTACCTGCGTGGAGAAGGATATCGTTTGAGTGATTTTTCATCAGACGGTAAGAAACTTTACGTAATGATCGATGAAATTCAATACCTGGCTAATCCCTCATCGTTTATGAAATTAATAGCTGATCATCACCAATATCTGAAATTGATTGTATCTGGTTCATCAAGCTTTGCAATGAAAAGCAAATTTAAAAATTCTTTGGTTGGACGCACAGTAAATTTTGAAATCTATCCCTTATCATTTCGGGAAATGTTATCGTTTAAAAAGACACATTACAAGCCCGATGTCCCTCCAACAGCGGTGAAAATCCAAGAATTACAGACGCTCTACCTGGAGTATGTGCTGTATGGCGGTTACCCAAAAATCGTTCTCACTCCAGAACTGGATCGTAAAGAACATTACCTGCAGCAAATTATCGATACATATATTCGAAAGGACATCCGAGACCTGGCTGACATCAAAGATATCACACGCTTCAATAAAATGCTTGAAGTATTATCTTCGCAGAGCGGTAACCTGCTCAATATCGCAGAACTAAGTAACACCTGCGGTCTCGCCCGGCAGACAATCGAACGGTATCTTTTCCTGCTAGAAGAAACCTATATTCTCTCGCTTGTGCGACCATTCAGCCGTAACCTACGCACGGAAGTGTCAAAAACTCCAAAAATCTTTTTTCACGATACTGGTCTGATGCAAATGTTGTGGTTAAAACGGCTGCAAAAAGAAGCTTTGGGCATTACCTTTGAAACCAGTGTTTTTTGCGAGTTGACAAAACAGCATGGTAGGGGAGTCATCCATTACTGGCGCACAATTGATAAAAAAGAAATAGATTTCATCGTGAGGCTACCCGAGAGAGTAATCCCTATAGAAGTTAAGCTCCATTTTCCTCGCCACACACCGCCGGCCATTAATAGTTTTTGGCGCACCGCTAAAGCAGGAACGCCGACTCCTTACCGGGTAGTGGGATACTATGGCGAGCCTGTTATGCCACAAATGATTTACCCCTGGCAATTGGCAGAAATACAGGCAACCTGATTAAAACAATCCTAACTGCTTACCAGCAGGGTCATCTGTGTGTCCGTGAGCTTCCAGCCAGGTTATCAGCTTGCTGTAATGCTGCGGAAATGGGTGGGGAAATGCAATACCACCATTCTGGAGCAACCTGCGATTCCCCTCCGGCATTTGGGCATGCTCAAGCACAAATACAGGCAGCCATCCCGCTTTGAGCGCTTCCCTGGCGCCAGCCCAGGTGCCTCCCTTTTCAGCATCACTGGCAACGACTATCGCATAATCGGCCAGGCAATAGATCAAACGGTTACGCCCCATTGCGGCGCCCACCGAAAAACCAGCATCAGGCGCATATGGCGTTGCCAGGCATAAATCGCCGCGCTGAAAAGCGGATTGGACATCCTTCGATCGGATAGCACGTTCCAGGCTGTCTGCCAGTAAACCCACCGCAGTTCCGCGAACTTCGAGGGCTGCATTCATACTTATCGTATCCACCCCTTTCGCGCCGCCCGAGTATAGAACCAAACCAGAAAGGCCACAGGCATTACCTACAAAAGTGGCACATTCCTGCCCGGTTTCATCCAGATGGCGAGACCCTACCACCGCAATTCCGGGTTGACCTAACAGGGCAGCTTCCCCGGCATAAAATAAGACCACAGGCGCAGCTTCTCTCAAACGTTGGTGATAACGGGCGGGGTAATCCGCATCCAAACGGGTAAGAATATGAATATCCATGCCCTCCAGTTGCTCGATAGCTGCTGACATGGCAGGTTCACGTGCCAGTAACCAGTTCAGGCGGTTGGTTTCATGCGCGGGTAGATTAAAAATGGATTGCAGGTCTATCACCCTCATGCCTGCTAATTCACCTGGCGAGAGTGAATGGGTAGCCAATCTCTTTGCCAATGGATTCCATTCACGCAGTGTTAGTGGAGCGTGTTGGCAATCCTTGGGTAATCCAAGGCGAGAGCAAAGCAGTAGCAATGCCTGGGCATCAGGTGATAGCATAAGCGAAGTTCCCTTTCTCAAGCATCTGAATGAATCGTGCGCGTTATGGTTAATACACATACACTGGCAGCACCAGCGCCGATGAGCAGGTGAGTGATCACTTCCAGTGTTGCGCCTGAATCGTACAGATCATCCACCACCAGAATACGTTTTCCTTGCAGCGATGATTGTACACGAAAAGCTCCAACCACATTGGCGTGCTTTTGCGCTAACGTGTGCATCTCTTTTTGTGGTTTTGTGGACCTGGCTTTTATAAGCAGCGGCAAATAAGGCAAAGCGAGACGTTGCCCCAGCGCCTGAGTAAATGCGTACAACGGATCATGAGATCGGAGGGTGGAAGGTGGAACCGGTGTGATACCATCCACCTGTGCCAACTCAGCATGTTCCGCTATCAATTTGGCAGCCTGGTCGACCAATGCTGGCAGTACAGAAAGATCTTCCTGGTATTTTAAGCGATAAGCCAATTCACCAGTCGGGCTGCGATGCCAACTTGCGCCCCTGAACTGGCTGTGAAAATCCAACGCCCAGCCAGCTCTCCAGGGGCCGGGTAGCGGCCTGGGAAGCGAATGAGACAAGAATGCCTCAATCTCACTATCCGGTGATATGCCGATACCATCATTTTCACTCTTTGCTTGCTGCTCTCGTTTCCAATGCTCCACCACACAGCGGACCACCCCATAGTCAATCTCATCCGGCAGGATGGATTTAATCGGCGCCAAAAATTCAACTGTTTTTACGCGTTGAATTGCAGCTTCGATTCTTTGGCGCACATCCCCTGGCACCACGGCATCCACCGTCACCCGGCCGGTAGCGATCAGCCTGGCAATGTGACCATAGATGGTGGTTACGGATAAACCACGGTGATTGGCAATTTGATCAATGCTCAAACCTTGAGCAAACAATTGGGCAGTATATTCTATTGTGCCGCCCGCCTGGCGTTCGGCTTTTTTACGCTCAATCTCTTTATCCGATCTGGTATGCTGCAGTTTGACTGGAATAGCCGCTTTTGCCCGGATGGCAGCCTCACCCTGGGGTGTTAAACTCAGAACCGGATACTTTCCACCAATCACTTTCAAGTAACTCATTTTAACCAACTGATCCACCAGGTCGATCAGCTCGGCCATCGAACATACAGCCAGGCGAGCGTAGTATGGAGAGCGATCATAGCCGAATTTTAAGATATCCTGCGCCTGTGAGCCTTTCAAGATTTGCGCTAATTTTTCGCGCCCAATGTTGTATTTCAAACGTCTCACCGTATCCAATACGATCAAAGCTACCCGTTCCTCTTGCGTTAACACACCTGCCTCGGAAGGCTTCTGATATACCACTTGCGCCTGGCAATTATCACAGCATACTTCCACTTTGGTTGTACCGGGATCGCCAAAGTGATCAAGCAAAATGCTGCGCCGGCATTGGTTACTTTCAGCATAGGCGATCATATAATTTAATTGCTCTCGCCGGTGATGCTGGTGGCTATTCATGCGGGTAACCGCACGTTGAATCAGCAAATCATCCCAGGTTAAAATACGCAACTGGATGTGTAAACCATCATCACCCAGGCGTTCCATCGCTTCAGCCGACTCTAACTCCGCCATACCAACGCACACTTTGACTTCAGGTAAACCACTCTGGTAAGAAAGTTCATTGATCGTTGTGGTTACAAGATGGTTACGCCCTCGCTTCATGACACCATAAAGAACTTTCAGGTCTTTTTCGGCCAGTGTGCTGTTTTCGATAAACCATTCCTGCAAAGCCCGGTCTTCGGGAGAGTAGAACAACACAGCCTGGGCTGGCTGTCCATCTCTTCCAGCGCGTCCGGCTTCCTGGTAATATGCTTCCAACGATCCTGGTATGGAATAGTGCGCCACCAGGCGCACATCCTGGCGATCGATTCCCATGCCAAAAGCATTGGTAGCCGATACAATGGATAACTTACCAGTCATGAAAGCATCCTGGATTCTCGTGCGCTCATCTGCGGGTAATCCGGCATGATAATAAGAAGCTTTTTTCTTAACCACGGTGGTGATAAATTCCGCTGTTTCTTCCGCATCCCGGCGGGTACCTGTATAAATAATCGCTGCTCCATTCGAGTGATTTTCAAGCAAGTCTCGCAAGTTTTTCAAGCGTGCCACCTGGTTCGAGATATATTTAAGCTCTAAGAACAAATTTGGGCGGTTAAATCCGGTCACAATGCAATTGGGCTGGGATATTCCAAGCAATCGAGCGATATCTTTTTGAACCTGCGGGGTGGCTGTAGCGGTCAAGGCTGTAGTCAATGGATTCGCTAATTGTGAGCGAAACTCAGCTATATGCAAGTAATCTGGGCGGAAATCATGCCCCCACTCAGAAATACAATGTGCTTCATCCACCGCTAGCAGACTGATTTTCCGCTGTTTTAGCGCTTGAAGAAATTGCACACTGCGCAAGCGTTCTGGTGCGACATAGATCAATCGATAGCAACCTTCAGCCAGCTTGCGCAAGCGAATACTCTGCTCGCCTGCGGATAGCATGCTATTAATAAATGCTGCCTCAATACCACGCTTTACCAAACTATCAACCTGGTCTTTCATCAGGGCAATCAGCGGGGAAATGACCACGGTAACCCCCCACAGATGCAACGCTGCCAACTGATAAATCAATGATTTTCCTGCACCGGTTGGCATGACTACGAGAGTATGCTGCTCTTCCAGCAGGCTTTGAATTGCTTCAGCCTGTCCGGGACGGAAGCTATGGAAATCAAAATGTTTTTGCAGTGCTGCCAGAATCTCCCTATCCACAACCCAAGTATACTCGCTTTCTATCTGGCTGCCCCTTTGAACTGGCTCATGGTGAGTTGGTAATAGGCACCACGCTGATCCATTAATTGTTGGTGGTTGCTTTGTTCTGCAATCTCCCCATTTTGGATCACCACCACGTTATCAGCCTCCCGTTAAAAGAGAGAGAACGCTTTTCCTCCAGTATGGTTTAACAAAGGCAATAATTGAAATAAGTTGTTCATAACTGGAGTATCAAATTATCCTCTCGGATCAGGTCGAACGAACGGAAGTTGGCGTTTCCAACGACTTATGCGGCTGAACTTTGAAGAGTTTGAACCCCCACTGCACAGCAATCCCGATCGATAGAGCAAAAATCAATGTGCCGATCCCGGCTGGTCCGCCCAACAACCACCCCAAGCTGACCACGGCAATCTCGATACTGCCACGCGCCATGCGCACGCTCCAACCGGTGAGGCGGTGAATGGCGAGCATCAGGGTATCGCGCGGACCAGCGCCGGCGTCCACGCCAATGTAAATGGCACTGGCCACACCCATTAACAACACAGCCAGCAAAAGCATCGCCAGTTGCAATGGCAGGTTACCCTGCACCGAAGGGATCAACCAGAGCGCCAGGTCTTCCCAGGGACCAATGCTGAGAATATTCGCCAGCGTGCCCCAGCCAACTTTCTCCCGTAAGAGCAAACCAGCAGAGAGCACGATGAACCCCATGATCACGGTCACCGTTCCTGGGGTAAGGTGAAAAATATTCGCCAAAGCCACCTCCAACACCGCCCAGGCGCTGGTGCCCAGGTTGGCGCGGATCATCAGGGCAATGGATAAGCCAAACATTAAAAAACCAACTTCTGCAATCAGAAAATCGCGGAGAAAAGTTTTCCTGCGGATGGGCTTAAACATAAGGAATCTGGTGGGTACTACTCCTGCACGATAGATATGGGCAAACAGAATAAATCCCGGCGCAGCAGGCAAGGCGATAGCCAACCTCCTCCCGGCGCCGGGGGATTCTCGGATTTGATTATACCCTAAAGTCTGGTCTACTTTGGTTTCCGCTTCAACTCCAACGTTCTTACACCGCGATGTTCAAGGGTAAGTCCAATCAGGCAACCTGGCGCCTTGGTACCCCAATCCAAATGCCGGATGTATCCGCCAGCACCAGGACGACCAAACCCGATTGATCATGGAATAAAAAAATGATAAGATATAGGTGCGAGAGGAAAAAGAGAGGCCTACACCGGATATAAATCACTTATACCATTCAAGCCTAGGACAGAGATATAAAATTATGAGCGGCTTAAAAATCTGGAAAAGTATATTTGAAATCCGCTACCCAGCAGCATCCCTGTTGTTTGATAACAGAGGGAAAATCGCTGCAAAATGGCAATGGACGTCTGACCTGACCGAGTGGCGTATATCAAACAACCAGGTAAGCATTTACAACAAAAGCAACACCTGTTCATTAATTGCAGGATATAAAAATTGTAGTGTTGTTATGGAGATGCCTGAAAACATCGACACTTTTTGCACCCAAGCCTTGGATTTTTCAAATTTTGTACTGGATACTATAGGAATCAAAAAAATCGATCGAATTGGTTTGCGCTTGATGCAAATTGCAAAACACCAACATTTTAAATTGCTTTTCAACAAAATGCAGAAACAACTCTTTTTAATGACCGACGAGGACTGGGAATCCTTTGGCGCAATTCCAGAGGATATCGGTCTGCCATTGACATTATCCATGGGAGAATACACCGCGAATTTTATCCTAGGACCAATGAGAAAATCTCAGCTTGAAAATTATTTTGATGCTCCGACGATAAAACAAAAGGTTCCCTCCGTTGCATTATTCCTTGACATCGAGTTTTTCAGAAATAACCAGGATATAAATCTCAGCAATTTACATGGACAAATTGATAACTTTCTTGTCGATAGTTCGAAAGCGATACTGGATCTTTCCGCTAAATTCATCAATAAATATCGAGGATTCAAATGACAAGTTCATTCTCTACCCATCCATTGCAGATAAGAGAATATCCAAATCAAAGTTATTCGACGGAAGAGGAACAATTCAATACGTTACTAATGGATCGCCTGGAAACTTTGACAAATCAAACCAGCGAGCTGCGATCTGATGTAATAGGGATAACTAAATATAACGCTCAAATCAGAGATTTAGGTGAAGATGCTTTTAAACTGATGGAGCCAATCATGGTCGTGATTGAAGAATACCCCAATGAAGATTCTTACATAGCCAGCTATCCTGAGTTAGAAGTGTTTGGAGAAGGATCAACAGAATCTGAAGCAATCATGAATCTTAAATTAGCGATTTTAGACCTATATGATGATTTACTGAGTACCCAATCTGGTGAGTTGGGGGATTTACCAAAAAACTGGCTGCATATCTTGAAACAACTTATCATAAAATCTAATCCATGAAATTCTTCAACATCACATGCGCAGACCTTTATAAAATTGTCGATAAATTGTCTTTAGAACCAAGTAAGAATAAAAGGCGCAGCCCGCACCCAGTCTTCTGGTACAGACTGGATGGTCGCAAGGTTTTGCGAACAACACTGCCAAACCTTCATGGAGGTTCAGGTTCAATATCAACCGGTTTTTTAAAAAGTATCCGCAATAATCTGCGTCTTACTACGCAACAATTTATAGATCTCATAGAATGCCCTCTAACACCAGAAGAGTTTGAGGCAATCGTGTACCAGACATTAGGATCGAAAAATCCACACTCATGAACACCCTCTTCTACGGAGATAACCTCACCATCCTGCGCCAGCCCATCCCCGACGCCTCCATTGACCTGGTATACCTCGATCCGCCTTTCAATTCCAACCGCTCTTACAATGTGCTCTTCAATGACGAATCCGGCCAGGCAGCAGGTATTTCGTTTCCATCCATGATGTGACAAATTCTTATACCTGACTCAGATATTTTAGCGGCAGCCTCAGCCACGAAACTTCGATGACATCGATAAGGATTACCCTCAAGGCAGAACAAGCAGCCAGGTTTGAAGGATAGGATACTTATTTATTCTTCAATCTCACAAATCTGTGTGTGTAAATATGGTAAAAATTGATTCATAACAACCATCTGCCATATCTAGGCACGTACCGGCTGCAACACAAATTACCACCAACTCTACCAAAATTTTTAGCTCATCCATATAATGCGGTCGCTTTTTTTGCATTATGCCAGGACAGATTCTTACCCTCGCAAACTACATGGAAGAGTATTTTTGGAAATAAACCCTATGGAATAAATCCCCAATACGATCCAAGCGCTGCCCTGTTCACCCTTGACAAGACTATTGGACTGTACTATTATATGTTTTATCTTATATATGCGTAGTACATTATAAGGATTATCCACTATGTCTCTTGAATATGCCATCCTTGGCTTCTTGAATTACCAACCTTACACCGGCTACGACCTCAAAAAAATTTTTGATACCTCCATCCGCCACTTCTGGCCCGCCGATCAGAGCCAGATCTACCGCACTCTGGCTCGTTTAACTGAAAACGGTTGGGCTGAGATGGAAAAAGTCCCCCAGGAAGACCGCCCCGATCGCAAGGTTTACCACATCACAGATGCTGGACGATCAGAATTGCTGCGTTGGATCATCGCGCCGCCGCCGATGGGTGAACCGCGCAGCGCCCCGCTGATCCAGGTTTTTTTCGCCGGACAACTATCTGATGAGGAAATCCTGCAAAAATTTAACGGCTTCGCTGCCATGATGCGCTTCATGTTAAGCCAGTACGAACAGGTTCCCGGCATGATCGCACCCTTCCAGGAAGAAATCCCCTCACCGCGTGAACACTTCTTCTGGTTGTTGACACTCGAAAACGGCATCGCCAACATGCGCGCCAACCTCGCCTGGGCAGAGAGTGTGATCGAGCGCATCCAAAATGGAGAAGTTCCCTCTTTCAAGACTGATCCTGGAGGACTACCATGTGGTTTATGAATAACTTTGCCAATCCCCTGGTGCGCTTGATGCTGCGCTCACCCCTGCACGGGATTCTAAGCTCCGCTTTGCTGCTCATCACATATCGAGGTCGCAAAAGCGGAAAGGAATACACCCTGCCCACCCAATACGCCCGAGATGGCAGGAGTATCTACATTGTGGTTGGTGCTGCTGAGCAAAAGACCTGGTGGCGTAACCTGAAAGACGGGGCGCCCGTGCAGTTGACGTTAGAGAGTAAAACCCTGCCTGCAAAAGCAACTTTGCTAGATCATCAAGACGCTGCGCAATCCATCGCCAAAGCGCTTCACCTGTATCTTCAACGTTTCCCGGCGCTGGCTAAATCCTACCAGGTACGCACGGAAGCCGATGGACGATTCAACACCGAAGACATTCAAAACGCTTCACAATCAGTGACCATGATGCTGGTCGAATTAGACAAGAGGAATTCTACATGAATATCACCATACTAAACGGCAATCCGCTTCCTTCCAGCTTCGACGCCTATCTAAATCAACTGGCGTCCATCCTGCACAGTGAAGGTCATACCATCACCCAACTCGATCTGCGAGATATGTCACTGCGCTACTGTATTGGCTGCTGGGGATGCTGGGTGAAGACCCCCAGCGAATGCACCAACCATGATGCTTCGCTGGAGATGGACCGGGCGGTCATCCAGGCGGATTACGTCTTATGGGCTGCGCCGCTTAAAATGGGATTCCCCTCCGAGCTGCTCAAGCGCGCCGTCGATAAACACGTGCCGCTCATCCACCCTTATATGGAAGTGGCTTACGGCGAGGCGCATCACTTAAAGCGTTACCCGCGCTATCCCCGCATTGGATTGCTGCTTGAAAAAGAAGCCAGCAGCGATGAAAAAGACCTGAAAATTGTCAGCGATATTTTCTGCCGCACGGCGATTAACCTGAAAACACGATTGGAGTTCGTCGTTACCACCGAAGTCACTCCCGCAAAGCTTGCCAGCCGTATAGCAGCACCCAGCGTTGGAGAGATGCTGCCATTGCCAAACCGCTTATCCGCCACGCAAGGCAGCGCCATACCCCCACCGAAAAGCGTGGCGCTCTTCAATGGTTCACCACGCGGAAGCAAAGGCAATACACCGATTTTTCTACGCGAGATCGCCCACGGGTTTGGAGGATCCAGCGAGACCTACCACCTGGTGCGCATCCAGGACACCGATAATATGGTGCAAGCCTTTGGAGATGCAGAAT
>Ga0194113_10010296_pt1 | contig 11177 bp, 7 predicted proteins | sample TA2MahC200mmetaG_FD_146193 | JGI IMG/M metagenome (GOLD analysis project Ga0194113, IMG submission 146193) | Freshwater microbial communities from Lake Tanganyika, Tanzania - TA2015017 Mahale Deep Cast 200m | ecosystem: Environmental > Aquatic > Freshwater > Lake | place: Tanzania: Lake...
CGGTCGGTCTTGAATGGTCCGACGAAACGCGGGCCGATACGCTCTGCCCCGGGCTGACATGTCGCGGACCCGTTGGGGCGTCTCCGCCACCTTGCGACAACTGCATGGCACACGGCACATCGCATCGCGTTCGCAAGCCATGCGTCAAGAAGAGACGTCGGGTTCTTTCGGGTGCGGTGCGTTCTTCCGCACCGTCCGGCGGATCGCGTCGGCGACCAGGAACACGCCGCCGATGAGCGCTCCGGCAATGTAACCGAAAATGCTACCCCACACACTCATGAACGCCGCGGACAAGACGACTTCTATGAGACCCCAGCGGCCATTCGCCTTGATGAAGACGAAATAGATGACGATGTCAAAGGTCAACAAGAACGCTGCGCCCGTGGCGATCGATGCGATTCGCGGCGCCCTCCCTCGGAACAAGACGGCCTGCCCGATTCCGACCGCGGCCACGAATCCGCCGATGCACGCAAACACAACGGGCGTGGCATCAAGGGCCCGCAAGAGGCCAAACAGCAGGGCGAACGCAAGGGAAATCGTGAACAGCGTCGCCAGGTCGTACCGACGTGGGACGCTATAGACCTTCGCCGATTTCATCGCGGACCATTATGGCTAGCGGCAGAAAAGGACCAGTCTCCGATCTCGCCAGTCTCCGCATGGAAGTCTCTCTTGCAGTCTACCATTGCATGCCACAGCAGGCGACGTGGTAGGTGGCACGTTCATTGAGTTGCAGGTCATAGGCGGCGAACAGGCAGACGTCACAGCCGAGTTCCAGATTGAGTCCCGCTCCCAGAACGGCCCAATCGCGGCCCATGTTGACACCCGTGGAGATACTCGGAGCCGCTGCGACTGCGGTCATCGCCACCGAGGTCTTGCAGTCCAGGTATTCGTGCATCCAATGTGCCCGTAGCTCGGGCGTCACGTGGCCCCAGGTCGTGTGACGCCCGCACGTGAGTCGGGAACCGATCGTGCTCCGCAGCGAATTCGTGTTTTTGGCGGCGAACGTCAAGTTCGGTGCGCCGAGCGTTTCAACGAAGTCCTCCTGGTGCAGCCAGGTGTACTGTATGGCAAGGGACGGGCCCAGGCTCATGGCGCCGACGGGAATGCAACATCCCCGTTCGAAATAGGCACTGGCTTGCGAACCGTCGAACTCGCTGCGCGCCGCCTGTCGGCCGACTTGGTAGGCGTCGTAAGCCACGGCACTGGCGAAGAGAGAATAGTCGCTTACGTCCGCCGTTCGCAGCACGACGCCGAGTTGGCCGCTGTCGATATCACCCGTTTTCTGATCCAGCAGCATGTCGACATCCTGGTGCGCGAAACCGGAAAAAACGCCCAGTACACTGCCGCTGTCGAGCAGGCGAAAGACGCCGAGTTGTGCGCCGGCGGCGGTGTGATCCAGACTGCCCAACATGTCCGTTTCCGCGACACTTCCACCCACGTCGTAGGCGTTAGCCCAGACCTGCCACCTGGAGGGAATCATCGGCGCATTTTGACCGCGGACTACTACCCCACCGTCGTCGTTCCAGTTCGCCATCTGCGTAATGCCACTCGTGCCGGGTGGTTGCGCATCGAGGACCGGCGACAGGACATTCTGAGAAAACCCGGTGTCCGTTGCCAGGAGGCCGCGTGCCTGACGGGCCACCATTTCGTACTGGAACACCGTGCACTGGATTGCGCATTGTGCGGCGCTGCCTTGCAGTTCGCCCAGGGACGGATTGGGGGGCGTCGGCGGCGCCGGCCCCCCTTGGTCAGACCGCACCCCTTGTCCTCGCGCGGCGACCGAGGCACAGAGAACGATGGCGAGCGTGAAGACTGCCCGCGTGGAAGCATGTCGGTCCATGACAACAGCTCCTGGTAGGTGAATGTCGGCGCCTGCGGCGTCAACCGGACAGTTCCGCCCTGACCTCCGGTCCCACCGGAAGCGGAAGCCTTGACGCGGTGCCTTGCCGGAAAACAATGGCTCGGTGTGAACTGAGCCTCACGAAACGGCAGACGGCAACACGCCGTGTTTCCAAGATCGACTTGGGATATCGAGGAGTTGACGAAGTTGCCGAACTTACCGAGCGCAACAACTGGGCGGACTTTGCCGCGTGGTCAGACGGGCGGTTTGTTTCGAAGGTAGGACAAGATGTGCCACTGTTCGCCGCCGATCGCGCAGGTGGCCGGCATGTCGAAGAAGCGGTTCTGTTCTCCGCAAGTGAAGTCCTCTTCCGCGAGGAGATCATGCCGCCTAGAGCATGTTCTTGTAGACGAGTTCTTCTTTGGTGGGCGGCCGACCGAGCGGGTTCCGGAAGAGGTCTCCGTACTCGTGAACGAACGCGTCGGTGGCACACAGCCGCTGGTAGTCGAAGTAGCCGGTCGGCCGGACCTTGCGCTGCACGGCGACTTCCGCGAGCGGGCGCCGTGCCGTGCGGAAAAAGCCTTGGCCGTCCGATTGGAAGACGACGGCGTTGCCGAAGTCCCCGTCCAACACCATGTCCATGCAGGCCGCCCCTGCCATTCGGGAGAGCCGTTTGTCCGTTTCGGTGGGCGGCGAATCGCGCAGATCGTACGTGTGTGCCTGGAAGCACGCCCTGAATTTGCGAGTCTTGGCGTGCCGCACAAGTTCCAGTCCGAGCCACTCCGGCTGCAGCTTCGGCTCGCCGTGCTTGTCGCGGCTGCAATGGGCGTCCGGCGGCAGGTTCACTCCGCGGAGGCGCGCACCTTCGGAGTAGGGAACCACGGCGAACTCGATGCCAAACCGATCCCGGTTGTGCCGTCTGCAGTCTTCGATTCTCTCGACGATCGTGTTGACGTCGTATTCCTCCTCGCACGGAATGGCGAGGTCCGACCCGCCATAGGCTGCCGCTCCGCAGAGCGTCCAGTCGGTGTTCCGGCCGAACAACCCGACGAAGAAGACCGCTCGGTTCGTCAAGGCCGTGTGGTGATGCCAGCGCGTCTGCATTGCCGCCACCGTCACGGCGCTGTGCCAGCCCAGCGTGATCAGGGACGACAGATCGCCATCCATGGTTTTCGGATAGCCCACGACGGGGATCCCGGCCTCGGAGCACCTGGCCGCCTCGCCCAGATGATTGTCGCCCCCCAGGAGCACGATCGCGTGGATGTCGTGCTGTTTGACTGCCCGTTTGACGGCGTCCGGTTCCGCCAGCTCGCGGTCCGCGCCGATCAACGATCCCGCCCGATCCGGTTCCAGATGTGCTTGTTGGATGGGCACGAGCCTGCCCTGGTTGAGCCCAGACAGGCCGCCCCACGCGCCCCACAGTTCGAACTCGGACGCGTTCCTTCGGTTGAGAATTTCGGACATCTCGTGCATTGCCGCGTGGAAGACGGTGATGTGTCCACCCGCGGTGACCAGGACAATGCGTTTGGCCATACGTCGCAGCTCCCGTCATGTTGCGCTTCAACGTGGTTGTGCCTCGTGCCGGCGATCCCCGGGAGGCCGTTCTACGAGGTCGTCACAAGTTCAGCCGCGTGCTTGTTGGCGAGCAGGTCATCGATCACGCGTTGCGATTCCTGCTCCAGGCTCTTCGCGGCTTGCGCGACTCGGTATGTCTTCTTGAGTCGCCCGGCCAACGGTTCCAGGTTAGCCACGTTGGCGAAGATGAGTTTGTACAGCGGCAGGCGCACGCGGCGGTGGCCCGACGTCACGCGGACTTCGATGAACCGGCCGAAGGCTTTGGACAATCGCGCGTACAGCTTCAAAGCCCGTTCGGGGATCCCGTTGAGTGCATCGCCGTCCGATCTCACCAGCAGACTCAACAGGGCCGTGATTGCCGGCTGGGGGTAGACCGTGCGGAGGAACTCGACGATCGGTTCGCTGTGCGCCACGCTCCGCAACTCGCACAAGTCGCCGCTGAGCGCCAGATACAGGAGCTCGACCGCGCGGGCGAACTGCGGCAGTCGGAAATGTTTGGCAACGATCAGCCCGAGCGTCTGGTCCTCGTGCCACGCGGAGTTGAACACGTGCCGGCCGACGTCGAACAACACGTCGTCCGCGTCGAACCCGTGCAGCGTCGCCTCCACGGCGTCGCGGAACGGCGAGAGGCGGAGGAAATAGGTCTCGTGTCCGGCGTATCGCATCAGGCGAGCAAACCGCTCGTCCATGAACTGGTAGCCGGGCGACCGGTAGAGGTCCTCCACCACGAAATCGTACTCGCCCCACCAGTCGCGCTCCGTGCGGCACAAGTAGTAGACCGGCATGCCGGTCGGGAGGCGCCGCACGTCCAGGTACAGGTCGAAGTCGCCGACGGCGTCCAGCGCGCGGCGCAGGCTGGGCCCGTCGGTCAACGCGACATCGAGCGTACGGCGGCCGTTGATCTGGAACTTCTCCTTGAGCAGACCCGTGATGGTCGCGATGTCTTCGCGCGTACCGCCCTCGTTTTCCAGCATCAGCCGCAGTTGGTCATAGGCCTCAAGGCGCTGGATCAGCGGGGCCAGCGCCTGGCGGCTCTCATCGGCCACCGAGCGGCCGCACCAGCGGCTGCCCGACACCTGGCGGCTGCTCGCCTGCGGGTACTCGGAAGTAATCTGGTGCATGGGTTCCTCCGGTTCTTTCTCTGTCCCGCGGTTCCGTGCCAGCAACGAGCCGAGACGCCGAGTCGGCGGCGTCGAGCGATGCTGTCCGGCCTTCCGGTCCGACGGTTGGCTTGCGACCGTCGAGCGAAGCCGTCCGCCGCACGCGGACTCAACGATCACCGACAAGTCGTTGTCGCTCCTTCATGGTCGCGCCCACGTAAACCGCGATCTTCTGCGCGACGGCCACGAAGTCGGTCAGTTCCTGTTGCGAAACGTGGATCACCTTGTCCACCACTTCCTCGAAACCGGTGGTCGTCTGCGAAGGGCCGAGGGCCACCAGGGTGACGTGCAACCGGCCGGCCGATTCGCCAATGGCCTCGGTCAACAGGTCGAGCATTTCTTCTTTGCCGGTCTTGCCGATGTGAAAGCTCACGTTCCAGGCCGTGTCGGTCAGCAGGATCAGGTAGACCATGCGACCGCGTGCCAGGCGGCGCGCTTCCTCCAGCAGGAAAGCGATGGAGAGGGCGTCGGACTGGCACCCGGTGCCGCTTTTGGGCAGCGAGACGAGTGTCCGGGCGGCGTCTCGCCGGCTGGTTGCCTGGGTTTTGTGCGGGTGGTAGATCCACTGCACCAACGGCCCGGTGAGGTTCTTCCGGACGTCGCCGCTGTGGTACAACGCGGCCAGCACCTGGACTTGGGTCTTGACGGTGGAGTTGAGCCAGGCGGTGGCGAGCACTTTCAGCATGGACATCTGCTGGGCGGAGAGCGAGCCCGACCCGTCGCAGGCGATCAGCAGGACCGGCTTCCCACGGCGGTCGGCGCGTTCCAGGACGCACGTCCTGCGGAAGACGGCCGACGAGAAGTCGGCGTACGCCAGGCGCGTTGGGTCGAGCGTTCCCGACGGTCGATAGCGTTCCGTGACCGGGGACTCTTCGATGTTCGGGTACAGTGCGCGTCGGAGCGCTTCGGTGGCGGGTCGGGCCTGGGCCAGCAGCTGCTCGTAAGCCAAGAAATCGCAGGACAATTCGATCGGTCGATCGAACAGTTCGCCGCCGGCCGTGACGTCGCCGTTGAGTCGGACGGTGACTTCGTGGCCCTCCGTGGGAGTGCCCTGGATCGGTCCCGGCGCGAAACTGCCGCTGCGCACCTTCTGGACCACGAGATCGCTCCGCAGGTCCTCGAAATTCGTCCGCTGCCCGCTGGCTCCGGCACAGGCCTTGGAGAACTCCGCGATCGCATCGGCCACGGCACCGCTGGGCGCGGCCTCGCCGGACGCGGACACCGACAACAACATTCCGGCCAACTGCTCGTCACTCGGCGGATCGATCAGCGGAGGCCGCGGCTTGTTCAGCGGGTCGAGGGGCGCGGTGGCATCGCGAGGCGGCTGGTCCCTCGAGCGGACGGACAGTCGTTCGTCCAAGGTCTGCGGAGCAGCGTGGGCCGCCGAGGGCGGCGCGGTTGGGGCAGGTGCCGTCTGGGCGGGTGCCGCCAGCGGCAAGTACTTCTGCAGCGTCGCACAAAGGACCCGAACCCACTCGACGCCCAACGGGATGAAAAGGTGGGGCTTCTCCGCTTGCAGCCGCGCAAAATACGGCTCACACACCGTACTCAAATCGTGCAGGATCTTCCGCGTGGTCGGGTGGAGTGCCTGCCTCGTCCAGTCGGCAAGCACGTCGCCGTAGAGGACCACGGCTTCGATGATCTCCAGCAGCGTATCGAACCGGGCCGTTTGCTGCGAGGCGGCAAACAACCGATACAGTTCGACGCATGCCAGCGACGGTGCGCGCGAAAGTCCTTCCAGGAGCAGTCGTGTCTGAACGGTACGGGCAACAAGGCGCTTAGTCTTCGCCCAGACAGCCTGGTCGAGGCCGGCGCTTATCGCCACCGACACGTCGATGAGAAACGGCTGTAAGTGCGCCTCGAGGACGTTCTGCCCCAAGTGACTCTGGTACTCCAGGAACGCCGTGAGCCCGAAGGCGGCGCGAGCGGCGATCAGGTTGTGGGGATAGGCGGCATAACAGGGAGACAACTGCGGTTTGACCCGCGGCTTGAAACTCGCGTTGACAGGCGCTCCTGCCTGTTGGGCGGCGGCCATCTGGACCTTGTTGCAGCGTTGGTAGAATAGCTGCTGAGCCAGCGTCCGCAACCAGTACGGGTTGGCCCGAAACGCATCGGCCTCCGTGATGCCGGCCCAGGAGCTCTTGCCCTGGCTCCGGCGTCCGTATCCGCCGTACGTGGGTTCGGGTGACCGGCTGCCGTGTGCCGTCTTGGACGCGCGCTTCCTCATTTCCTCTCTCCCGACGCAGCCCCTGGCCGCACGAAAAAAAACCGTCGGCATTTCCAAATCCGGGCCGCGTTACTCCGAGACTCTGAGACCCCGAGACCCCGAGACCTAGAACAGCTCCCGCTCGGTGATCGAGTCCTCGTCGCTCGCCTCCTGCCGCAAGCCGAATACTTCGTTGAACACGGCCAATGCGACCTTCCGGTCGTCCGGGCTCGCGTTGCCTAACAGCGTGGACATGGCCACCTGCTGCAAGCTCAAATGCGGGATGCGTTCCACCATCTGCAGGAAGCCGACGTAGCCCGCGATGGTCGGGGCCGGCAGACTCAACAGATTCCCGTCTTGCCGCTGAAGGCGAATGTGTTGTCCGAGCTTGACGACGCGTTCCAGAACCCCGTCGGCGACCCGTTCAAGACGCTGCTCCTCGAACAGTTGCGACAACACGGCCACCTCCTGTTCGGGCGGCAGGTAGTCGAGCGTCAGGTTGATGTTGAAGCGGCGGCGGAGGGCATCGTCGAAAGTGACGAGGGTGTGCGTCGAGTCGCTCTCGGCCTGGTAGTTGCTGTCGGCCACGAAACAGACGTTTCCTCCGACGCGCGAACCGTCGGGCAGGGTCACGTCGCCTTTTTGCGGCATCAGATCCAGCAAGCCGCCCTGGATCGCCGCGGAGTGAACGCGTCCGATCTCGCGCAACCAGATGACGGGATAGCACGACCCGTTGGCCTTTTCCGCGTCCTTCAGGGCCGCCACCAGCAGGCTCGGCTCGTCGTACGTCGTTCCGTTTCGCAGCGCCCGGCGCTGGTACAGTTCTCCCGGCGCGTCGAACGTGGCCATCTCGATGGGGTACATCCGCACGGGTTTGGCCGGCGCGTCAAGCGCGTCCGCGATCGGATGGAAATTCTCCGGCATCTGCAGCGCCTGCATCAGGCTCGTCTTGGCCGTCCCCGTCGGTCCGCTGATGTGCAGCGCCTCGCCATGAATGATGGCATACCCGGCCACCTCGATCTTGTGTTTCGGCAGATAGAGCGAGTGTCCGTTCGCGCCCAGCGCCGGCACCATGCGAATCAAGTCGTCGGGGCCAGCTTTGGCGTACTGTTCGCGATTATCAATGCGGTAGACCCGTGTGGTCATGAGTGATTGCTCCGTGAAAGGCCCGAGATGCGAGGATCCGAGATGTGAGGGTCCGAGATGTGAGGGTCCGAGATGTGAGGGTCCGAGATGTGAGGGTCCGAGATGTGAGGGTCCGAGGAGGCTTCGAGGGCCAACGTGCAGGCCGGTCCGCACGTCACGCGGACGACTCGCCCGGACAGGTCGGGCGTGTGCCGGAGGAGAGCCAGCAGCGCCTCCGTGGCCAGGGATCGTCCCAATTCCAGCAGTCCTCGCGCTCCGGAACAGCTCGCGTCCAGCTCGCGCGCCGACAGGACCGCGTCGCCAACCTGGTCGGCGCAGACGACATCGGCGACGTTCAAGTGCATTCGCTCGGACGCCGTCCTCACGGCCGAGACCATGGCCCGTTCGAGGATCGCCGCCAAGGCACGGCTGCTGAGCGGCTCGAAGAGGATCGGCGAGCCCACGCGGCTCAGGAAGGCGGCCGACAGCAGATGCCGGATCTCGCTCGCCACGTCGGACCGGATGTCATCCGGCGTCGGCCGAGTGACGAACCCCAGGTGCTTGCGCAGCTCCTGGTCGCGATTGCCCGGCAGATTCATCGTGAAGGCGAACAGGAGGTTGCAGCAGCCGAACATGGTGCCGGTCGCCGACTGGGCTTCGCCCGTTTCCAGGACCTGCAGAAAGAGATCGGCCAAAGCACTTCGCACCGAGGGGACGGCGTGGTCCAGATCGCTCACTTCGACAACGGCGCCGCGATGGTGCCGCGCGACGACTTCCAGACGGCCTGCTTGATGGGAGCCGACAATGCCACGGCCGCTGCCCAGGAGCTGGGCTGAGGCCGTGTACGAGTCGTTCATCGAGGCGGCGTCGATGTTGACCAGCGGGATGTCCAGCAGATCGGCCAGCAGGGCGACGCTGGAGGATTTGCCCGAGGCGGGCGGCCCCTCAAGACACAGGCGCAGCGGCTGGTGCAGGGGCCGCGTGAGGCACTCGGCGCGCAATCGTGCGACGAATTCCGTGAGCGGGTCGTCTTGCCCGACCAGCTGTTCCCGGAAGCGATCCAGCAGCGCCGGGCTGGCCAGCACGCGGGCGAATCGCTCCTGGACCTCCTCGCCGCGTCGGGCGCGAGGTCGAGAACAGATGCCGCCCAGGGTTTCCCGCGCTGCTCGCAGGTTGCCCACGTACCCGGCCAGCGCGTCAACGCTCGGCTTCCCGCCCCGGGACCAGGCCCGCACGAGCCGGCCGGCGACTAACGGGAGCAGCCGTTCGCGTTCCGCTGGCTGGGCAGCGTCCAGTGCCTGGTGCGCATCCGCTGCCAACTGCTCTTCGATCGCCGGCGGAATGCCGCCGTGCCGCCGCCCGGCGGCGGCGACCGCGAATCGCACGAGTTCCTGGAAGGCCACGCTCGGCACGTTCCTCAGCACCGGCCGCAGCGGGTCGCCGCCCCCTCCCTGGCCGCCGCCGAACGCCGCCTGCAGCTCGGCAAGCGAACCGTGAAAGATGGCCGCTCGCCCCGAGGACGCCAGCACGCTCAGCAGCGAGCGCGTCTCGCTGCCCAACTCGTACACGTTGGACCCCAGGCTCACACGCGAGGCCGGGACCACCACGATCCCCGGCGCTTTGCTCGCGATCTCCAGCACACCGCGGGCATTGACGGCCGGTACCATCAGGCGTCCCAGGGTTACCTGGCGATCCCATCCCGCCGCGGCCAATGCCGCCAGCGCGTAATCCATAACTGACAAATTGTCATCACTTAGTGCCAGGGCCAGGGTCGCGCCGCCCATCAGGAAGTCCACGGACACGCGAGCCCATTCCGCGACGTCGGCGCTCGTCTGAGCAAGGGGATGCACGGGCTCCAACACGTCCCGCATCGGCTCGTAGATCTTGCTGAGGTCCGGTGCTCTCTGGTGATCCGGCAATTCCGCCTGCAGCGCCCGCGCCAATTGGGTCAGTTTGTCCAGTTCGGCCATGAGCGTTGCCTCGCGCTGCATGCTCATCGGCGTGGCGCGCATCGAGAGCTCCGACCAGATGTCAGAGCCGGTGCCCGCCGAGGCCGGCTCGACGTCGATGCGGCAGTTGTCGTTCAACGCCCGCACGGTCCGCAGGAGAACGAGCAGGTCCGCGCGGCATCCGTCAGCGACCTCGGCGGCCAACTTCACCCGCAACGTGATCCGATCGGCGCGCAGCTGCGCGCAAACCGCCAATACGCCCCGCGCCGCGCCGGTTGCACGGGAGAATTCGAGCAGGTCGGAACCGATCTGCTGAGCGGACAGGCCGGGCATCTTCGTCTGCACGACCCGGATCAGCTGGCCCATGGCCATCGCCGGACCCTCGCCCTGCCAAGGGTCCAGTCCGCCGGAACATTGGTCGTCGATCGTCACGGCAAATCCTCGCAGTAAGTGGTTGACAGTGCGTGCCGCACCCGCGGTCTGGCTACTTCGCCGTCGCGCCCTGCACGCTCGGCGCTCCCCGGCCCAATGCCTGGTTCGGACATTTCGGCCTCACAGAGGCGCGGAGACGCAGAGGGACAGTCGGAGATCTTGATGCAGGTGAACGGCCCGATCGGCGACTGCAGTGCCGGTCTCGTTCTCGTGCATCTCTGTGACTCCGTGACTCCGTGAGAGACCGTTCTTATGAGCGAGCTCGGTGACTATCCGGTCTGAAAACCGCTCCGCCACTAACCTACGAATTCGATACGCGATTGCCTCCGCGGTTTTTTCTCGGGTTCTTCGCTCACGCGGGACGGATGGCACCGCGCGGCCCCGAGGATCGCAGTCCTTTCGGACGGTGGGCGGTAGGAGTAAGATCCTGTTTGGTATTGGTTTGCGCTCGCTGCCCACGGCCTGCGAAGGCCTCGCGGGCGCTTGGGCCGATGGACCGCGTGCGGGTTGCCGAATCGCGATTTCTTCAGTTCGAAAGCCGGTGTGCGAAAAATCGTGAAAATTCTTGGGAGGCAAACGGGCCGGTGATTCGTATGGTGCATGGGAGACTTTGGGAGCGCATCCCCGCGCGAAACGGTCTGCGACGAGGAGCAAACCGAAACCGCTTCACAGAGGGGGGAGCCGAGTGGAGTTCGCGTGCGATTCGTGTAAGAAGAAACCGGTCAACGACTGTAGCGTCTCGCGTCAGCTCGAATGCGCTCGCGAAGGCGACTGGAAGCCGTTCGATGGGATCTTGGAGCGGTGGTTGTTAGCACTGTTGATTTGTCGAATTGTGAAGCTGACAAGGGACGTTGATGAGGCGGCGGACGTCAACACCGACGTGTACATCA
>Ga0194113_10010298_pt1 | contig 11176 bp, 10 predicted proteins | sample TA2MahC200mmetaG_FD_146193 | JGI IMG/M metagenome (GOLD analysis project Ga0194113, IMG submission 146193) | Freshwater microbial communities from Lake Tanganyika, Tanzania - TA2015017 Mahale Deep Cast 200m | ecosystem: Environmental > Aquatic > Freshwater > Lake | place: Tanzania: Lake...
CTTTTTCTGTCATCGTCAGTAGTTCGGTGCCGTCAAGTGTCACGCTGCCCTGTCGGGTCACGCGCCTGCCGCGCAAAAGACCCATCGCCGCCCGCCACATCACTGTCTTGCCGGAGCCCGACTCTCCGACAACTCCGAGACATTCGCCAGCCGCAACGTGGATCGTTGCCCCACGGACGGCATTCAATGCACCTCGCTTGGTGTCGAAGCGCACCTTCAGGTCGACAAGCGAGAACATTTCGCTCATATTCGCGACTCACGATCGTCGATACGCAGACGCACATAGTCGCCGAAATAGTTGAGAGCCATTACGGTGAGTGCAATTGCAATAACGGGGATGATTGTCGTGGATGGAAGTATCGACAAGTCCTGCCGATTTTTTGCCAGCATCGATCCCCAGCTCGCGCCTGGATCGGTACCGGCACCCAAAATCGCGAGGCCTCCCTCAACGACGATCACAACGCCAGCTGCCAAGAATCCGACACTCATCATCGACGGGAGAACGTTGGGAACGATGTGAGTCCAGAGAATTGAGCGTCGAGTCATACCGATCGACTCTGCGACAAGCACGAAGTCTCGACCCGTCCACGTCAATGCCGACGAGCGTGCAATTCGGCCAAGAATCGGGATGATGACCAGGGTCAATGAGATCACGATGACGAGTTCTCTGGGCATGCCAGCACTCGGATCGTCTAGGTTCGGACTCGAGAAGATTGCCACCATCACCAATGTCAGCACTAGGGTCGGAATCGACAGCGCGACATTGAAGTACATGGTGATGACGGAGTCAACCCAACCACGCCGATAAGCCGCGACAACTCCGAGTGCGCCTCCGATCAGCGAGCCAACGACTACCGCGGTTACGGCGATTCCAAGCGAAGTCCTGGCTCCGTGCACGATTCCTGCCAAAATGTCGGTTCCGTCGAAGTCCGTTCCGAGCAGGTGTCCGGGTGAAAAAAGCGGGACTCCAACATTTTCGTAGTCATAGGCGTTCCATTCGGGTATCGGAAAAAAGTCCCCAAAGATCGCCGAAATGAGACAGATCCCGAGCCAGGCACTCGAGAGCACCAGACCAACGGGCGCGCGACGACTAAGTGCCACGATGACTCGCTACGCGAGGGTCGACTACTGCGTAGAGCAGGTCGACAATCAGGTTGAACACCATATACGCGATGGCCACCAGAGCAATCAGAGACTGAATTGCGAGGTACTGGCGCGTCGCGATCGATACGGTGAGCAACATTCCGAATCCGTTTAGTGCGAAAACTGACTCGATAATTACTGCTCCACCAATCAGTGCGGCCATGTTTAGTGCCGCAGAGGTCATCACTGTGCTACTGGAAGGCCGAAACACGTGCCGCCAAAGAATCCACGCATTACTCAATCCCTTCGACGAAGCCATCGTCACGAAGTCCTCCTTGAGAGTCGCGATGGTATCGACCCTCAAAAGTCGACTGAAAGTAGCGATCAGCCCCAAAGACAAGCTCAGCGTTGGCATGGTCATCGACTTAATGTGCTCGCCGAGACCGTCCGCTATTGGCACGTAACCGAGAACTGGCAGCCAGTTCAATTGCACACCGAGCAAAAACGCCAGTCCGAGACCGACTGCGAAATTTGGGAGGGACGCCAGAGCGAAAAGCGCGTTGCTGATCCATCTGTCAACCCGAGTCTCTGCACGATACGCAAGATAGAGCCCTAGAGGAATGGCAAAAACTAGCGATGTAACGATCACGTAGCCCATCAACAACATGGTTCGCGGGAGCGCGACACCCAGCATGTCAGACACGGGTACTCCGCTGCCGTCGCCCGTTGAGGAGTAATAACTACCGAAGTCGCCGGTGATGAAGCTCCCGAGCCAATTCAGGTAGTAGATGACGAGGTTGTCATTGAGGCCAAGCTCACCGCGATAACGGATGCGGTCCTCCTCTGTCGCGAAAGGAAACAGAATGCTGATTGGATCGCCGGGCAACAATCGAACCAATACGGTGATGGCAAAGGTGACAATGACGAGGACCGTCGCAAAACGAGCAAGGATTTTTAGGGCTACACGTAAGCGCATATCTCGCGAACTCTAGGCGAAGTCGAGACGCTTGCCAAACTCGCTTGTTTGAAGTGAGGCAAACGATAAAGCCCTCGGACTCGGTCACTTTCGACCGGCCCGAGGGCTATATCAACTTTTGGCTTTAATGGTTCAGCCTTGCACCTTCACTGACGCGAAGTCCCAGCCTGCACGACCAAGAACTTCACGGAAACCACCTTTCGGCAGCGGAGTCGCGCCGACTCCCGTGATGTTTTTCTGCACAGCAAGGAAGTTGCCGTAAGTCGCGATGGGTGTCCAATAGGCCTCACCGTGAATTACCGCAGCGCACGTTTTGTAGTTCTTTGCTTCGTTAGAAGCACGTGCGTCAACGAAGCATTGCGCAAGACCTGGGTTGGTGAAACGGAACCCAGACAACTCAAGGTTGGTGTTCGTCGAGAACAACGAAGCAAAACTTGAGTCACGGCTTGCAATCACGTTGAACCACGAGAACTGCTGCCTCAAGGCAAAGCCACGGAGAATGTACGAAGTCGGATCCACTGGAGCCATCTTCGACACCGAAATTCCTGCGGCCTCAAGTTGCTTGCCGAGAACGTCCACGGTCTTTATACCGTCGACAGTGTCATCGGTTGGCATCAAAACGGCGAGATCTTTGCCGGTCTCGGCCTTGTAAGCCGCAACATATTCTTTCGCCTTCTTCAAGTCGAACTTCACGCCCGAATTCTTGACGTAATAGTCGTGGTAAGGGGCGCCGAAGCTTGTCGCCGGCAAGGCGTTGCCTTTGGAGAGAAGTTTCACCAATGCATCACGGTTGATGGCAAACTGCACCGCCAGACGAGCATTCTTGTTGTTGAACGGCGGTGCCATCGTGTTGAAGTGAATCGATGACGACGTGTCTTGGGCTTCCTTGTAGAGAGCGATGTTCTTGTTCGCCTTCAAGCGATTGATTTGGGTGCCGTTCGTCCAGCCGAAAACTGCCATATCGGCCGAACCCTGCGCCATCGCGTTGGCGCGTTGCGCCGAGTCCTGGACGACCTTGAAAGTCACTTGCTTGGCCTTTGGAAGCGACGACCCATCTGCCGCCTTTCGCCAGTAGTTCGTGTTGGCAGTGAGGACGGTGTTGAATTGGTCGACGCCCTTCTGCTCAACCTTGAATGGCCCAGTGCCCGCGACGACGGTCGTGCCACACTTTGGGTTCGTAAGTGTTTTGGTCGAAAGAATCGAGGGGCGACCATTGGAGTAGAACAGACTCGGAACATCAGGTCGAGGCAGCGGCAGATTCAATTGAACGGTGTATTTGCCGGTTGCCACAACTTTCTGGGCGAATTGTGCCGCTGAAGTTACCCCGCCGAACAATCCCTGCCACGCAATTGCGGGAAGCGAACCTGGGATGAGAGGGTTCAAACCAAGGTTTGCGGCCAAGTTTGCCACCATTGTTGCGGCAGTGAGCTCTTCGCCGTCATGGAAGAAAATGCCCTGGCGAAGAGTTATGGTCCATGTCTTATTGTCCGCGGAGCTAATGCTCTCTGCCAAATACGGTACGACTACACCCTTTTCGTTGCGGATCATAAGTGTCTCGGCGACGGCGTTTTTAATTGCAATCTGATCCAGGCCCGGGGACGACTGAGAACACCAACTGCTGTCTTTCTCCGAGATGAGAATGACGAGGTTGTTTTTATCCCTCGCCGCGCTTGTCGGCGCAACCTGGCTCAGCGAGGCAACAAATGCAACCGCCATGATCGAGGCCGCTACACGGCGACTTCGCTTTAATACTTTTTTCATTTCAGATATCCCCCTCGAGGCTTTTTGTTATCGGTTAACCTCCGCCCAAAGTACCTGCCCTTTGGTTCTGCTGTCAACTTGAGGGTGGTCTCTTTTCTGCCGAAAAACAGGCCGAAATTTTCTTTTAAGGCGCTTTGTTTTGCACCTATTTGGCAATCCTTTCCGCCCCTCCCTTCTAATTTTTCAAAAAACCTTCCCGAAAAGCACCTTTTTGTGCCGTCTTATTCCTGAAAGGTCCCGTTCCTGAGAGGTCTTGGCGACTTGCTGGCATGATGCGGGCGCCCTCGTCAGAGATTAAAACTGTGACCTGAAGTTCAAAAATTTGCTAATTCAGACACTTGAGGGTGAGTTTGACGGGTCTTTGCGGCCGTTGAGTCTGGAAATGACCATCTGGAGTTAAGCGACCAGAAGGCTCATTTGGTCGCAGAAATGACCCCAAGGCACATTTCGTCGGACGAACCTTCGCCCCAGGTGATGTAACGCGGGGGCAGTTTTTGCAGCTCTGGAAGCTTCTGGCGCAGTGTTGGGTCGAAGGTGCATGTCACGCGAATCGTGTCACCGACCTTGACCGATATGGGAGTTTTGAGAAGCGTGCCCGACTGATCATCGAAATTGTAATTTTTCACGTCGAGAATCGTTTTTTCTGAGTTGGTCCCTGGATTTAAGGTCAGTTGGAGTGTGCGCCCTAGAAGGTGCATGTGTGCTGCAGCTCCGATGATTGTGAAATTGGACGTTATGGCTTTGTCGCAGCGCGAGGTGAGCGACGGTGCCGGTTTGAAAGGATCTTGACCACAAAGAATGTTGATACCCGCGGATTCGAACGCACTGACTTTGCTGGTTCGTGAGGCCAGATCGATCAGAGCCTGTTTGCGATCACAAAGCGGACCAGTCACCCCGGCGGGACATGCAAGTTCAACGGGTGCCGGAAACAGTTCGACGTGGAGTTGTTTAACCTTGGATCCTTTCGAGGGGATTGTCTCCATTACGATTTTTGATCTGTCGGTTTGAATTTTTCCACCATTGGCAGCCAGCAAGTTGTAGTGCACCTGCAAGACGAATTGTTCCCCTTTTTTGAACGGCGTGCCGTACCCAGCGGGTGCAACATCTATGCCGCGTCCCGGAGCCCACGAACTTAGCCACGGTGTCGAGATGAATGATGACAACATCCCGCCCAGACCTGAGCCACCAAAGCATGGCCAACCCTCGCCGTTTTTATCTTGGGCGACCGCCTGGGGAAGGTCCGCGTTGGTCACACGAAAAATGATTGCGTGATGGACGAAGTTTTTTCTCTGCGGTATGAATTGAATCGATCGAATGATTGAGTCTTCTGTCACTTTTGGGTCGAGCAAGAAACACCGGTAGTCATCTGTGCCGTTGTTCGGCGCCGCTGGGAGGTGCGCCTTTTTCATAGTCACGATGTATTTTTTGGTTTTAGGCTCGGCCAGGGCATTTCCGTTGGCTTGAACCGCGATGAAAATGATCGATGCTGCGACCATCAATAATTTTTTCATGCGCACTCGTGAAAGAGTAGCAACAAGAACTCCAGAAATTCGTGTGACATATCCCCTAAATTGAGCGGGTGAAAACTCGAGAAGTTTTTTTCCTGACATTTGCCATCGCCTCGCTCTTTTCGACCTCGGCTGCGAAAGCCGACGAAATAGTTTCAGAAGTCATCGAAACCGCACCCGGCATTTCAATAGACACGAGCCAGTACCTTCCAAAAAAACTTCCAGCCCCCGCGATACTGATCGCACATGGTTTTGGCGGGAGCAAGGACTCCGTCGAATCTGCAGCCGAATTTTTTGTGTCAAAAGGTTTCCTTGTCATGACATGGTCCGCCCGAGGATTCGGAGAGTCGACCGGGCAGATTGAAATGAACGCAATCGACGCTGAAGTCGCTGACACACGCGCCTTGATTGATTACCTTGCCCGAAACAAAAACGTGGCTCTCGACGCCTCCGGCGACCCTCGGGTCGGAATCTTGGGCAGTTCTTATGGCGGGGCGAATGCTCTTTTGACTGCTAGCCAGGATTCACGAGTTGATGCGGTGATTGCTGACATCTCGTGGAGCAATTTGAAACAAGGACTCTTCCCCCAGTCAATTGAAAGTTCATCCGTGTCGGGTCCGTTCAAAAAAATCTGGGCGGGCACATTTTTTTCAGCGGCCACATTGCAAAGCGCGTATCTCGGCGAATGTGGTTCTTTCGCACAACGATGGTGTGACGCCTATCGGAACGCAGTTTTGCAGGGCTCGCCAAGTTTGGCCGAAGCGAGACTTCTCGATTCGGTATCACCGATCAAGTTTGCCTCGTCGATCACGGCGCCGACCTTGCTCAGCCAAGGTCAGGCAGACTCCCTGTTCCCTCTGAGCGAAAGCTACAAGCTTGCTGAGAAAATCAGTGAAAACAAATCAGGCAGCCCGCTTTCAATGATTTGGCACGCCGATGGTCACGACGGCTCCAACGTGCAAGCACCATACTTGCAAGAGCAGTTTTTGTTGTGGTTCCAAAAACATTTGCTCAAACACGAAATAGATTTTCCGATCTTCCAATTCACGAGAATGAACGGCTCGATTTCGCTGCAAGACTCGACGGTAATTCCCAAAGTCTTCCGGAGTGAAAAACTGCCGTTCAAAAACGAGTCGCGACAATTGCAGGTGGTGACCCCGACGGTGGCGATGATTTACCCGATTGGCGGTGTGCCCAGCGCAATTTCGGCGCTTCCTGGCATCGGCTCAGCTGGTGCCCTCGCGTCACAGTTACTCTCAAACCTCGCAGATTTCAGTCCGGCGTTTTTGCCCGGTCAAAGCGGTTTCCTTGAGAGCGCCCCCTTAACGGCGCCGCTCTCCATAGTCGGGCCTTCATCAATAAAGGTTCGCATAACGAGCACGGAACCCGACGCGACACTTTTCTTTTCACTGGTCACGAAAACCCCGGGTGGTGCGATCAACCTGCCGAACGGAATCGTTGCACCAGTAAAAATTTCGAATATCTCTGACGGTGGCAGCGATGTGGTCGTAAATCTCCCGATAACCGTCTTGGATGCGTCGATTGGCGACATTGTGGCCGTCGGAGTCTCAGCGACCGATCAAGGCTACGAAACCCCGAAGACATCGCGCTTTTACTCGGTGTCCCCACTGTCACCACTGATCTTTCAAACATCTGTCGCAACTGCAGCTCGGTCAAGCTTGGAGAGTTTTTTGTGGCCAGTTGGCGCCTTGGTTTCTTTCGTTGCCGCGGTTGTCTTTGTCCGAATTCGCCGACCCAAAATCGCACCAACCAAAGAAACAAGTGACACTCTTCTAGTCGTAGAGAATTTGGGCAAAACATACAAGGACGGCCACAAAGCGCTCACAGATCTCTCGTTTCAAGTTCAACGTGGACAAGTGGTTGGCTTACTCGGCCCGAATGGCGCCGGCAAAACCACGGCACTTCGGATGATGATGGGCCTGATTTTTCCGACCGATGGTTCGATCTATTTGAACGGTGAATCGATTTACCCCGGCTCACCCGCGCTCTCGAACATCGGCTGTTTTGTTGAGGGCCCGGGCTTCCTACCGCATTTATCGGGCCGTGAAAATCTTCGACTTTACTGGCGTTCAATTGGCCGCGATGGCGAGCAATATCTGGACCAGGTGATCGCAATCACAAAACTTGGCACTGCTTTGGACAAAAAAGTGCGAACCTACAGCCAGGGCATGCGCCAACGCCTGGCGATCGCCCAATCAATGCTCGGCATGCCGGATCTCTTGGTTCTCGACGAACCAACCAACGGTCTCGATCCACAACAGATAGCCGAGATGCGGCAGGTGCTAAAAAACTATGCATCGACGGGCAGGACAGTTGTTATCTCATCTCATCTTTTGGCGGAAATTCAACAGACCTGTAGTCATGTTGTTTTGATACACCGGGGGGAATTGATCGCATTCGGCCAGATGGAGGACTTACTCTCGAAAAATCATCGATCCCAATCGCTTGAGGAGACTTTCCTTGAGCTGATTGGTGACGATTTGGTGATCGGTCGGGAGGATCAATGAGCTATTTGCCGTCGAAAACATTGCCGTACCGGATCGAGCTTTACCGTCAACTAAAGCGAAAGCGAACTGCCATCGCTTATCTGTTCGTTGTCTCGCTCCCCGTATTGGTGGCGATTGCCGTCAAATTCGGTCCGTCAGGCAATAGTGGTGGCCCGACGCGACTTGGATCTGGAACGACGGATTTGATCGGCTTGGCCACAATCGGAGCATCAAATTTCACCGTGACAATGCTTTACTTCGCCACGCCCTTTCTGTTGGTCACGGTGATTGCCCTGTTCAACGGGGATACCGTCGCGTCCGAAGCCTCATGGTCGACGCTCAGATACTTGTTGGCCTCGCCTGTTCCAAGAGCACGTCTTCTGATTCAGAAAGTCAAAGTAAGCCTAAGTTTGTCGGCTTTGGCGGTCTTGATAATGCCAATTAGTTCGTGGATCGTCGGGGCGATCGCGTTTGGCACAAAATCTTTGCAAAGCCCGCTCGGGGCGACGTTCCCAAACTTGGTCGCAGTGTCACGAATCGCGATCATCACGCTTTACATCGGAGTTTCGCTCACATTCATCGCAGGACTCGCCTTCTACTTGAGCGTGCGAACAGATGCGCCGCTCGGCGCCGTCGGCGTCGCCGTTGCTATTTCAATTCTGCTCAGCATTCTCGACACAATCACCGCGCTTGGCGACCTTCGCGCCTGGTTACCCGTCCATTATTCATTTTCGTGGTTTGATGCTTTGGCAACTTCTATCGACTATTCGGTGATGATACGAGGCGGCAGTTATTGCTTCATGGTGGGCGTCGTTTTTTACGCTCTCGCGATCAATCGGTTCGCACATAAAGACATCACTTCCTAGTTGCCTTCGACAACGATCTGACGGCCGACGAACCCGAACAATGGACCGATGCCACCATGGTGATGCTCGGCGCACTATTCTTCACCGACTAGGGATCGTCAGCGCGCTGCTTGGCGTGCGGCGACGAGATTCGCCATCACTTTGGCGGCTCGTTCAGCAAGACCCGCGGGTGGTGGGCCCAACTGTCGCCAAAGGCAAGGCTGGCTTTAAGAAAGCTGATCGGTAGACGAGAAACTGGGCTGATATTAGATATGACAGGCAATGCGATAAGGCTCAGACTGAACAAAATGGGTGCGCCCTCAGCTCACGCTTGGCGGCGTGGCTGGGCAACCCGCGGCCGTGGTGACATTGTGGCGCCCGCGCGACGCGACGCCGTTGCTCTCCCGCGCAGCGACGGGTGCGTCGGTGAGATTCGCGTGTCACGCAGATAGGCGGGCCGAATGATGCCGTTCGAAATGTCACGCGACTTGAGGCGCCATCCGTTGGCAAACCACAGCGCCCCGCCCAGCAGCAAGATTGCAAGCAACGCGTACGCAGTCGCGGGGTTTTCGCGCGATGCCGTGCGTGGCTCTACAGCGACGATTGCATCAGTCGAGTTTGAAAAGAATGTTGCCTGCACCTGCCCGGCTGACGCGGCAACTGCTGTAGCCACATCACGCACGTTGATCGCGAGGTTGAACGAACGCACCTCGCCACGGGCGTCGACACCGTTTACCTGCGTGGTGTGATCACCCTCGGGCAAGCCCTTCGGCACTTCAAATCGTTCGGAGAACGTTCCGTCAGCCGCAACTTTTACGCTGCCCAGCCGACGTGGTTCGGAGAACACCCACGCCACCGCGGTGCTATTCGGGCGCAAACCGCTGCCCACAACAGAAATCCAGTGGTCGCGTCGCACGATGAGTGCACCATCGGCGGCAGTACGCACAGGCTCGCCGGCTTCGTCAACTACTGCAACCGCGAATCGGAAACCCGTCTCGTCACTCACGGTTACTACCTGTTCGTTGACTATCACCACTTGCACGGTCACTTCAGCCTGCGTCTGAATCATCAGCGGTGCAGCAGCTTGTGGATCAGGTAGTTCGTTATTCACGAACACCGGGAGCGACAAATCACGCACATTCGCGGGCAGTGTTGCCACCGTAGCCTGCACCTGAGCATCGCTTATTTCACGCACCGCAGGTAGCGCCGTCGGCTGTGGTGTTGTCGCCAGTGGAGCCGCGGTGATCACTGGCGCCAACGTGGCCGACGCAGAACTGGTGGATGTCGCTCGCTCGACCGTTGTCGCTGGTGCGGTGGGTGGAGTCATCATTGTTGGGAGTGTCACCGTGGTGAGTGACGGACGCACCGCGGTAATCGCGACCGGCCGCACCGTGGTGGCCGGAGCAACCGCTGTTGTGGCGGCCACAGTGGTGGCCGGTGCGGCAATCACGCTGCGCGACGGCACCGTCAACACTGGCACCACGCTGGCTCTGCTAGCTGCCGTCGTCGTCGTGGTCGACGACGTGGAGGTTGTCGAAGCCGTTGCTGCCCGCACAGTCGAAGTCGTAGCGCGCACGGTCGTAGTGGTCGTGCTCGTGGACCTGGACGTGGTCGTTGTGCTTGCCACCGTAATCACCGTTGGGCGAATAGTGGTTGTCGTTGTGGTCGCTGGACGATTCGTCGTCGTGGTCACACGTCCTGCGCGGGCCGCCACCGTGGTCGACGTGCTCGTCGAAGTCGTCGTGGTAGTTGAAGACGTTGTAGTGGTCGTTGTTGTCGGCAATGTTGTTGTCGTCGTGCTGGTTGTTGTAGTGGTCGACGTAGTGGTCGCTGGCGCCTGCGCAGCCGGCGCGGCTGGGGTAACTCCAGTGGTCGCCGCAAGCAATGTGGATGCTGCACCGTTACCGACCGAGTTGATGGCACGAATACGCACTTCAAATCGCGTGCCTTCCGCCAGACCGCTGATGGTGATTGGTGACGTCACGAGCCCGACGGCGAAGTTCGTCCAGGTGGTGCCGTTGAATGAGTACGCGTAGCGGCTGATTGCATCACCGCCATTGGCGCCCGCCGTGAACGCGACACTTAATGTCGACGTGCTCGCGGTGATTGCGGAGATAGTCGGTGCAAACGGCGCCACTGCGGTCACCACGAACGATCGGGAGACGCTCGTTGCCGCAAGGTAGTTGGTGCTCTCTGCCACCGAGGCCACCAAGGTGCAAGTGCCTGCGTACTCGGTGGTCACATTCAGAGCCGAGACCGTGCATATTTCGGTAGTCGTCGACGTCACGGTGACCGTTCGACCCGATGTGGTGGTTGGTGCCACTGCAAACGATGTGGTGTCGAACGCACGGTCGGCTGGCTGAGCGAAAGTAATCGACTGGGCGATCTTCGCCACGGTGATGGTGACGGTGTTCGACGTTGCCGAGAGGTAGTTGCCCTGCGCCGCCTTGGTCGCGGTCACCGTGCAGGTGCCAGCACCATCACCGGTCAGCGTTG
>Ga0194113_10010300_pt1 | contig 11175 bp, 10 predicted proteins | sample TA2MahC200mmetaG_FD_146193 | JGI IMG/M metagenome (GOLD analysis project Ga0194113, IMG submission 146193) | Freshwater microbial communities from Lake Tanganyika, Tanzania - TA2015017 Mahale Deep Cast 200m | ecosystem: Environmental > Aquatic > Freshwater > Lake | place: Tanzania: Lake...
CTGGTTCTTCCGGATCATCAGGAACTTCTGGTTCTTCGGGAACAAGAGGTACTTCTGGATCATCAGGTTCTTCTGGATCATCAGGTTCTTCAGGATCATCAGGTTCTTCTGGATCATCCGGTTCTTCCGGATCGTCCGGTTCTTCTGGTTCTTCTGGATCATCAGGATCTTCGGGAACATCTGGTTCTTCTGGATCGTCAGGTTCTTCTGGATCTTCTGGATCATCTGGTTCTTCTGGATCATCCGGTTCTTCTGGATCTTCTGGATCATCTGGTTCTTCCGGATCATCAGGTTCTTCTGGTTCTTCCGGATCATCAGGAACTTCTGGTTCTTCGGGAACAAGAGGTACTTCTGGATCATCAGGTTCTTCTGGATCATCAGGTTCTTCAGGATCATCAGGTTCTTCTGGATCATCCGGTTCTTCTGGATCGTCCGGTTCTTCTGGTTCTTCTGGATCATCAGGATCTTCGGGAACATCTGGTTCTGTCACCTTATCTGGAACAACTGACAATGGTGTTTTAACCCTAAATGGTTCTTCTCCTAATGTATCTGTTGAATCGAATATAACTTTTTCTTCCCCGACTTTAAATCTTCTTGGAACCCCAACAAATGCTTTAGGTGGCGGTCAAATTCATCTTTCAAATACAACATCAAATAGAATAGAGTTTTCTCCTTATCCTAATGCATCGGCGGGGAATGCTGGTCCTACTCCCACTAATGTTTCCACCGGAGAAAAGATAACATTGTGGTCTGGTATTAATGCTTCTAATGTAAACTACGCCTTTGGTACATATCCCCTCACTGGAAGACTTTGGTATTCTGTTCCACAGGCAACCTCTTCTTTTGTTCATGCTTTCTACGGGGGAACAACAGAATTATTTAGGATTCAAGGAAATGGACAAATTCAATTAACGGCAGGAAGTGTTTCATTGCCTTCTATCTCTGCTGGTTTAGCAAATTCTTCAGACACCAACACCGGAATTTACTTTCCGGCTGCCGACACAATTGGATTTGTTGAAGGTGGCGTAGAAGCGATGAGGATAGATTCTAATGGAAGAATTAATCTTCTGGCAGGGTCTGCTGCTAATCCGATCTTAAACGCTGGTCTAAATTCTACAGACACCAACACCGGAATTTACTTTCCCTCAGCCGACAATATGGGTCTTGTGGCTGGTGGTACCGAGACTCTCAGATTGAATACAACGACCAACGCCAATATCCAGTTGGTTGCAGGATCTGCCACCGCACCAGTTCTTAACGCTGGTTTAAATTCTTCAGACACCAACACCGGAATTTACTTTCCGGCAGCTGATTCGATTGGATTTTCAACAAATGGTACCAGTAGAGGTATTATTAATAACACAGGTTATGGAATTCAAACGTCACCAAGTGCATGGGTACATATATCATCAACACCATCATCCTCTAAATGGATAAGATTTGATGCCACGCGATATAGTAATACACCGCCCGTAAATCAGGTAGTTCCGCCAGAATATGCTATAGGTAGTGATGGTAGCGCTGAAATGTATCTCAAAGAACCAGATGTTTGGATGGAAGTTATACTTGATTCAGCTGGTAAAGGTGGTGCTGTAGTTTTAATCCCTTGTTACAGGCCAGGTTAATTTATGATAACTGATCCTCAAATAATTCAAAAAATCAAAAATAGCGGAGCTATGGTTATAACAGTTGACTTAGAAGATTTTAAAAAGAAAATAAAGGGATATCACCACCTAGGTGAAAATTACACATTGCCTGAAAATGTCTTTGTGTCAAAAGAAAAAATTTCACAATTAAGATCAGAACCTCCTCCACAAATAAATGTACCAACAAAAATAGAAATTAAGATATCAGAAGGAAAGGGAATGGGAGTTTTTGCAACTCAAAAAATTTCAAAGGGAGAAATAATTGAAACTTGCTATCTATTAAAAATACCAAAAGAAGGTGATCTTCTCACTGATTATAGATATCTTTATCCAAAAAGAACACTCTCCGAGTATGTTATTCCACTTGGATATGGATGTATTTATAATCATTCCAATTCACCAAATGCTGATTGGATAGACCATCCCGAATATAAAGCTTTCAATTTCTTTGCTTTGGAAGATATAGAAATAGGAAAAGAGATATGTATTTATTACGGGGGTGAAGATTATTGGAATTCGAGAGAAAAGAAAAACATAATATAAAAAAATATAAAAATATGGCAATTCAAGTTACAGGACTTTTTAAAAGTCCAACATCGCTTCTCATTCACGAGTCTCCTTTGTTGAAAATAAATGCACATCTTTCTTATAAAGGAGATTTAATGGTGGATCTTTTTGTTACCTCATCTGATGGAATTTGTAGGGATACAGTGGTTTACCCCGATTTAAACAGAGAGACATTAACTTTCGACGTCAATATTTCTGATCCTTATGATCGGTTGATAAACGGATTGGAAACTTTTCTTATAACGGAACTACAATCTTCAAATTCTATCAACTCCACTTCTACTTTCAGCAGGGTATGAATACAACAGATTCCACACAGCAAACAATTACCTCCGAAGAATTAAATAAAATTCAGGATTTGAAATCCACCGGTGAAAAATTTATAATTGAGTTTGGATCTTTGGAATTGGAGATGTTGGTTCTATCTCAAAGAAAAAAAGATTTAGAGGATAAATTCATGAAATTCAAAATCGAGGAAAAGAACTTCATGGGAATGATGGATTACAAGTACGGAAACGTTAATTTGGATATAGAAACAGGAATTCTCACTCCTAGAAATTAAAGACATCAATTTTAATTCAGGAGTTCACGGTAAACTTCTGCCATTTTTTCTCCAGCCGAAAACCATGTATATTTCTGGCATGTTTTTCTTCCCTGCTCTCTGAAATAATCTTTTCTTTCTTCCGACAAATTCAAGAATTCTAAAAATCCTTGTTCGATCCCTTCTACCGTGGGATCAACAAAAATAGAATTTTCTGAATTAACGAAATCTGATAACCCGTCTCTTCTGGAAGAAAGTAAAACGCAATTAGAGGCCATCGCCTCCAAGGCAACCAGTCCAAATGGTTCGTGAACAGATGGCATAATAACTCCATCGGCATCGTTCAAGACATGAATTTTTTCTGAACCGTGTTTTGGACCCAAATAAAACATGTTCTTTTTTCCCTCCTGAAGTTTTTGATCCAAAAGTTTATTGCACAATAAATCTCCCCCATCGGGAGAACCAATGATCCAAAGTTCAATGCCGTCTGGGATATTGGCTTCCAATAATTTATCCACTCCCTTCATCTCGCAAAACCGTCCGATATAAACAATTTTATTTTTTTTCTTTTTGGGATTTGGGTTGTTTGATTTCCATTTTTTAAGGTCAATTCCATTTGGGACCAAGGACATCTTGGACGAAAATTCTGGAAATATATCGAGATAAAATTTAGATATGGTGATAATTCGATCGGACCATCTCAAAAATCCAGTTTCCATTTCCAATAAAGTTTCTTGAATTGTTTTCCCGTCTTTTGTTGTTGGATCAAGGGCAATATTCAAATTCCTATGGATCTGCCCTCTTATTGCCAAATTTAAAGAGCACACCAAAGGAACATTGAAGTGATTAGACAAATGTCCACCGGGCATGTATACCGGCCAGTCGTACGCGTGCACCAAATCTGGTTTTGGCATACCCAATGATGTGACAAAGAAATTAATTTGATGTGCCAAATTGAAAACCAAAGGGTTTATATTTCCACCGTTTGTTGGAACAAAACTCGGAAAAATTTGTTTGGTATTTGGAAATTCAAAACCAGAAGAAAGATGGGGAAAGCAAATGGTGTGTAATTCAAATTCGGAACTCAATTCATCGTGTAAGGCTAAATATTGATAGCCTAATCCTCCCATAGGTTTTTCCAATCTATCTGGAATTAAACTTAAAATTCTTTTTTTCATTCTTCCATTTGAACTTTTATGAATTTGAAAAATAAAAATTTCAAAAGAGGGATGAAATAATTACCCAATTTCAAAATAAAAGAATTTGCTATGGAAAATCAAATTAAATTAAGTTCAGAAGAACTAGAAAAGGTTCAATCTCTAAGAAACGAGGCTCGTGAAAACGTTGACAAAATAGGTCGCATGAACATCCAACATCATTTTCTGACCGAGGAAATCAGATTTGTTGAAGAACAACTTCAGTCTTTATATGGAGAAACGTCGGATATCAAAAAAAGAGAACAAGAATTGGTGAACAATATTGTATCTAAATACGGTGAAGGGCAATTGGATTTCAACACCGGAATTTATTCCCAAAACCAAGATGAAAAGCCCAACTGATACCCTGCGAAGAACAAAATATCACCTTCATAGAATTTTAAGTTCTGTTGAAAATTCTATCCTCGAAGAATCTGGAAATAAACCCAGAATTCTTTTTGTTGCTCCGCACCTTTCAACTGGGGGGATGCCTCAGTATCTTTATAAGTGCATCGAGAAACTTTTGCCAGAAGGAGAAATCTATTGTGTAGAATACAATAACCTATCGGACGAATTTGTAGTTCAAAGACAAAGAATACAAAATTTATTGGGGGAAAATTATTTTAGAATAGACACAGAAGACAAAAGTGAATTTCTAGAAATTGTGGAAAGGGTTTGCCCAGACGTCATCCACTTCCAAGACTTTGTGGAATTCTTCGTTGGTGATGATATTTGTCGAAAAATATTCTCCCCAGACAGACCTTGGTTTATTTTTGAAACGTGTCACTCTTCAAATGTTAAAATTTTGGACAAATTCTGGGCTCCTGATAAATTGGTGATGGTAAATAAATGGATGACCGAAGTTTTTAAAAGTTCTGGTTTCGAATTGGATATCTTGGAATATCCCATAGAAGATTTTATCGGGATTGGAAAAGAAAGTGCCAGGGAACAACTTGGTTTAGACCCAAACAAAAAACATGTTATTAACATCGGTCTTTTCACCCCAGGTAAAAATCAAGGGGAACTCATGGAATACGCCAGACTACTAGAAAATGAACAAATAGAATTTCATTTCATTGGTAATTTGGCGGGTAACTTTCAAGAATATTGGGAGCCTCTGATGAAGAATGTTCCAAGAAATTGCAGAATTTGGGGGGAAAGACACGATACTGACCTATTTTATGAAGCATCCGATTTGTTTGTTTTCTCCTCGATTTGGGAATTGAACCCGATTGTTATAAAGGAATCTCTTTCTTGGAATTTACCCATACTAATGAGGAGATTGCCTTCTTACATGGACGACTACGACGAAACCCCCTTAGTTCATTTTTATTCAAACCAAGAGCCTGTGACTGATCATGAATACAATGTTGAACTAATTCGAAAAATTTTGAATTTACCATCATGAAAAAAAGTGGGATAGAAATTTACAGAAATATCAACAAAAATAAAAACGTACACGTTCCTGAACAAATCCAATTTCAATTTTCTTATGATTATTCTCCAAAAATAGATTTGAAGGGAAATGATCCAAAGAGTGAAAGAAATATAAAATTCATTGATCCAACCACTTCGGAGTGTGTCCACGAAAGTACTTTGAAGCCTGGTCATTTTACCTCCCTTTTTCGAAGATGGTTTACCCCCTGGTTAGTGGAAGGTTATGATCGTGAAAATAAGGTTTGGTCTTTAGATTTCGAGTCTACTTTGTTTGGGGGAAAAATTTTGATATCAATAGATTCTTCTTCATTAGGAGACACAATTGCATGGTTACCTGTGATTGATCAACTAAGAAAAAAATACAAGGCACAATTAATCGTTACAACATTTTGGAATGAAATTATGTCACACTTTTTCCCCCAAATTAAATTTTCACCCCCTGGATTTAGGGATCCAGCTGCCAATGTGGTGTTTGGGGTAGGATGGTATGAAGAAGACGATAGGAACATACACCGGCGTGATCCGAGATCAATTTCTTTGCAACAAGTTGCAGGTGACTTAATTGGTGTCGAAGTAAATTCGGATATTTTACCTTCTCAAATTCCGGGATGGCTGGAGACAACTAAATCGAGGTTTGAAGGAAAATATGTTTGTATTGCCACCGAGTCCACGGCAAATGCAAAACATTGGCACTATCCAGGAGGTTGGCAAACTTTGGTTGATCATCTCGAATCAATTGGATATGAAGTGGTGGTGATTCACAGCCAACAAAATACTTTGGATGGAGTTGTTGATAAAACCGGAACTATAGACATGACCGACCGAATGATAGATTTATATCATGCAGATTTTTTCGTCGGTATTGGATCCGGTTTATCTTGGCTGGCTTGGGCTTTGAGAAAACCAGTGGTAATGATTTCTGGATTTTCTTCTCCCCATTGTGAATTTTCTCATTTGAATTATAGAGTAATTAATTTCGATGTGTGCCATGGGTGTTTCAACGACGTTAGACACAAATTCGATCGTGGAGATTGGAATTGGTGTCCTAGACTCAAGAACACAGAAAGAATGTTTGAGTGTACAACACAAATCACCCCCGATATGGTAATTTCAAAAATCCAAAATTTAATGTCCGAACAGAAATTGTAACCTCTGTTAGATATTTGGTGATATATACAAGAAAAGCCCTCCTTTTCGAAGTAATCGCCTTACATGTCAGCCATTCCCCCTAACAAAGCTATCTTTACTGGACTTCCCGTATATAATGGGAATGGTCAACAGAGAAATTTATCGGATCCTAGATATAGATATCAGGACGATTTACCTAATACTGCCAAGGTTCAAGAGACAAGCACGGATAATCTTTACGGAACAACCGGTGCTGCTTTGGCCAGAGCAATTCAAATAGGTTGCAATGGTTATCATACGGTTTTGGCTTCAAACGGAACGTATTATTATGCTCCTTGTCAATCGCAGGAATGGCTAATTGAAAGGTTGACCCAGTTAGACTCTGCCCTGAATTTTACCTATATAGGAAACTACAGAGTTCTAAGTTATGATCAACCTTTTTATTATGTTAGTTCTTTCAATGGATGGATTATTGATTCAGCTTCATCTTTAGAGGGATATAGTGTGAATTTAAATTCCGTATCGAACGCAAATGTCTCCAATGGTATTGCAATTGATTTTAGATATTCCGTCGATGGTGAAACTTGGTCTCTTTGGGTAAATATGGGGTTTGCAACAACGGGATTACAAAATTCTTATGAGTCAGGTGAAGGAGCAGAAGTGTTTACGATACAATTGGATCCAAGCAAGCCATTTTACCCCGAGTTTAGATTCACGTCCGTTGTCGTAAATCCGGACGGGAGTATAGCCTATCAATCAGAAGAACCAATCAGTCCAAATGTAGTCATTGTTAATTTCGATTTGAATTTAACTTATGATGCTAATGTGCCGACTGGCCCTGATAATTTAGTTATTAGAAACCCAGTTCCTCAATGTTCTCCTGAACAATCAAATCGCCCTGTGGTATTTAACGAGTGTGGACCTTTCACATTCAATCCTTATAACATCAATAAGGCAATCAATCTTTACAAGGATCTAAGTTTGATTGTCAACAAAATGTTTGGATTTGAAACCAATTACTATTCTGTTCAACCTCAGTCCAGATCAAAAGACGTGGTACTCAAAGAATGGACTTTGTATGACGTGGTGGAAGAAAGATGCGTTAAAGTGCTGGTTCCGCAAAACCAATTTCCTGACAATAAACCCAACTATGACCCGTTTGGCATTTCTTTCGAAGAGCCATTCGAAATACACATTGACAAGGTATATTTTGAAAGTCTTTTTGGTCGTGGTTCACAACCCCGTAAAAGGGATATCCTTTATTTTCCTCTCACCAATAGAATTTATGAAATCAATTCTACCTATTTGTTCAGAGACTTCATGTATTCCCCGATTTATTTCAAAATTGAATTGAAAAAATATAATCCGAAATCTAACACTTACTTCAGAGATCCTGCCTACAAAGAAGAACTAGACGGAATAGCTTTAAATTCTCAAAAATTGTTTGGTGCGGAAACCGAGGCTCAGGAGGAATTAATCACCAAACCCCAGCAATACGAAACGACCACGATCGACCGAGGGAACGACCCCACCCGATCGTACGTGTACGAAAAACTTCCCATTGTAAGTTACGATTTGAACAACAACTGGACTATTGTGTTTAACAATTATTATGATTTATATGATGCTTTCCAATCTAATCCAGAATTTGTATTTGAACCGAATAAATATAGAAATGGGGTGAGATATTTAACTACCCCTAAATTAGATTCTGATGGAGAAATAGCTTTTACATGCTGGTTTTCAATTAAAAATTATGTAAACGAAAATTCTCTAACTAAAAAACCTTATCCCCCTGTCCCGATGGCTCAGGAAACGGTAACCCCAACAAGAATTGTTTACAACACTACTCCTTATAAACATGGACTTTCTCCGTGGCTTGGCTATGCTGAAAATCCAGATGGATATGTTGCAATAAAATCAGATTTAAATCACTCCGGTGGATTTCAGGTGGCTTCTGTGATTGACCAATTCAAATTTTCCGTCGTCAATCCTAATTTACCTTTTTCATTAGATACCCCTACCCTTAAGATGCAAAAAGCACAGGCTAGAAATTTGATTGCAGGAGATTATTTGGACCCAAATGATGGACCACAAGGTCTTAGAGTAGATTTAATTTATTCTGGTTCACAAGAATACAACAACACGAATTTTCTTCAGGAGGGCAGCATTCAAATAAATTTGAATGATTTTGTTTTCAATTCGAAGCTACAATTCATACCAGAAATAGGGGAATGGTATGGATTGGTTGTAAATATTTCTAATAAATATCACCAGATGGGTGTCAATATGTGGAAGATGAGTTACGATGTGAATAACCCACAGGAACAATCTTCTAATCTAATCCCGGTCCATGAAGATTTTAGAACTTTGTCCCAAACATATACTTTCGACTTACCTAAAGATATTGTTACTAATCCAGCCAACCCCCTATATGGAACAGACAACAATGCCTATAGGATATATACTTCGCCCGTTTTGCTTTCCAATATTCGAATTTTCAAATCGATGATAGATATAAACAAACAATCGATTGTGTTGAACCAAAACATCGTGAGGGATGCACAACTGGCTCACATAATCGACAACGCCAAACCAACTTTGGCAATTCCTAAAATTCCCAGAAAGGGTTAAAAAAATGAGTTATGCCAAGACGTAAACCAAAGCCAGAGAAGGTTGTCCAGGAGAGAATCAAGGCAAATTTAGATTCCATTCTAATGGAAGAAAATTTGGAAATTGAATCGTTGACTGTAGACAACCTTCCCCGTATGAAAACTACAGAGGTTATGGATTTTCAGGTTCAAATCCAGTCTACCGGTACAGACTCTAGGGATCTGCTAGAGTCATTGGTTAAATTTTATGTGGATCAAAATCTAATTGATGAATCAGAATTCCTTGAATACAAGAAGAAAATAGATGCCATGAACGTTGGATCGATGATGCTTCAAATAAAAACTGCACAACACGCCATCACAAAATTGGTAGAAGAAATTGATTTAGGAAGTGCTTCTGCTCGAATGTTCGAGGTTCTTGCACAATTACAGGGACAAATTATGCAAATGTCCAAGGATCACCAGACCTATCTCGAAAAGACGGAAGCCAGCTACAAGAATATAAGAAAAGAATTGGAGATGAAAGCTTCATCGGGTTATGTTCCCATGCAACAAAATCAAGGTTCGGATACTTCTTTTTCTCCCAGTCCCCCTCCACCTGCCCAAGGAATAAACTCTGCATTGAAGGTTAGAGGAACTAAAAGTCTAATGGAAGGACTCAGAGACATTTTGGGTGCTGAAATTCAGGATGTGAAAGTCGAAGAAGTGAATGAAAATGCGGTGGTTAATGCCAGACAAAAAGCAAGTCAAGATGCCTCTAAAAATATAAGTCCCGAAAGCGAAGGAACTTTCGAAATCGACGATGATTTATTCCAATGAGCAAACATGAAGATGACCCCCTAGATTCCAATTATTGGTCTACCAAAAGGGTAGACGACCTTATGAGGAAGGTTGAGGATGAAGGTTTAGATTACAAATCTGTTGATAATCCATTTCACGAAGGTGACCCTTCTTTAAAAAGATCAAATTTGCTTTGGGAGTATACACCAGAGGAATTACAAGAAATGCAAAAATGTGCCTTAGATGTGGTACACTTTGCCCAGTACTGTCAGGTTATGACCGATGATGGTCTCCAATACATCACATTACGAGATTACCAAGAATCTGTATTGAGAGAATATCAAAATAATCGTTTTAATATTTTTCTTGCACCCCGTCAAGTTGGAAAATCCATCACTTCATCAATTATTTTGGTGTGGTATTTGCTTTTCAATCACGATAAAAACGCAATGATTTTGGCTAACGTTGGATCAACTGCCGAAGAACTCATGGATAAAATCAAGGCTATTGTGAAAGGTTTGCCTTGGTTTTTGAAGCCAGGTATGATTGTGAACAACGTTATGTCCATGAAATTCGATAACGGATGTAGGGCTATAGCCAAAACCACAACGAAAACAACCGCGATTGGTTTTACAATTCACTTTTTGTACATGGATGAGTTTGCACACATTCATCCGAATTTTATTGAGTCTTTCTTCCGCTCTTCTTATCCCACTGTTTCATCATCTAAGGTCTCGAGGATTATCATTACTTCTACCCCAAATGGAATGAATAAATTTTATGACATTTATCAAGGAGCACTGACAGGAGAAAATTCATTCAATCCTGTTCGAGTTGATTGGTGGCAAGTTCCAGGTAGAGACGAAGAATGGAAAAAACAGGAAATCGCCAATCTTGGCAGCGAAGAGCTTTTCAATCAGGAATACGGAAACCAATTTCTAAGTTCAACCTCCTTGTTGCTCGGATCGAATGAGCTGAAGAAAATAAAATCAAATGAATCTGAATATGAGTGGAGAGAAATAGATGTTCTAAGTGATCTAGGAATTTTCTATGAAAATTTTAGATGGCATCCAAAATTTTCTTTAGATTCGGCATCTTTAGATGATAAAAATTTTGTTTTATCTGTCGATCTTGCAGGAGGGGGCAGAGGAGATTTTACGGTTATCAATATTTTTAGAGTTGTTCCTTTACCCAAAAAATTAATTGAAAGCATAGATGATTTCAAGGACGAAGGTGATTTTTTTAGTTTACTCCAGGTTGGGGTTTTC
>Ga0194113_10010309_pt1 | contig 11170 bp, 11 predicted proteins | sample TA2MahC200mmetaG_FD_146193 | JGI IMG/M metagenome (GOLD analysis project Ga0194113, IMG submission 146193) | Freshwater microbial communities from Lake Tanganyika, Tanzania - TA2015017 Mahale Deep Cast 200m | ecosystem: Environmental > Aquatic > Freshwater > Lake | place: Tanzania: Lake...
CCGGAAGGCAGGAAGAAGACTGCCTAAAGGCAGGACTCCCAACAGGTTATGCACTCGTTCGGAGTCCTGCCTTCAGGCAGAATGCCCTTATCTTCACGCCATTCGGCTCAGAGGGGGAGTTGCTGGGCATCGAGATTCTGGAGGCCGGCCGGCGGTGCCCTGTGGGTGCAGTAACGGATTTGTGCGCCGCCCGCCCTCGTTCGTAGTTCGGCGTTTACGCGGTTCTTCTGTCGGCCCTGGCAGCCCTGAAGACCGCCTGAAGGCCGAACTACGAGCAGGAACGCCCGCTTCGGCGCGCAAATCCGTTACTTCACCGGTGCCCTGTGAAGGAGCTGGCTCATGTGGACATTGCCATGGCCCTTCAACTCGCCGGCGTCAGGTAGGGGCGGCAGGGAGGGAACTCGCCGCCATGGAGGCGCCGCAGGTGGGTTCCTCGAAGCCGTCCGCGCATTCTGAGACCGCCTTGAGGCCACCCTTGCTTGCCAAGATGTTCACCTGCCTGTATCACAGAGTGGGGTGAACATGTCGAATTCGCCCCACCATGGCACCGTCGGGCGGATATGTGTGGACACATGTCGTTGCTGCGCAATCACTTATGGTTGCTCGTCCGCAGCCCAGCGTTTGGCGGTTTCGACATGTTCACCCCGTGTGTTGCGCGTGAACATGTCGAACGTGTCGGACGCCAGGGTCTGGGACCGTGCTCGTCGGCCCAGTGCGCTTTGACTCCCCGCCCCCTTCCCGGTATCTTTGACGTATTGTAACACTTCAGCCGACTGAAGTGGAGAGCCAACCGTCACCCTCAGATGGTACGCCGGGTTCGGAGTGCGGGCTTTAGCCCGTATCTGGGGCGCAGGATACGGCCTGAAGGCCGCACTCCAAACTTCCACTTCATTCGGCTGAAGTGCTACGACACATTGAGAAAGGGCAGGAGACCAGCAAGTGGGGCTGGAAGAGACTCGGGCGCTCATCTGCGACGTGGATGGTGTGCTGACCGACGGGAGCATTCTGCTCGGGGAGGACGGCACGGAGATCAAGCGGTTCCACTCGCACGACGGGGCGGGGCTGGCCCTCTTCGTCGAGTGCGGCTTCCAGGTGGCGCTGCTGACGGGCCGCAAGTCGGGCGCGGCGCGCCAGCGGGCGAAGGAGCTCGGCGTCCAGCACGTGCGGGAGGGGGCGCGGGACAAGGTGCCCGCCTACGAGGAGCTTCTCGCCGCGATGGGGGTGACCGACGCCGAGGTGTGCTACATGGGGGACGACTTGCCGGACGTGCCTGTGATGCGGCGCGCGGGCTGGTCGGCGGCGCCAGCCGACGCCCGCGAGGAGGCGCGTGCGGCGGCGAGCTACGTGACCCACGCCCGCGGCGGGCGGGGAGCCGTCCGCGAGGTCGTCGAGCGCATCCTGAAGGCCCAGGGCAAATGGACCGGCGTGCTGCGCCGCTTCCAGGCCTGAATCGAGGCGACCGCCGATGAGCAATCTACATCGCTTCCTTGCCCTCGCCCTGGCGCTGGAGGCGCTCGCTGCCCTCGGGGGCGAGACCCCGAAGGGGCCGCCGAAGAAGCTGCCTGCCGAGGAGACGCGCTTCGTCAAGGTGCCCTTCTACAACCCCGCGACGGGCGAGCTGGAGTGGCTGCTCCTGGCAGCCAAGGTGGCCCCCAGCCCCGAGAACCCGCGGGTGCTCGTCGGCACCACGGTGAAGATCATCGGCTACCGCGACGGCGTGCCGCAGACGGCGACGGCCAAGAAGGGGACGGTGAACACGGACACCCGCTCCGCCACGCTCGAGGGCGACGTGGTGATGGAGCTTCAGGAGAAGAAGGGACGGACCGTGCGGGTGGAGGCCGACGACCTGTTCTGGGACAACAAGAACGGCACGGCCTGGACGAAGGGCCCGGTGCGGATCGCGCGCCCTGGGGAGACGCTCACCGGCCGGGGCCTGCGCCTGTGGGTGACGAAGGTGGCCGACGAGAAGGCCCACGAGGAGCGCACGGGCGAGATGGTGATCGAGCAGCGCGCGCGGGCCGAGATGCTGACCGGCGCCGATACTGGGCTGTTCAGAGACATCGCTCGCAAGGGGGAGGATGCCCAGCCGATCATCGTCACCTGCGACGGCTCGCTCAACGCGTCCCGCTCCGAGTTGAGCGTCACCTTCCGCGATAACGTCCGCGCCACCCACGGCGAACAGACTCTGACCTGCCGCGTCCTGTCGCTCTGGCTTCGGCCTGTGCCGAAGCCAGAGGGCCTGACCGAGAAGGAGAAGCAGGAGAGCGACGTGGAGCTGGACCGCGTCGAAGCCATCGGCGACGTGCGGCTCGACGACGGCCGCACCGTGGCCGTGTGCGACCGGCTCGATTGGAGCCGCGAGGAGGGCTCGACGAAGCTCGTCGGCCGCCCCGCCGAAATCCGGTGGGACAATGGGAACCGCCTGGTCGCCGGCCTCATCCACAGGATGGGCGATGGCGCCGAAATCGTCTGCTCATCCACCCCCGAGCAGCCGGGCGACGTGTATCTCCTCGCCCAGACCATTGACCGCGCCGCCGAGCCCCCGGGCGGACGGGGGCCGCACCACCTGCGCGTGGCGGACGTGGCGGACTGGCCAGCCTTCGTCGCCGCGCTCGCGAAGCAGGGCACGGCGAGCGCTCCCAGCCCCGGAAAGCGGCTCTGGGAGCAGTTGCCCGAGGAGACCCGCACCATCCTCCTGAGCACCGTCGCCGGCAGCTTCCTCGGCGACCGCCGCAAGAGGGCAATCGTCGGCGCGCTCAACGCCATTCTGGGGAAGCCCGGCTTCTACCGCGAGGCCGACTTCACGGGGGTGGCGCTGCCCCTCGAGGCCGCCGAGATGCTGAAGCTCGACCCGAAGGCGATGGACGAAGCACAGGTGAGGAAGCTGAACCGCCTGCTCCTCGAGGCGGCCTTCCCGGGCCAGATCGCCAAGGGGGGCGAAGGGAAGCCGCAGGGTGCAGCGCGCCCGTAGACGCGTGCTATCCGCGAAGCGCACGGCCGTGAGGACCATATGGCCGCGGAAATCGAGAGCTACAGCTTCGGGCGCATCGTGGTGGGCGGCCAGGAGCACACGACCGACCTCTTGCTGCTGCCCGAGCGCGTCGTGGGCGGCTGGTGGCGCGAGGAGGGGCACAGCCTGTCGGTGGCCGACCTGGCCGAGGCGCTGGCCGCGAAGCCCGAGACGCTGGTCGTGGGCACAGGGGCGAACGGGCGGATGGATGTGCCGCGGGCGACGCGTGATGCCATCGAGGCCGCGGGCATCCGCCTCGTCGTCGAGACGACGGCCGCCGCGTGCCAGACGTACAACCGCCTCCGCACCTCGGCCCGCGTGGCCGCCGCGCTGCACCTCACGTGTTGAGCGGTCCAGGAGCGAGGAGTTCGGGGCGGCCCGCAGGATGGCGCGGGGGAGGACACGCGGCTGGTCAAGCCAGCGTACGTGTCTGGCGAGGGGGACTTCGCTCCCTCCCCCCTGGGGGGAGGGTAGGGGTGAGGGTGCTTTCCGCGGCCCGCGCGGGGAGCGAAGCACCCTCACCCCATCCCTCTCCCCGGGGGAGAGGGGGAGAGGTTCGCTCCTGGACAGGTACAAGCCAGCCGTGCCACATCGGACGGTGGAAGATGAGTTCCATGCGCATCCTCGTGGTAGATGACGAGGCCCTCATTCGCAAGGCATTCGCCCGCGTGCTGGCGGACGACGGGTTCCGCGTGGAGACCGCGGCGAATGGGGAGGAGGCTCTGCGCCTGTTCGCCGAGGAGGAGTTCGACCTCGTGTTCACCGACCTGCGGATGGCGGGCGGCGACGGCATCGAGGTGCTGCGGGCGGCGAAGGCCGCGCGGCCGCAGACGGAGGTGGTCATCCTCACCGGCTATGGCACCATCGAGAACGCCGTCGCGGCCATCAAGGAGGGGGCGTACAACTACGTCACGAAGCCGCTGAACAAGCACGAGCTCCTCCGCATCGCCCACGAGGTGGCCGAGAAGCTCGAACTGCGCGGGCGGGTCGAACAGCTCCAGAGCCAGCTCGAGGAGCGCTTCGGCCTCCACAACCTGGTCGGCCGCTCGCCGGCCATGCGGCGGGTGTACGACCTCATCGAGCGCGTGCGCGGCACCGAGGCCACCGTGATGATCACGGGCGAGAGCGGCACGGGCAAGGAGCTGGTGGCCCGGGCCATCCACTTCACCGGCCCGCGGGCCGGGAAGCCCTTCGTCGCCGTCAACTGCGGTGCCCTGCCCGAGACCATCGCCGAGCGCGAGCTCTTCGGCCACGAGCGCGGGGCCTTCACCGGCGCCGTCCGCACCCAGCCCGGCTACTTCGAGAGCGCGAACAAGGGCACGATCTTCCTCGACGAGCTGCCCGAGCTCAGCCCAGGCACCCAGGTGCGCCTCCTCCGCGTCCTCCAGCAGCGCGAGATCACACGCGTCGGCAGCGCCGAGGCGCGGCCCATCGACGTGCGCATCCTGGCTGCGACCAACCGTGACCCCGAGGAGTGCGTGCGGCAGGGCAAGCTCCGCGAGGACCTCTACTATCGCCTCAACGTGGTGACCATTGCTGTGCCGCCGCTGCGCGAGCGGCTGGACGACATTCCCCTCCTTGTCGAGCACTTCCTGGCGAAGCAGGCCGAGCGGCTGGGCCGGCCGCGGAAATCCTTCACCCTCGCCGCCCTCGACGTATTGCGGGCCTACGCTTGGCCGGGAAACGTCCGCGAGCTGGAGAACATCGTCGAGCGCACCGTGACGCTGAGCCCGAGCGAGACGATAGACGTGGCGGACCTCCCGAAGCTCGCGGCGGCGCCGGCCGCGGGCGAGGGCGCCGTGCCCCTCGGCGAGGCCAAGCGGCGCGTCCAGCGGACCTTCGAGCGCGACGCCATCGTCCGCGCCCTCCGCGCCTCGGGCGGCAACGTCACCCAGGCGGCCCGTTCCCTAGGCCTGGCCCGCAGCGCCCTCCAGCGCCTCCTGAAGCGCCACGGCCTGAGCGCCACTGCCCCTGCCCTCCGCAACAAGCCCTGAATGCCTCGCCACGGCCCCTGAGAACGCAGCGGCGGGCACGACGGATACGTCATCGAGTCCAGTCTTCGGTCCTCAGGCCGCTGACCCTCCCGAAGTCGGTGTCGGACGTCACGAGCGCGGCCCCACGCTCCAGCGCGGCAGCGGCGATCCACAGGTCGTTCTCGTCGAGCGGCGTCCCGTTCTGCTCGCAGTCGAGCTTGATCCGCGCGTACACATCGGCTACGGCTTCGCTGATGCCCTCACACGGAATGCGAGCGAAGTAGTGGGCGGCTTTGGCCTCCAGCTCCCGCCGGCGGCGCCCGTGTGGCATGCGCGCCAGACCGTAGAGAATCTCGCCCCGGACGACCGTGTTGATCACCGCCCTGTCCGTGGGGTGAAGTGCAGTTGCGCGAGCAACCGGCCGCGGCTCCTCATTCATGAGCGCGCTGAGCGCATTGGTGTCGAGCAGGTAGGTGGCCATCTAGCGCTTCCTGCTTCGCGGGCGCTGCGCGAAGGGGTCGCCAAACCGGACTGGGCGTTTCCCTTCCTCGATGAGGCGCAGGAGTTCTGCCACATCGCCGGGCTTGAGGTGTGGGGGGGCGTTGACCGCGGCCAGCACGGCCTCGCGCGAGCCCTTCACCGGCTCCACAGGCGTCACCACGACCCCGGTTCCGTCGGGAAGGTCAACGTCGTCGGCCAGCACTACCGTTCGGCCACGCACTATCCCATTGTAGATTGCCTGAGCCATATCGCGCGCCTCCTTTCCTCCCCGGCCCTATTCTACCAGATCGCCCCGTCAAATGCCCGGCCTGAGACAACGGACGGTGTAGGCAGAAGATGGCGGTGGGCCCGTGTGGCCCGCAGGCGTTGGTTCCCAGTGCCGCTCCGCTTCTGGGGCGGGGGCGGCTCCCCAACGGGGGACGGATGGCGGGGGACCACAGGAGCCTCTTCCGTGAACTGGGCCGAGGCACAGGTGCGCGATGAATTGAGCATGTAAGGCGAGAGCCTAGAGGAGCCGGCGGGCGGGGACGGGGGTGAAGCGGACGGCGGGGCAGAGGGCGGCCAGGCGGCGGGCAAGGTCGGGGATGGCAGGCTGCTCGGTGCCGGCGTGGGTGGCGTCCACGACCAGGAGGCCGGCCGCCTCGGCGGCGAGGGCCTGGTGGTGGGTTACGTCGCCCGTGAGAAAGAGGTCGCAGCCGCGGCGGGCAGCGTCGGCGATGTGCTTGCCGCCCGAGCCGCCGAGGACGGCGACGCGTCGGACGGTGCGACGGAGGGTGCCGACGGCGTGGAGCGTGGGGACGCCGAGGCGCTGTTTGATGAGGCGGAGCAGCCGTGCGGCAGGCATAGGCTTGGGCAGCCGCCCGCAGCGGCCGATGCCCACGTCGTGCCGGCCCCCGGCCAGGGGGTAGATGTCTATGGCCGGCTCCTCGTAGGAGTGGGCGGCTCGGGCCGCCGCCGCGGCACGGTCGGCGAGGGCGAGGGGCACGACGGCCTCGAGGCGCAGCTCGGGCACCTCCTCGCGGCGACCGACTTGGCCGATGGTGGGGTTGGCTCCTTCCAGGCCGCGGAAGGTGCCCGTGCCGGGGGTGCGGAAGGTGCACTCGCGGTACTGGCCGATGACGCCCGCTCCGGCATCGCTGAGGGCCTGGATGACGGGCGCCAGGTCGGTCTCGGGCGTGAAGACGACGAGTTTGGCCAGAGCGCTGCGGTCCGAGCGCGCCAGGGGCTCGATGCCCTGGAGGCCGAGGAGGGAGGCGAGGACGTCGTTGACGCCGCCGTCGGCGAGGTCGTAGTTGGTGTGGGCTGCGGCGAGGGCGATGCCGCGGCGGGCCGCGTCGAGGACGAGGCGGCCGGCCGGGTCGTCCGCCGCCACGCGACGCAGGGGGCTGAGGAAGGGCGGGTGGTGGGTGATGATGAGCTGGGCGCCGGCCTTGGCGGCGCGGCGGAGGAGGGCAGCATCCACGTCGAGGCTGACCAGGACGCGCTGGCACGGGGCCTCGGGGTCGCCGACGAGGAGGCCCACGTTGTCCCAGGCCTCGGCGAGCTCGGGCGGGGCGATGGTGTGGAGGGCCTCGACGACGGTGGCAACGGTGGGGGGCATGGGTCACTTCTCCGGGGGCTTGCCGGCCGCGTAGTTCCAGGCGTTGTGGATGCGGGCGAGCCGCGCTTCGTCGGTGGGTGGCACAGGGTCGGCATGGCCGTCGAGGAAGAGGATGTTGGCGGCGTCGCCGTGGCGGAAGTCGAAGCGGCTGGCGGAGAGGACGCCCTCGGCGCGGAGGCTGGGGCCGACGCCGACGAAGATGTCCATGCCCGACTCTGTGAGGGTGCTGAAGCCGTTGCGCAATTCGTGGTCGTGGCCGGGGTCCTCGATGTGGCGGCGGGCCCCGGGGTCGGGGTAGGAGGCATTGACGTCGGCGAACAGCGGGCGTTCCGCGGCAGGGAGGGCGGCCACGAGGTCGGCCTTCCGGGCGGGCTGGTCGGACTTGCGGAAGAGGATTTCGGGGGCGAAGTAGTCATCGGTCCAGCCCTTCGTGGGGCACTTCCAGAAGCGGGCGGCGTCCCGGAACTTCTGCTGGCGGGCGGGGAGGACGCCGACGTTCTGCTCGATCTCCCTGGGGGTAACTACGTGGTGGAAGCGCGGCTCGATGTCGCACAGTTCGTGGATGGCGAAGCGCGCATAGGTGAGGTTGCTCATGTCCTCGGCGATGGAGGGGCCGGCAACGTGCCAGGCGAGGGGGAAGCAATCGCCGTAGGCGCCCAGGTAGGCGGCCGTGGCCTGGTGGAGTTCGCGGAGCTTGCTCATGCAAACAAGGCGCTGGCCGTGCCTTCGGGTGGGGTCGGCGCCCGGGATGAGCAGCCATATCACGAAGGCAATGAGGCCCAGGGCCAGCAGCACCTCCAGCAGCGTGAGTCCCCGGCGGGTGTTCCGCGGTGGCCGGCGGAGCGGTGCGCGGCTGGTCGGGATTGCGCCGGCCCTCAGGCTGCGCACGGCGGACACTCCAGGGCGGGGAACTTGGTTCCGCATGTGTCGCGCGCGGGTGGGCAGAAGCGAAGCGGCTCCGCGGCAGGGGGCCGCGGAGCCGCATGTGGGACAGGCGACGACTCGTGCCAGCGTGGGCGCCGCGTCACGGTGTGGACGTCACGCCGTTCCATGCCGTGGTGATGGCTTCCACCCGCGACTGGTTGCTCTCTGGAACCATCTCCACGTGGCTGTCGAGGAACAGAACGTTGAGCGCGCTGTTGTGGCGGAAGTCGTAGCGGTAGTAGAGCTTCTTCGAGGTGTCGCCCACCGTGTCGGAGCCGACGTCGCGGGTCGCCCTGCCGATGCCGATGAACACATCGTCGGCTGCGCCGCCGCCGGGCACCGTGCCCAGGGTCCAGCCAGCCTTGAGGAGGTCCTTGTGAGTCGTGGCGGGTTTGTCCTTCCAGTCGGGCGGCTCCGGCAACTTGTAGCTGACGTCGACCTCAGTGAGGATGGGGAGCTGCGTGGCAGGCACCGCCTGCGTGGCTTGGCTCTTTTGCACGTGGCCCTCGAACTTGTCGGCGGCGGCCACGGCAGTGGTCTTCACCGTCCCGTCACTTTCCACCTGCCCGCTGAAGACGCGCGGAGCAAAGTAGTCGGCGGTGTACCCGCGGGCCGGGTCGGTCCAAAACAGCTTGTTGCGGGTGACTTTGCTCGACACCGTTTCGTTCTTCTCCGTCTGGAGCAGGTGGCTGAAGCCCGTCTCGCAGAACTCCTGGATGAGGAGGCGCCAGTAGGCGAGGTGTTCGAAGTGGCTGCTATCCGACGTGGCGGTGGTTGACTTGTGGGAGACATAGGCGGGGGGGAAGTAGTCGTCAAAGGTGTTGAAGTACATCTGGAGGGCCTTGAACATCTGGCCCTGCTTGTTCGAGCAGTTGGCCCTGCGCGCGCTGGCGGTGGCGGCCGCAATGACCGGGAGGAGGAATGCGGCAAGGAGCGCGATGATCGCGATGACCACGAGCAGCTCGACCATGGTGAATCCCTGCCTGTGCCCACGTCGCCTGTCCATCGAGACTCTCCTGTTGCGCCTGAAACCCCGGCGCCGCGCCGGGTTGCCCTCGCGCGCCTTTCGAGGGCATTGGGCTGTGCTCGGTTCGGTCGCTCCGTCCCTCCCTAAACCATGATACACTCCGGCCACTGGCCTGTCAAACGCCGACACGCCACGTTCCGGTGGCTTTGCTCCCACGGCGTGGCCCGCGAATGGCAGCACACACTGCCAGGAGCAGAAAAGGAGAATGTCCCCTTCTCTGCCCCACCAGAGTCCCTTCACCCCCCCTGGCAGGGCCTCGGGCGCGATACCGAGCGTTCGTCACAAGAGCAACGCGAGCAGAACTCGGGCGGGTTCCCAGCATTGAACCTTCTTTGGCGTGTCTTGTCAAGCGCTTTTTTCGTTCCCGCGCCCCTGGGCGGTTGACACCAGGCGCCGTGGGGGGTTATAATCCTGCCGGTGAGTTGCCCGGCTTCGCGGGCGCGCCGCCCGCGTGCCGCATTCCGTGGGTCTACCGGGCATGCCAAAGCTGATTGACCAGCGGACGGGCGAGGAGCGCGAGCTGCTCAAGGCCATCGTGCTCATCGGTCGCGCGGAGTACTGCGACGTGTGCGTGCCCGTGCCCGCCGTGTCGCGCGAGCACGCGCGCATCCGCCGCAGGCTGACGGGCTACTATGTCGAGGACCTGGGCTCGAGGCATGGCACGTGGGTGAACGGCGCGCGCGTGCGGGGGCGCGCGAAGCTGTGCGACGGCGACGTCATCGCCGTGGCGGCCCCCGAACCGGAGGGACTGGCGACCACCAGCCTCCACGTGCAGCACACGGACACGGTGGAGCTTCCCCGCCGGCCCCCGGCCCCCAGCCAGGATGGTGCCCCGGGCGCGTGCTTCGTCTTCCGCAAGTAGAGGACATGCCGGCATGCCATCCGAGGACACGCATTGCAGGGTGTGCGGCAAGCCGCTGGAGGGGCGAGACAGGTTCGAGGGCAAGTGCCCGGGGTGCCGGGCGGCGGAAATCCTCGGCCAGGCCCTCCTGCCCGAAGGCCCCCCCTCGCCGGCGGCGGCCGACGCGGGCGCCGTTCCGCCCGCGCGGCGCCGGGCCGTGCCGGCCTGGCTGGCCCTCGTGGCCGGCAGCGTCCTGCTCGCCGGGGTCGTGGCGGCGCTTTTCTTCCGGCCGCGCGGGGCACGGGAGCCGGTCGCGCCCTGGGCCGAGCGGGTCTCGCCGAAGCCCGGGACGGGGACGGTGCCTGCGAAGGCAACTGCCCCTCCGGCGCCCGCGGCCCGCACGCCGGTGCCCTCGGACCTTCGCGTGACACTTCAGCAGGAGACCCTCGAGCTGCTCAGGCTTGTCGCTCGCGGGAGCTATGACCGGGTGATTGACAACTATGTGCAGCCGGACGAGATGGACTTCGCCCGGACCGAGCGTGCCCTGGACGACATTGTGCGGGGGAGCGCGGCCAAGGGGTTCACCGAGTGGGCGGCCCGACTGGTCCGCATCGGCGAGCCGACGCGGCGCGAGGCCAGGCTGGCCGAGGACCTGCGCCGCGCGGGCGACACGCAGGCCGACTTCACCGCCGCACTCCTCGCCTTCCTCGTGCGGGAGCCGGCCGCCTCCGATGCCGGGACCAGCTCCGAGGACCGCGCGCGCAGCGTCCTCCGCTGGCACCTCGCCGCTCTCTTCGATGGATTGGAGGCTGGGGCGGACGAGATCGGCGACATGGCGGCCCTCGCTCCCGGCCGCTTCGAGGTCACGCTGGCCCCCCGCGGCGAGCGCCGCGCGAGCTGGCTGCGCGGCGAGCCCGCGCGCCTGTGCTGGAGCAAGCTACCGGTCGGCTGGGTCGTCAAGCTCGACCTCGGCGACCGGCTCGAACGCGTCCGCGACATCCTGAAGCACCCCGCGGCCGGCGAGCGCCCCTCGCCCCCTTGAGCCGGAGCCAGCCCGTGAGCGGCACCCAGTGCCCGAAGTGCAACGTCGAGCTGCCCGCGCGCGGCCGCTTCTGCCTGGAGTGCGGCTGCGACCTCTACCAGGCGGGCGTGCGCCGGCCCCCGCTGCCCTGGGTGAAGGGGCTGGTCCTCCTCGCCGTCGTCGCCGCCCTCCTCGCCCTGGTGTTCCTCGGCTCACGCGGCTCGCCCTCCACGGTGCCGCGCGAGGAGCGCAGGGTGCGCGACCTCACCCGCG
>Ga0194113_10010313_pt1 | contig 11167 bp, 11 predicted proteins | sample TA2MahC200mmetaG_FD_146193 | JGI IMG/M metagenome (GOLD analysis project Ga0194113, IMG submission 146193) | Freshwater microbial communities from Lake Tanganyika, Tanzania - TA2015017 Mahale Deep Cast 200m | ecosystem: Environmental > Aquatic > Freshwater > Lake | place: Tanzania: Lake...
TCCCCTTCCGATCTTCCTACCTTCTCAGCTTCTGAACTTCCCACCTTCTCACCTTCCGCTCGTTTATGGGGTGCCATTGGGCTCTCTCTCCTGGGGGCCGGCAGACGAGCGGGCCTGGGCTCTCTCGCTCGTATCCGGGTGCAGCGTTTCGGCATGCCTGCGCTCCAGTGTTCCCGCTTCGGCCTGGCCCCCCAGGATCTCCAGGACCTTGAGCAGGGCCTCGAGTTGGGCCTGGGCCGCCTGGCGCATCTCGCCGCGGAAGCCCAGGATATTGCTCTTCCAGGTATTCAGCTCGGTCAGCATCTCGATCAGCAGGTCGTTGGCCTCGCCGAGTTCCTTCTGGGTCTGCTTGAGCTTGGCCTCGACGGCCGCGATCTGCTGGCGCAGGGCCTCGTTGTCGGTCGTAAGCCGCTGGTTCTCCTGCCGGAGCGTCACGGTCTGATCCGAGAGGCGGGCGTACCGCTCCGACAGCTCGATGGCCGACGTCACCGCGGTACGGCCCTCGAGCGCCCCCTCCTGGAACCGTCGGGCCGTCGTTTCTCTTCGGTCGGCGCCGTCGGCGACGGTATCCGGCGGGGGCGCCGGCGTGGCACAGCCGCCGAGCGCCAGCGCCGCAGCCAGCGCCAGCGTTACAAGTCTTTTTATGACAGTCATAATCGTTCTCCCGAATCGTAATCACAGCGTATGTACGTGGTTCTGCCGCAGGGGCACGCGACCTCGAGCACGACGTACTCAGGGTGCTTCTGGGCGAGGCGCACGCTGGAACCGGCGCCGTCGCAGGGCGGGGCCGTGTCCGGAGATGCGGCCGGGTCCGGATTCAGCACGAGCGGTTCGTGTAAGATGACGTCATCGGCCTTCAAGACACGGCGTCTTTCCATGGATGGTTGATGGTTGATGGTTGATGGTTTCCGGCTCATGGTTCTGATCCTGCCTCTTACTTCACACTTCAAACATCAAACTTCAAACACCGATTCTATCGGTTCGCCGGCGTCACGCACAGTAGTCAATGGTGTGCGGGTCGTCCCGGCCTTCCGGCGGCTGCTCCTCGGCGGCCTGGTCCGCCGCGGTCTCCCGGGACTGGGGGCCGTGGCGGGGGGGGCTCTGTCGGCGCTTGCGCTCGTGCCGCGGCCCGGCGGGAGTCAGACCCGCCACTCCATGAAGGTTTTCCACCGGCTTGATCGCGTTGAAATCGTTATCCATCATCTTTCCATGACTCCAATCTCACGGACAGGCAAAACAGAGCGCTGGCGTGCAACTGGCTGACACGGCTTTCCGTGATCTCCAGCACTTCGGCAATTTGCTTCATGGTCAAATGCTGCTGGTAGTAGAGGACGATGATCTGCAGGCGCCTTTCGTCGAGTTCCTGGAGGGCTTGGGTGAGCTCCTCGATCAACTCGGCCTTTTCCAGGAGGCGGTGCGGCGCCTCGGTCGGGGCGGTCGCCAGGAGGCCGGCCAGAGCCGGCTGCTCCTCGTGGAGGGCTTCGAGCGAGACGAAATGCCGGGCCCGGGCGCTCTCGAAGAGAGCGTACACCTCTGCCACGGGGATCCCCAGCGTTTCGGCCAGCTCCTCGTCCGTCGGCGGGGTGCCCGTCTGTTCCGCGATCTGACGGCTGGTTTCCAGCGCCCGGCGAATCTGCCGGTTGACGCCGGAGGGCAGCAGGGAGGCGCGCCGCAGCTCGTCCAGAACGGCCCCCTTGATGCGGATATAAGCGTAGGTCTTGAACTCGGCCCCTTGGGAGGCGTCGAAGTCGCGCGCCGCTTTGAGCAGGCCCACGGTCCCGGCCGACACCAGGTCTTCGAACGACAACGGCGGCTTGAGATAACTGACGGCCCGGCGGGCGATCTTGCGCACCAGGGGCAGCAACGGCAGAATCTCGTCCTGGCCTACCCCGCGCGTTCTGTGCCCCTGGTACGCCTGCAGGGCGACCGCACTGGGGGTTGATGGTTGATTATCGATGTTTGATGTTTGCTGTTTGATGGTTGCTGGTTGAGTTGTCTTCATGGCGTCTGTGCTCTTACTTCACACTTCAAACATCAAACTTCAAACATCACACTTCTCGGCGTTGCGGAGGTGGTCGTTGATCACGGCCTGGGTCAGAATCGCGTTGACGGCGCACACGGCGGCGACGGTCAGGACATAGGTGAGCGCGGCTCCCAGCACCGCCCGCTTGCAGCAGGTCCCGGGCGACAGGCCGCCCAGGGAGCCGATGAGGCCCAGGACAAAGAAGCACAAAACGGCCGTGCGGATCGCCAGGGAGCGCGGATCCATGATGGATGATTTCATAAAGTACTCAGTTCTCAGTTCTCAGTTCCCAGTTCGCAGTTCGCCGTTGCTGTGATCTGACAACCGGGAACTGTCAACTATCCATCTATCGTCATTTCTTCGGCGGGCACTCCAATCGTCTCCAGGGGCTCGACGGGCGTCCCCAGGACGATCTCGTCGTACGCCACCACCGGCAGCATGGGCAGGGTCCGCGCCAGCATCTGCGCCAGCGGCGCCCGCAGCCGGGCATCGCACAGGAGCACGACCTTGTCCTGGCCCCGGTCCACGGCCGATTTCCAGGCGTCCGCGACCCGGCGATTCAACTCCAGGGCGGTTTCCGCGGACGCGTTCAGGAGCAACTCGCCGTTTTCCTGGCGCAGCGTGGAGGTCAACTGGTGCTCGAATGTCGGATCGAACGTGATCACGGTCACCCGGCCGTCGGCATCGCGATACTGTTCGGTGATCGTCCGGCTCAGGGCCTTGCGCACCATTTCGGTGAGCACGCCCGCGTTCTTGGTCTTGGCCGCGTTCTCGGCCAGGGCCTCGAGGATCGCCGTCAGCTCGCGGATGGGCAGGCCGCTCTTGAGCAGGTTCCGCAGCACGCGCTGCAGCAGCCCGAGGGAGACCTCGCCCTCCGTGCCGACGACCTCGCCCACGAGGGAGGGCTGGTTCTTCCGCAGCCGGTCGATCAGGAGCTGGACATCCTCACGGGTAAGCAGCTCGTCGGCGTGCCGCTTGAGCGTCTCCGACAGATGGGTGAGGAAGACGGACTCCGGGTCGATGACCGTATAGCCGTTCAGCTCGGCCTCTTCCTTCTTGCCTGCGGGGATCCACAGGGCCGGCAGGCCGTACACCGGCTCGGTGGTCTGGATCCCGTTCACCTTCTCCTGCACGGCGCCGGGGTCCCCCGGCCCGCAGGGCCGCTCCGCGGCCAGGGCCAGGAACATCTCCGGCTCCAGAGATCCCTTGGCGACCGGGACCTCCGAGAGCCGAATCTCGTAGGCGTTGGGCGCGAGATTGAGATCGTCCCGCAAACGCACCAGGGGGATGACCAGGCCCATCTGCTGGGCGAACTGCCGGCGCAGGGTGCCGATCCGATCGAAGATCGTGTGGCTCTTGCGCGGATCGACCATGCCGATCAGACGCACGCCGACGTGAACGGAAACCCGGTCGATATCGAGCAGGTTCTCGACGGGCTCTTTCTCCGGCTTCTTGGGCTGGGCGGTGGCCGGTTTCGATGGGACTTTCTCGGCGCGGCCGGCCATTCGTCCGAGCACTGCCGTACCGGCGGCCAGCAGCAGGAACTGCAGGCGCGGCATGCCGGGCACGAACGCCAGGGCCGCCACGATGCACGCCGCCGTGGTCAACGGCTGCCCGGCGCGAAGAAACTGCCGGGACAAGTCCTGGCCGACGCTGTGGCTGGACGAAATCTTGGTGACCAGAAAGCCCGAACTGATGGAAATGATGACGGAGGGGATCTGGCTGACCAGGCCGTCCCCGATGGACAGAATCGCATAGGTCTGGACGGCACTCAGGATCGTCGTGCCGCGGGAGTACCCCATGGCGATGCCGCCGACGATGTTGATCGCGGTGATGAACAGGCTGGCCTTGGCGTCGCCCCGGATGAACTTGCTGGCCCCGTCCATGGCGCCGTAGAACTCGCTTTCCTTGACGATCTTGGCCCGCCGCTCGTTGGCCTGGGCCTCGGTGATGGCGCCGGCGTTGAGGTCGGCGTCGATGGCCATCTGCTTGCCCGGCATGGCGTCGAGGGTGAACCGGGCGGAGACTTCGCTGATGCGCTCGGCGCCTTTGGTGATGACGATGAACTGGATGACGACCAGGATCAGGAAGATGACCAGGCCGACCACGACGCTGCCGCCGGCGACGAAATCGCCAAACGTGTGAATGATCTTGCCCGCGTCGCCCTGGAGCAGGATCAAGCGGGTCGAGGCGACGTTCAGCGAAAGGCGAAACAGGGTGGTGAACAGCAGCAGGGAGGGGAACGTGGACAGCTCCAGCGTCTCCCGGGCCGACAGCGTGACGATGAGCACCGCGATCGACAGGGAGATGCTGCAGGCCAGGAGCAGGTCGAGCAGGACCGTGGGCACCGGGACGATCAACGTCGCCAGGATCGTCACCAGACCGGCCGCCAGAACGACATTGGTGTAGGAGGCGAACGGCGTGTTCGCTGCCCCATCCTCGCGGGCGCCACCGGCGGGCAAACTGGCTGTCAGCGCACGATCCAAAGCCATGCGACTACACTCCTGGAGAATTCGCCGGGGCGCCGGCTCCGAGGATCTTCCTGAGGCGAACGGCGAACCGATCCTCGACGACCACGACGTCGACCTCGGCGAACCGGGAGTCCTTCACGTACAGGTCGGCGGGTGTCTCGATCGGCTTTTCCAGCTTGAGCACGGAGCCGGGGCCAAGCTGCAGCAGCCGCCGGACCGGAATCTGGACCTGACCCAACACCACCGAAATGGGGACATTCATGTCCAGAAGAATATCGAACTGCCCGTGGCCGCCCGTCCCGGCGTCCGGGGGCGCCTCCGGAAACTGCACCTCACGGACCGGGACCCGCGCTCCGTGATCCGCGTCACGTGATTCGTGGCCCGGGTCATGGGGCCCGGGCGATGCGTCCCGGACCGGGTCGCCGGTCTGGATGGGAGCGTTGCTCGTTTCAGGCATGGCCGTCTCCATTGATGATTGATGATTTATGAAGTATGATTTGGGCGTGCGCCGGCGGCGCGCAGCGGAGGAACCAGCGTCACGAAGCTGCCAGCCATCAGCCATCGTAGATGATCCATCATGATTCGCAACTCCTCATTCATAAATCATAATTCATAATTCATAATCTCTCTACACGATGACCGCGGCCTTGTGTCCTTCTGCGCAGGTGGGCCGACCGTGAAAGACGGCGCGGCCGTCGAGGACCAACTCCATCGGCCCCTGGATGGGTTTGTCGAACAGCAGAATATCGCCCGGCCCCAAATCCAGGATGTCCTGGAACGTTACCGTCGTCGAGGCCAGCACCGCCGTGACCGTCACCGGCACCTCCTGCAGGTGCTCCATCAGAGCACGGGACAATTCCTGGGGTGAGACCTTTGCCGCCGCGATTGCCGTCCTACCGGCCGCGGCCGCCAGCCGATGGCAGGGCAGCAGCAGCGCGATTTCACACGGCGCCTCCGGAGCGGCGGGCCGGACCTGAAAGACGATCCGGGCCACCTCTTCGGTTTGCTCGAATGGGACAGTAGGCTGGCCCTTGGCCATCGCGCCGGCGGGTCGGAGGTTGTGGGATGTGCGCCAGGGGGGCAGGAACGCTTCGACCACGGCGGTCAGCAAGTCCGACAACAGCGATTCCTCGAGGGGCGACAGCGCCGCCTCCGCGTCCCGGGTCACCTCGGAATCGCCCAGCAGCCATGTGACCCAGAGGATCGCGGTCTGGGACGGGATCGCGAGGAAACCGCAGGGCGGGCCGTTGTCCGGGCCGAAGGTCAGGCAGTAGTCCCGGTCCGCCGGCCGGCGCTGGCACACGTCGCCGGCAAAGTGCTGCGTGAAGCTCTGGAGCGAGACCTGGAACGTGCCGCGCCGGAGGCGGCCGAAGATCTCTTCCAGCCGGGCGGCAACCTGCCCCAGAATCTCCGTAAGCCGATGACGCTGCGGGGCATCGAAGTAGTGCGGGTCGCGCCAATCGTACGGCGCCGCCGGCACCGCCGTTGGCTCCGGGACCGGCGCCGCGCCGACGGCGGCCAGAAGCTGACCCAGCTTCATGGACAATGGATAATCAATCATTGGATGGCGAACTCCTTGAACAGAACCCGTTGGACGCGCGGTGGGCCGTCGGGGAACAGGCCTTGGTTGAGCGTGTCGGAAATCTGGGTCTGCATCCGCATCAGGTTCCTTTCGCCGCGCGCGTCCTCGAGCGTCTGGTTCGACAGGAACAGCGTCAGCCAGTGCTTCATCAAGGGCTTTCTTTGATCCAGAAACGGCCGTCCCTCCTTGTCGCTCAACGCACTGTTGATCTCGAGGGTCAGGCTGATACGGACGTAGCGGGTGACGCCCGGCTCGTTCAGATTCACCACGACGGGATCCAACTCGTAGTACCAGTTGTCGCCCGCACTGGGTTTCAGGGGAGGGTCCTTCCGCGGTGCCGCTTCCACCGGACGGGCGGGCTCGGCGCCCCGGACGGTCTGGCTCTGGCCGCGGGTGCCAAAGAGCCGGCCGATGAAGAACCCGCCGAGGGCCAGGACAATCACCACCAGGGCCGGCACCAGCCACGGCACCAGCTTCGCCCACGGGCCCCCGGGACCCGGAATCCCCAACGCCGGTCCTTGATTCTTCTTGACGCCTTCTTGCTCGACCATTCCCTGGCCCTCCGACAAAAACGATGGGCATGATGGAACATGGGGTGGCGAGAGGCATCCCCTCTCCCCATCATTCCATCATTCCATCATTCCATTATTCCATTATTCCAGTATTCCAATAGTCAATCCGCAGCGCTCAATACGCAATTGCCACGTCCTCCTGCTGGCGGTAGCGGCGCATCTTCTCCCGCAGGGTACGGTCGCTGATCCCGAGGACCTTGGCGGCCTTCGTCTGATTGCCGGCGGTTTGCCGCAGCGTGGCGAGGATGGCCTGGCGCTCCAGCGCTTCGAGCGTGGCGCCGTGAACCGGGGCTCGTGGCTCCTGATCCGTGATCCATGACCCGTGGCCCGTGATCCGTGATTCGTGATCCGTGACCCGGGTCACGGGCGACGGGCCACGGGTCACTTGCTCCGGCTCACGGGCCACGGGCTGCAGCTCATCGCACAACCAGGACACATCCGCCAGCGACAGCACGGGACCGGCGCCGAGCAGGAGCGAATTCAACACGACATTGCGCAACTGGCGGACGTTGCCCGGCCAGTCATAGTTCGCGAAAACCCTCAACATGGCGGGGTCCAGCTCCGCGATGCGGCGCTGGGTCTCTTTGGCGTAGAGATTCACGAAGTGCCACACCAGCTCCGGGAGATCGTCCCGCCGGTCCCGCAGGGGGGCCAGCAGAATCCGGGCGGCGCTGAGCCGGTAGTACAGGTCCTGGCGAAACCGCCCCATCTGGACTTCGTGGGGCAGGTCCCGGTTCGTCGTGCTGATGACGCGGACGTTCACCTTGACGTTCTCGTTGCCGCCGACCCGCTCGAATTCCTGCTGCTCGATGATCCGCAGCAGCTTGGCCTGGAACGGCGGCGGCGTCTCGGTAATCTCGTCCAGCAGGAGGGTCCCGCCGTGCGCCATCTCGAAGCGGCCTTTGCGCTGCGTGTAGGCGCCGGTGAACGCCCCTTTCTCATGCCCGAACAACTCGCTCTCCAGCAGGCTGTCACTCAGGGCGGCGCAATTGACGCGCACGAACGGTCCCAGGGCCCGCCGGCTCTTGTGATGCACCAGCAGCGAGATCAGCTCCTTGCCCGTCCCGCTTTCGCCGCTGATCAGAAGGGGGACCGACGTCGGAGCGATCTTCTCGGCCAGAGTGATGGTCTGGAGGAGCTTGGCGCTTCGGCCGATGATGTGGTAGAGCGGACGCCCTCCTTCCTGGGCCCAGGCGGCGGTCGCTACCCGGCGCTGGGGCAGCAGGCGTTCCAGCAGGTCGTCCACGGCCCGGCCGTCCAGGGGTTTAAGCAGAAAGTCATGGCAGCCGGCCTGCATCGCCCGCACGGCGGCCTGGGTGCCCGCGTGGAGCAGGGCCTCGGCGGGCTCGTCACTCGTCGCTCCCCGCGGCGCCGTTGCGCGTCGGGGCTCGTCGCTCGCGGCTCGTGGCTCGTGATCCGTGATCCGTGACCCGTGATCCGCGACCCGCGTCGCGGGCAACGGGGCACGGGACAGGGCTCCCAAACGCGACGCGTCGCGTTTGGGAACCCTCACTTCTTCCGCGGCCGGAGCGGCCATCACGATCACCGGCATTTCCGGGCTGGCCGCTCGGATCTCGCGCAACAACTGGAGGCCATCGCCGCGTTGGGCTTCCGCCAGGGACATGCTGAGGAAGGCCAGGTCACAGCCGTGGGCGTCCAGGGCCTTGAGGGCCCCCGGGCGGTCGGCGGCCAGCTTGGCGACGATTCCTTTGCGGGCCAGGATCTCCAGCAGAAGCTGCAGGGACCGGGGCTCCTGGTCCACGATCAGTACCGACGGCCCCGCCGGCATCGATGATTGATGATGGATAATGGATGATTGCATAGCAAGTGTAAAGTGTAAAGTGTGAAGTGTGAAGCCAGAGTCGGACTTCTGACTTAACACTTAAAACTTCAAACTTAAAACTCCTCTTCAATAATCAATTATCGATTACCCTTAATCAATTCCGAGGGCCGCGCGCTCTGGTACCAGGTGAGAAGCTGTTCGCCGGTCTTGGCCATCTCCGTCCACGGCGAGTTGGGGTGCTCGGCAATCAGCTTCCCGTACGCATCCTGGGCCTTGGCGGCATCGGTTTCGCGGAGGCAATTGCCCAGTTGAAAGAGAATCCAGGCCCGGCTCCCCTGGGCGAGGGCATCGTCCGCACGCGTGCGGCGCAGGGCTTCTTCGTAGAAGGGGACGGCCTCGGTGGACCGGCCGCTGAGAAACAGCAACTCGGCCATGTCCAACGGATCGCGTACCCGGCCGGGGTCCTGCCGCAGCGTCGCGAGGGTCTTCTGGGCCCTCGGCGAGAAGGCCGGCGCCGCCTCCGTCCCGGCGGCGGCCGCCGGCCCGGTCGGGGCGGGCTCGGTGGGTTCAGGAGCCGCTCTCGGTGTCGGGGGTTTCGCGGCCGGTTGCTCCTGCACCGCCGCCGGGAGCGGCTGGGCCGGGCTCCTGTTGCCGGCCGTGATCGATTGGACCTGCCGGATGAGTCGCTGCAGGGCCATGCTGGTTTCATTGTCTTCGACCAGGTCGGGAGCCGTGATGCGGCTGGACCAGAGATTCAGGGCCAGAGAAGGGGCCCCCAACGCGGAACTTTGCGTTGGGGACCCCGAGTCGCCGCGCGATTCGGGGCTCGTGGCTCGCGATCCGTGTTCCGGGACCCGGGTCACGGGCGACGGGCCACGGGTCACTTCCTCCGGGGCCTGCTGGGATGTACGTCCATTGGAGTTCGGTCCCGGCCGGGCGGGATCGGCGGCCCACGACCTGGCCGCAGGATGGCAGACCAGAAGCAGCAGCCCAATGGATGATGGATAATGGATGATGGATAATGGATGATGGATGATGGATGATTTCATAGGAAAGTCCGGACTCCTCTTCAATAATCGATAGTCAATTATCCTTAATCAATTCGGAGCCTTCATAGCCGTCTAACAGCGCGGCTACAGCATGGTCATACTTGCCCTGGCGACGATAGGCGTCCGCCATCAGTGTCAGGATCGACTGCCGTTCGGTGGCGGCCCAAGCCAACGTGGGGCCCGTGGCTCGTGATGCGGGACTTGTGACTCGCGGCTCGTTACCCGGGTCGCGTGCCGCGGGCCACGGGTCACCTCTTTCGGCCACGGGCGTCAGGTCCCGGAGCCCTTCCAGCAGTTGCGAACAAAGGGACACGGCCTGGGCCGTCTGGCCCAGAAGCAGGCAGATCCCGGCCAGCTCCTGGCCGATCTGGCAGGCCAGCGGACCCGGCTCGACCGTGCGGAAGGCCTCACCGAGCGTGTTACGCGCCAGTTCCAAACGTCCGTCCTCCCGATAGCACCGGGCCAATTCGAGCGCTACCTTTCCCTGCAGATCCGGACTGGCCAACTGCCGGTTCTTGCCCTCCATCAAGGCGGTCGCTTTGGGCGTCAGGCCGATCGCGCGCAGCGTCCGGCCGCGCAGCAACGCCAGCTCGACCCCTTCCTGCTGCGACAACTGCCAGCCGCTGGCGCCTTCCAGCGTGTCAAGGGCCTCGAGGAAGAACCCCTGTTCGAGGTAGGTCCTCACGAGCACGACGATCGTCTCGACGTGCTGCTGGCGGGAAAGCTCGCCGCGGATGGCCAGGTTCAAGGCGGCCTGCGCCTGTTGCGGTTTCTGCAGGGCCAGGTAAGCCTTGCCGAGCAGCAGGCACGCCGACGAGAAGCCCGGCCGACTCTGGTCCCGCGCGAGTGTGACGTACCGGTTCAGCCACTGGGCGGCCTCCTCGTACTGACCGGTCTCATAGAAGCAGCGCCCCGCCCCCTGGGCCGATTCCGTCTGCGAGGCCGCGGACAGCCCGAGGTTGTACACCTTCCGGTACAGTCCCGCCGCCTCGTCGTACAGACCGGCTTTCATCGTGGCGTCCGCCAGGTGCAGGCAGGCCCGGTCCGCCAGTTCGGAGTCCGGATACACCTCCACCAGTTGTTTGAGATCCGCGTGCGCCCCGGTGTAGTCCCGCAGACGCACCTTCAGGGTCCCGGAGCGCAGCAGGGCGTGCGGCGCCAACGCATGCTTGGCGAACCGGCCGGCAAGCAATTTGTGCTGCGCGATGGCCTCATCGAACTGCCCGCGCGCGGTCTGCAGCAGGGCGATCGCGAACTGCGCGTTGGCCGCCCGGGGATCGTCCTGGCCGCCCAGCAGAAACCGCTGCCACAGGGCGATCGTTTCGTCCGCCAGCAGCCGGGTGTGCTCGGTCAGGGAAGAATAGGACGTTGGGTCCAGCAACTGTACGGTCATGGAGTGTGACTCGTGATCCGTGACCCGGGGCACGGGCGACGGGTCACGGGTCACGGCTTGGGCGATGAGGCCCACGCTACCGGCCGCGAGCATGGTCACTTGGGCCGCTGTGGCCGAGGTCAGGTACAGGTAGACCGGTCGGGCCCGCAGGTTGTCGTCGGTGGCCGCCGGGGCGGTGTCGGTCCAATGCAGGCTCACGCCGGCGTTGGCCGCGAAGCGCGCCAAGAGTTCCTCGAGGGGGGCGCCGTTGCAGAGCACCGACCAGCGCGGCGCCCCGGGCTGGTCCCCGCTGCG
>Ga0194113_10010318_pt1 | contig 11165 bp, 8 predicted proteins | sample TA2MahC200mmetaG_FD_146193 | JGI IMG/M metagenome (GOLD analysis project Ga0194113, IMG submission 146193) | Freshwater microbial communities from Lake Tanganyika, Tanzania - TA2015017 Mahale Deep Cast 200m | ecosystem: Environmental > Aquatic > Freshwater > Lake | place: Tanzania: Lake...
AACACGATTTCATTACGATCGTGCCGGAGTTGAGCGGCGCTCAACTGCGGGCCGCGGCCGTCGGCTACTATCCGCTCAACTTCAATCTGGACCAGCGGCTTGAAGTGAGCAAGGAATCCACGCGGAAGATCCAGCTCAAGCCGGCCCCGGAGATCCGATTCACCGTATTCACGCCCGACGGCAAGCCCGCCAAGGCAGCGCAGCTCCGCTGCGTCCCGCCAGAAGGCCTCAGCAATATCTTCTCATCCAAAGAGAAGTCCGACGAACGCGGCACGCTCACCGTACCGTATCCTGCCCAGGGCGATCTGGCCCATATTGAAATCACTCACGACTCCGGCCAGGCGAAAATGGCGGTCAAGGAACTTCCCGCCCCGATTGCGATTGAGGAAAACGGCGGGCGCAAGGAAGTGATCCAGTGCACGGTTCTCCTGGCGAAGCAGTGACTCGCCACGACCGCGCGTGAACGCGCGGAACCGGCGAGGAACTCGACGGCCAGCCTTGCAGCATTCTGCCGCGAGCGTTGATTCGGGAATTCGCGGGATGATCAGCCCCAGGCCGCACCAGCGGGCACGCGGCGCGGCGGCCTAATGCTCGCGGATGCGGATGTTCTTCCAGTGAGTTTCCGCTCCTTCACTTTGAAACCCTATGGGGCCCGCGGTCAGCTCGCAGCCGCCGACCGTGGACACGACGGAGCCGTTGAGGGAGATGACCATGTCGCCGCCCTCGACTTTGATCTCCATCGTGTTGAACTCACCAACGGGCTTGCGGACCTTGGCCATCGTTTCCTCGTCGAGCGTGCGCGTGCATTTCACGTCGCGTGGGATTGGGAGGATGAGTCCCATTTGCCGATGTGCGCCTTGAACCTCGATGCTGCGCGGCCACACACCCAACGCGTTCTTCTCGCCGACATGGATCAGGCACCCGCTGTTGCCGCGAAACTCGGCGTCATCCTTCAAGTCCTCCGGCCGCTTGAACGCGAAGTCGAATGTCAGCGTGTAGTTGCTGAACGACTTCTCGGTGACCATGTACCCGGCGGGATTGCCGTTGCAGATCAAGATGCCGTCCTTGATCACAAACGTCCCCTTGTTGTCGGCGCCGTCTTTGCCGAGATGGAACTTCCACCCGGCGAAATCCTTGCCGTTGAAAAGGTCCGTCCAGCCTTGTTCGGTCTTGTCCTGTGCCGGAAGGCGGGCAGGGAAAGCAACCGTCGCCGCAAGCACCAATACGATCGGGAACGCCGTGCGCATCTGTCTCTTCTTCATGTTGTTTCTCCAAAAGACTGTGGTTCTCACGAAGGTCGGCCTCGAACGAAATGCCGCGTGAATCACCTCCGTACTCTCGTCGTCTCCGTGGTGCCCATCAGCTGAACACCGCGGAGATCGAGATCGCACGGGGATGGTTCACGTGGCAGTTGCATTTGTTTCGAATGTTCGGATTTTGGATTTTGGAACTCCAACCAACGTGTGCGTGAGCGCACCGGAATGATGCATGGGATAAATGCGACCAATAGGACCAATGGGTTTGCGACGTTCCTCATTCGTCATTCCATATTCACGATTCCTCATTCGCCGCTCGGTTCACCGTGCCTTGACCCGAAATCCGCCCGGTATCTCATGCGCTCGCGGTGGCAACAGCCCGCCGTTCAATCGGGCCAGGCGACGGTATCGCCGAGCACCATGCCGTGCCAGGCCGCCCGCAGTTTTCTGCCGTTGCTGATCCGCGCCAGCTCCTCCTGCAACTGGGCCAGCGACAGAGGGCCGTTGATGCGATCGCCGGTTCGCTCTCGGTCTTCGTAACCGGAATAGTGCACGAAGTAGACCTGTTTCGGCCGCCACTTGTCAATCAACCTAAGGTTGCCGAGCACGGACTGGTGAGACGTCCACTCGGCCGGATGCCAGGTGTTGGCGTCCATGAAGCAGACGTCGGCATCGCGGAACATCGGGTTGTCTTCGTCCGGCACGTGGAGGAAGTCGCCGGTGAGGACGATCTTGCGGTGTCCGTGTCGGACCACGTACCCGACGGCTCCGGGCGCCTTGGGGCCATGGTCGACTGCGAACGGAGTGATCACCAGATCTCCAAGCGAGAGGGGAGATCCCGGTTCGATTGGGCGGAACGAACTCCGCTCCGCCAGATATCGGAAAATGGCATTGGGGCCGTTCTCCCAACACGCGCGCGTCGCGTAGATCGGCAGCGGACGAGGCTGATCGTCGCGGAGATTGCGTAGCAAGGCCATCGAGAGCCAGTCGATCTGGGCGAAGTGGTCGAAGTGCGGGTGCGTGAAGAGCACTTCGTGGACCACATGCACGCCGTGCGTGCCCTCGAACTCCAGCAGGGACGGCACGACTCCCATGCCCACGTCGACCAGCGTGTGACGCACGACTTCTCCGGCCTGCCGTTGCACCAGGGAGAACGACGCGTTCGCCTGCCGGTACGGCCCGGTTGCCCGCCCCTCGTCCGCGCGCGGGCTGGCAAAGCCGAACTCAATGCCGAACGCGGCCTGGATTCCGTTGACTCGCAGGAGCAGTTCCGTGTCACAGCTACTCATAACTTATCCTTCACGAATGCGGGCGAGCCGAGATTGCTGTTGACGGACTTCGGAACTGCATCGTACTCGAAGAAGCTGATGTGCAAAAGTTGTCCGGCTTGCCACGTACCACTTCCAGGTTGAAGGTGAGTCTCCCGCCGCGTAAACGCGAGGGCTTCCATCCCGCCACCCGCCACGCGCCACGCGCCACGCGCCACCCGCCACGCGCCACGCGCCACGCGCCACCCGCCACCCGCCATGCGCCACCCGCCACGCGCCACTCTATTCCAGTGACGGTCGTACGGGTTGGCCCTGGATCTGGGCCGTGGGGTTCTCGTAGGCGCCCAGGAACTCGGAGTTGCAGTCGAGCCACAGGCTGACCCGAGCGAAATCGTCTGGCGAGAGCTTCACGCCATGATGTTCTTCGCCGAGGTATTTCAAGAGCGGAGCGGCCTGGGCGCCGAACTGGCCGGGCACGGTGCGGCCGCCGCCGTGGACGCCGTCCAGGATGGAGCCGTTCTGGACGTGGAAGTAGAAGCCGAACTTGCCGGCCAGGTTGTTGTAGGAGGTGGTGAACAGTCCGGCCGGCGAGCCGTCCAGCGGCAACGCCTTCTGCTGCCGGTGGCATTCGACGCAGTTGCGGTCCAGCACGGGCTGCACGAGAATCGCGAAATTGAACGGGTGGGAACCCTCGGGGCCGGGTTGGATGATCGAGGGCTTGCGTCGCAGCGCCAGCGGCGTTCGGTTGGGTGATTGCGGTGCGCGCCGTTTCGGCTCGTGGCAGCCCTGGCAATTGAGTTGTTCGCCCGGGTGCAGGTACGTCACGGATCGCATCGATTGCACGGCGAAGCCTCGCTCGTCGAGTGCCTGGAAGTAGATCGGTTTCCCGGCCGGCGCCTCGAAGTACGCACTGCCGTCCTCTTCCACGGGCACCGTGCCCAGCACCTGGCGCGCGTTGCTCTGGTTGGCCACGCCAATCCGGGGCTCGTTGGGCGGCGGAGTGGATTTGGGCAGGAGTTGGATCACGCGGAGCTGCTTGACGGTCGTTCCCTCCGGCCAACTGAAATCGGTGTCGTACACGTTGACGACGGCGACCGTGGCCGTCGCGGCGTCGGGTGTCGGAGACGCCTGCCGCGCACGGGCTGTCTGCAGCGTGCGATCGGCGATGATGGGCGGTGAGGGGCGCGTCTGGAGCGGGATGGGGCTGAGGCAGTGGATCTCCGGGTCGCGGTAGATCAGCTCGCGGTTCCCGTTGGCGTCGATCCAGTAGATGCCGCGATTCTCCAAGTTCGCATCGTAGACGCACAGGTAGTCCGTTTCGCTCAGCGGCCACGGGGTGCCGAACGCCTTGCATTGCTCGTAAGGCTTCTCCGCCTCGGAGAACGGCACGTCCGGGGTCAGACGCGTCAGTTGCGAACAGGCCCCGTCATCCTCCCGGCTGTGGTCGATCAGCACGAGGGAGCCGAAGGCGTGGCCATGATGGGCTCCGGTCACCGCGACATACTTGTTCGATCCGGGAATCGCGCGGATCGACTGTTCCATCCAGGGGCGGCCGTTCCGGTTGTTATTCGCCGGGTAATTGCCGTGGTAGGACCGCGGGTCCCTGCCGTCGGGATAGCAGACCCAGATGTGGTGCGCGACGTTCGTGTCGCGGTCCACGTAATCCCAGCGGCTGTAGACGATCATGCCGTTGTTGTCGATGCTGGGGTGCCATTCGTGCGTCTCGTGGAAGCTGATGCAGACGATGTCGCTGCCGTCGGGCTCCATCGAGAACATGGTGTAGACCGGGCAGTGCCGGCCGCAGCGGAGATACCCGCCCCGCCGTTCGCTGATGAACACGATCCGACCCTCGGGCGTCACGCACGGGTCGAAGTCGTTCCATGGACCGTCGGTCAACTGCACCAGCCCGCTGCCATCCGCGCGGCACTTGAAGATGTGATAGGAATACTCGGGACTCCACTCGTAGGCCTCCGCGCCCTGGTATTTGGCGTACGCTTTCGCCTCGGTGTAGGCGAACAGGATCGTCTGGCCGTCGAACGACAGTTCGGGCGAGAGGAACGTGCCGCCGGCGAGTTGCTGGCCTTGGAGTCGGCCCGATTCGACCACGGAATGCTCCAGCAGGTTTTTCACGCGAGGAGCCTCCGAGAAGGGATGTTCCAGCACGAACAGACCGCCGCCCGGCTTGGCATTGCAGCCGTAATACTGGTCGCACATGTGGATGACGCCGACGGAATCGTGGCGCTTGATGAACATCAGCTTGTCGATGTCGCGCAGCAGCGGGTTCGTGAAGGCGACCTTCCGCAAGAGACCGCGCGCGTCGAAGTACAGCTCCCGTCGCAGTTCGACCGGCACATCGCCGGTTCCGGCCAGTTGGTCGACGCGCGTTCGAAGTCGCGCGACTTCCTGGCTGGCCGGCTCGAGTTGTCGCGGATCGGCCTTGGCCCGCAAACGATCGATCAGTTGCGTGGTTCGGGTCAATACATCCTTCGTGTGCTCGAGCGAGAACGGTCCCGCGGATGCGGCGCGCGATGGGGCCGTGCCGTGCGGGCGGAAACCGTATTTCTTCGTGTAGACGATATCCGGAAACGTGCCGGGATAGGAATGCGGGCTCACGCTGATCTGGTCCGCCGGTTTGTTCCAGGCGACGTTGCGATCCGGATCGTCGGCCGCATAGACTTCCACCTCGTCCAAGGCGAACGAACATCGGCCCGGGACCTGGAGTCGTACGATTCGGGCCCTGAGGTTCTTGCCTTGGAGGTCGACCACCAGCGGCTTGTTATCCGTGAAGCCGAGGAAGACTTCCCCCGTGTGCTCAAAAACCTGATGGAACTCCCGGTTGTCGGGGTCTCCGTCGTCGCCGGCGACAAGAACGCGCAGTCCGCTCGTGCGCGACGCGGCATCGCACCGATTGTAGACCACGACGCGGTCCAACACGCAGGTCTCACCCAGGTCGACTTGCCACCACGGGTCCTGCTCGCCGCTGGCCACGTGAAACCCCCAGAAACCGTTCTTGATCCCGTCGCACCCGCCGGACGCGTCTTCCGCCGTCGTGACATGTTGGGGCATCGGCGGAAGTTCCACGGCCGCCTGAACCGCGACTTGGCCGCCGCCGGCGTTGGTCGGAGGCACGGCCTTCAGCGACTGACCGGGTTGAAATCGGCGGTCCTGATCCACCCAGTCGGCTTCCACCAGCGACCGCATGATCGGGGCCATGTCGCCCGTTGTCTCGGCGGCCTGGGTCGAGCCGTTGTCCCTGGCGGGACAGGCGATCACGGCCAGGATGCACCCGAATACCAGGGGGGTGGCGTGGTGATTCATCTTGCAGCCTCACAAATGGCACTTTGGGGGGGCACATTTCGGTGCACTTGAGTCGGGTTTTCAGTCGCGCGCGGAATTCGAAATCGAAAATGCGAGTCCGAGACGAATCCGCGTGACCGAAATCCAAAGGCGGGACACATGCCCGTAAGCATAGCCGAAGCGTGCGCCGAATGAAAGAAAACCCGCGGGATGCCGTGAAGCGGCCGAAATTGATCCAGGTCAACCGTTTGCGCGTTGACACCGGCCTGCGCGCGAGTTATCACGGGGGTCGCCGATGTTATCGACTGAGACCGAGTGGCGCTGCGCCTCGAACCAACGGGTGCGTGGAATTGCTCCGCGCTCTCCTCAATCGCCCTGGTGTCGATCAACTGATCGCCGCCGATCAAGGAGAGCGCGAAGGAGCCCGACCGAGAACTCGGCTCAGATGCAGCGGGAAACGGTGAGGGGCGGTTCGGTTCAAACGGCTTCACTTCACTGAGTTGTTTCGAGTTTCACGTGGTGACGATTCGGGTCCCTTACCGGCCGGGGCCCGCCAAAGCGAACTTGGTGTCCGACCATGTCAGCGAACGATGTTACTGCGAGACGCCTGGGAACCTGGTCCGTTTCCGTGGTGCTGGGTGCGTTCGCGGTGCTGCTGCTCCTCGATCCGTTGAGATTCGCCAGCCCCGTGGCAGCTCCGGACAGTGTGCCGGACTGGGCGACGGACCCGACGCCGGTGCGTCGACCCAGCGAATCGCCGGAGTATCGCGTGGGCGTGTTCCGCTATGGTTGCAGCGACTGTCATCGGATCATACCGTCCGCGAGCGAAGGGCGCGAGTTGCCGATACAGCACACGGAGATACGGCTCGAGCACGGCATCAACACGCGGTGCCTGAACTGCCACCATCCGACGAATCGTGACGCGTTCGTGGCCGATTCGGGGGCGGAGATCCCGTGGAACCAGCCGCAGTTGCTGTGTGCCAAGTGCCATGGGCCGGTGTACCGCGACTGGCAGCACGGGGCGCACGGGCGAACGAACGGATACTGGGACACGTCGCGCGGCGAACAGACGCGGCGCCGATGCATCGAATGCCATGACCCGCACAAGCCGCCGTTCCCGTCGATGGTTGCCGCTCCGGGGCCCGACACGCTGCGGATGGGTCGGCAGCAGGTTGGCGATCACGCGGGCCAGGACAATCCGTTGCGAGTTCTCCGCCATCCGCGCGTAGATGGCGCGTATCCGCGGATAGACGGCGCGGAGGACGTGTTGAAGGAGGGTCCTTGAGTTATGGACGTGCGCGACGATCGGCCGAGCCCTGGCACGCCGGACCTGCCCCGGGACCCGCACGGCGGCGAGCAATCCGACGGGGTATCCCGTCGCGGTTTTCTGACCCGCGGCGTCGCCGCGCTGGCCGGCATGACATCGGTCGCCGCCGCCCTCTCGCCGCTGCGCCACTTGGACCGCGACGATATTCCGAGCATCGCGGAGTTCTTCCAGAAACACTACAAGGAGATGACGGCGGAAGACAAGCAGGAGGTGTTCCGGCGCGTCCAGGAGGCTGTGAAGCGACATCATGGAGTCGACGTCGAACTGGCCGACCCCGGGCCGTTGGCCGGCGTCGAGTTTGTCTATGGCTTGAACCTGAGCCGGTGCATCGGCTGCCGCAAGTGCGTCCACGCGTGCGTCAAGGAGAACAATCAATCCAGCGCGCCGGAGATCGAGTACATTCGCGTGCTGGAGATGGAGAAGGGCAGCATCGACGTCGAGACGGCCAACCACCATTACCCCGAGAAGGTCGTCCCGGACGCGGACAAGTATTACATGCCGGTTCAGTGCCACCAGTGCGACAATCCGCCCTGCGTGAAGGTCTGTCCGGTGGAGGCGACTTGGGAGGAAGACGACGGCATCACCGTGATCGATTACGACTGGTGCATCGGCTGCCGCTACTGCGAGGCGGCATGCCCGTACTGGGCTCGGCGATTCAACTTCACCGAGCCCGCGGTCGCGGGTCCGCTGAACACCGACATGGCCTATCTTTCCAACCGGCCGCGGCCCAAGGGGGTCGTCGAGAAGTGCACGTTCTGCCTGCACCGCACCCGGGTTGGCCGGATGCCGGCCTGCCTGGAAGTCTGCCCCACCGGCTCGCGCAAATTCGGAAACGTGCTCGATCCGGACAGCGAAGTGGCCTACATCCTGCGGCATAAACGCGTGTACGTTCTGAAACAGGACGTCGGCACGCTCCCCCGTTTCTTCTATTACTTCGACGAACGGGGGAGCCGGTATCATGAGCCCATTTCGGAAGAGGTCGGTTCATGAAGAAATACGCCACGTTCCTGTACGATTGTTTCCGCCTGAGCTTCGTCGGCGATTGGCGGTATCAACTGTGGATGACGATCCTGACGCTGTTCTCGCTGGCCGGGCTGTACGCGTACTGCCAGCAGTTCGTGCACGGGCTGGTGACGACCGGCATGACGGACCAGGTCTCGTGGGGGCTCTACATCGCCAACTTCACGTACCTGGTCGGGCTGGCGGCGGCGGCGGCGATGCTCGTGATTCCGGTCTACATCTACCGCAACTTGCACCTGCACGACGTGGTGATCTTCGGCGAGTTGCTGGCGGTGTCCGTCATCATCATGTGCCTGTTGTTCGTGATGGCCGACCTGGGACGGCCGGATCGGTTCATGCACCTGTTCTGGCGATTCAATTTTCCGGATTCCGTGCTCACGTGGGACGTCATCGCGCTCAACGGCTATCTGCTGCTGAACCTCCACATCTGCGGCTACCTGGTCTACTGCGCGTATTGTGGTCGCCGGCCGTCGGCGGTGTTCTACGTGCCGTTCGTGTTCGTTGCCATAGGGTGGGCGATCACCATTCACACGGTGACGGCTTTTCTTTACGTCGGCCTGGGTGGCCGGCCGTTCTGGAACTCGGCGATCATTGCTCCTCGGTTCCTGGCCAGTGCCTTTGCGGCGGGGCCGGCGTTCATCATTCTGACGCTGCAGGTTGTGCGGCGGTATTCGCGTCATCGCGTGAGTGACGACGCGCTGCTGGCCTTGCGTCGCATCGTCCAGGTGGCGATGATCATCAACTTGTTCCTGCTGGCGTGCGAGGTGTTCACGGAGTTCTACACGGATTCGGCGCACGTGGCGTCGGCACGGTATTTGTATTTCGGCCTGCACGGCCACGATGCGCTGGTGCCGTGGATCTGGTCGGCCGTTGGCATGAACGTGGTCGCCGCGCTGCTGCTGGTATTGCCGGCCTCGCGCGGCCTCCGTTGGTTGAATGCCGCGTGCGTGCTGTCGATCGTGGGCATCTGGATTGAGAAGGGGATGGGCCTGATCGTTCCGGCCTTCGTGCCGACGCCGCTGGGCGAGATCGTCGAATACGTGCCGACGCTCAACGAGATCGTCGTCTGCCTCGGCATCTGGGCGTTTGGATTGTTGCTTTACACGATCTTCGTCCGCATTTCGGTTCCCGTGCTGGCGGGCGAGGTGACGTACGAAAATCGACTCCGCAAGTCCGGTCTGGGACCGATTCCCGGAACGACTGCGACATCCTGAGGGAGGATACCTGTGAATCGACGTCAACAAGCTAAACCCGGCCGCGGGTTCAACACGGTGTTGCTCATCGGCTTGATCGTCTCCATCGCCCAGGTCGCTCGTGCGCAGACCTGGGGCCTGCCGGAGATGTCCGCCGAGACGAAAGCCTGCGTCGACTGCCACAAGCTGGAAAACCCGGCGATCTACTCGCAGTGGGGCAGCAGCAAACACTATCGAGGCAACGTGGGGTGCTACGAATGCCACATGGCCAAGGAAGGCGAAGATGACGCGTTCAAGCATGAGGGCCAGTGGATCGCGACGATCGTATCACCCAAGGACTGCTCGCGGTGCCACGTCAAGGAGGGAGAGCAGTTCGCCCACTCGCACCATTCGAAAGGAGCCCGCATCCTCGGGTCGCTGGACAACGTGCTGGCCGAGGTCGTGGAGGGCAACCGAGGCATGATCACGCCGTCGTTCCAGAATGGCGTCAGTTCGGCGGCCGTTAACGGCTGCTGGCAGTGTCACGGCAGCGAAGTCAAGGTGCTGCCCGGCGGCAAGCTCGATCCGGCCACCTGGCCGAATACGGGCATCGGCCGCATCAATCCAGACGGATCCGAGGGATCCTGTTCCGCGTGCCACAGCCGCCACTCGTTCTCCGCGTTCCAGGCCCGCCACCCCGACAACTGCGGCAAGTGCCACATGGGACCCGACCATCCGCAATTGGAGATCTACCACGAATCCAAACACGGCGTCGCCTTCCGCGCGTTCAAAGACAAGCTGAACATGGATTCGGCGAAGTGGGTCGTTGGCGAAGACTACCACCTGGCGCCCACCTGCGCGACGTGCCACATGAGCGCCACGCCCGCTCGACAGGCGACCAAGAGCCGGGCGGCCACGCCGGGCATGCCCGTCACTCACGACGTCGGCATGCGCATCAGCTGGAACAACCGCCCCGCCGAATCCGTGCGGCCGGAAGTAAGCGACGCGAAAATGGGACTCCCCGGCGCGAACGTGAATTGGCAGACTCGCCGCGGCAACATGAAGAACGTGTGTCTCAACTGCCACGAGCAGCAGTGGGTCGACAACTTCTACGTCCAATACGACAGCCTGATCGACCTGTATCATGAAAAATTCGCCAGGCCCGGTCTGGACCTGGTCAAGGCGGCCAAACCGCTCTGCGAACCGGCCGAATTCTCGAACAAGTTGGACTGGATCTGGTACGAGATCTGGCACCACGAAGGGCGTCGCGCGCGGCACGGCGCTTCCATGATGGGACCCGACTACACGCACTGGCACGGCACCTACGAAGTGGCCAAACACTTCTATTCCGAAATGCTGCCCGAACTGCGAGAACTCGTCCAGAAGGGCAAGAGCTCCGGCAACCCGGAGAAAGTCTCGGCCGCCGAGACGCTCGAGAAAAAGCTCAACGAACTGCTCGAAACCCCCAACCACCGCTGGTACCTCAACAAAATGGACCCGCGGGAGCTGGAGGAACGCAAGCAGCGGCAGGAGGAGTTCCAGAAGCGGTACAATTGACGAACTGGCGCATTGGTGTCACTGACTCCGCTCGCCGGTTGAATTCTCGCCGGTCGTGGGCCGGACACGGCTCGCTCAGCCAGTGGCACCCGGCACTGGCTCCGCTCGCCGATCGACTCTTCGCTGATGGTGGGACACACGCGGCTCGCTCAGCCAGTGGCACCCGGCACTGGCTCCGCTCGCCGATCGACTCTTCGCTGATGGTGGGACACACGCGGCTCGCTCAGCCAGTGGCACCCGGCACTGGCTCCGCTCGCCGATCGACTCT